>Ga0247823_10001043_pt1 | contig 23359 bp, 23 predicted proteins | sample 13C_PalmiticAcid_2_FD_192426 | JGI IMG/M metagenome (GOLD analysis project Ga0247823, IMG submission 192426) | Soil microbial communities from agricultural site in Penn Yan, New York, United States - 13C_PalmiticAcid_Day30 | ecosystem: Environmental > Terrestrial > Soil > Agricultural land... | reverse complement strand
TAGAAGGAGACTTCCCGTGAAGATTCATCGCAAGCACTTCCTGGCGGCCGTGGCCGCCGCCTCCCTGCTGGCGCTCGGCGCCGGCCCCGCGTTCGCGCAGAAGGTGCTGAAGTACACGCATTACCAGCCGGCCGGCAACGACCAGCCCAAGCACGCCGCCGCGCTCGCGTTCAAGGACCACGTGGAAAAAGCCACCAACGGCTCGCTCAAGGTCGAGCTCTACCCCGCCGGCCAGCTCGGCCCGGCGCAGCAGGTCATGGAAGGCCTGCGCCTGGGCACGGTCGAGCTCGCCGTGGTGCACGACGGCGGCATCCCCGGCGTCTACAAGACCTTCAACATCTTCGGCCTGCCCTTCCTCTTCAACGACCACGCGCACGCCTATGCCGTGCTCGACGGCAAGTTCGGCCAGGAGCTGGCCGAGGACATGCGAAAGCGCACCGGCATCCGCCTCATGGGCTACGCCGACAACGGCATCCGCCACTTCACCAACAGCAAGCGCGCCATCAAGACGCCCGAGGACATGAAGGGCCTGAAGATCCGCGTGCAGCCCAGCCCGGTGTTCGTGAAGCTGGTCGAGTCGCTGGGCGCCAGCCCCACCGCGATCGACTGGGGCGAACTGCCCGCCGCGCTCGCGCAGGGCACGGCCGACGGCCAGGAAAACGGCGTCACCAACATCATGGCCGCGAGCCTGTTTCAGCACCAGAAGCACATCACGCTGGACGGCCACGTCTACAGCCTGCACGCCTACATGGTCAGCGAGCGCTTCTTCAACGGCCTGAACGCCACCGAGAAGAAGGCCGTGACCGAGGGCGTGGACATCGCCAAGAAGATCCACCGCGACATGACGCGCGCGCAGGACCTCTCGGCCAAGAAGGTGCTGACCGAAAAAGGCATGACGGTGACCGAACTCACCCCCGCTGAGATCGACCGCTTCCGCAAGGTGGCCCAGCCGCCGGTGCGCGCCTACCTCGAAGCCGAGGTGAGCAAGGAGTGGACCGAGAAGCTGCTGCAAGCCGCTGCCGCCAAGTGAGCGACGGGGTGACGCAAGACCGCCTGGTGGTGGCCCTGGACGACGGCTACGCCGCCTACGACCAGGAAGAGGCCCTGCTGGGCGCCGAGGGCGCGCGCTTCGAGGTGCGCCCCTGCCGCCGCGACGAAGACGCGGCGGCGGCCTCGGTGGTGGACGCCGACGTGGTGCTGGTGCGCGAGTCGCCGGTGTCGAGCCGGGTGATCGACGCCATGACCCGCTGCCGCGCCGTGATCCGCTACGGCATCGGCGTGGACAACATCGACCAGGCCGCCGCGCGCGAGCGCGGGATCATGGTGGCCAACGTGCCCGACTACGGCACCGACGAGGTCAGCTCGCAGGCCGTGGCGCTGGCGCTGGCGGTCTCGCGCCGCATCGGCCTGCACGACGCCGAGGTGCGCGCGGGGCGCTGGTCCACCGGCGTGCTGCAGCCCATGTTCCGCCTGCGCGGGCGCACCCTGGGCCTGGTGGGCTTCGGCCGCATCGCGCGCATGACGCTGGAGAAACTCGCCGGTTTCGGCTTCGCCCGCGTGCTGGTGCACGACCCCAAGACCGACATGCCCCCGGGCGTGGAGCGCACCGACCTCGACACCCTGTTCGCCGAGGCCGACGTGATCTCGCTGCACGCGCCGCTCAACGAGCAGACGAAACACATGGTGGACGCGCGGCGCATCGCGCTCATGCGACCCACCGCCCTCCTGGTGAACACGGCGCGCGGTGGTCTGGTGGACACGCAGGCGCTGTACGAGGCCCTGCGCGAGCGCCGCATCCTGGGCGCGGGGCTGGACGTGTTCGAGCAGGAACCCCCGGGCGCGCACCCGATCTTCGGCCTGGACAACGTGGTCGTGACCAACCACATGGGCTGGTACAGCGAAGAGGCCATGCGCGAGCTGCAGCTCAAGACGGCGCAGGAAGCGGTGCGCGTGCTGCGCGGAGAACAACCCTTGCACTGGCTCAACCGCTGGTGATTTTTTGACTGAACGGAGAAACGATGAACAAGGAATTGAAGGAGCTGGTCGACGGCTTCAACCAGGTGGCTGTGGCCTCGGTGGCCGATGCGGTGGACAAGGTCTGTGGCCAGCGCGGCTACATGGACACGCCGATCAAGCCGCGCATCAACGACAAGCGCATCTGCGGCCCGGCGGCCACCGTGCTCGAATCGGCGACCGATGAATTCGTGCCGCCCCAGCACGCGCTGGACCTGATCGACGAAGCCGAACCTGGCAGTGTGATCGTGATCTCCATCGACGGCGGCCAGCCCGACGTGGCGGTGTGGGGCGGCCTGATGACGGCCGGTGCCGTGGCCAACGGCCACGCCGGTGCGGTGCTCGACGGCGGCGTGCGCGACCTCACCGAGATCCGGCGCGACTACGGCTTCCCGGTCTACGCGCGCGACGTGAGCCCCGGCACCACGCTGGGCCGCTTCCGCACGGTGGCCTCGCAGGTGCCGGTGCGCGTGGGCGGCATCGTGGTGCACCCGGGCGACATCATGGTCGGCGACGTCGACGGCGTGGTCGTCGTGCCGCGCGCGAAGGCCGCCGAGGTGCTGGCCGCCTCGCGCGAGATCGACGAGCGCGAGCTGGAGCAGGCCAAGCTCATCATGGCCGAGAAGTCGCTGCGCAAGGGGCTGGCCAAATATGGCCGCATCTGAGGCGCCACGCCACGCCGGGGCCGCGCAGATCGTGGCCCTGGGCGAGGCCATGGTCGAGTTCAACCAGACCGGCGAGAACGGCGGGCGCAGCTACCTGCAGGGCTTCGGCGGCGACACCTCCAACTTCGCCATCGCCGCTGCCCGCCAGGGCGCGCGCGTGGCCTATGTGAGCGCGCTGGGCGACGACCCCTACGGCGCCCTGCTGCGCCGCCTGTGGGACGAGGAGGGCGTGGACCACCGCCACGTGCTCACCGACCCGGCGGCGTTCAGCGCGATCTACTTCGTCACGCACGACGGGCAGGGCCACCACTTCAGCTTCTTCCGCAGCGGCTCGGCCGCGAGCCGGCTCACGCCGGCCACGCTGCCGCGCGCGCCGATCGAGGCGGCGCGCGTGCTGCACCTCTCGGGCATCTCGCTGGCGATTTCGCCCAGTGCGTGCGACGCCGGTTACGCCGCCATCGAATGCGCGCGCGCCGCCGGGGCCTGGGTGTCGTTCGACACCAACCTGCGGCTCAAGCTGTGGTCGGTGGAGCGCGCGCGCGCCGTCATGACGGACGTGATCGGCCTGAGCGACATCTGCCTGCCGAGCTACGACGACGTGGTCGCCATCACCGGCCTGCGCGAGCCCGATGCGCTGGTGGACCACTGCCTGCGCCTGGGCGCGAAGACGGTGGCGCTCAAGATGGGCGAGCAGGGCGCGATCGTGGCCACGGCCCGCGAGCGCCACCGCATCGCCCCGGCGCGCTGCCAGCCGGTGGACGCCACCGGCGCGGGCGATGCCTTCGGCGGGGCCTTCGTGGCGCGCCTGGTGGCCGGCGACGACCTGGCCACCGCCGGGCGCTACGCGGCCACGGTGGCCGCGCTCTCCACCGAGGGCTATGGCGCGGTGGCGCCCATTCCGCACGCCGCGCGCGTGCGCGAGGTGCTGGCCGCCGCCGTGGCGTGAGGGCCGCTCAGTCCAGCAGCGAACGCACCACCGACTCGCGCGTGCGCAGGCGCGTGGTGCGCTGGAAGAACAGGCTGTTGGGCACGCGCAGGTAGGACGGTTCGGCGTCGGGCGCGGTGTCTTCGCGCAGCGTGGTGTAGATCAGGTTGATGTCCATCACCTCGCCGGCCAGGCCCGGCTTGTCGCCGCCTTCGAGCAGCTCGATGCGGTCGTGCAGGCCGAACGGGCGCGAGGTGAAGATCAGCACCGCGCAGAAGATGTTGGAGAGCACGCTCCAGGCCGCGAAGAAGGCGATGGCGCCCACCGCGGCGAAGCCGGTGAAGGCGGTCCAGATCACCATGCCGGAGACCCCCACGCGGTCCAGCACCAGCAGCAGGGCGGCGCCCAGCAGCAGGAAGGTGACCACGCGCCGGCCACCGATCACCAGCTCCAGAGGCAGCCGCTTGTCCTCCCCCACGCGGGTGATGAGGCGGTGCAGCAGCGAGCGCAGCAGCAGCGCCACGAAGACGATCAGCGCCATCTGCAGCGCGATGGTGATGACGTCGATGAAGGGGTGGGCGTAGTCGGGGAGAAAGTCTTTCATGGGGAGGCGGCAATCAGGGACGGGAAACCCCGAGCTTATGGGTCCTGGATGATCACCCTCATGGAAGGCCTTGTTTTGCATACCTTGATCGGATCTCCTCTCAGAAGATCGGCTGTAAGTATTCGATAAAGCTATAACTGATACAGCTTGAATGAGGCTCCGGATGGGGGTCGGCTCCACATAATCGCGCCCTGAAGCCCTCAGCACCTGCTGACTTCTCAACCAAAGCAGCGCGGCGACCTCTCGCACGCGCCTCGACACACAGACAATCGCGACCCGTCCCCCGGGCGCGAACCGGAGCACACAATGGCCTCTCCCAAACTGACCTGGAATATCGCGCTGGCGGGCGAATGCATGGCGGCCCGTCCTTTTTCGGTGCATGACGACGAAGAGTCGATGCGCGTCATCAACCTGCTGCGTGGCGCGGACCTGACCTACGCCCACCTGGAGATGAACCTCGCGCACAGCCGCGAACTGGAATACCCCAACCGGGGCGACTGGCTGGGCAGCTTCATGATGGCCGACCCTGCCGTGGCGCGCGACCTGAAGTGGGCTGGCATCGACATCATGTCCCTGGCGCACAACCACAGCCTGGACTTCGGACCTGCCGGCATGCTGGCGACCAAGAAGCACCTGCAGGAAGCGGGCGTCGAGGCCGCGGGCACGGGCCTGGACCTCGAAGAGGCCCGCGAGCCGGCCTACCTCGAAACCCGCCATGGCCGGGTCGCGCTGATCTCCACCACTTCGGGCAACAAGCCCAACGAATGGGCCAGCCTGGGCAAGGGTGGCTACAAGGGCCGACCCGGCATCAACCCCCTGCGCGCCAGCTTCAACTACGTGCTGACGCAGGAAGCGGCCGAGCAGATGAAGGCCATCGCGCGCGAGCTGGACGTGTTGCGCCAGGCCGATGGCTCCACCATGGGCACCGGCCTGAAGGCCGAGGAGTTCAGCTTCCAGATGCCGGGTGACCAGTCCACGCGCGGCTCCAACGTCTTCACCGCTGGCGACCACTTCGAGATCCAGAGCCGCTGCCACCCGCGCGATCTGGCGGGCAACCTGCGGTCGATCGACGAGGCCAAGAAGATGGCCGACCTGGTGATCGTGGCGCACCACTACAACATCGCCGACGGCAAGCGCCGCGAGAAGGTGCCGATGTTCGTGCGCGAATTCGCCCACGCGGCGATCGATGCCGGCGCGGACATCTATGTGGCGCACGGCTGGCACTGGACGCTGGGCATCGAGATCTACAAGGGCAAGCCCATCATCTACGGCACCGGCAACTTCTTCGCCCAGTCCGAGTTCATCCGACGCGTGCCCTACGACAGCTACGAAAGCTGGGGCCACGACATGGACCGCCTGCCCACGCTCAACCCGGCCGACCACCCGCTGCACCCGGGCCTGGACACCCACAACGAAGCCTGGTGGGCGTCTGCCCTGATGAGCCTGGAGATGAAGGACGGGAAGTTCGTCAGCATGACGCTGCACCCGGTGGAGATGGGCCGCACGGCCCGCGAAGGCACCATCACGCGCCAGACCGGGCAGGGCGATCACGCGCTGACCGACGGCCGCCCCCTGCTCGCGACCGGCGAGACGGCCGAGCGTGCCCTGGGCCGGATTCAGCGCCTGTCGAAGAATTTCGGCACGGAAGTGACGATCGAGAACGGCGTGGGCGTCATTCGCTTCTGAGACTGAAACAATCCTGAGTCAGGAGGACTTTCATGTCACAGAAGCTGGTGATGCCAGAAGCCGCGGCCCCGCCCGCCCTCGAGGTGGGCGGCCTCACCGTGGCGTTCGAGAAGCAGGGGCGCCGCGTGGAGGTGGTCTCCGGCGTGTCCTTCTCGATCGCCGCCGGCCGCACGCTGGGCGTGGTGGGCGAGAGCGGTTGTGGCAAGACCATGACCTCGCTGGCCGTCATGGGCCTGGCACCGGCCAATGGCCAGGTGTCGGGGTCGATCCGCCTGGCCGGCCAGGAGATGGTGGGCGCCTCCGAGCGCGCCTGGGCGGACAGCCGTGGCGCGCGCGCCGCGATGGTCTTCCAGGAGCCGATGAGCGCGCTCAACCCGGTCATGACCATCGGCCGCCAGATCGCCGAGGTGCTGGTGCGGCACCGCCGCCTGGGCTGGCGCGAGGCCCACGAGCAAGCCGTCGAGGCGCTGGCGTCGGTGGGCATTCCCTCGCCCGCGCTGCGGGCCAAGGACTACCCGCACCGGCTCTCCGGTGGCATGCGCCAGCGGGCGATGATCGCCATCGCCCTGGCGTGCCGGCCGGCCGTGCTGGTGGCCGACGAACCGACCACGGCGCTGGACGTGACCATCCAGGCGCAGGTGCTCGACCTGATGGTGGAGATGCAGGAACGCCTGGGCATGGCGATCCAGTTCATCAGCCACAACCTCGCGGTGATCTCCGAGATCGCCGACGAGATCGTGGTGATGTACGCGGGCAAGGTGGTGGAGAAGGCGCCAGCCGATGAGCTTTTCACCTCCCCGCTGCACCCCTACACCCGGGGCCTGATCGAGACGCTGCCCGACCCGCAGCGTCGCGTGGCCCGCCTGCCGGTGATTCCGGGCGCGGTGCCCAAGCTGGACGTCGATTTCCGGGGCTGCCGGTTCGCCGGCCGTTGCCGGCTGGCCGACGACCATTGCCGCGCGGTGTCTCCCGAACTGGAACTGCACGCAGCCGATCACTGGGTTGCCTGCCACAAGGTGGACGTATGAGTGTGTTGCTGGATATCGATTCGATGTGCGTCCACTTCAAGGTGGGCGCGGGTTTGTTCAAGCCGGGCAAGACCCTGCGCGCGGTGGAAAAGGTCAGCCTGAAGATCGGCGAGAACGAAACGCTGGCCCTGGTCGGTGAAAGCGGCAGCGGCAAGACCACGCTGGGCCGTGTGGTCGCCGGGCTGGAGGTGCCCACGGCGGGCCAGGTGCGGTTCCGGGGCGAGCGGATCCAGTCCTCGGGCAAGATCCAGATGGTCTTCCAGGACCCGTTCTCCGCGCTGGACCCGCGCATGCTGGTGGGCGACATCGTGGCCGAGCCCCTGCGCCTGCTGGGCGAGGGCACAGCCGCGCAGCGGCGCGAACGCGTGCGCGCCATGATCGAGCAGGTGCGCCTGCCCGCCGATGCGGCCGACCGCTACCCGCACGAGTTCTCGGGCGGGCAGCGGCAGCGCATCGCGATCGCCCGGGCCCTGATCTCCAACCCCGAGCTGATCGTCGCCGACGAACCGCTGTCGGCGCTGGACGTGTCGATCCAGAGCCAGGTGCTCAACCTGATCATGGACCTCAAGGACAGCCGCAAGCTGGCCCTGCTGTTCGTGAGCCACGACCTCGCGGTGGTGCACCACATCGCCGACCGCGTGGCGGTGCTCTACCTGGGTCGACTGGTCGAGATCGCAGGCCGCGACGAGCTGTTTTCGCGGCCCAGCCACCCTTACACCCGGGCCCTGCTGGATGCGGCCCCCCGCATCGGGGCGCGCCGAACCCGCGGCGCGTCGACCCTGAAGGGCGAAATCCCCAGCCCCATCAACCCGCCCTCGGGTTGCGTCTTCCACACCCGCTGTCCCAAGGCCACCGACATCTGCCGCAGCGCCGAGCCCGTGCTCGAAGCGCTGCCCGATCGTCCTGGCCAGTGGGCCGCCTGTCACTTCAAGGAGTAGTGCATTGAGCAGCTATAGCCTACGTCGCACCGCCCAGGCCCTGCTGGTGGCCGTGATCATGTCGTTCGCCCTGTACAACATGATCTCGCTGCTGCCGGGCGACCCGGTGGACCTGATGCTGGAGGGCAATCCCTCCCTGACGCCCGAGCTGGTGGCCCAGATGCGCCAGCTCCATGGCGTCGACCAGCCGGTGCTGACCCGCTACTGGAGCTGGCTGAACAGCCTGGCCGCCGGAGACATGGGGTACTCCAACACCCACTTCAAGCCGGTCTCCGCCGTGTTGACACCGGCACTGGTGCAGACCTCCAAGCTGATGATCCTGACCTTCGTCATCAGCGTGACGGCCTCCATCGTGCTGGGCTGCATCGCGGCCATGAAGCCCGGGGGGTGGGTCGACAACGTGATCAGCTTCGTGGCCTTCGCCTGCATCTCCTCGCCGGCGTTCTGGGTCGCGCTCATCTTCCTGATGGTGTTCGCCGTCAAGCTGCAATGGGTGCCCGCCACCGCCACCGCGCTGGACCCGAACATGGGCTTCCTGCAGGAGCTGCGTTACCTGGTGCTGCCGGTGCTCACGCTCACGCTCTTCAGCATGGGCCAGTACATCCGCTATGTGCGGGCCTCGATGATCGAGACACTGAACGCCGACTACATCCGCACGGCCCGCGCCAAGGGGTTGAACCAATGGACGGTGATCAGCCGCCACGCCCTGCGCAATGCGCTGGTGCCGGTGGTCACGCTGATGGCGCTGAGTTTCGGTTCGCTGATGTCGGGCGCCCTGGTGGTCGAGACCATGTTCGGCATCCAGGGCATGGGCAAGGCGATCTACGACGCCGTCATGCACAAGGACTTCAACGTCGCCATGATCGGCGTGCTGTTCGCCACCCTCATCACCCTGTTCGCCAACCTGGTGGCCGACCTGGCCTACGGCTGGCTGGATCCGAGGATCTCTCTCAAATGAGCACAAGCACGCTTTCTTCGGGCCATGCCGCCCCGCGTTCGATCTGGGCCACGCGCTGGCAGGCGCTGCTGCACCACAAGCCCGCCGCGATCTCCCTGGTGGTGCTGGTGCTGCTGGCGGTGTTCTGCTTCAGTGCGCCGCTGTACGGCGCGCTGATGGGCATCGACCCCAACGCCTCCGACCTGTTCGAGCGCTACAGCGAACCCAGTGCCCGGTACCTGCTGGGCACCGACGAGATCGGCCGCGATGTGCTGCTGCGCCTCATGTACGGCGGCCAGATCTCGCTGGCGGTGGGCGTGCTGGCCACGCTGTTCGGTGCCGTGATCGGGGTGGCGATCGGTGTGCTGGCGGGCTTCGTCGGCGGCCGGACCGATGCCTTCCTGATGCGCGCGACCGACTGCATGATCGCCCTGCCGCTGGTGCCGCTGCTGGTGGTGATGGCCGCCATCGACCTGAGCAAGCTGGGCGTGCCGCACGACCTGGCGCAGAGCCCGATGGTGTCGTTCTGGCGCATCGTGATCATCATCTCGCTGGTCGACTGGACCACCATCGCCCGTGTCGTGCGCGCTGGCACGCTCACGGTGCGCGGCCAGGACTATGTGCTCTCCGCCCGCGTCAGCGGTGGCAGTGGCCTCTACAACATCCTCACGCACGTGCTGCCCAACGTGGCCACGCCCATCATCGTGGCCTCCACGCTGACGGTGAGTCGCGTCATCCTGCTCGAGTCCACGCTCAGCTTCCTCGGGGTCGGGGTCATGCCGCCCACACCCACCTGGGGGAACATGCTCAACAACGCGCAGGAACTCGCCACCACGGCGCCCATGCTCGCCGTGTACCCGGGCCTGCTGATCTTCGTGACCGTGATCGCGTTCAACTTCCTGGGCGATGGGCTGCGCGTGGCCTTCGACCCGCGCGCCGACCGCTGAGCGCGACCGGCAACCTGTCCATGACCCAAGGAGAAGCCTGATGGCATTGGTGGCTCACGCAGACAAAGCGCTGCTCAACCGTTACAGCCCGCACTCGAATTCCAACTCGCGCACGCAGTTCATCGGTGAGGACCGGCACCGCGTGTCGGGCCAGCCCGAGCCCGGTGTGCTCTTTCCTATCGCCTACCTGGTGGAGCAAGGGCCCCATACGACGCTGCGCCCCCACTTCCATGTGGCCGACCAGTTCCAGGTGTTCGTGACCGGCGAGGGCCGGATCGGCACCCGGCATGCCGCCGCCGGCCTGGGGCATTTCGCGGGCCCCTATTCGGGTTACGGCCCCATCGTGGGCGGCGACACGGGGCTGGCGTACATGACGCTGCGCAACGCCTACGACGGTGGCGCCCAGTGGCTGCCCGAGAACAGCGCCAGCCTGCGCGCCCAGGGCGTCACGCGCCGTGAAGCGACCTTCGAGGAGCGTCCTCCCAGCCCGGCCGAACTGGCGGCGCACGAGGGCGTTCGCATGGCCCCGCTGATGGCGCCGATGCCGGACGGCATGGCCGCGTGGTCGTACACGCTCGGGCCGAATGCCTCGGTGGAAGGGCCGGCGCCGGCCTCGGGTGGCGGGCAGTTCTGGCTGGTGATGGAAGGCCACATGCTGCACGCGCAGGAAGGGGCCATGCCCCGGCTGTCCCTGGCTTTCGTGGCGCCCGACGAGGCGGCCTACACCGCCCGGGCGGGCGATGGCGGCCTGCATGTGTTCGTGCTGCAGTTTCCCGCGCGTGCTGCCGCTGCGGGCGAGGCACCGTGAAGCTGGCGCTGCTGGACGACTACCTCGACGTGGCCCGCCAGCTCGTCGACTGGCGCGCGGTGGAAGACCGTTGCGAGGTGGTGGTGATCCACCGCAAGCTGGCCGACGAAGACGAGCTGGTCTCGGTGCTGGCGGATGTGGACATCGTCTGCACCCTGCGCGAGCGCACCGCGTTTCCGGCCTCGGTGCTGGCGCGCCTGCCCCAGCTGAAGTACATCGCCGTGACGGGCATGCGCTACGACTGCGTGGACGTGGCCGCGGCCACCGCGCGCGGCATCGTGGTGTCGAACTCGGAAGTGACCCGGGGTGGTGGTGGCGTGTCCGAGCTGGCCTGGGGCCTGGTGATCGCCGCCGCGCGCCACCTGGCGCACGACGATGCCGTGATGCGCCGGGGCGGCTGGCAGACCCGCATGGGCACCACGCTGAAGGGCAAGACCCTGGGCATCCTGGGCCTGGGCCGCATCGGCAGCCGCATGGCGGCCTACGCGAGGGCGTTCGAGATGAACGTGCTGGCCTGGAGTCCGCGCCTCACACCCGAGCGCGCGGCCGTGGCGGGCGCGCAGTGCGTGCCCATGGACACCTTGCTGCCGCAGAGCGATGTGGTGAGCATCCACCTGCCCCTGGCCGAGGGCACGCGCGACCTGATCGGTGCGCGCGAGCTGGCGCTGATGAAGCGCGACGCGGTGCTGGTGAACACCGCGCGCGCGGCCATCGTGAACGAGGCGGCGCTGATCGAGGCGCTGCGCAGGCGCGAGATCGGTGTTGCCGGGCTGGACGTGTTCGAGATCGAGCCGCTGCCCACGGACCACCCCCTGCGGCGGCTGGACAACACGGTGCTCTCGCCGCATATGGGCTATTTCACGCGCGAGATGCTGACCGTGTACTACGAGGACGCGGTGGAGGCGATCCTGGCCTTCCTCGACGGGCGACCGATCCGGGTGGTCAACCGCGCGGCCTGACGGTGGCCGGCTTCACGGGGCGGTGTGCGCCGCCGCCGGGGCGACCGACGCGCCCTGGATGCCATGCCGGTGCAGGGCGGTGGCCACGAACCCCGACGACTTCATGTCCTCCACGAAGCCGTGCAGGTAGCGCGCCGCGTCCGCACCGCGGTCCTTGGGCAGGCCCATGGCCTGCTGGATCACCATGAAGCGGCCTGGCAACAGCCGAAGACCCGGGTGGCGCTGCTGGTCCTGTTCCAGCTGCTGCTTGACGCCGGCCGCGACATCCAGCCCCTGGCGCACGAACTCGTCGACCACGGTGGGCGAGGTGGGCGCGCGAACGATCTCCGCGTGCCGGAGTTCGCGGGTGAGAAACAGGTCGTAGGCACTGCCCTTGCCCACGGTGACGCGCGTGCCCGGCCGGTCCACCTCGTCGTTGTGCTGCAGCGCGGAGTCGTTGCGCACCAGGTAGCTGCCTTCGATCAGCACGTAGGGCGCGGTGAACGCGATGCCTTCACCGCGCAGCGGGTCGATCGCGAAGAAGCCGACATCGGCCACACCGTTGCGGACCGCCTCCACGGACTTGCCGGCGGCATCGAACACCACCAGCTCGATCTCGACCCCGAGCCGCTGCGCCAGGCTGCGCGCCAGGTCCACTGAGACACCGCCCGGCTGCCCGGTGGCGGGGTCCTGGTTGGCGAGGATGGGGTTGCCCAGGTTGATAGAGGCGCGCAGACGGCCGGTGGGGGCGAAGGCCTGTTGCAGGGAGAGGGGTGCGGTCATGGCGGTTCGTGAACAAAGGTGGGTTGGAAAACAGGGACGAACCGGTGTTCATTCCCCGCGCATCTGGGCCCCGTCCTCCTGCTTCAGCCGCCGGAACCCGAGCACACACAGCGTGGTCAGGCCACCGATGGCGAAGAAGACGAACGAGAAGTCGATGGCCTGCAGCGTGGCCCCGGGTCCGCCGCGCAGCCGGCTGGCCAGCGCGAGCAGGGTGGAGCCGACGACCACGCCGAACGTCATCGACAGCTGGTGCACCATGGTAGCGGCCGTGGTGGCGTGGCTGGCCTGTTCGCGCGGGATGTCGCTGTAGCCCAGGCTGTTCAAGGCCACCATGGCCGTGGCGTTGCACAGGCCGCCCAGCAGCATCACGGCGAACATCACTTCCTGCGGCGTGCGCGCGGTGAACAGGCCGTAGCCCAGGTAGCAGACACAGGAGGCAAGCGTGGCGGCGATCAGCATGCTGCGAAAGCCGAAGCGGCGCAGCATCCAGGACACGGTCGTCCGGCTGGAGAGCGAGCCGATGGCGCCCGCGAAGGTCAGCAAGCCGGACTGAAGCGGAGACAGGCCGAAGCCGACCTGCATCAGCAGCGGCAGCAAGAAAGGGGCGGCGCCGATGGCGATGCGCAGGGGGATGGCGCCCACGATGGCGGTGCGGTAGGTGAAGTGCCCGAACACGCGCAGGTCGATCAAAGGGTGGGGCGTGCGCGTGCTGTGCCAGCGGTAGGCACCCAGGGCGCCCAGGCCCGCACCGATGACGGCGGTGGTCTGTGCCGGCGAGAGCAGGCTCTTGCCGCCCAGCTCCAGCCCGGCGATCACCGCCGCCAGTCCACCGGCCAGCAGGGCGAAGCCCAGCGCATCGAAAGGCACGCGCGGGCTCTGGTGCGGGTGGGGCGTGTCTTCGGGCAGCATGCGCCACGCCAGGAACACGCCCAGCAAACCCAGCGGCAACTGCACGACGAAGATCCAGCGCCAGGACACCAGCGTGACGATGGCCCCACCCACCAGCGGGCCCGCCAGCCGGGCGACCGTGCCCGGCACCGTGAACCACACCATCGCGCGGATCATCTGCAGCGGCTCGACGTTGCGCAGCAGGATGAGGCGGCCCACAGGCACCATCATCGCGCCGCCCATGCCCTGCAGCAGCCGGCAGACCACCAGCTCGGGCAGGTTGCGCGAGAAGCCGCAGAGCAGGGAGCCGAGCGTGAAGCAGGCGATGGCCAGGCAGAACAGGCGCTTGGGCCCCCAGCGTTCCGCGAGCCAGCCGCTCACCGGCAGGAACAGCGCCAGGCTGAGCAGGTAGCCCGTGATCGCCAGGTTCAGGTGCAGGACGGGAACGTCCAGCGAACGCGCCATGGACGGCAGGGCGGTGGCCAGCACGGTCGAGTCCAGGTTCTGCAGGAACATCGGCCATGCCACCACCAGCGGGAGCCAGCGCGCCACGCTCATCGGGCGCTCACACGCGAAGACGCGTCATTTGCGGCGCCATTCCTCGGCCCAGTTGGTGGGCTGGTCGAAGCGGGAGACGTCCATGCCGGAGAAGTCGTTGGGGGCGACCCACGCGGTGGCGTAGAAGTACATCGGCAGGATGGGCAGTTCATCGGCGGCAATGCGCTGGATCTTGGCCCAGGCGGCCTTGGCGGCAGCGGGTTGGAGCGCGGACTCGGCTTCGGCGACGGCCGCGTCCATCGCGGGGCTGGCGTAGCCGGAGAAGTTGTTGCCGGTCCATTCGTTCTTGTCGGTGGGGATGCCTTCGCTGCCCAGGAACAGCGCGGGCGAGGTCGACGGCGGGAACTGGATCGACGACAGGCTCATGCCGTTGAACTGGCGCTTGCGCATCTCTTCGCCATTGAACACCGCGATCGGCGCCTGCTTCACGGCCAGGTTGATGCAGATCGCCTTGAGCTGATTCTGCATGACCTGGGCGATCTGCAGGCGGGTCTGGTTGCCGGCCGTGGTGACCAGGTCGAACGCCATCTTCTGGCCGGCCTCGTTCACGCAGATGCCGTCGGGGCCGGGTTTCCAGCCCGCTTCGGCCATGAGCGCGCGGGCTCGCGTCAGGTCGTGGGTGTAGCGCGGCACATCGGGGCTGTGGTTCACGCTGGTCGGGACCACGATGCTGTGCGCCACCGGCTGCAGCTTCTCGAACAGGCGGGCGCTGATGGCTTCGCGATCGATCGCGTGGGCAATGGCCTTGCGCACCCGCACATCGGCCAGCAAGGGGTTCTTGAGCTGGAAGGCCACGCGTTCGAGGTTGTAGCCCGGGCCCACGGGGAAGCTGAAGCGGCTGGCGTTTTCCTTGCGCAGTGTGAGCATCTGCGTGAAGCTGATGCCGCCCGGGCTCACCGGCACCGCGTCGAGGTCGCCGGAGAGCAGGTTCTGCACCAGGGCGGTGGCGCTGCTGCGGTAGCTCAGCACCACCTTCGGGATCTGCACCTTGTCGCGCCAGTGCTTGTTGGCCACCAGCGTCACCTGGGCGCCCAGCTGCATGGAGGACACGACGTAGGCGCCGTTCCACAGACCCGGGTTGGTGGAGTCGCGGTTGTACAGACTCTGCTTGGCGTACTCGTCCGGCGTCTTGAACTTCTCGTAGATGGGGCCTTCCAGGTGCGCGGGCAGCACGTGGTCCCAGCTGTCGTAGCCCACGCCCACCTTGGGCAGGTGCAGCACGACGGTCTTGGCGTCGACGATGTCGACCTTGTTCGCGCGGGTCCAGGCGTTGTAGTTCGAGAAGCCGACGTTGCCGTCGTTGGCCATCTTCCAGGTGAAGGCGATGTCCTTGGCGCTGACCGGCGTGCCGTCGCCCCATTTGGCGTCGGGCCGCAGCTTGAGCGTGACCTGCATGCCTTTCTTGCCGCCGGGCAGATCCACGATCTTGGCCATGCCGCTCTCCAGCGTGGGCTTGACCGTGCAGAGAATGCACACGCTCTGGCCCGAGGGGTCGAAGGCCGTGATGGGGCGCTGGATGAAGCCCATCAGGAACAGCTTGGTGTTGTTGACCTGGATGAGAGGGTGGGTGTTGGGCACGAACTGCAACTGGCCCACGACAAGCTGGCCGCTGTTCTGGGCCTGCGCGGCGACGGGCAGCAGCCCGAGCAGCGCCGCGGCGGCTGCCGTGGCCGCCAGGCGGCGTGAATCGGAAATCATGGTCATCTTGTCTCCTGCAAAAGTCTTGTATGGCTGTCCCCAGGGCGATTATGTTGTCGGCCCTGTCGCGGGGGGTCTCCGGGCAAGCTGTATCAGTTATAGTTAAAACGAATACGAGAAGGCGAGACATGGACATCAAGCAGCTGCGGTACTTCGCGACCATTGCCCAGGTGGGCAGCTTCAGCCGCGCGGCCACGGTGCTGCGGGTGACGCAGCCCTCGCTGAGCAAGCAGATCAGCCTGCTGGAGGAGGCTCTCGGTCGGCGCCTGTTCGTGAGGAATGGTCGCGGTGTCTCGCCGACGGAGGCGGGGCTGCGGCTGCAGCGGCACGCGCGCCGCATCCTCGACCAGCTCGCGGAAGCCGAAGCGGATGTGCGCGCCACCGGGGCCGGGCGTTTTGCGATCGGCTTGCCCTACACCCTGGCCGCGACCATCGCCACCGAGCTGCTCTCCCGCCTGAGAAAGCTGGAACCGAGTGCCGATCTCGCCGTGATCCAGGGCCGATCCACTTTCCTGGTCGACAGCCTGTGCACCGGCGCGATCGACGTGGCGATCACGTACACGCCGCCCGCCACGCCGCTGGTGGAGACCACGCCGCTGATCACCGAAGAGCTTTTCCTGATGGCCTCGCAGCGCAACGCCAAGGCGCTGGCCAGGAAAGGGCCCGTGACCCTGGCCGACCTGTGCGAGTTTCCGTTGATCGCACCCAGCCGTCCCAATGCGATCCGGGCCACGTTCGAAGAGGCCCTGCGGCGGGCCAGGAAGGTGCCCAAGGTCGCGATGGAAATCGACAACATCGAAACCATCATCGAGCTGGTGGCCAAGGGAGAGGGCTTCGCGGTGCTGTCCAACCTGTCGCGCAACCTCTCGCCGCACAAGCAGGAGGTGGTGCCCCTGCCCATCGCATCGCCCGGTCTGAAGAACGAGATCTGCATGGCGGTGTCCACGCGCGGCTCGTTGTCGCAGGCCAATGGCCGTCTGATCACCCTCACCGGTGAGATCGGGCGCGAGCTGCTGCTCGAAGCGGCGCAACGCCGCCAGGCCTGAGACTCGCGACGGGACGCCACCCATCGAGCGGATGGGTAGGTAGTCGCGGATTGAATAACTGATACAGCCTGTCGGGCGGTTTGCGGCGCGAGCGCCGTCAACATAATCCGCCCGCCGCACGGTGCGCGAGCCAGGCGCTCGGGCACCGGAGGCTTGTTCAATCCACCTGTTTCCGAGGAGACCTTCCCACATGAAAAAGACACTGATCGGTCTGGCCGCTCTGAGCGCGATCGCGACCACCGGCGCCGCCTTCGCTCAATCCACCGTCACGCTGTCGGGCATCATCGACAACGGCCTGCAGAAGACCAGTTCGGGCCAGGCGATGAAGATGACGCCCAGCCGCAGCGGCACCAGCAACTGGACGCTGAGCGGCTCCGAAGACCTCGGGGGTGGCTTGAAGGCCGTGTTCCAGGTCTCCACGTCCTTCAACAGCGACGACGGCACCACGGCCGCCAACGTGCTCGGCAACAACGGCATGTTCGTCGGGCTGACGGGCGACTTCGGCACCGTTCGCGCCGGTCGCCCTGCGCACATCCTGTGGAGCAACGTGCTGTCGGCCAATGGCACCAAGGGCGTGTCGGGCTACGAGGCCTCCACGGCGCTCAACGTGCCGCAGAACTACGGCGTGTTCCAGGCCAACGCGGTGCAGTACCTGTCGCCTTCGTGGGGCGGCTTGCGCGTCCAGCTGGAATGGACGCCGTCCGAGTCCGACGCGGCGGCGGAAAACGACGGCTACGGCGTGGCGCTGCGCTACGACGCCGGCCCGTTGAGCGCGTCTTTTGTGAACTACCGCGCTCCCAAGGTTGGTGCGCCCAAGGGGGAGCCGGTCAACCAGTTCGGGGTGGCGTACGACTTCGGCCCGGCCAAGGCCTTCTTCACGTACCGGGACCAGTCGGGCCTGGCGTCCACGCTGGACAACGCCTGGGTGGTGGGGGTCAACGTGCCGCTGGGCGCTGGCCTGGCCTACGCCCAGTACGGGGTGAGCGACCGCATCGGTGACGATGCCCGCCGCGTGAGCCTGGGCTACCGGTACTACATGAGCAAGCGCACGACCTTCTACGTCAACGCAGGCCGTGCCAACGCTGCCGCCAACGTGGACGCGGCTGGCAAGGCGACCACCGGTTACGGCTTCGGCATGCAGCACAACTTCTGATGCGGGGGCCGGCCCCTCGAATCCAGGCGAGGGTTCACCATGTGGCGGAGATCGCGAAGGGCATCCGCTCTTTCGAGTTCCGTCCCGTGGTGCCCGGTGCTTTCCCTCCTTCCGTGGCGGGCGCGCACATCGATCTGCACCTGACCCCCGCGCTGACCCGTTCGTACTCGCTGTGTGGAACCCCTGGGGACGACCAGGCGTACCGGGTGGCGGTGGCCTTGAATCCGCAGGGGGCGGGCGGTTCGAGGCACCTTTTCGAAGCCGTCGCGCCCGGCCAGTTGATCGAGATCTCGACACCGGCGAACCACTTCGGTTTCCACCATGAGGCGCCCTTCTCGGTCTTCGTGGCTGGTGGCATTGGCATCACGCCCCTGTGGTCCATGATCCAGGGGCTCAGGGGCCGCTCTGCCCCGTGGGTGCTGCACTACGCCGCTCGAAGCAGGGCGCAGGCGGCGTTTCACGAAGAAATCGAAAGCTTCGCCCGGGCGCACGGGGGCGCCATGGTCTTCTGCCCAAGCGACGATCCCGCGCCGCAGCGGCTGGACTTCCCTCGCATCGTGGCCCAGGCGCCGGTGGGCGCGCATTTCTACTGCTGCGGGCCGAAGCGGATGATCGACGCCTTTGTGGCGGCGACGGCGAACCTGCCGCCCGAGCAGGTGCACATCGAGCACTTCGAGGGGGTGGCCCCCACGGGTGGCGACAAGGCCTTCACCATCGAGCTGAGCCGTTCGGGTCGATGCCTGACGGTGCCGGCAGGGATGAGCATCCTGGAGGTCGTCGAGGCAGCGGGCATCGAGGTGCCTTTTTCCTGCCGGGAAGGCATCTGCGGGGCGTGCGAGGTGAAGGTGCTCGGTGGCGCGCCGGACCACCAGGATCTGGTGCTGTCCCCGCAGGAGCGGGCGCAGAACGGCAGCCTGATGATCTGCTGTTCGGGGTCTTTGTCCGAGCGACTCGTGCTGGACCTTTGACGGTTCAGCTGCCGTGGCGGCCCGGGTGCCGGTGGCGCACGATGGCCCGGATGAAGGCCGTGATGTCGTGGCCGACGACAAGGCCCGGGTCGGCGTCTCCCGACGGCAGCGTGAGGGGCACCCCCGCTGCTTCGAGCAGCGCCCTGGAAGCGGGCAGGGCCAGGATGGCCTTGCCGCTGCCATGCTGGTCGCGGATGAAGTCCAGCGCGTGGGCGTCTCGCGCCAGGGCCTGCACACCTTCCTCGCCGTCCGGCAAGGCCATGGCATCGAACAGGAAACCGGGTTCGTTCTGCAGCGAGGCTTCGGCGTCGATGAACACGCCGTCGGCCGTGCGGACCGGGCCGATGCGCGGCGCCACGAAACTGGGATGGGCACCCAGGGCGAGCAGCGCGGCGTGCACCCCGAGGGCGCTTTCGCCGACGATGCCATGGGCCACCAGGACGGCGACCTTGCGGGCGCGGATCGAATGATCGCCGGCCAGCAGGGCGCGTTGAAGGGTGGGAGGTAACTGGGCCATAGCCCCTCCATAGGGCAAGCGGCGTGCCTGGGGAATGGCCCCGTTTTCCATCTCATCTTGTAGAGTTGCAGACGTTTTTTCTGCAGGAGACGACCATGGCCACCGGCAAGAAGGCATCTTCGGGCGCGATCCGATCGGGCGTGGGCGGCTGGACCTACGAGCCCTGGCGCGACAACTTCTATCCCAAAGGCCTGGCGCACAGCAAGGAACTGGCCTATGCCAGCACCCAGCTCACGGCCATCGAGGTCAACGGCACCTACTACAGCACCTTCAAGCCGCCCACCTTCGCGAAGTGGCGCGACGAGACGCCCGAGGGTTTCGTGTTCTCCCTCAAGGCCAACCGCTTCACCACCAACCGCCGCGTGCTGGCCGAGGCGGGGGAATCCATCGCCCGATTCGTGGACAGCGGTCTGAGCGAACTCGGCCCCAAGCTCGGGCCGCTGGTGTGGCAGTTCGCCCCCACCCAGGTGTTCGATCCGGTGGACTTCGAGGCCTTCCTGAACCTGCTGCCGAGCGAGGTGGACGGCCTGCCGCTGCGCCACGCGCTGGACGTGCGGCACGCGAGCTTCCTGGACCCGGCCTACCTCGCGCTGGCGCGCAAGCACCGCTGCGCCACGGTGTTCACCGATTCCGACGACTACCCCTCGTTCGCCGATGTGACGGGTGATTTCGTCTACGCGCGCCTGATGCGAACCGACCCGAAGGTGAAGACGGGCTACGCGCCCAAGGCACTGGACCGCTGGGCCGAGGCCGCGAAGACCTGGGCGGCCGGCGGCGAGCCGGCCGACGTGCCCCGCGTCGAAGGCGTGGGCAAGAAGGCCAAGGCCCGGGATGTGTTCATGTACTTCATCAGCGGTGCCAAGGAACGCGCACCGGCCGCGGCGATGGCGCTGATCGAACGCCTCTAGAGCCGCACCCAGCGCGCGTTCTGCCGGTGGCTGTTCAGCACGGCCTCGATGAAGGCCATGCCGTCCAGCCCGTCGAGCAGGCCGGGCATGTCCGCGCTGGTGTCACCGCGCCAGGCGCGCGCGAAATCCCGGTACAGCTCGGCGAAGGCCTCCAGGTAGCCCTCGGGGTGGCCGGCCGGGACGCGGCCGGCGCCGGTGTGCGGTGCCATGCCCCGGCGCAGCTGCTGCACGGGGCCGCCTTGCGGGGCGAAGTTCAGGAACTCGGGTTGCTCCTGGTCGAAATGCAGCGAGGCGCGCGTGCCGTAGAGGCGCAGGCGCAGGGCGTTGCAGGCGCCGCTGGCGACCTGGCTGGCCCAGAGCATGCCGCGCGCGCCCCCCTCGAAACGCAGCATGGCCTGCACGTGGTCGTCCAGCGCGCGGCCCGGCACGAAAGTGCTCAGTTCGGCCGAGAGTTCCTGCACGCTCAGGCCGCTCACGTAGCGCGCCAGCTGGTAGGCGTGGGTGCCGATGTCGCCCAGCGCGCCGGCCGGGCCGGCGCGGTTCGGGTCGGCGCGCCATTCGGCCTGCTTGTTGCCCCGGCGCTCGACCGGCTCGCCCAGCCAGTCCTGCGCGTACTCGACCTGCACGATGCGCAGCTCGCCGAGTTCGCCAGCGGCCACCATCTCGCGCGCCTGGCGCACCATGGGGTAGCCCGCGTAGGTGTGGGTGAGCAGGAACAGCAGGCCGCGCTCGCGCACCACCTTGGCCAGGGCCTTCGCGTCGGCCAGCGAGGTGGCCAGCGGCTTGTCGCAGATGACGTGGATGCCTTGTTCGGCGAAGGCGCGCGCCACCGGCACGTGCAGGTGGTTGGGCGTGACGATGGCGACGGCGTCGATGCCGTCCTCGCGCTGCGCCTCGGCCCGCGCCATGGCGGCGTAGTCGGCGTAGCTGCGCTCGGGCGCGATGTGCAGCCCGGCCGCGCTGGCGTGCGCGCGTTCGGGCGTGGACGAGAGCGCGCCGGCCACGAGTTCGAACTGGTCGTCCAGGCGCGCGGCGATGCGGTGGGCGGCGCCGATGAAGCTGCCGTCGCCGCCGCCCACCATGCCCAGGCGGATGCGCCGCGTCGCGCGCTCGTCGCCGGTGCTCATGGCGTGCCCCGGTTCAGGCCCAGCAGGGCGGACAGCGTGGCGGGGTCGCCCGCGCTGGCGGCGAAGTCGTCGAAGGCGCGGTCGGCCACACGGATGAGGTGCTCGCGGATGAAGGCCGCGCCTTCGCGCGCGCCGTCTTCCGGGTGCTTGAGGCAGCACTCCCACTCCAGCACGGCCCAGCCGGCATAGTCGTACTGCGCCATCTTGGAGAAGATGCCCTTGAAGTCCACCTGGCCGTCGCCGAGCGAGCGGAAGCGCCCGGCGCGGTCGATCCAGTTCGAGAAGCCACCGTACACGCCCTGCTTGCCGTTGGGGCGGAATTCGGCGTCCTTGACGTGGAAGGCGCGGATGCGCTCGTGGTAGTGGTCGATGAAGGCCAGGTAGTCGAGCTGCTGCAGCACGAAGTGGCTCGGGTCGTAGAGAATGTTCGCGCGCGGGTGCTGGCCCACGGCGTCGAGAAAGCGCTCGAAGGTGATGCCGTCGTGCAGGTCTTCGCCCGGGTGCAGCTCGTAGCAGACGTCCACGCCGGCCGCGTCGAAGGCGTCGAGCACCGGGCGCCAGCGTGTCGCGAGTTCGGCGAACGCGGCTTCCACCAGGCCGGGCGGGCGCTGCGGCCAGGGGTAGAGGTAGGGCCAGGCCAGCGCGCCCGAGAAGCTGGCGTGGGCCTTCAGGCCCAGGCGCTGCGAGGCCTTCGCGGCCAGCAGCAGCTGCTCATGCGCCCAGGCCGTGCGTGCCGTGGGATTGCCGCGCACATGGGGCGCGGCGAAGGCGTCGAACTGCAGGTCGTAGGCCGGGTGCACGCACAGCAGCTGGCCCTGCAGGTGGGTCGAGAGTTCGGTGATCTGCAGGCCGTGCACGGCGAGCCGGCCCTTCACCTCGTCGCAATAGGTGTCGCTGGTGGCGGCGCGTTCGAGGTCGAAGATGGCCGCGTCGCTGGTGGGGATCTGCACCCCCTTGTAGCCCAGCGAGGCGGCCCAGCCGGCCAGGCCGTCGAGCGTGTCGAACGGCGCGGCCGTGCCGATGAACTGGGCCAGGAAGATCCCGGGTCCCTGGATGGTTTTCATGGGATTCCTCCTGGCGGTCGCAGGCTTAGAAAGGTGAATCAGGGAAGTAGAAGTCCTTGGCGTTCGCCTTCGTGATCAGCACCGAGGGCACGATGGTCGAGGCTGGCAGCTTCTCGCCCTTCTTGCGCGCCAGCGCGGTCATCTTGATGGCGTCGTAGAGGAACTTGGGCGAGTAGGACACGTTGGCCTGGATCAGCGGGTTGCTGCCGTCCATCAGCGTCTTGACCATGGCCTTGGCACCGGCGCCGCCGAACACGATCTTGATGTCCTTGCGCTTGGCCTGCTCGATCGCGCGCAGCACGCCGAAAGCCATGTCGTCGTCGGCCGCCCACACGGCGTCGATTTCCTTGAAGCGCGTCAGGAAGTCCTGCATGACCTTGAAGGCGTCGTCGCGGTTCCAGTTGCCGTGCTTGGCGTCGAGCACCTTGATGCCGGGGTGGTTCTTCATCACCGAGGTGAAGGCGTCCATGCGCTCGTTGTCGATGGTGGTGGGGATGCCGCGCAGCGCCACGATGTTGCCCTTGCCGTTGAGCGCCTTGGCCAGGTACTCGGCCGGCACCTTGCCGAAGGCGGTGTTGTCGCCCGACACATAGGCGTCCTGCGCGCTGGTGTCGGTGAGGCCACGGTCGACCACCGTCACGTAGACGCCCTTGGCCTTGACCTGCTGCACCGGTCGCGTGAGCGCGGCGGACTCGAAGGGCAGGATCACCAGCGAGTCGATCTTGGTCGCGGTGACCAGGTCCTGCAGCTGGTTGGCCTGTTCGGGCGCGCCGCTGGCGGTCTTGATCGTGACCTTGATGTTGGGGTCCTTCTCCAGCTCTTTCTTGGCTTCGTTGGCCCAGTACACCAGGCCGGCGGCGAAGCTGTGGGTGGCGGCCGGGATGGCCACGCCCAGGTTCACCTTGTTCTGGGCCTGTGCCAGCAGCGGGCTGGCCATGCCCAGCGCGGCCATGGCGGCCAGCGCGAGCAGACGGGAACGGTACTTCATGCTTGTCTCCTTGATGTGATGCTGACGGGGAAAAAAAGAAGGCTTGGGCGTGCCTTCAGGGACGCCGCCGCTGCATGAATGCGACGGCGATGATCACGAAACCCTGCACCGCCGCGTTGAGGTACACGCTGATGATGCTGGTGAGGTTGAGGATGTTGCTGATGACCGAGAG
>Ga0247823_10001042_pt1 | contig 23370 bp, 18 predicted proteins | sample 13C_PalmiticAcid_2_FD_192426 | JGI IMG/M metagenome (GOLD analysis project Ga0247823, IMG submission 192426) | Soil microbial communities from agricultural site in Penn Yan, New York, United States - 13C_PalmiticAcid_Day30 | ecosystem: Environmental > Terrestrial > Soil > Agricultural land... | reverse complement strand
GTCCGGGCATTCCCGCTCAATCTCGAGTTCGAAGGCAACTTTCTTGCCGAGCCGGCGGACAACCAGGATCTGCGCCGGCCCGGGCTGGGCGCGGTCGAGACCGATGGGCGCGGAGCCGAGTCCCGTGCGGAGTGCGGTCGTGTAAAGCACGCGGGTCGATATCCCGTCGCGCCCGGGTGCCGGTAGCGACAGGAGGATACGGCCGCCCTTGCGATCAAGGTGGACGGGGAACAGACCATCGAGCTGCTCGGTTCCGGCGAGCGAACCAGGCCGCGCTATCGTCGCACTTGCATCCTTGCGCTCGGTGGACTGAGCCTGCGCCACCGACAGGACAGTCATCACGCCGCAAAGCAGAATGGTCTTTCGGATCATTATTCCCCCTGGGTCGCGCGCCAGTCTAGGGGGCTGGGCAACCCGTGGGCAAGCTGCGACTTTCAACTACCGCTACCGGCTGGCGACCATTTCAAACTCCTATTCCGAGTACCAGGTCACGAATTGGCGGCGACAAAGAAGCGCCATTCGATCCAGCGCTCGCGGCTGCCCTGTGTGCCGCGCCACATCCGCTCCACCTCTCCGGGATCGAGGCCGTAGCTCGCCGAGATATTTGCGAGCGCAGCCTCGACACCGCTTCCGGCCAGCATCGCGGCGAGAAAATCATGCTGGGGTTCACTCAGCGACACGGTGCGGGTGACGTAGTCGCTACGCACCAGGGCGATATGGCAAGGCGCTGGCAAGGGCAGCGTCGGCGCCTCGCTGCGACGCACGGCATGGTAATAGCCGGCGACAGGAAAACGATAGCTGCCCAACGCGAAGGCAGGCTGGAGGCGCAGCGCAGTATCATCCGTATCGAAGGTTGCGAAAGGACGACCCTCATTGCCCTCGGCGTCGAACATGAGGAACGCCGAATATTCGAAGCGCGCGAGATCGATCATGAAATCCACCCACGCCTCGCGCACCTGCGGATCGGGTCGGTTCGCTTCCATCCAGTCGGGGAAGCGGCGGCCAAGATCGTAGAGTGTGTGACGTTCGGGCGGACAATCGCGAATGTAATCGGCGACGAAATCGTCGAACAGCGCGCGGCCGAGCGCATGGCACAGCGCTGGAAACTGCTCGCGCATGCAGGCGGCAATGCGCAGGAAATAGCCGCGCTGATAGACCGCCAATCCGCCCGCCGCGCCGAGCCGGCCGCCGGTCGCGAACAGCGCCTGCGCCGCGTCGGGATCGGCAAGGGGGTCGATCAATGCCGCGTGCATCCGATCCTGCGCTCCCGCCAGCGCGGTCACGCGGCATCCTCCATCACGCTGTCCATGGCGCGCGGGATGATGAACCCGACCGGGTTCGAAACGCCCTCGCCGTGATTTGCCGGTTCAGCGGCCTCAAGCGGCGCGGCGGTTCCCGCCATGTAGCGCTCGGCCTTGTGCAGTTCGGCGAGGCAGCCGTCGAAGTCCGGAATATGGTCGTCCCACTCGAGCAGGGTCGAGGCGCCGCCGGTCCGCGCCCAGGCGATGCGGAACAACTCCCACACCTCGGCACGCACCGGACAGTCGTGTGTGTCGATCACATGGGTGCCGTAATCCTGATGTCCGGCCAGATGCATCTGGACGACACGATCGCAGGGGAATGCGGCGAGATAGGCAAGCGGATCGGTGCCGGCATTGAAGCAGCTGACATAGACGTTGTTGACGTCGAGCAGCAGGCCGCAACCGGTTTGATCGGTCAGCGCGCGCAGGAACGCCGGTTCCTCCATCGTCGACTGGACGAAGCGGACATAGGAGCTGGGGTTTTCGAGAATCAGCGGACGTTCGAGAATGTCCTGCACCTGGTGCACCCGCGCGACGACATGGGCGAGGCTCTCCTCGGTCAACGGCATCGGCAACAGATCGTGCGAATTGTGCCCGTTCACACCGGTCCAGCACAGATGATCGCTGATCCAGGCCGGGCGAACCTCATCCGCCAGCCGCTTGAGCGACGCGAGATAGGCTCTGTCGAGCGGGTCGGTGCTGCCGATCGACAGCGAGACGCCGTGCAGGACGATGGGATAGCGATCGGCGACCGCGCGGATGATCGCGCGCGGCCGTCCGCCCGAATCCATGAAATTTTCGGAAATCGCCTCGAACCACAGGTCCCGGCGCTCGCCCGACAGGATCGCATCGAAATGGACGTTGCGCAGGCCCAGCCCCAGTCCCAGCCGGGGCAGGCCCGCCAGTGCATCCTCAGCTGCAGCCACCGGCGCCGCTCATCCCGCTCGATCCACAGGCGGTCATGTTGCCGCGCTCATTATTGTCGGCCGAGATCCACAGATAGGTCGGCCCGGTCGCCGCGAACGCCGCCGGCGCATCGCCCAGCGCCGCCGGAAGGGGCTGGCCGGAAGGAACCTTCTGCAGCGCCTGCGCCGCGAGCAGCTCCAGCCGGGTCGCTTCCCAATTCGCCTCGAACACCGCCCGTGCGCGCAGCCAGACGCTCTGCCCCTGATTGGGCCCGTTGGTGCTGAAGCGCTCGGCATTGATCGGCGTGGCGCACGACCCCTGCGAGCGGCAGTCGTTGGCGCCGGGATTGTTCATCTCCTCGCCCGTCCCGTAGAGGCCGCAGCCGCCCTGTCCCTTGCACTCGTTCTGGACGTGGCAGGTATGGTCGGTGCCGGTCGAGCAATAGCCCTGCCCGGCACAGGCATTGGGTGCGCGGCCCGGCGCGCCGAACATGCCGAAGCGATCCGATCCCGCGCAGGCGTTCAGCCCCATACAGGCGTGGAGTGGCAGGCCCTCGGGCTGCGGGCCGATCACGCCGGGTCCCGGAAAGGCGGGCTCGGCGGCATAGGGATAGGGGGTCGGCACGGGAACGCCCGGTGCGGGCGCCGGCGACGGGGTCGGGGTGGAGCAGGATGCCATGGGTCTTTCCTCTCGCGTGGGCGTCAGCGCTGCTGGGCGGCGGTCCAATAGGGACCGACATCGGGCAGGTGCATGGGGACGTTGTTGGTGCCGGTCTTCGTGATCGCGACACCGACATAGTAGATGACGTTCTGGAGCACGCCGATCAGGGCGTTGTCCGCCTTCTCGATCCTGGCCGCGTCGGCGGTGGTGCTGCCGGGCGCGAACAGCGCCTGGACATGTTCGACCACTTCATCGGCGTCGAGCTGTGCGATCAGCGCATTGGCCGATGCGATCGCCTTGTTGCCGAAGTCGGTCAGCCCCTGGAACGACACCACGCGATCGCCCAGCGACACATTCTCGAACGTCGGCCCCATCATCGTGCCGGCATAGGCGCCGCTCGGGATCGGGATCTGGCGGATCGTGCGGATATATTTGTCGAGCACCCAGATCATCGACCGGTGCAGCCCCTCGTTGAAGAAGACCTTCTGCTTCTCCGGCGGGACCAGATAGACCGTCTCGGTCATCACCAGCATGTACTGGAAGCACGCGCTGCAGAAATTGGCGATGTCGACATAATATTCGGGGTAGCTCGCCGCGAGCGGGCTGTCGGGCATGTTCACCAGCACACCGGCATCGAGCAGCGCCTGACCATCGGTGGCGGGCTGGATCACGTCGGTCGGCGCGGGTGGCTGCGGCGGGCGCACCTCGGTGGTGCCGGCATAGTCGGCGAACTGCGCCTGGAGCGTCAGGAACTTCACATAGTGCGATTCCTCCTCCTTCGACGGATCGTCATAGGGGCTGGGGCCGACATCGGGGACCGGCACGCCCTCGCCCTGATCGCAGATCGTGTCGATCGCGGTCGCGGCGTCCTGAATCGACCGGATCGCGACCAGCTGGGTCTGGCCGGCATGGCTGTCGGCATAGTCGGGATAGACCGCCGCGGCCGCCGCGCCCTGTACCGGATCGGCCCAGGTGACCGTTGCCGGTGGCGCCGGCTTCCACGGATCGAAACCCGCCGAAGGATAGACGGTGTCGACGTTGTTCGGGGAGTAGTTGTAGGGCTGGATCGCGTTGTCGACCGATCCGCGCTGAAAGTCCGAATCGTCCAGAAACTGGGTGCTGAGCAGGCAGCGGATATACGAATAGAATTGGCCGATCGTATCCCAGTTGCTGTCTTGCGGTGCGGCGTTCCACTGCTCGGGATATTCGATCTGGAGGAAGTGCCACAGCTGCTCGAAGCTCAGCTTGCCGAGCGGGATCAGTACCGCGGTCTTGCCGTCCGGGCCCGCCGGCCCCTGCGGATTGTGATAGGGCAGCCCCGTCGGATAGGCGCCCGGGGCCTTGCCATAGAGCTGGGGCATCACGCCCATCGACCACAGGATGTTCGACGAGAGCGACATGTGGAGCATTTCCTCTACCGCCACGCTCATGATCACGCCGCCCGCCTTGTTGGCAAAGAGCTGGGCATCGCTGATCGTCTCGCCGCTCTCATTGTTCCGGACGAGCGAGTAATAGGTGTAGAGATAGATCGGGATCGTCGCGAGTTCGATCTCGACCGCGGTCTGAAGATCGGCCTTCAGGCGGGTGAGCACCTGGTCTCGGGTCCATGTGGCGTTGAGCGTAGCGACGAACGCCTGCTCGGCTGGCGTGAGCGGCGTGACTGGATCAGGCATGTCCATAGGAGCCCCCTCAGGTCCGGATAATGCTGGAGCCGGGGAACAACTAATACTTACGCAAGTCCCCGTTACGTGTACACATATTGGCAGGATTTCCGGGCGACAATAGAAAATACTGATCGAGCGAGATTTATATCCTGAACAGTCCGTTCTCTACGAAATTGCTGGCCGCGCAGTTCATTTCAATCCTAAGTTGACAGGATTAAGCGGCGCTCCAGCCAGGGAGCCATGGCGGGAAATTTGCGCTCATATCCGTACAAATTGCAATACAGAACTGGCGGTTCTCTGTTCGTGGTCGTGAACATCAGAATATAATTCCTACTTTTTCATAGGGATTTGCATCTTGTTTTGCGAGGCGTTCTCAATCTTGTGCACCGCTGGTGGCAAGAGGGGCGGGGGCGGTCCTCTATAGAGCGAGGAGAGAAATAACGTAGCGGCCGCGCAACTATAGAAGCGGCCTCGATATGCCCCGCCACCCCGAATTGTCAGAAGGCTTGCGCCGCTTCGCGGATGGCCCGTTCACGCATGGCATTCCGGTGGAAATGCCATGGGCCAGCGAATGACCGGGTGCCATCGGGTCATGTGTGGACCGAATGGGGACGCCGGATGAAGTGTTTTGCGGGGCAGGCACTCGCAGTCAGACCCATCTCGTCACCGCGAGATACCAGCTCCAGCCAGTCCCTGCCGTCTAGTTCGCCGGCGTTGGCGGTGCGGAAGCACCTCGATAACGATCGAACCAGGCAAGGACTGCGCTGGCCTTGGCCGCCGACTGTGACGGACGACTGGTGAAGCCGCCGTGACTCGCACCGGGCACCTTGACCAATGCAGTTGGCACGCCGGCGATCTGGAGCGCGGCATAATATTGCTCACTCTCGCTCACCGGTGTGCGATAATCCTCGCTGCCGACCACCACCAGAGTGGGGGTCCTGACGTTGCCGACGAGGCTCAGTGGCGATCGGTTCCAATAACTCATGGGATCTTCCCATGGCAGCTTCGTGAACCAATAGCGCGACGTGAACAGCGTGTTGTCCATGGTCAGCGCCTCGCTGATCCAGTTGATCACCGGCTTCTGCGTCGCCGCGGCCTTGAAACGGTTCGTCTTGCCGACAATCCATGCTGTCAGCACGCCGCCACCCGACCCGCCCGTGACGAACAGGTTGCCCGGATCGGCGACGCCCTCGGCAATCGTCGCGTCGATTGCAGCCATCAGGTCGTCATAATCCTGGCTGGGATAATTCTTGTCGATCAGGTTGGCGAATTCGGCACCATAGGAGGTCGAGCCGCGCGGGTTGGTCCACAGCACGGCGTAACCGCCGGCGGCGTATAGCTGCACGTCGGTAGCGAAAGTCGGGCCATAGGCCGAGTGCGGGCCGCCATGGATTTCGAGGATCAGCGGTATGCGCGTGCCCGGCTGCCAGCCTGGTGGCGTGGCGAGCCACGCGTCGATCGGCCGGCCATCGGGTGCGGTAACCGCGATCTTGCGGACCGGCGCGAGCGCCTTGGACGCCGTGAGTACCTGATTGAGCTCGGTCAAGCGGCGCGGCTTGCCGCCGCTCGTCACCCACACGTCCGCGGGCGCGGAGGCGTCGCCCCCGGTGTAAGCAATCGTGCCGCTGCGTGAGACCGAGAAGCCGCCGCCGGTATACGGCCGGTCGAGCCCGCCGCCGGCGAGATTATCAGCCACCAAGGTGGAGCGCCCGTCCATGCCGATGCGGACCAGCTTACGCCCTCCCTTGTCATCATAGGTCGCATAGAGCGTGCGACCGTCCGCCGCCCATTGCGCGTCCTCGATCGACCGGTCGAGGGAGGCGGTGAGCGACCGCGGATTGCCGGCGCTCGCATCGCCGACATACAGCTCGGCATTGGTATAAGCGCGGCGCTTGTCGTCGAAGCCAATCCACGCGATGCGATCCCCGTCGCTGGAGAAGCGCGGCGCCCCATCGGGGCCGTCGCGGCTTGTCAACGTTCGCATCGCGCCCGACGCGACGTCGACGGCGATCACGTCGGAGTTCATCACCTGCCGCTCGGCATCGGGGCCGCGGATCGCGGAGAACAGGATCGTGCGGCCGTCCGCGCTCCACGAGAGCGGGCCGCCATCATCGAATTTGCCGAAGGTCAGTTGTTGCGCTGCGCCGCCGTTCGCCGCGACGACGAACAGATGGTCGTAGCCTGGCTTGCGATAGCCAGGGCCGTCGTTGCGATAGGTGACGCGCTCGATCACTTCCAGCGGCTCGGCCCATTTCGCGCCTTCGGGCTTGGCGGGTGCCTTGCCGAGCTTGCTCGGCTCACCCGCCACAGTCGCGATATAGGCAAGGCGGGTGCCGTCGGGCGACCAGGCAAGGCTGTTGGGATCGCCGGGCAGGCTCGTCACCCGCGCGCTGACGCCGCTGTCAAGCCAGCGGACGAACAGTTGCGAGCGCTCGCCATCGCCCGCGACATAAGCGATGCGCGTGCCATCGGGCGACCAGCGCGGGCTGGAACCGCTGGTGGCGAACGGCGATTGTCTGCCACTCGCCACGTCGATCAACCACAGCGACGACTGCATCCGATCGGTCATGATGTCGCCGCTGCGGCGCACATAGACGATCGTGCGGCCGTCGGGACTGATCTGCGGGTCGGCGGCGATCGACAGCCCGAACAAATCGGCGCCGGTGAACGTGCGCGTCGGGCCATCGGCAGACGTGGCGTTGGTCTGCTGCCGGGCGACGGCAGGTGCAGCGAAGGCGGGCAGGGTGGTGCAGGCGAGGAGGAAAGCGATACGGCGCATGGGAGACTCCAGCGTGATGCGGCTATGAAGCGCGATCGGGCGTTGAGCGCAAGCGACGAGTGATGACGACCCGGCCGCGCAGCAGCGGTGCGGTTCCGGCCGCGGGGATTTACCCGCCGCCGGCTGACTGGACGGAGATTCTCGACGCGCGGCGGTAAGTGCTACCAGCTCCGTTTGTAACCGATGGTCAGCGTGGCGCCGTTGGCGGGGACCCGGCTCGTGTTGCTGCTGCTGCGCAGCAGCTGGCTGTAGACCGGCAGATATTGAGTGTTGAGGAGGTTCTCGACTCCCAGCGTCAACTGGTCCCTTCCGGTGACGTCGTAGCGCGCGATCAGATCCACGACCGTGTAGCTCTCGACCTTGCGCCGGCCAAAGCTCGCGACCCGGTTGAGGCGATAGTCGCGATCCCCGGAGAACAGACCCTGAAGGCGGATGCTCAGCCGGTCGGTCGGCGCAACTTCCGCATAGGCGGTGACCTTGAGTGGCGGGATGCGATAGCCGGTCATATTCTGCCACCGGGTCGCGGTCGCCGCCTTCTCGCGGCCACGTAGATAGGTCACGCTGCCGCCGAACCGGACTGGGTCCTTCGCATTCCCGACATCGAGCGAGGCCTCGACGCCCGTGATACGCTCTGCCGTGCGGACCAGGATCAGCCCGTTGTTGAAGCTCTGCACGTCCCCCAGATCGGAGGTGCTGCGGAACAGCGCCACGGTGCCCTTCACCGTCCCGAAACTGCCGCGCCAGCCGATCTCATAGCTGTCGATCTTTACGGGCTGGAGGTCGGAATTGCCGATGTTGAATCCCGCATTGGCGCCGCGCAGCTGCAGGCCGATGTCCGGAAGCTGGAAGCCTTGTGAGAAGGAGGCGTAGAAGGTCTGGCGATCGATCGGGGTCAGCGTCGCGCCGGCATTGAAGGTCCAGCCGTCGTAGCGGATCGTGCCGCCCTGAATCGCGATCGGGTTCGGCGCGCGATATTGCGATAGCGGGGTAAAGGTATCGAACGATGCCTCGGCGCGGTCGTAGCGGATGCCGGCTTCGATCGTGAAGAGGTCCGAGAAGCGATGCTGGAGCTGGACGAACCCGGCCTGCGTGTCGGTGGTGAGTTCGGGCATGAAGATGAGCGTGCCGGTGCGCTTGAAGACGAGCCCGCCGCTCGCGTCATAGGCCGCGGGATCGAAGACATCGAGCGGCATGTCGCTGACTTCCCGGCCAAGGTCGCCGCCCCAGGTGATCGCCGTCCGCTCGCCGATCGGCGTTTCGATCGTCAGGCGCGCGCCATAGGTCCGGGTGTTCTGGAATACCTGATCGACGTTGCGGCCGCGATTGGCGATGCCGCGCGCGTCGAACGGCGTGAAGCGAACGAACAGGTCGCGATAATAGCCGAGCAGATCGACCTTGCTGCCGAGCAGGTCGCTGTTGCGGTAGCCGAATGTGGCGACAAGGCTGTGCACCTGATTCTGGTCGGCGAGTTCGAGTCCCTTGATCGGGCGCGCAAGCACGGTTCCCGCCGGTGCGCGGCCGGTCGCGGGATCGGCGGCATAGTCGCTGTTCTGGTCGGCGCGATAGTAGTTGACCGATCCGTGGACATAGCCATCCGACCCGAGCCGATGGCCGAGCTTGCCGCCGACATTCCAGACATTGCTGTCGATCAGGTCGCCCTGGCTCGGCTCGGGCGCACGGCGGTTGCCGCGACCGTCGAAACCGGCCCCGATGCGCTCATAACCGCCGCTCAGGGCAAAATCGAGCGAGCCGGCCGAACCCGACATGAACTGCTGCGCCCGCGCGCCCAGGCTCTGGTCGGTGAGGTTCGACAGCGAGGTGACGGCCGACAGCGTCGTTTCGATCTTCAGCGGTCCGCCCGCGGGCCGGGTGTTGATCGAGATGAGGCCGCCGGTCGCCCCGCTGCCGTAGATCGCGGTGCCGCCGCGCAGAACATCGACCCGCTCGATCATGTTCGGATTGACGCTGATGAGGTTGCGCGAGCTGTCGCGATTGGTGTTGTAGGGCACCCCGTCGACGAGGATGAGCGAACCGCGTCCCCGCAGCGTCTGCCCATAATCGGTCATGGTACGGCTGGAGTCGGCAAGTCCGGGAACGGCCTTGGCCAGGATCGTCGACAGCGTGTCCGATGCGGCGCGCGCCATTTCCAGTTCCTCACGATCGATCGTCGTGATCTGGTGGGTCGGCGGCGTGATGTCCGGGTTGGTGCGCTGCGCCGTCACGATGATCTCGCTGCTTTCCGCATCCTGCGCCAGAGCGGGCGTTGCGAATGCGGCGGTAGCTGCCGACAGCGCCAGAAACGGAAGCGAGCGGCGGCGTGCGATGATCATCTAACTACCTTGAATCGGAACAAAGAGCGGGCGCCATAATCGTAACTGCGAGTGAATTGCAAGAAATGCGAGACGCACCTGCCGCGAGAGCTTGTCCTTGATGACGACATATGAAGCTGCCCCTGTGCGAGTGGCCAGGGTACCGTCTCGGACCAAGGACAGGGCGGCTGTGCCGTTGCGCCAAAGCGCCTACACCGCGATGCGGGGCAGGCGGATATGGATGGTCATTCCCTGCGTCGAATCCATGATTTCGACGGTCCCCTGATGCGCCGCAACAATCGCGGCGACCATGCTGAGGCCAAGCCCGTGTCCCGGGGTCGAGCGGCTCCGGTCGAGGCGCGCCAGAGGCTCGAACACCCTCCGCCGCTCCGCAGCGGGGATTCCGGGTCCGTTGTCGGTCAGATGGATATCCACCATATCGCCACTGGGCCTGACCGAGATATGGGCCTGCGTGCCCGCAGGGGTGTGAAAGCTGAGATTGTCGAGAAGATTTGCAACGACGCGTTGCAATAGCCGCTTCTCCCCAAGCACCGATGCCGCGTCATAGTCGGCGGTCAGCGAGATTCCGCGATCTTCGAGCGGTGGCTGGTAGGTGGTCACCATTTCCTGCACCGCAGCCGCGAGATCGACCGCGGTAAAGCGCTTGCGTACGGCGCCACCGCCGACTTCGGAAATCGCGAGCAGCCCGGTCAGCAGTTCGAGCAGTTCGTCGGACTCCTCCAGCGCGGCGCCCAGCAATCGCTGCATGTTCGGGTCGGCCTCCCGCTGCGCCTCTTCGAGCCGTTGGCGCAGACGGTTGATCGGGGTGCGCAGGTCGTGCGCGATCCCCACCGACATGTGACGGAGATTATCGACAAGCCCGCTGATCCGGTCGAGCATGGCGTTGAGCGACATTGCGAGACGATCGAGTTCGCCGCGCCCCGTTTCCACCGGCATGCGATTGGACAGGTCTTCAGCCATGATCGTTTCCGCCGACATCCTGATGGCAGCCAGACGGCGCTGGATGATGCGCCCGAAGCCGAGTGCCACCGCCCCGACGACAAGGATGATCAACCCGAAGTTGAGCAGGAACAGCTTGAGGATCTTCAAATCCATCTTGTCGACGATCGCGCGATCGGCGGCGACCACCAGCCGCCCGCCGCCCGGCACCGCGCTGTTCATTGCCTGTGCGATGCCGGTGCTTCCATCGGGCTTTCGGAAATGCAGGAACTCGCTCCAGCCCGGCGGAGGGATGTCCGCCCGAAGGGCTCCGGCGCGACGCCGACCCGAGGCGTCGGTCAGGATATAGCCCATCGACCGGTCGTCGCCGTCGATGCTGGCCAGGTAGCCGATGTCGAACGCAACGCCGTCGTCACGGGCGTTGATGGTGTGAACAAGCGCGTCAAAGCCATGCGCGCGATTCTGCTCAAGCAAAGCGTGGGTTTCGACTTCGATCCGGTGATCGATCTGGCGCTCGATCTCGTGATGGACCACGCCATAGGTGGCAAGGCCAAGCAGCGCGGTGACGAGACCCGCACCGGTCGCGATCGAAAACGCGATGCCGCGAATCGAGCCCGGCGTCCATTTAGCCGGCATTGCCGCCGATCATGTATCCCGAACCCCTGACCGTATGGATCGCGTCCCGATCGAACCCCTCGTTCAACTTCGTGCGCAGCCGGCTGATATGCGTCTCGACGATGTTGGTTTTTGGATCGAAGCCCAGATCCCATACGCGGTCGAGCAGCATTGTCCGGGTGACGACCCGATCGGCGTTGCGCAGCAATTGTTCGAGAATGAGGAATTCGCGCGGCTGCAGATCGACGATGCGACCCGCGCGCCTGACGGTGCGCCGCAACAAATCCATTTCGATATCGCCGGCGCGCAACTGTGTGCCGGCTTCGCCAAGTGCGGGCCGGCGCGACAGCGCATTGATCCGCGCGATCAGTTCGACAAAGGCGAACGGCTTGACCAGATAATCGTCGGCGCCCGCCTCAAGGCCGACAACGCGGTCCTCGATCCCCGACATGGCGGTGAGGAGAATTGCCGGCGTCTGACAATGGTCGCGCCGCGCCTGTTTCAGCACCGAGACGCCGTCGATCCCGGGAACCATGCGGTCGAGGATCAACACGTCGTAGCTGCTCGTGGTGATTTTCCCGATCGCGTGCTCGCCGCAATCGACGGTCGTGACCTGGTGACCGAGTTCCCGAAGTCCGCGTTCGATAAACGCGGCCGAGCTCGCGTCATCTTCAAGGAGCAGCAGCTTCACCGGCAGACGATCGCGCATTGGAGAGGGCGACCGGCTCCACAGAAGCTGTTTCGGCGAAGATTGCAGCTTCTATACATTTTCCCAATGTTCCAGATACTGCGTGGACACCATCCGGCCTCCGACTATTTGCGGCGCTTATGCGAGCCATTATCATTCGCACCTAGCCGAGTTTTCAGGGGTTTTCCATGTCTATTGCCGTTCATCGCCGTGCTCTGCGCATTGCCGTCCTTTCATCGGTTGCGACAATGATGGTTTCTCCCGCCGTCGCATCCGCGGACGACGCCGGCAACGGACAGGAGGCGAGCGCCGGGGACCGTCGGGAGATCGTCGTCACCGGCGTGCGCGAAGCCGAGACCGGCTACAAGGTCAGCAACAGCAGCTCGGGGATGCGCACCGACACGCCGCTGGTCGACACGCCCCAGTCGGTCAGCGTCATCACGGCCAAGCAGATCGAGGATCAGGCCGCCAACAGCATCGGCGATGCGGTGCGCTACACGCCGGGCATCTACTCGGCGCAGGGCGAGGGCAATCGCGAGACGCTGGTAATCCGCGGCATGACGACGACCGGCGACTTCTTCGTCGACGGCATTCGCGATGACGTCCAGACCTATCGCGATCTCTACAACATCCAGCGCCTTGAGGTGTTTCGCGGTCCCAATGCGATGGCGTTCGGGCGCGGCGGCACGGGTGGCCTGATCAACCGCGTTACCAAGGTCGCCGACTGGACGCCGGTGCGCGAAGTACGGCTCGAGGCCGGGATGTACGATCACTATCGCGGCCAGATCGACCTCGGCGGAGCGGTCAACGATGCGGTCGCGCTGCGCCTGACCGGCGTCTACCAGAACAGCGGCAGCTATCGCGATGGGGTCGAGTATGAGCGGTGGGGTATCAACCCGACCGTGTCGTTCCGCATCGGCGCGAACACCGTGATCCAGGCCGGGTACGAGCATTTTCAGGACGACCGCATCGCCGATCGCGGCGTAACGTCACGGTTGCGCCCGGCCGGCTTCACGGGTGCCGTCGAGTTTGTCGATACGCCGCGCAGCCGCTTCTTCGGCGATCCCGAGAACAGCCCTACCTGGACCAACACCGACGCGGCCAATCTTTACATCACGCATGATTTCGGCGGCGGCGTGACGCTGCGCAACCGCACGCGCTACGCCGATTATGACAAATTCTACCAGAATGTCTTCCCGGGCGCCCTGAACGCGGCCCCGTCGACCAACCCGGCGGGGCTTCCGGCCGGCACCTATGCCGCTGGCACGATCGTCCAGATCTCGGCCTACAATCAGGCGACGAAGCGCGAGAATTTCGTCAACCAGACCGATCTCAACGCCGAGTTCAGCACTGGCGGGATCGGCCATACGCTGCTGGTCGGCGCGGAATTCGGGCGCCAGAACACCGACAATATCCGCCTGGAAGGCTTCTTCCCGGTGTCGGGCAATGCGAGCGGCGTCAGCGCGATCTTCGCGCCGCTGTCGAACCCCCGCATCAGCCGGAACGACATCCGCTGGGCGCCGAACGCAACCAGTGCCAGCAACACCAGCTCGCTCGATATCGCCGCTGGCTACATCCAGGACCAGATCGAGCTGTCGCCGGCGTTTCAGGTCGTGCTTGGCCTGCGTTTCGAGAATCTGGTGACCAACGTCACCAACCGGCGCACCGGGGCCAAATTCCGCACGGTCGACAATCTGTGGTCGCCGCGCGCCGGCCTCATCTACAAGCCCGTCGAAAATGCCAGCATCTATGCCAGCTTCTCGCGCTCGTATCTGCCGCGCGGCGGTGACCAGCTGGCCGGCCTGACGATCGACAACCAGTCGCTCGATCCCGAGCGCTACCAGAATTACGAACTGGGCGTGAAATGGGACATCAATCCCAGTTTCAGCATCGGCGCGGCAATCTATCAGCTCGACCGTGACAATGTGATCGTGCTGATCAATCCCAACGATCCCGCCGCAGGCACCGAACTGGGCGGCGGCCAGCGCTCACGCGGCTTCGAGCTTCAGGCGATGGGCAATATCACGCCGCAGCTCAGCGTCGTCGGTTCCTACACCTATCAGGAAGCGGAGTTCACGCGCGCGATCTCGGCCACCGTCAAGGACGGTGCCTGGATTCCCAACGCGCCACGGCACAGTGCCTCGCTTTGGACGCGCTACGACGTCACGCCGCAACTGGGCCTGGCGCTGGGCGGCGTCTATCAGGGCCGGCGCTTCGCCGCGCAGGACAATCTGGTTGCGATGCCTGGCTATTTCCGTGCCGATGCGGCGGCCTATTACCGGATCAACGAGAGCATCGACCTTCAGGTGAATGTCGAGAATCTGACCAACGAGACGTATTTCGTCTTCGCGCACAGCAACACCAACGGCACGCCCAGCGCGCCCACCACGGTGCGCGGTGCGGTCAATTTCCGGTTCTGAAAGCAGCGAGAAGCGGGCACGTCATGGCGCCCCGCTACCCGGCGTCCTGAACCAGCGCGCAATTGATTTCCAGGGCCTCGCCAGGCCGTCCGATGAACCGGACGGCCTGGCGTTTCCTCCGAAGCACGATCGCTGCGCCTCTCAATTGCTCAGAACTTCATCTCGAGGGACAGTCGTGCCGTCCTCGGGCTGCCGCGGGTCAGGAAGCCGCGCGACGTCGATTGCCAATAGGAATTGGCCGTCACATTCTCCACATTCGCACGCAGGATGTAGCGGTTTCCGCCAAGGTTGAGGCCATAGCGCACGCCGAGATCGAAGCGATTCCAACCATCGATCGGCCGCAAATTCTCGGCATCGTAGAATTGCTTGCTCGTATGGATGAAGGTCGCGTTCAGCGCGAAACCCGGAAGCATTGCGGGCTCGTATTCGCCGAACAGGTTGATTTGCCATTCCGGGACGCCGATCGGGCGCTTGCCATCGGTCAGCCCGCCGGCGGTGCCCTGCTGTTCCGCCGCGGAGTACAGGATGCCACCGAGCAGGCTCAGCCCGGCGAGCGGCTTGCCCGACAGGTTGAACTCGATGCCCTTATTGATGGCGTCGCCATTGAGGACATAGAGGTTCGTCGATGGCTGGACATAGCCGAACGGCTGATTGATCCGGAAGAAGGCCAGGCTGGCGCTCATCGCATTCGCCAGCTCGATCTTGGAGCCGAACTCATATTGCGTGCTGACGAATGGCGCGAACACGGTGCCCGTGTTGGCCGATCCCGGCGGTGCGAACAATCCGGGCGTGAGCCCTTGCGAAAAGCTTCCGTAGAGCGACCAGAATGATTTCGGTTTCACCACGAGCCCGGCGGCATAGGTGGTCTTCGATTCATCATAGTCGGTCAGCGCCTTGCCGGTGGCCCGATCGAAGTTCGTCATTTTGACATTCTGGTATCGAACACCAAGCGTCAGCCGGACATGATCGTCGAGCGCCGAGATCGTGTCCGCGATGGCGACGCCGCGCAGCTTGCGGTCGTTGGAGTGGCGCAAATCGTCGAACTGCGCGGCCACCGCGTCGGTGAACATTGCGGCCGGCCGGGCGATATGGACGGGTTTGTAGATATTGTTCGCAAGCGTGGGCGGCGTCTGGAACGGAAGATTGCCGAACGTCTTGATGTACAGGGTCGTCGCTGCCGCCACGAAGCTGTGGCTGAAGGGACCCGTCTGGAACTTCGAGCGCAACGCAATCTCTCCGGTCTCATCGACCGAGCGACTTCCGAACAGGCTGAACCGCGACGTGAAATTCCCCGTCGCAGACGTCAGTGTGCCCAGCGTGTAGCGATAATATTCGTCGAAATCGAGATAGCCGTAGCGCGCCGACACGGTGGTTCCGGGCAGGAACTCGTAGCTTGCACCGAGAATGAAGCTCTTGGTTTGCGAGTTCGTTCGCGTCCAAGGCTGGCCATAGTTGACCGTCGATTTGGGGGCATCCGGAATCTGGAATCCGGCGGCTGCCGTCAGGTGATGGTCCTGCCCCTTGATCAATTCGGACGTGTAGAGGAAGTCGGCGGTCAGGCGGACGCCGCCCGCCTTATAGTCCAGAGCCAGGCTCGCGACGTCCGCGCGCCGGTTGGTGAAGTTGAGCGCGAGATCCCCGGCATAGTGCGCGGCGTTCAAGCGGGCACCGAGCTGCTGCTCGTCGCCGAACCGGGCACCCAGATCGACATTCCCGCCGACATGCCCATCGGACATATAGAGCGCGGTCGCATCGAGCGTTCGCCGGGCCTGAGCGCGCTTGGGAATGAGGTTGATCATGCCGCCGATATTGCCGAACGGCGCCACGCCGTTGATCAGCGCGTTCGGCCCCCTGAAGACCTCGACCTTGGCATAGGGTTCGATCGGATTTCGCCGGCCCGGTACCATGCCATAGAGGCCGTCGACCGCCACCTCCGAGGCAAAGAGGGGAAAGCCGCGCAGCACATATTGTTCGCTTTCGCTGCTCGCCGACAAATTGCTTCTGATCGAAGGGTCGAGTGCGAACACGTCGGTCACCGTGCGCGCCTGAAGCGCATCGAACGAGTCTTCGGTGTAAGAAGTCATCGAGAACGGTGTGTCGAGAACCGCCTGGTCGCCGAACAGTCCGCTCCTGGCATAAGGAGAGGTAAAGCCGGTGACGACGACGTCTTCGACCGCCGGATCGCTATCCGGGCGAGGCGCCGGGCGGACCGCAGAAACGGTGGACGGCGCGTCGCGGCGGGCCGCACGCTTGCGTTCCACCGGTTTGGCCTTCGACACACGCACGACGAACCCGCCCGCGCTATCGGAATGTGCCTCCAGTCCGGTGCCCCTCAGCAATTGCGACAAGGCCTCTGAGACGCTGCGCGCATCGCGCACGCCGGACGTCGTTTTGCCTCGAACCGATGCCGGATCATAGGAGATCGTCAGGCGGGCGGCGCGACCAAGCTGATTGAGCGCGGACCCCAGCGGCCCGGCCGGAATGTCATAGGATCGCGACTGGTTGCTCGCCTGCGCCATGGCTGGAGACGGCATCGCAGTGCAGAGCGAGAGCGCAAACGCCGCTCCGACCTTGCCGGCCGCTATTCTGTTACGCACGGAAACCCCCTTATTGAAACTGCCTTCATTGAGGGGACGAGCGAGATCGCGATCGGGACAGTGTCCGTACTGAAATAGTCAGCGGCGGCGTAAAATCGGTGCTGTCGGATTGCTGTTGTCGAGGACGAGCGGCAACAGCGCCGTCAGATTGGCCGTGGCCTTGTCGGGATCGCGCAGCGGGACGGTTCCGGACACGCGCAGATCGGCAAGCGCCCGACGATTGAAGACGATCGGTGTTGCTCGCCACCGGTTGAGCTCATCCAGCACCTCGACAAGCGGGCGATCTTCGGCCGACAGCCAGCCATCGGTCCAGGCGCCGATATCCGCGACGGGAATGTCGGAAAGCCGTTCCACGCTGTGCCCTGTCAGCCGGGCACGTTGCCCCGGCGACAGCGTCATGCAGCCTCCGGCCTCGCCATCCTCCGGGCAGACCCGCACCCGGGATTCGGCCACCGCGACAAGGGTCGAGGCCGCCTCCTTGCGCACTGTGAATGCCGTCCCAAGTGCGGTTGCGGCGCCGTCGCGGGTTCGCACTGTGAAACCCGTGCCCGCGCGTTTGGCGACATTGGCGAGAACCTCGCCCTTGAGAAGCGTCACCATGCGGCGGTCGGCATCGATGTTCACCGCGCTATCTGTCGACAGGGTCAACCGGCTGCCGTCAGCAAGATCCAGCGCACGCGCTTCTCCCGTCGGCGTGGTTTGATCCGCAAGCAGGAGCTGCACGGCCGGCAGGCGCGATCCCGCCCATCCCGCACCCAGCAGCGCCAGTACGATCAGGAACGGAGCGCCGGATCGCCTGGGCTGAAGCAGAAGGCGTCGCAATGCCTCGCGCTCGACCTCCGGAGCACCTGCCAGCCGCTCCCGGACGCCACCCAGCCGGTCCAGTGCCAGCGCATGCGCGGGATCAGCCAAGCGCCATGTCTCGAAGTCGGAGCGGTCCTGATCGGAAGCATCCCCTGACTCCAGATGGGCGAGCCATTCCGCCGCTTCCTCAACAACGGACGCGCTGGGTTCGTTCTCGGTGCTATGCAAGTTCTGGCCGAGTTCCGTAGGCGGCCGCGTAACAACGGGCATAGCCCTTCGCGACATATTGTTTGACCATGCTCTTCGACACGCCAAGCTGTGCGGCGATCTCTGCATGACCCACGCCTTCCAGGCGCGCGAGCAGGAAGGCGCGCCGCGCCCGATCGGAAAGCGTATCCAGCTCCCGCATTACGATGTTCAGCTCGCCGATCGCTGCCGCAATGCGTTCCGGGCATGGCGCCGAGGTGCCGGCTACCAGCGCCGCATGGGCCTCGAGGAATGTTCGCTCGACCTCAAGCCGTCGCGCCTGATCGATCAACAGTCTGCGGGCGACCGCAACGAGGTAGGGCCGCACATTGCGCGGAGCGGCTGTGTCCCGTTTCTCGACCATGCGGCAGAACGTGTCTTGCGCAACGTCCGCAGCTCTCTCGGAGCAGCGGGTGTACTTCCGCAACCAGCGTTGCAGCCAATCGCTATGACCGCTGTACAGGCGGGCTAGGTCGATGGCGGCGGGGCTGGATAGGGTCACGAATTCCCGATCAAGGAACGAACACGAATGAGAGCCGGCTATTAGCCGCCGCGCCATCTAATGCAAATCATTTGCAACGTAGGGTTGGGGTGAGCCATAATGACTCACCATGCCGTGGGTCCTTTCAACGTATGGCGCGGGAGCTGCTGCTTACGGGCGAGACGCCGTGCGCGATTCGTCAGGTCAGCAAGCTTCAGGAAGACATATGCCATCATCGTTCTCCGTCGGCATCGGGAGAACGTCGCCTGCTATCGTCTCTCATAGCCACGAAAACGTGATGGGTTCGATTGATTCAAACAGTGCCACGAAGGCTTCGCTATTGCAGGCGGCTGGCCACTGCGATTGACCGGCCTCGATCCTCTCGTCCCCCGGACACTTGTCAATGGTGCGGTTGCCGGAGGCAAGCTGGCGCCTCGCGCAGTTCCTGCTAACGCTCCGCCTGCCTCGCACCAGCGAACCCGCCACTCCAACCCAGCCTGGCGAACCACCCTGAGTTACCCCAGTGTTACCCCGCGCCATGCCCGGCGAACCACCGGACCCGCTAAGCGCCTCTGCAAAATCGGGTTCTGGCGCGCCCGGCAGGATTCGAACCTGCGGCCCCAAGCTTAGAAGGCTCGTGCTCTATCCAACTGAGCTACGGGCGCGCGCTGGCCACGCGTTAGCGCGGATTGCGCGGGCGGGGAACCGCCATATAGTCCTGCGTACAGCAAAGGGGCGGGCGATGAGCGACGAGGCGGCACCGGTACGGATCAACGCGGGCCAGGTCGCGGGCGGGCATTTCCGCTATTATGATTATGTCATGGCGGCGTTCGTCGCGATCCTGCTCCTCTCCAACGTTCTGGGTGCGGGGAAGGTCGCGCAGGTCTGGTTGCCGGCCATCGGCATCTACCCGTTTGTGGAAGCGGGATGGTGGCCGTTCGGCGCCGGCATCCTGTTCTTCCCGCTCTCCTATGTCATCGGCGATGTGCTGACCGAGGTCTATGGCTACGCCCGCGCAAGGCGGGTGATCTGGGCGGGGTTCGTCGCGACCGCCTTCATGGCGTTCATGGCCTGGGTGGTGGTCGCGTTGCCGCCGGCGCCCGACTGGACCAACCAGCCGGCGTACGACACGATCTTCGGTCAGGTGCCGCGCATCGTCCTCGCATCGATGATCGCTTTCTGGGCGGGCGAGTTCGTCAATTCCTTCGTCCTCGCCAAGATGAAGGTCTGGACCAGGGGCAGGCATCTCTGGTCGCGCACCATCGGCTCGACCTTTGCGGGGCAGGGGGTGGACAGCCTGATTTTCTACCCGCTCGCCTTTTGGGGTGCTGAAGGCTGGACCAACGATCTTGTGCTTCAGGTGCTCGTGACTCAATGGGTGCTCAAGGTGAGCTGGGAAGTATTGCTCACGCCGGTCACCTACGCCGTGGTCGGGTTTCTCAAACGGCGCGAGGGCGTGGACGTCTATGACGAAGGTACCGATTTCACGCCGTTCCGTGCCCGCGTCTGAATGAAGGACAGCGTCTTTCAGGCGGCCAAGCTGTGGCTGATCGATTTCACGGGCCTCGCCAAGGACGCGCTCCACATCCATGTCGGGCTGATCGTCTTCTTCGCCGTGGCGCTCGTTTTGCGCTGGCCGCTGCGCAGCTGGAAGCCCTGGGCCGCAGCGCTTGTCGCGGCGCTGGCGGGGGAAGCGTGGGATCTCTGGGACACGTTTGCCGATGGGCGCCGCATCGTTCTGTCCGCCAATTGGAAGGATCTGTGGAACACGATGCTGTGGCCGACCGCGATCCTCCTGCTTGCGCGTACGACGCGGCTGTTCGGCGGCGGACGGCGCTAGGCTCTGTCTTCCCCGGGAGCGCGGCCACGGGCGGATTGCAATGTTGGAATTCGTTTGCTGCTGTTCCGCTGCCGAACACCGGCCGCTCATTGAACCCGTGGATCAAGCCGTCGCGCGCGTAGCAGTGTGACTTTCGGGACTTTCCGTCGTCCTCGCGCACGCGTGGCAGTGTGACCTTTGGGACTTTCGGGGTCAGGCGACCGCTTCGAGCAGCCCCTCGAACAGCCGCCGGCCGTCGATTCCGCCATGCGCGGCTTCGATCTTGCGCTCGGGATGCGGCATCATGCCCAGCACGTTGCCGCCGGCGTTGACGATGCCCGCGATCTGGCGCGCGCTGCCGTTGACGTCGCCGGCATAGCGGAACGCGACGCGCCCCTCGCCCTCAAGCCGGTCGAGCGTGTCCTGGTCGGCGAAGTAATTGCCGTCGTGATGCGCGACCGGGATCGAGAGCGTCTCGCCCGCGGCGTAGCGGCTGGTGAAGATCGTCTGGCTGTTGTCGACGGTCAGGTCGACGTCGCGGCACACGAAGTTGAGGCCTTCGTTGCGCATCAGTGCGCCGGGCAGCAGCCCGGTCTCGGTCAACACCTGAAAACCGTTGCAGACGCCGATCACCGGCATTCCGCGCTCGGCCGCCGCGACCACTGCGCGCACCACCGGTGACCGCGCCGCAATCGCGCCGCAGCGCAGATAGTCGCCATAGGAAAAGCCGCCGGGCAGCGCGATCAGGCCGAGGCCGTCGGGCAGCTCGCTTTCGCCGTGCCACACCATGTACGGCTTGGTTCCGGTCACGCTCTCCAGCGCCATCGCGAGGTCGCGGTCGCAGTTGGAGCCCGGAAAGACGATGACCGCGGTCTTCATTTGCCCAGATCCTCCTGGTGCTCCACCCGGTAGTTTTCGATGACGGTGTTGGCGAGCAGCTTCTGGCACATCGCGTCGATGTCCGCGTCGCTGGTGCCGTCCGCGACGTCCAGCTCGATCAGCTTGCCGACGCGAACTTCGCCCACGCCCGAAAAGCCGAGCGAGCCGAGCGCGTGCTCGATCGCCTTGCCCTGCGGGTCGAGCACGCCATTCTTGAGGGTGACGACGATGCGCAGCTTCATGAATTTTGCCTCCGGGGATTTGCCGCGCCCTATGGGCCGGGTGGCGCGCAGGTTCAAGCCCGGTGTTCGGCCGCTGCCACAACCGGGCAGAAGTGCAGGGCTTCATTGGTCATTTACCCGAACGTGGAACACTCGGCATTTCCGAGTCGCCGCCGCGGGGCCGTGACCGGGGGGAGTGCGTGTGATGGGGTTTCTTTCGATCGCCCTGTTCGTGGTGCTGATGGCCTTCGGCCGCGACTATTTCGGCTGGACCGATCCCCACGGGATGACGACGATGGCACTGATTTGTGCCTTCGTCTTTGGCGTCATCGCGGGGTTGAAGGCGAGGGGCTGACGCTCTGGCCGCTAGCGGCCAGAGCTTACTTCCCCCGCTTTTTGCGGTGGCTTTCCAGGTCCAGTACTGCCGAATCGGCGCCTTCGGGCAGCAGGCCCAGTCGGCGCGCGACTTCCTGATAAGCTTCGACTTCCCCGCCCAGATCACGCCGGAACCGGTCCTTATCGAGCTTCTCGCCGCTGATCATGTCCCACAGACGGCAGCCGTCGGGGCTGATCTCGTCGGCAAGGATGATGCGGCTATAGTCGTTGTCGAAGATCCGGCCGAATTCGAGCTTGAAGTCGACCAGTCGGATGCCGATCCCGGCGAACAGGCCCGACATGAAGTCGTTCACCCGGATCGCCATGTCGGCCATATCGTGCAGCTCTTCCTGGCTCGCCCAGCCAAAGCACAGGATGTGCTCGTCGGTGACCATCGGGTCGCCCAGTGCGTCGTCCTTGAAATAATATTCGACGATGGTCCGCGGAAGCTGCGTGCCTTCCTCGATCCCCAGCTTCTTCGACAGCGATCCGGCGACGACGTTGCGCACCACGACTTCGATCGGGACGATCTCGACCTGGCGGATCAGCTGCTCGCGCATGTTGAGGCGGCGGATGAAATGGGTCGGGATGCCGATATTGCCGAGCAGCGTGAAGATATGCTCGCTGATCCGGTTGTTCAGCACGCCCTTGCCGCTGATCGTGCCCTTTTTCTGGGCGTTGAACGCAGTGGCGTCATCCTTGAAATACTGGATCAGCGTGCCGGGTTCGGGCCCCTCATAGAGGATCTTGGCCTTGCCCTCGTAGATCTGGCGGCGGCGTGCCATCGTATCTGCGGTCCTTCAGAAACACGGTGCCCCGGCGGCGCTTGGTTCGCGCTGACGCCGGGGCCTGGAGCGCCGAGCCTATATCGAAACGCGGCTCGGCGCGCAATCAGTCGCTGGCCGTTGCGGCAGCGGTAGTTTCGGCAGGTTTCGCGCGCCGGATGCGGGGCCGCAGCCAACGCCACACGAGCAGCCCGGCCAGCAGGACCAGCAAGGGCGGCCCGAGCACTGCGATCGCGCCGAACACGAAGGCGAGCGTCGCCTGTGCGGAGGCCGCGAGCAGGTCGAGCGAGCTGGTCAGGGGCGCGCCGGGATCGAAGCCGCGCACCGCCCGGCCCGAGCGATAGTCGAAGACCATCGGCGTGTTGGCGAGCGATTCGCGCTGCTCGCTGCTGCTGGTCCGGACCGCCTCGATACGCTGGGCGATCTCGGCGCGCTGGCGCTGCAATTCGGCCCGTTCGCTGGCGGGCAGGTTGGTGCGAGTGAGTTCGCGGTCGATTCGGGCAAGCTCTTCCTGTGCCCGTGCGCGATCGGCGGCGAGGCGGGTGATCTCGGCCCCGGCATCGGTGCCGGTAATTTCGGCATCGATCAGCGTGCCCTCGGCCTTCTGAATTGCCGCGATGCCTTCCTTGCCGAACTGGCGGGCGAGGGTGGGATCGAGCTTGAACGCCAGCATCGCCTCGACCCGGCCTTCGCCGAGCAGCTGGAAGCGCAGGCCCGTGATGCGGCATCGCGCGTTGCCGAGCTTCTCGCACGATGCGGCATGGTCCTCCTGTGCGGCGGATATCCGCTCGGCCGGAAGCGAGAAGGCATAGCGATAGTTGAATGCGACGCCGGGCGCCGCGGTGACGGCGACTCCGGCCG
>Ga0247823_10001041_pt1 | contig 23370 bp, 19 predicted proteins | sample 13C_PalmiticAcid_2_FD_192426 | JGI IMG/M metagenome (GOLD analysis project Ga0247823, IMG submission 192426) | Soil microbial communities from agricultural site in Penn Yan, New York, United States - 13C_PalmiticAcid_Day30 | ecosystem: Environmental > Terrestrial > Soil > Agricultural land... | reverse complement strand
GCGAGCCTGATCGACGCGATTGCCGAGGATAGCAACGCCGACGGCCTCGCGTTCGACCTGACGCTGAACGGCTTCGGGGGTCAGCGCTCGCTGCTGCGCTTCGCCTTCGTCCCGCCCTTCATCGGCATCACGCTCTGCCTGATCGCCGCGGGGCTGCTCGCGCTCTGGCAGGCATGGATGCGGTTCGGGCCGGCGCTCAATCCCCGCCGCGCGATTCCGGTGTCGAAGGCCGCGCTGATCGCGAATAGCGCCGACCTGATCCGGCAGGCGCGGCGCGAACTCGACGGCGCCGATGCCTTTGTGAAAAGCCAGCGCATCGCGATCGCGCGCCGACTGCATGCTCCCGGCGGGCTCGACGACGAAGCGACCGACCGCTGGATCGACAAGCATCTCGGTGCGGGAAGCGAACCCTTCTCCAGCCTCGCGCGGCGCCTGCCGCTCGCGCGCAACACCCACGAGTTTCTAGAAGGCGCGCAAGCGCTGCACGACATCAGGAAGGATCTACTCCGTGACAGCTAATATCGAGAGCGTTCAGGCCCTCGGCGCAGCGATCGAGGGCGAGGTCGCCAAGGTCGTGTTCGGGCAGGGGCCGCTCACCCGCATGGTGACGATCGCGCTGCTGGCGGGCGGGCATGTGCTCCTCGAAGGCCCGCCGGGAACCGCGAAGACCCTGCTGGCGCAGGCGTTCGCACGCGCGACTGGCCTTGGTTTCGGGCGCATCCAGTTCACGCCCGACCTGATGCCCGGCGACATCCTGGGGTCGAACCTGTTCAACTTCCAGACCTCCAGCTTTACTTTGACCAAGGGGCCGATCTTCACCGAGTTGCTGCTCGCCGACGAAATCAACCGTACTCCGCCCAAGACGCAGGCCGCGCTGCTCGAGGCGATGCAGGAACGGCGCGTGACGATCAACGGCGAGGCGCATGTGATGAGCCCGCGCTTCACCGTGCTCGCGACGCAGAACCCGATCGAACAGCAGGGCGTATACCCGCTGCCCGAGGCGCAGCTCGACCGCTTCCTGTTCAAGCTGGTCGTCGACTATCCTGATGCCGACGAGGAAAGGCGGATCGTCGCCGATCATGGCGGTCGCTTCAAAAGTCCGGCGGTCGCCGATTTCGGCGTCGCCGAGGTGGCAAACGCGAGGACGATCGAAGCCGCGATCGACACGATCGCGACGGTCCGCCTCGCCGACGAGATCGTCGACTATATCGTCCGCATCGTCCGCGCGACGCGCGAAAGCGCCGACCTGGAGTGCGGCGCCAGCCCGCGCGCCGCAACCTTGCTCGCGCGCGCCGCCTGCGCCGCGGCGGCGCTCGACGGACGCGACTATGTGATCCCCGACGATGTCCAGCGCCTTGCCGCGGGCGTCCTGCGCCACCGCGTCATCCTCTCGGCGGCCGCCGAGATCGAAGGACGGGGCGTCGAGCAGGTCGTCGCGGCGTTGCTCGAACGCGAGGATGTCCCGCGGTGATCTACCCGACGCGGCGAGCGATCTACTTGCTGCTGCTGGGCGCTCCGATGGCGCTCGGACTCGGGCTGATCCGGCCAGAGCTGTGGCTCGTCGCGCCCGGCTGGATCGGGGTGGTCTTCGCATGCCTGATTCTCGACACAATCGCGGGTGCCAATCCCCGCCATCTCAAACTCGATGCCCGCTTTCCGCAGCAGGTCGGGGTCGGCGACCCCTTCGACCTCTCGCTCGTCGCAAGCGCTGCCACGCTGCCGCTGCGCGCCGAGATCGCGCTCGCGCTCGACGAGCGGCTCGCCGAAGGCGGACGGCTCGCGGACGATATGCGCCGCACGGGCGAATCCCTCGTCCGCACGCTTTCGCTCACCGCATCGCGGCGCGGGCAGGCGCGGGTCGAGGCGCTGTGGATTCGCTGGGCCGGACCGCTCGGACTCGTCTGGAAACAGCGCAGATTCCCTGTCGACGGCGCGATCCAGATCGTCCCGAGCCTGCGCGCTGTGACGGAGGAAGGCAGCCGGCTGTTCCAGCGCAACAGCTGGTTCGGCCTTCGCCAGCAGCGCTTCCGTGGCGAAGGCAGCGAATATGAGGCGCTCGCCGAATATCAGCCGGGGATGGACCGGCGCGCGATCGACTGGAATGCCTCGGCGCGCCACGTCAAACTGCTCGCCAAGGAATATCGCGTCGAGCGCGACAACCGCGTCGTGCTCGCGATCGACGGCGGGCGGACGATGGCCGAGCCCGTCGGCGGCATGCCGCGCGTCGACCGCGCGGTGTCGGCGGCGCTGCTGCTCGCCTATGTCGGGCTGAAACTCAACGACCGGATCAGCTTCTTCTCCTTTGCCGCGAAGCCGCAGACGCTCACCCCCGCCTATATGCACACGCAGGATTTCCCGGCGCTCCAGCGCGCGGCGAGCCTGATCGACTATGCGCATGTCGAAAGCAATTTCACCCTCGCGCTGACGACGCTGTCGACGCAGCTCAACCGCCGCTCGCTGATCATCCTGTTCACCGAATTCACCGACGCGACGAGCGCCGACCTGATGATCCGCGCCGCGGGGCGGCTGGTGAAGAAGCACCGCCTGCTGTTCGTCGTGATCAAGGATGAAGAGGTCGAGGCCGAGGAGCGCCGCCGCCCCGCAAGCGGCGCCGACGTCACCCGCGCGAACGTCGCCGCGGCGATGCTGCGCGACCGGCAGCTGGTGATCGCGCGGCTCCAGCGCCTCGGCGCCGACGTCATCGAGGTGCCCGCCGACGCGATGGGGGCGAGCGCGGTCGAAGCCTATCTCGGCATCAAGCGGGCAGGCAGCCTGTGATCCCGCCGGCCGCACCCGCGCGTATGATCGACGCACCCAGTTTTTCGGCGAGCCGCTTCCGCGCCGAGCGCGAGGCCGACTGGATCGCCTTCGACCTGCTGCTCGCCAAGCTGGAGAAGAAGGGCGCCGCCGCGCTGACCAGCGACGAACTGCTGCAACTGCCCCTGCTCTACCGCGCCACCCTGTCGTCGCTGTCGATCGCGCGCGCGACGAGCCTTGACAAGGCGCTGCTCGACCATCTCGAAGCCCTGTCGATCCGCGGCTATTTCCTCGTGTATGGTGTGCGCGAAAGCCGCTGGAACCGCCTCCGCCGCTTCTTCCTCTACGACTGGCCCGCCGCGGTGCGATCGGTGTGGAAGGAGACATTGATCATTGCGCTGGTCATCCTGCTCGGCGCGATGACCAGCTACTCGCTCGTCTCCAGCAACCCCGAATGGTATTTCAATTTCGTCGACGAGGAAATGTCGGGCGGACGCGACCCGCGCGCGACGGTCGAATTCCTCCAGTCGACGCTCGGGCATGGCAAGGCGGTTGCCGGCAAGGACGAAAGCGGACTGCACGTCTTCGCCACCTATTTGTTCACGCACAACAGCCAGGTGTCGATCCTGTCCTTTGCGCTGGGCTTCGCCTTTGGCGTACCGACGATGATGCTCGAATATTATCAGGGCATCGGGCTCGGCGCGATGATGGCGGTCTTCTCGGCGAAGGGGCTGGGTTATGATTTCGGCGGCTGGCTGTTCATCCACGGCACCACCGAACTGTTTGCCGCCGCGCTGTCAGGCGCCGCGGGCCTGCGGATCGGCACCGCGGTCGTCTTCCCCGGCGCGCGCGGACGGTTACAGGCTGCCGCCGACGCCGGGCGCACCGCGGGCAAGGTGATGGTCGGGGTCATATTGATGCTGTTCGCCGCCGGATTGCTCGAAGGGTTCGGACGCCAGCTGATCACCGACACGATGCTGCGCTATGCGATCGGGTCGCTGATGCTGCTGTTCTGGCTCGGCTATTATTACATCCCGCGGCGCGAGGATGTGACATGACCGCCGCCGCCAACGCCAGAGCGCGCGCCGCCGGGGCCAAGAAAATCCGTCAGTTCATCACGCCCGAAGGCGTCGACCTCGAACTGAAGATCGCCGGCTCGGGACTCCGCTTCGGGGCGTTGCTGGTCGACCTGATCCTGATCCAGCTCGCGCTCTTGCTCTTCTGGCTGGCCATGGTCTGGATCGGCGTCGCCTCGCGTTCGGATGTCACCGAGGTCATCTGGATGCTCGGTGCCTTCCTGCTGCGCACCTTCTGGTTTATCGGGTTCGAACTGGGTTCGCGCGCGGCGACACCCGGCAAAAGGCTGATGGGCATCCGCGTCGTCGCCCGCGATGGCGGGCGCCTCACCGCCGATGCGGTGGTCGCGCGCAATTTGATCCGCGAGCTCGAAATTTTTCTGCCGCTGATGATGCTGGGGGTCGGCGTCGCCGAGGATGCGGTGTCGGGCTGGCTCATCCTCGCCGGCGTGCTCTGGTCGCTGACCCTCAGCCTGTTCCTGCTGTTCAACCGCGACCGGATGCGGATGGGCGACCTGATTGCGGGCACCTGGGTCGTGATGGCGCAGCGCGCAAAGCTCGATACCGACATCGCGACCGACGCGGCGGGCAATGCGATCGCATTCACCGAGAGCGAACTCGCCGTCTACGGCATTTTCGAGTTGCAGGAACTCGAACGCGTGCTGCGCGGCCGCGATCCGCGCGCGATGCGCGAGGTCGCCGATGCGATCCGCACCAAGATCGGGCGCGCGATCGCCGAAGAGGATGACGTCTTCCTGCTTTCCTACTACCGCCAGCTGAAAGCCCGGCTCGAACGCAAATTGCTGTTCGGCAAACGGCGAGAGGATAAATATGCCAGCGACTGACACGAGCGTAACCCAAGCCCTCTACGCGCGCCGTTCGGTACGTGCTTTTACCGACCGGCCGGTCGGTACGGCGCTGCTCAAGGACATCTTCGCCGCCGCTCAGCGCGCGCCGTCGGGCGGCAATCTTCAGCCGTGGCAGGCGACGCTGGTGACGGGCGAGCGCTGGCAGGCGGTGAAGGACGCCGTCGCCGCGCGGACCGCGATGGGGCGCGAGGGCTATGAGCCCGAATATGACATCTACCCCAAGGGGCTGACCGAACCGTGGGAGGCACGCCGCTTCGGCGTCGGCGAGGCACTCTACGCGTCGCTCGGCATCCCGCGCGACGACAAGCGCGGCCGCATCGCTCAGTTCATGGACAATTACCGGGGTTTCGGCGCACCGGTAATGCTTTTCCTCCATTGTTCGCGCATCATGGGCCCGCCGCAATGGTCAGACATGGGCATGTGGTTGCAATCGGTGATGCTGCTGCTCGTCGAACATGGCCTCGCCAGCTGCCCGCAGGAATGCTGGGCGATGTACGGCACAACGATCCGCCGCACGCTCGGGCTGGACGACGGGCAGATTTTGTTCACCGGGCTCGCGATCGGCTATGCCGACGTTGATGCGGCAGTGAACCAGTGGGCGGTGCCGCGCGCACCGCTCGAAGACGTGATTGATTGGCAGGGATTTTGAAGATGATGAGCAGGCAGACGGGTTTTCGCTATGGCGTGGCGGGCGCGCTGATGCTCGTCATCGCGGGCTGTACCGCGATCCCGCAACCCGAAGCCCCGCCCCCCGCGCCGCGCCCGGTGGCTCCTGCGCCGACGCCCGCGCCGCTGCCGACCCCGTCGGCGGGCTGGGAAGATCGCGCGGTCGATGCGGGTACGTGGCGTTATGACGCGGGCAGCCGGACAGCGGCATTCGTCCCGACGGGCAGCGCCAACCCGCTGCTCAGTCTGACGTGCGGCGGCGGCGGCATCCGGATGACTTCGACGCTCGCGGGCAACGTCAGCCTGCGGACGAGCGCGGGCACCGACCAGATCCGCTTCGACGGCGGCAGCGCAAACCTGGCGAACCGTGACCCGCGGCTCGACCGCATCGCCTTCAGCCGCGGCCGCTTCGCGCTCGAAACACCGGGCGGCGGCGCGCTGACGCTGCCGGTGCAGTCCGAAATCGGCCGCGTGATCGAGGATTGCCGATAGCCGGGATGTCGGCTTAGAGGTGGGATACCGACAGTTCGCTTTACACCACGAAGCAGAAAGCTGCCGTGCCCTGCTAGAGCGCGTCGCGCTTGGAGATCATTTGATCAGCCAAAGAGGCGACTCATGCTTTCTTTTCTTTGCAGGCATCCAGCCTCGGCGTGAAGGTCGACGGGTCTTAGCCGACAAGCCAACCCCATTTCCTCCAGTAGCCAGACGACGCGGAACCGGGGCCCTTCACCCAAGACCGTGAGCGACATGGCTCAAACCCTTTCAGTAAGACGCGCCATCCACAAGACGACGCGGCAAATCGCGCCACAAATCGGGTTCGAACATTCTGAGATTGACTCCGATGCGCTGGTAATTGGGATCAGTTGGCGTCCAGTGTGTCGTACAGCCACAGGCTTGGCAGTGCCACGTGTCGAGTGCGCGATCACCCTGCTGGTAGGCTATTCCCTCTCCCTCGACCGTGACCGATTTCGGCGGGCAATAGTGCCACAGTCCGGCCGTACGCCGACAAATCGAGCAATTGCATTCGCTGACTTCGGTTGGCTCTTCGCGCAGTACCAAGTGAACCCGCCCGCAATGGCAGCTGCCGTGGTGCTCGATCATCGTCGCTCCTTCTAACTCAAGTCATCTTGAGCGCCTGTTTTTAGCATCCCGCCAGTTCCAACCGATGACCGAAAACGCGTCCCGACCAAAAAAAGGATGCTTTCCTACATTATCCGGCCGTGCCAGCCTCTCCGCTGGCTCTTTGGATCGTCGACCTTCACCTATGCGCGCGCAATATCCAGCATGCCTCTAAAGCGACAAAGGAGACAGTTTCGGCGCGCTTGTCCGTATCCTTTGTCGCCTTAAGATCACAAAGGACACAAATCGAACAGGCGCATGCAGGGCTTTTGCAGCTTTAACCGCCCAGTTGGACCGTTCCGCCCTTGATCCAGCCCCAGCGGCACGGCCCCTGATATTCGCGCGCATTGGGCACCGACTTGCCGACGCCGCACATGTCGGGATCGGTGCCTGGTGCGGCGAAGACGACGCCGAACCAGGCGTCATTCTCGGCCGCCTCGCACAGCGACACATTCGCGCCGCCGGCGAGCTTCGCCTTGACCGCGCGCGTCTCGTCCGGCGCCCAATAGACGTCGGTGCCGCCCGCCTTGACGCGGCTGATGCTCGAACAGGCGGGCAGGCTCGGCCCTTCGGTGCCGATCATCACCGCGCGCGTGGCGAGCGGCTCGCCGGCAACCGCGGGCGCGTTTTCGGCGGGTGGCGCGGGCTGGCTGCACGCAGCGAGCGAGGCGGTGAGAAGGGCGGCGGCGGGGAAGACGAGACGATGTTTCATGCCTCTGAAACTAGCCGCCGCGAGCCCCCCGCGCAACGCTCGTCACGACACGACCAAGAGCCGCATTTTCGCTTGGGTTTTGCCGCCTTCGACCCTATATAATCGATATGACGGACACCCCAGAAAATACGGCGCCGGTCGCGCCCGCAAATCAGCCCAACACCAACGCTTATGGCGCCGATTCGATCAAGGTTCTGAAGGGCCTCGACGCGGTGCGCAAACGCCCGGGCATGTATATCGGCGACACCGACGACGGGTCGGGCCTGCACCACATGGTGTTCGAAGTGTCGGATAATGCGATCGACGAAGCGCTCGCGGGGCATTGCGACCTTGTCCTGATCACGCTCAACAGCGACGGATCGGTCAGCGTCGAGGATAACGGCCGCGGCATCCCGACCGGCATCCACGCCGAGGAAGGCATTTCGGCGGCCGAAGTCATCATGACCCAGCTCCACGCCGGCGGGAAGTTCGAGAACACCAGCGACGACAATGCGTACAAGGTGTCGGGCGGCCTGCACGGCGTCGGCGTCTCGGTCGTCAACGCGCTCAGCGAATGGCTCGAACTCACGATCTGGCGCGACGGCGAAGAGCATTGGATGCGCTTCGAACATGGCGATTCGGTCGCGCCGCTGAAGGTCAACGGCCCCGCGCCCGCGGGCAAGAAGGGCACGCGCGTGACCTTCCAGGCATCGACCGACACCTTCAAGAATGTCACCGAATTCGATTTCGAAAAGCTCGAGCACCGCTATCGCGAACTCGCTTTCCTCAATTCGGGCGTGCGCATCAAGCTCGTCGATGCGCGCCACGCCGAGCATGAGACCCACGATCTCTTCTACGAGGGCGGCATCGGGGCGTTCGTCAAATATCTCGACCGCAACAAGACTGCGCTGCTGCCCGATCCGATCGCGATCAGCAGCGAGCGCGACGGCATCGGCATCGACGTCGCCTTGGAGTGGAACGACAGCTATTATGAAAATGTCCTCTGCTTCACGAACAACATCCCGCAGCGCGACGGCGGCACGCACCTCGCGGCGTTTCGCGCCGCGCTGACGCGCACATTGAACGGCTATGGCGACAAGTCGGGTATCCTGAAGAAAGAGAAGGTCGCGCTGACCGGCGAGGATATGCGCGAGGGGCTGACCGCGATCGTGTCGGTCAAGCTGCCCGATCCCAAATTCTCGTCGCAGACCAAGGACAAGCTCGTCAGTAGCGAAGTCCGCCAGCCGCTCGAAAGCCTGATGGCCGACCGGATGACCGAATGGCTCGAGGAAAATCCGGCGCATGCGAAGGCGGTGATCCAGAAGGTGATCGACGCCGCCGCCGCCCGCGAAGCCGCGAAGAAGGCGCGCGAGCTGACGCGGCGCAAGGGTGCGATGGACATCGCCTCGCTGCCCGGCAAGCTCGCGGACTGCCAGGAACGCGATCCTACAAAATGCGAACTTTTTCTCGTCGAGGGTGACTCGGCAGGCGGATCGGCGAAGCAGGGCCGCGACCGGCATGTGCAGGCGATCCTGCCGCTGAAGGGCAAGATTTTGAACGTCGAGCGCGCACGCTTCGACCGCATCATCTCGTCGAAGGAAGTCGGGACTTTGATCCAGGCGCTCGGCACGGGGATCCGCGACGAGTTCAACCTTGAAAAGCTGCGCTATCACAAGATCGTGATCATGACCGACGCCGACGTCGACGGCGCGCATATCCGCACCTTGCTGCTCACCTTCTTCTATCGCCAGATGCCCGAAATCATCGAGGGGGGCCATCTCTACATCGCCCAGCCGCCGCTCTACAAAGTCGCGAAAGGGCGGAGCGAGGTCTATCTGAAGGACGATACCGCGCTCGAAAATTATCTCGTCGACGGCGGGATCGACGCGCTGATGCTCGAAACCACCGGCGGCGCGCGATCGGGCGCCGACCTGCGCGACCTGATCGAGCATGGCCGCCGCCTGCGCGCGCTGATGCGCTATGTCCCGCGCGGCCATAATTACGAGCTGGTCGAGGCGCTGGCCTTGAACGGCGCGCTCGATCCCGAACTCGACAGCGGCGGACGCACCGCAGCAGGCGTGCGCGCGGCCGAATGGCTCAACGCCGCCGAGCGCGCGCTGACCGGCGGTGCCGAGGCGAAATGGACGATCGTCGCGGCGGGCGGCGGCTATACGCTCGAAAAAAGGTGGCGCGGGGTCAGCGACCATCACGCGATCGACGCGGCCTTCCTCGCGAGCCAGGAGGCGCGCCGCCTGCACAAGCTCGCGGGCGAGCAGGCCGAGACCTACGCCCATCCCGCCCGTTTGGTGAAGGGCAGCAGCGCCGTGGCGCAAGCCGCCGACGCCGCTGCGCTGGCCGCGGCCGAAGCTGCCGAAGACGATGCCGAAGCGAGCGACAGCGACCTGCCCGCCGCGACCGTCGGCAAGGTCACGCCGATCACCCGCCCTTCCGAACTGCTCGAGGCGATCTTCGCGCACAGCCGCAAGGGTCTGGCGATCAGCCGCTACAAGGGGCTGGGCGAGATGAATGCCGAACAGCTCTGGGAAACCACGCTCGACCCGTCGAACCGCTCGCTGCTCCGCGTCGAGGCCGAACAGGCCGACGTCGCGCACGAAATCTTCGAACGATTGATGGGCGACGAAGTCGAACCGCGCCGCGATTTCATTCAGACGAACGCACTGTCGGTGGCGAATCTGGACGTCTGACTTCGGTTTGGTTCCCTAAAAACGGGCCAAAACGCACTTTCGAACGCGAAATATAGTCAGTTTAACGCGCGGCGGCTTGTTTCGGCAGGCCGCCGCTGCTTTTGGCGCTCTCACCGAAAAGGGAGGATGCCATGCGGGCTCTTGTAACCATGGTGATGCCGCTGATGCTCGTTGCGTCGGCTGCTGCACAGGACAGCGAGGCCACTGCCATTCCCACCGTCGTGGCCAGCGCGATTCCCCTTGCCGACGCCGCCGACATGGAAACCGAAATCGACGGCGGAATGGCGAGCTATTACGGCAACGAGCTTGCCGGCAACCGCACCGCGAGCGGCGAACGTTTCGACCCCGGCCAGCTCACCGCAGCGCATCGCTCGCTCCCCTTCGGTAGCCTGGTGCGCGTCACCAACACCTCGAACGGCGACAGCGTCGTCGTCCGCATCAACGACCGCGGGCCTTTCTCGCGCGGCCGCGTCATCGACGTCAGCCAGGCCGCGGCACGCGAAATCGGCATGCACCGCAGCGGCACCGCGCGCGTGAAGCTGGCACTGCTGAACGACGATTAGGCCCCGCCGCTTTCCGGCTCCCTTAACTGTCGATCAAGCATCCGTAACAATTCGCCCGTTCTCCCTCCGCCCTGTGGCGGATCGGGATAGCGGCACAATATTTCGATGACCTTGGGATTTGTACCGCGCACCATGCGTTCGACAAAACCATGCCCCACGACCGAATCGTCGCCTGCCGCCAGTTCCGCCGCGCGGGCGGCATGTGCCGCTGCACCAAGGATATGTCGGACCTGCGTCGCACGCGACAAGGGATGCAGAAAGGCCGCGGCCGGGGCGCACATAGCCGCCCGTGCTGCCTCGCTCGCCGCGCGGTTGTCGGTTTGCCGCGCAGCCTTGTGCGCCGCCCAGGCGGCATCACGGAGCGCTTTGACACGCGGACCTCCGCACGCGAAGTTTCTCGCCGCAGCAATCGCTTCGCGCGGTCGAGGGTCCGATACGCCGCGGCGTTCGAAAATGGCGATCACCTTCTCTGCGCTATCAGCGGCATAAGCCGCAACTTCGCGGAGGTCCGGCAGGTCGAGGTCGATTTCGGCGGCCATACGGACTAGTCGAACACCGACCAGCCGGCCGCATAGGCGAAATGTTCGAGCGCGACGGCGCCCGCGAGTGACGTTCCCGCCTCGTTGAGCGCGGGCGACCAGACCGCGATCGATCCCTGCCCCGGCGCGATGCACAGGATACCGCCGCCGACACCGCTCTTGCCCGGCAGGCCGACGCGAAAGGCGAATTCGCCGCTGTTATCGTAGTGGCCGCACAGCATCATAATCGCATTGATACGCCGAGCGCGGTGCGGTTCGATCAGCTGCTCGCCGGTAAGTGGATCGCGACCTTCCATCGCGAGGAAGAGACCGGCGCGGGCGAGCTGGCGGCACGACATGGCGATCGCGCATTGGCGAAAATAGACGCCGACCACCGTTTCGACCGGATGCTTGAGATTTCCGAACGCGTCCATAAAATGCGACAGGCTGCGGTTGCGTGCGCCGGTTTCGGATTCAGAGAAAGCGACATCGAAATCGATCCCGACACTGTCGTCGCCCGCTCGTGCACGCATGAAATCGACGATCTCGTCGGCGACCGCATCGCCGCCGCGTCCATCAATGAGCCGGTCGGTCGTCGCGATCGCGCCGGCGTTGATCAGCGGATTGCGCGGGATGCCATGCTCGCTTTCCAATTGGACAATCGAATTGAAGGCCGACCCCGACGGTTCGCGCCCGACGCTGTCCCACAGCGCGCTGCCGACGCGGCGCAGCGCGAGCGCCAGCGTGAACACCTTCGATACCGACTGGATCGAGAAGAGCTCGTCGGCGTCACCCGAGGCATGGACGGTGCCGTCGGGCAGTGCGAGTGCGAAGCCGAGCTTGTTCGGATCGACCTTGGCCAGTGCGGGAATATAGTCGGCAACGCGCCCTTGGCCCAGATGCGCCGCAGCGAGTTTCATGGCCTCTTCGATATGATTTTGCAGCTCGTCCGTCATCGCGCCCGCCTAGCATAATAGCCACATAAAGGATGTATTTTCATTTTTCAGAAAATATTCTATGAAATGGAAATCATTTGCACGACTCGGGAGAAGAAAGATGGTCGATCATCCGCGCGGCAAGGGGCTTTCGAGCGCCGTCAGTTACCAGGACAGCAAGGCGGCGTTCCGCTGGCTGGAGGAAGCGTTCGGGTTCGAGCCTCTGTTCGTGCTGCTCGACGAAGCGGGCAACCTCGCGCATTCGGAAATGGGATTCGGCAATTCGGTGGTGATGGTCGGCAATGAATGGTCCGATGACCACAAGAGCCCGAAATCGATCGACGGCAAGAACACCCAGTCGGTACATGTCCAGCTGAGCGTCGGCGACGATATCGACGCACATTGCGACCGCGCGCGCACCGCAGGGGCCGCAATCATCGCCGAGCCCGAGACCCAATTCTACGGCGACCGCAGCTACCGTGCGAAGGATCCCGAAGGCCATATCTGGACCTTTGGCGTGACGGTCGAGGCGAAAACCGCCGAACAATGGGACGCCGAGGGCGGCTTCACCACGAAGACGCGGCTTGACGATTGAGCGCCGCGCTCGACCGGATGCTGGGCGCGCTTGCCGATCCGAAACGACGGCGCGCGATCGAATTGCTGGGCGAGCGCCCGCGCAGCGCGGGCGAACTCGCAGGCGAACTCGGGCTCGCGCCGCCGGCGATGAGCCGCCATTTGCGCGCGCTGAAGGAAGGCGGGCTCGTCGAGGACGGGCATCCGGCGTTCGACGCGCGGGTTCGTATCTATTCGCTCAAGGACGGCGCAACCGCCGAGCTCAAGCAATGGCTCGCGGAGACCGAGGCGCTGTGGTCGCACCAGCTTGCGGCGTTCAAGACCCACGTCGAGGGCGGTGCATGACCGCCGCGGTGATCGTCGCGCTGCGGGTCGGAGTATCGCCCGACGTCGCCTTTACCGCTTTCACGCGCGACATCGGGACGTGGTGGAAGAGCCATCCGCTGTTCCAGCTTTCGCGGAAGGGCGATGGTGCATTGCGCTTCGACCCCGCGGGGCCGGGCGGCCGGCTCGTGACGCGCTTCGACGACGGCAAGGAGTGGGAGATCGGAGCGGTGCATCACTGGCTGCCCGGCGAGCGGCTGGCGTTCGGCTGGCGGCTGCCGAGTTTCAAGGCCGGGCAAACGACCGAGGTCGATGTGCGCTTCGAGACGGTCGGCGACGCGACGCGCGTGACGGTCGAGCATCGCGGCTGGGACGGCATTCCGCAAAAGCATGTCGCACGCCACGGGTTCGAGCTGATGCTGTTCCAGCGAAGATTGGGCGAGTATTGGCGGGAGTTGCTCAAAGAGATGAAGACGGGGTTTTAGCCGGGTTTCTGCTTGGGAGTGGAGAGCGGACATCTCCCCCTTTCGTCATCCCGCGAAAGCGGGGACCCAGAGCGTCCGTCGGCTGGCCCATCCCTGGGTTCCCGCTTTCCCGCTTTCGCGGGAATGACGAACTATTGGAAGGCAACGTCCGCTAGCGGTCGTTGGCTGACGATGAGAGAAGCATTGCACCCGCCTCGCTCCCGCCCCACGTTCAACAAATGCCTCTCCCCGCCCCCTTCACCGACTGGTTCGCCGCGCGCGGGTGGCGTCTCAGGCGGCATCAGACCGATATGCTCGCCGCGGGCGAACGGGGCGAGAGCGCGCTGCTCGTCGCCGCGACGGGCGCGGGCAAGACCTTGTCAGGGTTCCTGCCGACGCTCGTCGATCTCGCGCAGCATCCGACCGACCGGCTGCACACACTCTATGTGTCGCCGCTGAAGGCGCTCGCGGCTGACGTCGAGCGCAACCTCCTCGGCCCCATCGCCGAGATGGAGCTCGACATCAGCGTCGAGAGCCGGAGCGGTGACACGTCGTCGGACAAGAAGGCGCGCCAGCGCAGCCGGCCGCCGAACATCCTGCTGACCACCCCCGAATCGCTGTCGCTGCTACTGTCCTATCCCGATAGTTTCACGATGTTCGCCGATCTGAAGACCGTGGTGATCGACGAGATCCACGCCTTCGCGCCCGGAAAACGCGGCGACCTGCTCAGCCTCGCGCTGTCGCGGCTCCAGACGATCGCGCCAGGATTGCGGCGCGTCGGCCTGTCGGCGACGATCGCCGACACCACCGCCTATCGCAGCTGGCTCGCGCCGAACGGCGATGTGGAGGCGGTGACGTTGGTCGAGGGCGAGGCCGGCGCCGATCCCGCGATCGGCATATTGCTGCCTGAGGGCGCGGTGCCGTGGGCAGGGCATTCGGGGCGCTGGGCGGTGCATCAGGTGATGGACGAGGTTGCGAAGAACCGCACGACGATTATCTTCTGCAACACGCGCGGGCTCGCCGAGCTGACCTTTCAGGAGCTGTGGAAGGTCAACGACCTCAGCTTGCCGATCGCGATCCATCACGGCAGCCTCGATCGCGAGGCACGGCTGCGCGCCGAGGCGGCGATGGCCGAGGGGCGGCTACGCGCACTCGTCGCAACGTCGAGCCTCGACCTCGGGCTCGACTGGGGCGATGTCGATTGCGTGATCCAGATGGGCGCGCCCAAGGGATCGTCGCGGCTGCTGCAGCGCATCGGCCGCGCCAACCACCGCCTCGACGAACCGAGCCGAGCGTTGATCGTACCCGGCAATCGCTTCGAATATCTCGAGGCGCGCGCGGCGCTCGACGCTGTCGAAGCGGGCGAACGCGACGCCGACCGTTTTCGCCCCGGCGCGCTCGACGTGCTCGCGCAGCATGTGATGGCGCTCGCCTGCGCGGCACCGTTCAGGGAGGATGCGCTGCTCGCCGAAATCCGGTCAGCAGCGCCGTACCAATGGATCGATGCGCCGACCTTCGCCCGGCTGCTCGGCTTCGTGCGTGACGGCGGATATGCGCTCAAAAGCTATGATCGTTTCCGCCGCCTTGCGCCCGACGGGCAGGGCGGGTGGCGGATCGCGCATCCGCGGCTGGCGGCGCAGCACCGGCTGAATGCCGGAATCATCGTCGACGCGCCCACGCTCGACGTGCGGTTCAGGAACGGCCGGCGCCTCGGCAGCGTCGAGGAATATTTCGCGAGCACGCTGACCGCGGGCGACACCTTCGCCTTTGCCGGCCTCAGCCTCGAAGTCGAAAGCATCCGCGACACCGACCTTTATGTCCGCGCGACGACACGGCCCGCGCGCATCCCGAGCTATATGGGCGCACGCATGGCGCTGACGACGCGGCTCGCCGACCGGGTGCGCGGCTTCCTCGCCGATCCCGGGAGCTGGCAGCGCTTTCCCGAGGATGTGCGCTTCTGGCTGGAGATGCAGCAGCTGCGATCGGTGCTACCGCGCCCCGGCGAGCTGCTCGTCGAAACCTTTCCACACGAGGGCCTCCATTATATGGTCGCCTATCCGTTCGAGGGGTGGAATGCGCACCAGTCGCTCGGCATGCTGATCACCAAAAGGATGGACCGCGCGGGGCTACAGCCGATGGGGTTCGTCGCGTCGGATTATGCGCTCGCGACCTGGTCGCTGCGCCCGGTGACCGATCCCGCCGCGCTCTTCGATTCCTCGATCCTCGAGGATGAATTCATCGAGTGGGTCGAAAGTTCACATTTGCTCAAGCGGGCGTTCCGCGAGGTCGCGGTGATCGGCGGGCTCATCGAGCGCCAGCATCCGGGCAAACGCAAGACGGGCAAGCAGGTGACCTTTTCGACCGACCTGATCTTCGACGTGCTGCGCAAATACGAGCCCGACCATCTGCTGCTCGAGGCCGCCTGGGCCGATGCGCGCGAGCGGCTGACCGACGTGGCGCGGCTCGGTGACCTGCTCGACCGCGCGGCAGGGACGATGCTGCATCGGACGCTCGACCGGATCAGCCCGCTCGCGATCCCCGTGCTCGTTCTGATCGGGCGCGAGAATGTCGCGGCGGCGGACATCGACGACGCGCTATTGGGCGAGCTGGCGGACAGCCTGGCCGAGCAGGCGATGGGGGCGGGCTAACGGTCCTCCACTGCGCAGCAATAGGGGAGGATCAAAAGCGCATCGGGCGTTTCGCTTGCTGCGACGCCCGATGAGGCGTAGGTTACGCCCAAACATAATGAGGATGCCAGCGATGACCCAAACTATCCAGCGGTCCGTCCTGTTCGCGCTGCTGCTCGCCATGCCCGCGCTGATCGGCGCGACGCCCGCTCCCGCCAATTCATCCCCCGTCCTCGCCACGACCCAGGCCCCGCCGGGAGAGGCTGTCGCGCCGCCAGTGGTGGTCGTCCCCTTCATCGAACCGTTCGATCTCGATGCGTCGCGGCGCATGGCAGTCAAGGTCATGGTTGGTGGCAAGGGCCCCTTTTCCTTCCTCGTCGACACCGGCGCTGAGCGCACCGTGATCGCGCGCGAGCTCGCCGAACGCCTGGGACTGGTCGAGGGCGCGAAACTGCGGCTGGCGACGATTGGCGGGTCGACGATGGTGCCTAGCTATCGTGTCGCCGCGCTCCAGATGCAGCAGCTGCATCTCGCCGCGGTCGAGGCACCCGCGTTTTTCGGACGCCACATCGGCGCCGCGGGGCTGATCGGCGTCGACATGCTCGAAGAACGGCGCGTGCTGATCAATTTCCGCAAGGAAAGCATGCAAGTGCTCGAAACGCGCCGCAGCGCGCCATCGCTGATCAAGGATGACGATGCGATCGTCGTTACCGCGCGCAATTCGGCGGGACGCCTGATCCTGTCGGATGCGCGGCTGAACGGCAAACGCATCGACGTCATCGTCGACACCGGAGCGCAGACGAGCGTCGGTAATATGGCGCTGAAACGGCTTGTCGCGAGCAAGCGGGCCAACCGCTTTCCCTTTACCGCGACGATCCTCGACGCGGTGACCGGCGAAGCGGTGCCCGCGACGCGCACCGCGATCAAGCGAATCGTGATCAACGGCATGGACGTCAACGACCTGCCCATCAGCTTCGCCGACAGTCACGCGTTTCGCGCGCTCGGCCTGAACGACCGGCCCGCCCTCTTGCTCGGTATGGACAGCCTGTCGCTGTTCGACCGCGTCGAGATCGATTTTCCGAACAAGCGCGTCGTGTTCGACCTGCCCGATGGAGCCCGTCGCGAGTCCGGCCAACGCTTCGCCGCAAATGGGGCCGCTACGGGGGGCTAGTCCGCTTGCGGCGGGGCGCCGCCGCAGCCATAGCGGGCGCATGTCCGCCGCGCCGACCTTTGCCTTTGCGGGCCAGCAGTTCCAGATGCTGGCCGACCGCGCCTTGTTCTGGCCGCGCCACGGCGCGCTGATCGTTGCCGACCTGCATCTGGAGAAAGCGAGCTGGTACGCCGCGCTCGGTCAGCCACTGCCGCCCTATGACAGCCACGACACGCTCGACCGGCTCGCGGCGCTCGCGGTCGAAACCGACGCGCGCGCGATCTGGTGCCTCGGCGACAGTTTTCACGACCGCGGCGCCGCAGAGCGCATCGTCCCCGCGGTCGCCGAACGGCTGTTCGGACAGGCGTCATCGGCGAAGCTGCTGTGGATCGCGGGCAATCACGACGGGCTGACCGGCGGCGCGTGGGGCGGCGAGGTTGCCGACGAGCTGGTGATCGACGACATCGTCTTTCGCCACCAAAGCTCGCGCCTCGAAACGCGGCCGGAAATTTCGGGGCATTTCCATCCCAAATTGCGGCTTAACATCCGCGGCCGCGCGGTATCACGCCCCTGTTTCGCGGGCGATGCGCAGCGCCTGATTCTTCCCGCCTTCGGTGCGCTGACGGGCGGGCTCGCGGTCGACGACACGGTCATCGCCGCGAATTTTGACGGTGCGTATGAGGCGATGCTGGCCACGCGCGGTCGCCGGCTCTGCTTTCCCTGCCCCGGCCGGGCCGCCGATGACGCTACGGCAAGCCGCGCGGTTGCCGCTCGCTAGCGCCTAAGCCCCGCCGAACAGGCGCTTTTCCGCCTGTGGCCAAAAAGCATCACCCCGCCAAAAACGACGCAAATACGTGCCTCCCGCTGGATCGGCCGCGCAATTGAGTTATGCTCCGTCCGCAACAAAAATAAATAAATGTTGAGAGGAGTGCCCGATATGAAATCATCTTCCCTTCGTGCTGCCCGATTCATGCGCACCAGCGCGCTCGGCGTATCGCTTGCCATCGCTGCCGCATCGGTACCGGCCTTCGCCCAAGACACGGCGGCCGATGCGCCGGCCGACAGCGCGACCGACGACAGCGACAACACCCCGATCATCGTCACCGCGCAGGGCCGCTCGCAGCTGCTCTCTGACGTGCCGGTCGCAATCTCGGCGGTCAACGCCGAAACATTGCAGAACAGCGGCGCGAACGACATTCGCCAGTTGAACCAGCTCGCGCCATCGCTGCTCGTTTCGTCGACGGGTTCGGAAGCGAACGGCTCGGCGCGTATCCGCGGCATCGGCACGGTCGGCGACAACCCCGGCCTCGAAAGTTCGGTCCCCGTGTTCATCGACGGCGTCTATCGCTCGCGTTCGGGCATCGGCCTCAACGAACTCGGCGAACTCGACCGGATCGAAGTCCAGCGCGGCCCGCAGGGCACGCTCGGCGGACGCAACTCGTCGGCCGGCCTGATCAGCATCTATTCGAAAAAGCCCGATTTCAACTTCGGCGCCACGGGTGAAGTCACCTATGGCAACTATGATTATTGGCGCCTCGGCGGCAGCGTCACCGGCCCCCTCGGCGAAACGCTCGCCGCGCGCCTCGACGGCGTGTGGGTCAAGCGCGACGGTTTCTACAACGACACCGCGAACGACCGCGACGTCAACAACCGCGACCGCTATTTCCTGCGCGGCCAATTGCTGTTCGAACCGACCGATGCGCTGTCGGTCCGACTGATCGCCGACTATACCTATCGCAACGAGGAATGCTGCGCGGCGACCTATGTCGGCCCGAGCGTCAATCCCTATATCGGCAATCTCAATACCCCGACCGCCGTCGGCGCGGGCGCGACCCCGACGTCGAACAATATCATCAACGTGCTGCGCGACCTTGGCCAGTCGGTCGGGGCGTTCAACCAGGGTTACAGCCGCGACATTTCGGTCACCCCGGGCCGCAGCTTTGCCGGCAAGACGAAGGATTACGGATTCTCGGGCCAGATCGACTATGATTTCGGCGGCGCAACGCTGACCTCGATCACCGCGTACCGCGAGTACCGGTCGAGCCAGGCCGGCGACGTCGACTATGGCACGGTCGACATCCTCTATCGTGCGCCTGACGACGACGCGTACCGCCAGTTCCACACCTTCACGCAGGAACTGCGCCTGCAGGGCGAAGCGTTCGACGGCAAGCTCGACTGGCTCGTCGGCGGCTTCTACGCCGATGAAAAGCTGCGGGTGCGCGACAATCTGCGCTTCGGCACCCAATATGGCCGCTTCGCGGCGTGTCGCCTGATCACGGGCACGGCGCTCTCGGGCCTCTATTCGCCGGCCAGCCCGTCGTGCATCATCCCGGGCGTGGGCCAGGCAACGCTGCTGGGCGCCTTTGGTCCCGCTGGCCCGGATATCGTCGCGAGCCTCGCGGCGCTCGACGGGATCAGCGACAAGGGCAGCATCAACGACGTCTATCGCCAGAACGGCAAGAACTGGGCGTTGTTCACGCACAATATCTTCCACATCACCGACAAGCTCGATTTCACCTTCGGCGTCCGTTACACCAACGACAAGAAGAAATTCTCGGCGACCTTCACCAACGACAACACCGCCTGTCAGGTGATTCAGGGCCGGTTGCTCGACGATCTGTCGAGCCCGAACGCCACCATCCGTGCCGTCGCAGGCGGCCTGATCGGCCTCGGCTGTCAGGGCAATTCGACCGCCGAGCTCAACAACGTGTCGATCAACGACAAACGGAGCGAGGACGAATGGACCGGCACCGCGATTCTGTCGTACAAGCCGGTCGACGACCTGATGGTCTACGCGAGCTATTCGCGTGGCTACAAGGCGGGCGGCTTCAACCTTGACCGCTCTGCGCTGAAATCGCCGATCCTGCCGTTCGCGGCGACCCCGGGCGGCGCGCAGGGGCTGGTCGGCAACCTGCAGTTCGATCCCGAAAAGGTCGACAGCTATGAAATCGGCGCCAAATATGCGACCGGTCCGTTCGGTCTGGGCCTGACCTTCTTCCGGTCGGACTTCTCGAGCTTCCAGCTCAACACGTTCAACGGCACTGTCTTCCTCGTCCAGAACGTCAACGGCTGCGACAGCGACCTGAACGGCGGCGACCGCGACCAGAGCAAGTTCACCGGCGCGCCGAACTTTAACGCCGCAGCGGGAACGACGGGCGCCTGCCCCAGTGATGACGTCAGCCATGGTGTCCGGTCGGAAGGCTTCGAACTCGAAGCCTCGCTCGTTCCGGCGCGCAGCTTCCGCATGACCGCCGGCCTGACCTATGCGAAGACCAAATATCGCAATCAGCTGGTGGGCAACAATTCGGGCGCCCCGCTCGACCAGGCGCTGCGCCTGCTGCCGGGCAACAATCTGTCGAACGCGCCCGAACTGGTCGCAACCGGCAGCATCGCCTGGACGCCCGACATCGGCAGCAGCGGGCTGACCGGCCTTGTCTATGTCGATGGCCGCATGACCGGCGATTACAACACCGGTTCGGACCTGTTCCCGCAGAAGGAGCAAAATGGTTATGCGCTGTTCAACGCGCGCATCGGCATTCGCGGCCCCGACGAGAAATGGGGAATCGAATTCTGGGGCCAGAATATCTTCAACAAGCAATATGCCCAGGTCGCGTTCAACTCGCCCTTCCAGGAAGGTGCGACCTCGGCGACCACCGCCTTTGCCGACCCGCAATATCCGGGCGGCCGCCAGATCTTCTCGCAGTTCCTTGCCGAACCGAGAACCTATGGCGTAACACTGCGCGGCAAGTTCTAGGCAGCAGCGAATTATGGACTATTCGGGGGCGGGACCATGCGGTTCCGCCCCCTTTCTTTTGCCCGGACAAGTCAACCCGTCACATCTGACAGCTGTGACATAAATGACGCGGCCCGCCGCCCAACGACGCTACGGAACGGGCTTGCACTGGTCTGCCGCGGCCCGGTCGTGATAGGCTGACCGCAAATAGAATATCATGACGCTCTCCCGCGAAAAACTACCTGTGGAGGAGGGCCCATGACCATGACAGACTGTTCCCGCCGTACCCGCCTGCTGCGTAGCAGCGCCGCTGGCCTGCCGCTTGTTCTCGCCCTGTGGGCGGCGCCTGCCATGGCGCAGGATGCCGGCACGACGACGAACGACGAAACGATCATCGTGACCGCGACGCGGCGCAGCGAGGCGTTGTCCGACGTTCCGATCGCAGTCTCAGCGGTCACCGGCGACACGCTGGAAAAGACCGGCGCGACCGACGTGCGTGCGCTGGGTCAGGTCGCCCCGTCGCTGCTCGTGTCGGGCGCGACGAGCGAAGTCAATTTCTCGGCACGCATCCGCGGCATCGGCACGGTCGGTGAAAATCCCGGCCTCGAATCGTCCGTCGGCCTGTTCATCGACGGCGTCTATCGGAGCCGGACGGGCGTGGGTCTGTCCGAACTCGGCGACATCGAGCGCGTCGAGGTTCTGCGGGGCCCGCAGGGCACGTTGTTCGGCCGCAACTCGACCGCGGGCCTGATCAACATCGTCACCAAGGGGCCGGAGCTCGGCCGCTTCGGCGCCAAGGGTTCGATATCCTATGGCAATTACGATTATTGGCGCATCGACGGCATGATCAATGCGCCGCTGGGCGACAAGGTGGCGGCGCGCGTCGACGGCGTCTGGCAAAAACGCGACGGTTTCATCGACAATGCGACGCCGGGCGAACCCGACATCAACGACCGCGACCGCTGGCTGGTGCGCGGACAGTTATTGTTCGAGCCGAGCGAGACGCTGAAATTCCGCCTGATCGCCGACTACAGCAAGCGCAACGAAAATTGCTGCGGCGGCGTCCTGCTGAACCCCGTGCGCAACCTGGCACGGGGGGCCGACGGCTTTCCCGTCGCGTCTGCGAACACATTGCTGCCGATCCTGCAGGCATTGGGCGCGAACCATCAGGTCGCGCCGGCGGGAGCGTCCTTTGTCCGGCGGCAGGCGACGACGCCGGGGGTCACCTATCGTTCGGATACCAAGGACTGGGGGGTGTCGGGCGAACTGGGCTGGGAACTGGGCGCGGCAACGCTGACCTCGATCACCGCCTATCGCGATTACAGGAATGCGCAGGGTCAGGACGCCGATTTCAGCGCGCTCGACATATTGCGCCGCACCGACCTCGACCGCCGTTTCCGGCTGTTCACGCAGGAAGTCCGGTTGCAGGGCGAAGCGTTCGACGGGCGGCTCGACTGGCTGGTCGGCGGCTATTATGCGAACGAGAAACTCGATGTCGACGACGACATTGTTTACGGCAATAATTACGAGCAGTTCGCCAACTGCCTGCTCTTCGCGAGCGCGCTGCCCAGCGCCGTGCTGCCATCGAACGCGTCATGCGTGAACGTGCCGGTGGTGCAGGGGACGATTGCCGTGCTGCCGCCCGGCGCGACGCGGACGCTGCTCCAGTCGCTGATCGCCAATCCGGCGCGCCCGGGCTTCGGCTCGCTCGCGGCGGCGCTCGGCCAGCCGACGCTCGCGATCAACGGCACCGGCAATCAGGGATCGACCTTTGCGCAGCGCAGCCGCAACTTTGCGGTCTTTACCCACAACAGCTTCGACATCGTCCCCGACGTGCTGACCTTCACGATCGGCGCGCGCTATACGAGCGAGCGCAAGACCCTCGATGCCGACGCGAATTTCAACAATGCGATCTGCCCGCTGATCGTCAATTCGCCCTTCCAGTCGCTCGCGACCTTGCCCTGCGTCATCAACAGCACCGCGCCCGACCTGCCGCGCGGCAGCGCAGGGACGAAGTTCAAGGATAATGAATGGACCGGAACCGCGGTGCTGAGCTGGAAACCCGCGCCAGAATGGCTGGTCTATGGTTCGGCGTCGAAGGGATATAAAGCGGGCGGCTTCAACCTCGATTTCTCGGCGCTCGACCGGACGTGCAACACGACCTTCGACCCGGCCTGCGCGGCGCGGCTGGCGCTGCCCGCGAACACGAGCGGCAACGGGCGGCCCGAGGCGAGCGACCTGCAGTTCGCGAGCGAAAAGGTCGATGCCTATGAACTCGGCGTCAAATGGGACGGCCCCGGGATCGACGTCAATGTCGCGGCTTTCTACCAGGAATACAGCAATTATCAGCTCAACACCTTCAACGGCGTCAATTTCGAGGTCACCAACATTCAGGCGTGCAAGGATGATCTGAACGGTGCTGATGCCGACGGATCGGCGGCGACCGGGGCCTGCCCGTCCGATCGGTTGAAGCCCGGCGTGCGGTCGAAGGGAATCGAGATCGAGGCGTTCATGCGTCCCGCGCGTTATGTGTCGGTCAATATGGGACTGACCTGGGTCGACACCCTCTATCGCCGCAATCTGGTGGGCACGGGCGGCCG
>Ga0247823_10001040_pt1 | contig 23372 bp, 18 predicted proteins | sample 13C_PalmiticAcid_2_FD_192426 | JGI IMG/M metagenome (GOLD analysis project Ga0247823, IMG submission 192426) | Soil microbial communities from agricultural site in Penn Yan, New York, United States - 13C_PalmiticAcid_Day30 | ecosystem: Environmental > Terrestrial > Soil > Agricultural land... | reverse complement strand
TCATGCTGCTGCGACAGGCGATCGCGGCCGGAGTCGACTACGTCGATCTCGAGACGGATATCGCTTCAAAGATCCCGCGGTTCGGCAAGACGAAACGGATCGTCAGCTACCACAACTTCCAGGAAACGCCGGACAACCTCGAAGAGATTCACGAGGCGCTGTCGAAGCAGAATCCGGACATCGTGAAGATCGTCACGATGGCCAATTCACCGGCTGACAACGTGAAGCTCTTGAAGCTGACTCCCAATGCCGGGGTGCCGACGGTCGCGTTCTGCATGGGGGATTTCGGCATCCCCAGCCGGATCCTGTGCGGCAAATACGGGGCGCCGTTCACGTACGCGACGTTCAGCAAGGAACGCCTGCTCGCGCCGGGACAGTTGTCGTTCGAAGACATGCGGGACATCTACCACTTCGACGAGCTGAATCCCGAGACCAAGGTCTACGGCGTAATCGGCGATCCGATCGGGCACAGCTGGAGCCCGATGATCCACAACGCGGCCTTCAAGAAGGCCGGGCTGAACGCGGTGTACGTTCCGTTCCGCATTCCGGCGGAGGACTTGAAGCTGACGCTGCGCGAGTTCGAGTGGCTGGATGTGCAGGGTTACAGCGTCACGATTCCCCACAAGGAAGCCGTCGCGGAGATGGTGTCGCACGTCGATTCGAATGTGACCGACAGCGGCGCCGCGAACACGCTGTACAAGAACGCGCAGGACAAGTGGTGCGCGATCAACACCGACTACGAAGCGGCCCTCAGCGTGATCCGGGAGAAGGTCGCCGAGACGGGCGGCGGCACGCTCGAAGGCAAGCGCGTGATGCTGCTGGGAGCGGGCGGCGTCGCCAAGGCGATCGGGCTGGCGCTCACGCGGGCCGGGGCGGCGATCACGGTGACGAACCGGTCGAAGGATCGCGGCAAGGCGCTGGCGGAACAGTTGAAGTGCCAGTACCTGGGCTGGGAGAACCGCGGCACGCCGTTCGTCGACATCCTGGTGAACTGCACGCCGATCGGAATGTTTCCGGATACGGAATCGACGCCCTTCAACCAGAACTGGCTGCGGGACGGGATGATCGTGTTCGATACGATCTACAATCCCGAGACGACGCTGCTGCTGAAGGAATCGAAGACGCACTTCTGCCACACGATCAGCGGACTGGAAATGTTCGTGCGTCAGGCGGCCGAGCAGTTCGAATGCTTCACGGGCGGAGCGGCGCCGGTGGACGTGATGCGGGCGACGCTGCGGAAGGCGATTTCGCCGGTGAAGATCAAGGTGGAAAAGCCGCCTGCCGCTTCCGAAGAAGGCAGCGACTAACTCAAAGCCCGCCGACTGCGTCGGCGGGACCAGGGCGCGGCGGAGGAACACTCGTGGCGATCGATGTGCTGATCGACGGGTATAACCTGCTGCACGCGGCCGGGCTGGCGAAGGCGAAGTACGCCCCGGGCGAACTGGAACGACGGCGGGCAAGGCTCCTGGCGAAGCTCCGCGACCTGCTCGACCCGGCCCAGCTGCCGCGAACGACGGTCGTGTTCGATGCGCGGATCAACCCGCCGCCGGACCGGCCAGATCCACCGTCCGGTCCCATCACCGTCATTTTTGCCCCGCGCGATCGCGAGGCGGATGACGTCGTCGAGGAGTTGCTGGCGAAACACTCGGTTCCTCAGCAGGTGCTGGTGGTGTCGAGCGATCATCGGCTGCACAAGGCGGCGCGGCGACGCGGAGCGACGGCGGTCGACAGCGAGGAGTTCCTCGATGAGCTCGAAGTCGACCACCATGTGCGGGCGACCAATCCGCCACCGGTGACGCCGAATCGGCAGCTGCCTCCGCCGCGCAAAGACTCGCTGGAAGCCGACCTCGAAGCCCACGCGGCCGGAGGATTCCTTGAGAAGCCGGAGCCGCCGCAGCCGAACACCGACACTGAAGCGTCTGGCAGCGGGCCGCGGGATACGGATCCGCTCAACGATCCAGGTTTCTGGGAACGCCGGATTCAGGAGACCGACCCCTGACGGGCGGCGATGGCCGGCGGTAGAATCTGGATATCGATTCCTAATCGGAGGACGTGCAATGCAGGTCGGTAATCTGCAGGGTGGCGGCGGCAAGCTGCAAAGCTCGCTGGAATCGCTTCAGGAATCGTGGGGCCGCGTCTCGGACGTCTGGCGTGACGACCAGAGCCGCCGGTTCGAGGAAGAACATCTCCGTCACGTGGCGGAAGACGTTCAGGCCGTGCTGCCGGCGGTGTCGCACATGATCCAGGTCGTGCAGCTGGCGAATCGCGAGCTCAGCGACGTGTAACGGGGGATTCTCTCCCGCTCATCCGCCTGCGGCACCTTCTCCCCGCTGGCGATCGCGATGGATTTGGTGTCACATTGCGGGGAGAAGGACTGCAATGCGAACACCAGTAACACAATCCCTCTTTGAACTGCCGGACGAACCTTCGGAACCGGCGATGTCGGCTGATTCTCCCCTTGCGGAACGGCTGCGCCCGCGGACCCTGGAAGAGTTTGTGGGCCAGCGACACCTGGTCGGCGAAGACCGGCTGATCGGGCGGCTGATGGCGGGCCGCGGCAACCTGCCGTCCTTGATCCTGTGGGGCGGGCCCGGCTCGGGAAAGACGACGCTCGCCAGGATTCTCGCGAACCGGCCGGGGATGAAATTCCAGGCCCTGTCGGCCGTTCTCAGCGGCGTGAAAGAGCTGCGGGAAGCGATCGCCATCGCGCGGAGCGACCGCAAACGCGGGCTGCGGACGGTGCTGTTCATCGACGAGATCCATCGCTTCAACAAGTCGCAGCAGGATGCCCTGTTGCCGGCCGTCGAGGATGGAACCGTCACGCTGATCGGCGCGACGACGGAGAATCCGTCCTTCGAGGTGAACGCGGCGCTCCTTTCACGGGCGCGGGTGCTGGTGCTGGAACCGCTGTCGGAGACAGACATCCTGATCCTGCTCAAGCGGGCCCTCACCGATTCCGAGCGGGGACTCGTCCTGCTGCGGCCGCACGTGACCGACGAGTCGCTCGGCCGGCTCGCGAAGGTGGCCGGTGGCGATGCCCGGGTCGCCCTCACGGCGCTCGAAACCGCCGTACTCTCAGTGGCGCCGGATGAAGCGGGGCTGCGAACCGTGACCTGGGAGGGGATCACCGAGGCCCTCGGGCGATCGCGATTCTCGTACGACAAGCATGGCGAGGACCACTACAACCTCGTTTCGGCCCTGATCAAGTCGCTGCGAAACAGCGACGCGAACGCCGGCCTCTACTGGCTGGCGCGACTGATCGAGGGGGGCGCGGACCCGATGTTCATCGCTCGGCGGCTATGCATCCTGGCGTCGGAAGACGTGGGACTGGCCGATCCCCAGGCGATGGTGCAGGCCGCGGCCGCGGCGCAGATCGCGCACCTCATCGGCTTTCCGGAAGGGCTGTATCCGCTGTCGCAGACGGTCGTCTACCTCGCCCGGGCGCCGAAATCGAACGCGATGAAGACGGGCTATATGGCGGCCGCGGCCGATGCCGCCGCGACGGCCCGCGAGCCGGTTCCCCTGCACTTGCGGAACGCGGTGACGCCGCTGCTCAAGGGGGTCGGTTACGGCGAGGGCTACCGCTACGTCCACAACGATCCGGCGGCCGCGGAAGAAATGCAGTGCCTACCGCCGGGGCTGGTGGGGCGGGAGTATCTCACCGAGCGGGACTCTGTTTGACAAATCCATGGCACGGGCTTCCAGCCCGTGGATCGTTAGCGAAACCACTCCAGCGGCATGTGGTAGAGCATCACGTAGATCACCACGCCCGTGACCGAAACGTACAGCCACAGCGGGTAGGTGATCTTCGCGATCCGGCGGTGCCGGTCCCAGCGCTCGCGGTAGGCGTAGAAGATCGTGGCGATCGCGCCGAGCGGGACGATCGCCGCCAGAACGACGTGGCTGAAAAGGATGGACAGGTAGACGTAGCGGATCCAGCCTTCGCCCTGGAACCGGCGCGAAGCGTCCCCGGTGTAGTGCTTCAGCATGAAGTGGTAAGTGAGGTAACAGCCGAGGAAGGCAATCGACACAGCGAACGCCGTCAGCATCAGCTTCTTGTGCAGCCGGACGTCGCGAACCTTGATCGCCGAGTAGCCGCCGATCAGCAGGATGGTCGCCAGCGTGTTGAGCATCGCGTTCGTGGCGGGCAGGCGTTCCACCCAGCCCGGGAGCGGCTGACCGTTGCCCGCCGCGGCGGCCGCGGGTGGCGGGCTCGTCGTCACGGCGAGCGGGGAGTTCCGCTTCGGCGTCTTGATTCTTCCTTCCAGCACCTGGGCCAGCGTCTCGAGTTGCTCGTCGCTCCGGCCGTCGTACTTGCCCACGATCACGCCATCCTTGTCGACGTGGATCATGTTGAGCGAATGGGTGAACTCCATCCCCTCAGTCGGCTGGAAGTTCTCCCAGGCCGCTTGTTTGAAGCCCTTGCGAATCAGTTCGTAGATGCTGTTCTCCGGACCGGTGAGGAACAGCCAGCGGTCAGGATCGACGCTGAAGACGTCCGCCTGCTTCTTCATCCGCGCAACTTCGTCAAATTTCGGATCGACTGTAATCGTGACGATCCGGAAATCGACGTTTTTCAATCGCTGATGAAGATTGTTGTACGCCTTCCCCAGCAGGAGCGGACATTCAAACGCGCACCGAGTGAAGATGAAGTTGGCCACCCACGGTTTGCCGCGGAGCGACTCCTGCGTCACCGGCCGGCCGAGCTGGTCGACGAGGGAAAACTCTCCGATTCGAAGCGCATCCCAGGGGAGGTCGGATTCGTAGGGGCCGGGTTTATAGACCGGTTCGTCGTCCGCAGGCCCGGCGACAATGGCGGGCGTGGTGGTCGACGGGGTGTCCTGCGCAACGGCCGTCTGTGAGAACAGGGCAACCAGGATGAGGAGAGCGACGAGCGAACACGAAATTCGGAGCCCCCCGGAAAGCGCTCGCGAAGTTCGGCGGACCGGACCAGGGCGGTCCGAAACGGGGGCGGCGTGCCCATCTTGAGACCACCGATCGAAACTGGGCATCGTCACTCTGCACCTGCACTCTCGTCGTTGCGTGCGTCGACCGCTCCAAAGGCCAGTCGCCGCAACGGCCCAGTATAGCGCCGCCGACGCCCGTTCCCTCGCCCAGTGCCCGACCGGTCCCGCGATTGGGAACGATTTTCGGGGTTTTCCCGTAACAGAGTCTGACGATCCGCGTCTAAGGATCAGGCGTTCCACCGCGGACAGTGCGAATGGTCGCGGAACGACAGCGCAGTGGGCTGACAACGAGCTGAATTGAGACCAATGACGATCGCAATGGAACCGATCCAGCACTTCGGATTGGTCGTGACGGATTTGAAACGCGCCGAAGAGTTTTACACGAGCGTGCTCGGGCTTCCGCGACATCCCCGGCGTCGCGACTGCCTGATCCTGAACGAGACAAGGGTTTTACGACTCATCCCGAGCAGCGATCCGGCCGCGCAGGAGCCGAAACATCGCTCCTATCGGTACATCGCCCTCCAGGCTTCCGATTCGCGGGCGGTGCTGCACATCCTGCCAAGATCGCGGCCGGCGGCCGTGGAAACTGCTGTTCCCAGCCCTGGAACGCCTCCGGCCTCGGACCAGGACCCGCTCGATTTCGGCGACGGTTCGCTGCTGGTTCGCGACCCGGACGGCAACCTGGTCGAGTTCCTGGAACTCGGCCATGGACGACCTCCGGACGGGGACTAAGAACTGCCCCGACGACGTTACAGAGGTTGGAAACGAAGAACGCCTGGCCGCGATGGAAATCGCAGCCAGGCGTTGGCTTCTTGAAGTGCCCCCGCAAGGATTCGAACCTTGGACCTACTGATTAAGAGTCAGTTGCTCTACCAACTGAGCTACAGGGGCGAAGGGGTAGGCAGCATACGACTTACGGCGTCGCCGTCAAGCGACTGAAGGCGTGTCGGAATCAGGGCTGCCGGATGAGGGCTTTCTCCATGTGCCGCCCGGGCCTGACTCTTCCCTCGAAAATCTGCCATCCAACGCGGAAGACACATTGCACGGCGACCGGGTTCCCGTCCGTTTCCGGAAGCGCAAACGCGGCCACTGTTTGACGTCGCCCATTCGAACTGAACTGAATCGCGGACGAGTACGCTCTGGAGTCCGGCCATCTGCCAAATTCAAGAGGCCGACTGCGCACGCTCGGGGCAATGACGTCGACGCCGTGACCAATTGTGCGGGCGTCTGAAGCTGTGCAGTCCCCGGTCGCCCGGTACGCTTCCGCTTCACGATCTCGACTGACTTTGTCCGACATCCCTGATTGCATGTTCCAAGCTCTCGTTCAGCCGCTGATCCGGGTTTTCCGGTGGCCGCTCTATCTTAGAATTCTGATCGGCGTCGTCGCCGGCGCGGCGATGGGGGCCTATTTCCGGAAAGAGCCGATCCTGTTCGGCTGGACGAATGCCGATTCAGGGGTCGTGGCGGGGCTGTATGTCCAGACGCTGACAGCGCTGGCGACCCCTCTGATCTTCTTTGCGATCGTCGACGCCTTTGTGCGGACGAACATCACCGGCCGGCAGGGGGCCAAGATGTTCTGCATTTGCGCGCTCAACATCGTCGCGGCCTTCGCGATCGGGCTGACGATCATCAACGTGTGGCACCCGGGGCGGGCGTGGTCCGAGACTCTGAAGGCGGCGGAGTCGAGCGTGGAAGATTCTGCCGGCGGCAAGCCGCCGCTGGCGAACGGCGCAGGTGACGTGTCGCTGGCGCCGCTCGACGTTTTCAAGTCGTTCGTTCCGAAGAGCATCGCGCAGCCGTTCCTGGAAAACATGGTTCTGACGGTGGCGGTGCTGGCGATCCTGATCGGAGTGGCCCGCCGGAAGCTGAGACGGACGGACGACCCCGAGTTGGCGGCCGCGCTGACGACCTTTGATCACGTCATCATCGCCCTCTACCAGATCGTGCTGCGGCTGCTCCTGTGGATCATCGAGCTCGCGCCGATGGCGATCTGCCTGTCGGTGGCCGGCGTCATCGGTTCGACGGGCCTCAAGACGTTCGAGGTCGTCGGCGTGTTCATGGCCACGATCATCGCCGGGCTGGCCGTGCACTCGCTCATCTATTATCCGCTCAGCGTGTGGATTGCGGCGGGGCTGCGGCCGCGGCGTTTCTATCGCGAGGGGGGAAGCGCGATCCTCACCGGCCTGTCGCTGAACAGCAGCCTGGCCACCGCGCCGCTGACGCTCGAGGCGCTGAAGAAGCTTGGAGTCAGCGATTCCTCGGCGCGGCTGTCGGCTTGCGTGGGGACGAATTTCAACAACGACGGCGTCACCCTGTACGAAGCGATGACGGCCCTGTTCATCGCCCAGGCGCTCGGGCTCGACCTGACGCTCGGACACCAGATCACAATCCTGCTCGCGGCCCTCGTGGGCAGCATGGGGATCGCGGGGATTCCGAACTCGGGACTGATCATCCTGGCGCTGGTGCTGAAGGCCGCGCGGCTCCCGGACTCGGCGATCCAACTGGCGATCCCGATTGCCTACAGCATCGACTTCGTCCTGGCCCGGCTGCGGTCGGCGGTGAACGTGATGGGGGACCTGCAGGTGGCGATCCTGCTGGATGTGGCGGAGCCGGGAACAGATGCGGCGTCCGGGACCGTGGCAGGCGATATTGCCGATCCGTTTCCTGGCGAACGGGGTTAAACTGAAGGCAATCGAATCCATCACCCTGTGATGACCTGGAAGGGCGGGCGTCATGCTGGAGGCGAACCGCTTTCGTGGCCGACTGACATTCATTTGCATCGTGCTGGCCCTCGGGATCTCACCCCCGGCCGCGATCGCACAGCCGGCCGTGCAGCCGCGGGGAATCGTGGCCCGGTTTGGCAACGACGCCTATCGGGGCCGCAGCGAGGCCGGGCTGATCTTCCTGCCGGACAACAAGACCATCGTGACGAACGCTGGCTACTGCGACGCGGCGACCGGTGCCTGGATCCGCCGGTTTCCTGCGGGCAAAGATGAGTTCGGTTCGATCCGTCTCTCGCCGCTGAAGGACCGGTTCGCCACCACGCGTTCGGACTTTCATCGCGCCGAAGGTGAGTATCGCGCATGGATCGATTTCTGGAGCCTGACGGGCGAGCTGCTGTCGTCGTGGCAATGCGGCGAGCCGAATTCCTCCGAGGGCCTGCAGGCGTGGACGCCCGATGGGAAAGCGGTCATCACGGCCAGTCGCAACCGCGTTTGCGTTCGCGATGTCGAGACCGGAGAGCTCAGGGCCTCGCGGACATTCGAAAAGACAGACCTGAAGCGGATCGATGTCTCCCCCGATGGCAACGTCCTCGCCGTCAACGGCTGGATGGATATGTGGTTCTGGAACTGGAAGACAAACCAGCCACCCGAGCGCCTTCCGCAGGTCAAGCGCGGCGGCACCGGCGGAGCGTTTTCTCCTGATGGCAAGCTGTATGCGGCGGATCACGGATTCAGCTTCGGCGTCTCGCTGATCGAAGTCGAGACCCGCAAGATTGTGCGCTCGCTGGCTCTTGAACGCTCTCACACCGAAGCGGCGAACCTGCTGTTCTCCGAAGACGGGACCCGGCTGTATGCGCCTCAGCTCGAAGAGGGCATTGCCGTCTGGAACGTGGCGACCGGCGAACTCGACCGAAAGTTGCCGAGTCAAGGAGGCATGATCATGGCGATCGCCATGAGTGCCGATGGGCGCTGGCTGGCCGGCAGCAGCCGATCGTCGTCTTCGATCGCCGTCTGGGATCTGGTGACCGGAAAAGCCGTTGCCGGGAAGGCGACCGGTCATCGCGACCAGATCCTGACCGCGGCGTTCTCGAAAGATGGCAGCAGGATCGCATCTGGAAGCGCGGATGGCACCATACGGCTCTGGGACCCGGCCACAGGGATCGAGCGTCGGTCTCTCGCCGAAGAAGTGCGGTTTCCGACTCAGGTCGAATTCTCTCCGGATGGACGTCGCCTGGCGGTGCTCTCCTTCGGCAAGGGAATCCAGGTTCTCGAGGTCGATTCCGGACGCGTCGAGCAGACGCTCGCGGGGCACGGCCAGGTTGGTGGACGGGGATCGATCCTGCGCTTCTCGGATGATGGCAGGCTTCTAACCAGTGTCGGGGCCAACCTGCGCTGGCAGGTGCAGAACATCGAAAGCGGGACGGTCGTCGAACAACAGCCGCTCGCGGAAGATCCGACAAAAGGTGATTTCAGGGATCCCGGGGACGTCCTGCAGCCCCTCTCCGTGGAACCGACCGACAGCGTCATCGGCATCTCAAACCAGAAGCTGTTCTTCACGATCAATGCCCGGACTCTGGACCGCGGAGTCACCATGAAATGGCCGGGACGCGCTCCTCGCGTGGTTGCGAGCCCGAATTCGGGCACGGTCGCGGCGATCATCACCGGTCCGTCGACTGAAACGCCGCTCCGTGACGGCAGGGCGAGGTCTGAAGCGTCGGAGGATCATGTTCTCTGGATGTTCGAACTGAAGGCCGGCAAGCCGATCCGTCAGATTCCGCTGCCGCGAAACGTCTTTCCCGATTGTGTGTTCTCGCCGGATGGAACCCGAATCGCTGTGGCCTGTTCTGGCTGGCGGGGTCCGCTTGTGCTCATCGACGCAACCACCGGCAAAGAACTCGGCCGGGCCGAAGGCGAGCTGGTCAACGGGTTCTGCACGCGTTTCTCACCCGACGGCTCGCACCTGCTGACGGCGAGCCAACTGGGCACAATGACGCTGTGGGACGTCGGCCGGCTCGAAGCGAAATGAACAGCGTCGCTGCCGACGCAGCTTGCGTCGGCAGCGGGCGTGCTCGAAGTCGCAATCTCTGCAATTGCCCTACTTCGGCCCGCATTCCCCATCTAGGATGACTCGTCCGGAGCCCGGCACGAGCACTCGACATTCTGCCGGACCGCCGTCCCTCGAGACACGTCCCACGCGCAGCGACTTCACGATGCATCGACGAGAACTTCTGCAAACTGCCGCCGCTTTCGCGGCATCGTCCGCGTTTCCCTGGGCCGGCCTGTTCGAGACGGCCGCCCGTGCGGAGGGGCTGAAGCCGCTGGGCCAGCCGGCGCCGTTCAATTTCGACGTCCTGAAGAACCAGGCGAAGACGCTGGCGGCCAAGGAGTATGTCGCGCCGCGTGACACGCTGCCGCCGCCCATTGCGAAGATGGACTGGGACCAGTGGCAGGCGATCCGGTTCAAGAACGACCACGCGCTGTGGAACGACCAGAAGTTGCTGTTCCTCGCCAAGTTCTTCCACCTGGGGTTCACGATCAAGACGCCGGTGCGGATGTTCGAAGTCGCGAACGGCCATGCCCAGGAACTGGCGTACGACCTGACGATGTTCGACTACGCGAAGAGCGGCGTTGATCCCAAGACGCTCCCGGCCGACCTGGGATTCGCCGGTTTCCGGCTGAATTTCCACACGGACTGGGAGCGCGACGTCGCGGCGTTCCAGGGGGCGAGCTACTTCCGGGCGGTCGGCGGCGAGAAGCAGTACGGGCAGTCGGCGCGGGGACTGGCGATCAACTGCGGGATGCCGGAGCCGGAAGAGTTTCCGAACTTCATCGCGTATTACCTCGAGCGGCCGGCGAAGGATGTCGGAAGCGTGACCGTCTACGGCCTTCTGGATTCGCCGAGTATGTCGGGGGCATACCGGTTCCTGATGACGCCGGGAGACACGTTCCTGATGGACATCGACGCGGCGCTGTATCCGCGGCGGGTGGTGGAGCGGCTGGGGCTCGCGCCTTTGACGAGCATGTACCAGTTCGGTGAAAACGATCACCGGGCCCAGAACGACTGGCGGCCCGAGATCCACGACACCGACGGCCTGCAGATGCATACGGGATCGGGCGAATGGATCTGGCGGCCGCTGGTGAACCCGCCGGGTGTTCGGGTCAACGCCTTCGCCGACGACAACCCGCGCGGGTTCGGGCTGTTCCAGCGCGACCGCAACTTCGACCACTACCAGGACGACGGCGTGTTTTACGATCGGCGACCGAGCGTGTGGGTCGAACCGAAGCCCGGAGTCGACGGACGGGGCTGGGGCAAGGGAACGGTGAAGCTGGTCGAGATTCCGACGGAAGACGAAACGTTCGACAACATCGTCGCGTTCTGGGATCCCGAGCAGAAGCCGCAACCGGGCAGTGAACTGCTCCTGGGTTACAAGCTGCACTGGGGGGGCAAGCCGCCGGTCACTCCGAAGCTGGCCACCGTTCACGCAACCCGGACCGGGCTGGGGGGCGTTGTCGGGCAGCCGCGAAAGTATTTCTCGTGGCGGTTCGCCGTCGACTTCGCGGGAGGAGACTTCGGCCTGCTGGGAGAGAATGCCAAGGTCGAGCCGGTCATCCAGGCGTCCCGCGGCGAAGTCGAGATCACGTCCGCGAGGCCGTTGTTTGAAGTCGATGGCGTCAACACCGGCGGCTGGCGTGCGATGTTCGACCTGAAGCCGGTGGATGAATCGCCGGAGCCGGTCGACCTGCGGATGTTCCTCCGCTGCAATGGTCAGCCACTGACGGAAACCTGGATGTACCAGTGGACGCCGCCGGATCGGCGGAAGAAGATGCCGTAATGCAGCGTGGCGGCGCAACGTGAGGGTGCCACTGGCTCTGCCAGTGCATCGGAGGTTGCGGCTCCAACATGAGACGCACTGTCAAAGCCAATGGCACACGGCAGCTGCTCGTCGACTCTCAACTCACTCCGCTCAACTCTCTCATTTGCCCACCGCCGAGCAATACCTTCGACCCGAAGTGATCCGCACGGTCGCGCGGCTCGATCTGCGTGCGCGGTTCATCGTCGAGGGGTTTCTCAGCGGCCTGCATGCCAGCCCGTTTCACGGGTTCAGCGTCGAGTTCAGCGAGCACAGGCGGTACACGCAGGGGGATGATCCCAAGGACATCGACTGGCTCGTCTACGCCAAGACCGACCGGTACTACATCAAGAAGTACCAGGCCGAGACGAACATCACCGGCTACCTGCTAATGGATCTCTCGGCCAGCATGGCCTACACGTACCGGCAGGAACTGACGAAGCTCGACTACGCGATCAGCCTCGCGGCGGCGCTCGCGTACCTGATGGTCCACCAGCAGGATCCGATTGGACTCGTCACGTTCGACGAAAAGATCCGCCACAGCCTGCCCGCCCGCAGCAAGCGCTCGCAGCTGCCGAACATCCTGTCACTGCTCGCGAAAGCCAAACCGGGCGGCGAAACCGAGATCGCCAAGAACCTTCGGCAGTTCGCCTCGATGGTGAAGCACCGCAGCCTGCTGATGATTTTTTCCGATCTGCTGACCGACAGCGGGCCGGTCATCGATGCCCTGCGGATGCTGCGGTTCGCGGGACACGACGTGATCGTGTTCCACATCCTGGATGAAGCCGAGACGACGTTTCCGTTCGACGGCATGGTCGACCTGCACGATCCGGAGACCGACCAGAACCTGCTCGTGGATGCCGAGGGGATCAAGTCGGACTACCTGGAAGCTGTCCGCGGTCTGCGGGAGACGTACAAGAAGGCATGCTTTTCGGCGGGGGCCGACTATGTCGCTCTCGACACCAGCATGCGGTTCGACAAGGCGTTGCTCGAATATCTCGCCCAGCGGCGGGCGAGATTCTAGACCGCGATCACCGCCACGCGCTCAAGTCTTCACCGCCGCGGGCCGCCCCGGCATCCGGAGCCGAATCGTCGGTTTCTGCCGCTGGGCCTCGCGCACCCGCCGCTGGAACACGGACAGGACATCGCTGCGGGTCAGCATGCCGATCGGCATTCCCAGCTCGCCACGAGCCACCACCGGCAATCGTCCGATGTCGTGATTCACCATGTGGTCCGCCGCCTGCCGGACCGTGCAGTCGTCATAGACGAACTTCGGAGGCCGTGAGATCAGTTCATGAACCTTCTGCTCGGCGCGGAGCGCCGAGTTCAGTACGTTCCGCCGCGTCAGGACTCCGACCAGGACTCCCGCCTTGTTCACAACGGGATACCCCTGGTGCGATGTCCCCGGACCGCCCGCCTCGATCCACCTCTTCACGCTTTCGACCGGATCGTCCGCATTCAGGGTGACGACCGGCTTCGACGCCACGTCCCGCACGTGGACGTGGTCGAGCGCATCGGCCATGTATTCCTCGGGAGTCTTGATGCCTCGGCGGGCAATCTTCTCGGTCATGATCGAGTTCCGCATCAGGAGACTCGAAGCGAGGTAGGCCGCGGCGCAGCCTCCCAGGAGCGGCAACAGCCCCACCGGCTGGAGAGTCGTTTCGAATGCGAACACGGCTGAGGCCAGCATCGCCCGCGAAGCGCCGGCGAACATCGTCGCCATGCCAACGAGCGCGGCGACTCGCGCATCGACGCCCATGAACGGCGCGATGGTGGCGATGAGCGTGCCGAGCAGTGCTCCGAGACCGCTCCCCAGCGTCAGCAGCGGCGCCAGCGTTCCGCCGGACGTTCCACTGCCGAGGGCGATGGACCACGAAATGAACTTCATCACCACCAGCATCGCGATCGTCGACACGGGAATCGCCGCCGCCAGGTGCCGCGTGATGTTGTAGTAGCCGACGCCGAGTGTATCCGGGGCGAAATAGCCGACGACGCCGACGGCCACGCCGCCGAGGGCGGGCCACCACATCCAGTGAACCGGCAGGTGTTCGAATGCGTCTTCGATGCCATAGACAATCCGCGTCACCCCCACGGAGATCACGCCCATCGCCGCGCCGATCAGGATGTAGGCGATCAGCGCCAGGCCCGTCGGCTGAGACAGGTCGGGCATCGGAAAGACCGGTTCCATTCCCTGAAACAGCATCCGCACGCCATTCGCCGCGGTGGCCGCCAGTGCGACGGGAATGATTGACCGCGGTCGGAACTCGAACAACAGCAACTCGATCGCCAGCAGCACAGCGGAAACGGGTGTTCCGAAGATGGCCGTCATGCCGGCGGCCGCCCCGGCCGCGAGCAGCGTCTTCCGTTCGGCCGCCGTGGTGCTGATCGCCTGTCCGAGGACCGAACCCAGCGCGCCGCCGGTCGCAATGATCGGACCTTCCGCGCCGAAGGGGCCCCCCGTTCCGATCGAGACGGCGGCCGACAGCGGCTTCAGGAACGTAATCCGTGGCGGAATGCGGCTTTCATTGGTGAGGACCTGTTCCATCGCCTCGGGAATTCCGTGTCCGCGGATCGCCTTGGAACCGTACCGGGCCATGAACCCGACAATCAGCCCGCCGATCACGGGGATCGGAATGACCCACAGGCCCAGGTGCGACACCGCCTCGGCCGGGATCGCTTCGCCAGTGCTCACGCGACCGAAGAAGGACAGGTTGGTCACCAGCCCGATCAACGCAACGAGAAACTGCCCGACCAGCCCGGCCACGGACCCCAGGATCACGGCGTAGGCACAGATCCGAACAACATCACGATCAATCGCCGCATGCTGGGCGGGAACGTTGGCGGCGTCCGTGACGGCATCGAGGCCGGGTGACAGGGTGAGTCCATCGGTTGTTCCCGACAGGACGGGAGAATGATCCTTTTGAACTTCCATTAGCGATTGGTTGAGCGCGCGTCACAAAGCTTCGTGGAAACAGATTCCTCAGCCGCGGGCACTCCACGAGTCGCCCCCGCCGCCAGGCCGGACCATGTATGATGGTCGATCACTCCCCGCACGGCGACGCCCGAACGCCGAAGATTTCAGAATTGTCATCCAACGACGAAGCGACGTCAGGATTTGAAGATGCGTCTGTTTGAAGGCACCGCGTTCGACCGCCCGCCTCGCTGCGAACGCTGCAACGAACTCGAAGCCGACTGCAACTGCCCGCCGCCGGCCGTCGTCGAAATCGCTCCAGAAAAGCAGACGCTGCGACTGCAGGTCGAGAACCGGAAGCGGGGGAAGCAGGTCGTGGCTGTTCGGGGGCTGAAGCTCAGCGAAGCGGGCCTCGCGGCACTCCTGACGAAGCTGAAGGACTCCTGCGGCGCGGGTGGGACGATCGAAGAGGGCGTGATCGAGATCCAGGGCGGGCAGGCAGACCGGGTCCGGGCGGCGCTGGAGAAGCTGGGGTATCGGGTCAAATAACAGAATGACTGCGATTGGCTCTCGGGACCGGGATTGCTCTGCAACAGGGACACAATGCCTCAGGCCGCTCGCTTTCCCTATGGTCCACCTCCCCTTCCCTTCTGGACGGTCTACGGCCCGTGGATCAATCTGGCCGTGACCGTCTGCCTGGTTGCGGGGGCGATCTATCTACTGTTCCGCCGAGGCTCATCGAGCGGCGTCTGGTTCTTGCAACTCGCCGCCTGTGTCGCAGTGGTCGGGTGGAGCGCACAGCTCCTGCGGAACGACCTGCAGCCACCACTGCCGTTTGGCGCGGCCTCGTCGACTGTGGCGATGGGACTTTTCTGGGCCGGGATCATCTGCGTGATCGCGTCGATTGCTCTCGCATTTCGAGAGAGCCCTGAGTCCGGCTTCGCCTCCCTGTTCTTCAGTGTGTTCGGGACACTGGTCGTCGTGCCAATGCTTTTACCCGCGATGTCGACCGGCTCTCCCTCGCCCATCACCCAGTGCCGGAACAACCTGAAACAGATCGGCCTCGCGCTTCACAACTTCAATGACGAGCGCGGTGAACCACCCGCGGCTGCGACGGCGGGTGCGGTTCCACGGTCATGGCGTGTCGAAGTGCTGCCGTTTCTTGACCAGGCCCCGCTCCGAAGCCAGTACGTCAACACTGAAGCATGGGACGGGCCTGCCAACTCGAAAATCGCGAACCTCGATGTCGACGTCTTTTCCTGCCCATCGAATCCGAATGCCGTTGATTCGCTTGGCCGACGATTCACGGCCTATGCCGCGATCACTGGCCCGGGAACGGCGCTATCGGATGAACTTCGCCCGTCCTTTCCCGCCGTTCCAGACGGAAACGGACTGACGATCGCCGTCATCGAAGCCTGTGGACAGAACATTGTCTGGACTGAGCCTCGCGATGTGAGCCTTTCCTCAACGTCCGTCGGCATCAACCTGGACGGCCATTCGCCCGGACATTCCGATGGTCTGGCCTCCTCACGCCATCGCCACGGCGTCAACGCCCTGTTCGTGGACGGTTCCGTTAAGACGCTCTCGCCGCAGACCGATCCAAAGGTCCTGAAGGCCCTGGCAACCGCCAATGGGTCGGAGCCGCTTGACGATTTCTAACCCGCCGCCGCAGCCACCTCCAATCGCTCGCAGCCCCAACCCCTCTTCGTTTCCTTCGTTCCGTTCTGTTCAATCGCATTGTGAACAGAAGGCAACCAAGTCAACGAAGTCTTTCCGATTCAGGTTCGCGACAGCCGAATCTAGACCACCTCTTTGCGTCCTTCGCGCCCTTCTGTTCAATCTTCTTGCTTCTTGTGAGCAGAACCTGCCCTCGCTCTCTCGAGTCCTTCTGTCAGCTCCCCGAGTCCGCAGTCCCGGTCGTCTGCTCCCCGCGCCGTCGCCACGGCATCCCACCTGCAAACCACCGCGCCTTATGTGCGCTGATGAGCAGCCCCACCAGCAAGAGTGCAAAGCTCCACAGGAACGAGGTCATCGCCGCCTTTCCGAAGAGGGAGGCTGAGCCGCGAAAACCGTACGCGGCCAGGTCGTAGCCTCCAATCGCTCCAATCCCTCCCAAGGACCACAGATACACGCGGCGGCGGGAGGCGACGGCAATGGTGATCGCCGCAATTGCCAGGACGGAGACGTAGGCCGCTTTCCACCACGCCGGCAGGTCGGCTCGAGCCGGCCCTTCCAGTGCCCAGAGGACTGCGATCGGAAACATCGCGGCCGAGACCCGCGTGAGCATCGTCGCCAGCAGGTCGCGCCGCGACAGGCCAACGACCAACAAGGCGGCCCACAGAACGTGCAGACTGATCACATTCCGGAACCCGGCCAGCGACGTTCCCGGCAGGATCACCCACAGGCCGGCCGTCAGCAGCACCCCGCCGATGGCCTGCCGCACGGTCGATCGTGCCAGTCCCGCGACGAGCGTGACCGCCCCCACGAACAGCCACGGCCAGGCGACCGGCGTCGTCATTGTCGACGGACCCGTCGTCGTCGGCCCGATCACCGACAGCAGCAGCACGCTCGACAGCAGCCCCGTCCCCGCCAGCGGCACGTTCGCCAGCCAGCCGCGAATGTAAACGGCGCTCGTCGCGAGCAACGCGATCCACAGTGGCGCCGCAACCATCCCCGTGACGCGTTCGAGGAACTCGGAAAAGACAGGCCCGGTGCTCATCGGTAGGGCGAGCAACAGCAGCACGGGGACGCACAGCATCACCCGCCGCTGCAGTCTCACGTTCCCGGAGGCCAGGCTCGCTTCCAGCACCAGGACCAGCACGCCGAACGCCATCGGCACGAGGAACCACGGGCCCCACATGGTGTCAAAGTTGATGAATCCGCGTTCGATGCCGCTCGAGGTCGGCAGCCAGATCGGGCCGCGCGGGCCGAAGGTCATGCACATCGCAAACGCCCGCAGCAGGTGGGCGAAGATCAACACGCCGAAGCCAATCCATGGAAACATCGGCCACGGCCACGGCGTGCCATTCTCCGACAGATAGGCAGCACCGCGGCGCGCGGCCGGGATCAGCGTCAACATCACCACGAGCGCCACCACGGGGTAGGCGGCGATCAGCCATTCCATCTCGCTCCGCGACCGCGGATGCAGTTCGGGCGAGACCCACCACGGCGCCAGGAAGAACAGCGCCAGCAGCAGGTGATACGGCAGCCAGTAGAGCCATCCGAGACGAATCTGCGCTCCGCGGAGGACGGCCTCCGTCAGCGCCGCCGCGAACAGGTACCCGCCCGCGACCAGCAGCAGCCCGCCGCGTGCCGACTCCATTTTGACGAACAGGTCATCCGCGCTCAGCGACGTCGCCAGGAAGAGGAGCAGCATCACGACGAAGATCGACCGGGCATCCTCCCAGACCTTCCCCCAGCGAACGATCAGGACGCCGATGAGCCCCATCAGGGCCGTGTAACCGCCGAGCACACCCAGCAGAACCCAGCAGTTGATCGACCCGATCTCCTGCCGGCCGTATGCATTGCGAATGGCGAACAGCATCAGGACGGCGCTGATCGCGTAGAACGGATTATGCGTATACAGCCGCGTCAGCAGTGGTTGGACAGAAGGACCGGAAACAGCCCCGGACCGAGAAGCGGCCGCAGACGAAGAAACAGCCTCAGCACCCGAGTTCACGGCGTCGGACATGGCGAACTCTCCCGAACGGGATGGCGACCGAAGAACCGGTCGAGGAGACTCAACGGGGAACCCGCGAGTCATCCAACAGTACGACGAAATCGGGTGTATGTGTTGGAGCAGAAAATTGATCAGGCGATCAGTTTGTGACGCGAATGCCTGATCAGGAGTGCCGAAGCAATGACCTACACCTTCCCGCCAGATCCGCGGCCGCTCTGGCTGGTCGTGACGGCTCATGCCGCGCTGGCAGTGCTTCTGTTGGGTTCGGTGCTGCTTTTCGTCCGTCAGGCGCGTCGAGCGCCCTTGCTGAGTGGGATTGCGTTCTGGGTGGGCGCGGTTGTGACGGCCTGGGTTCTCGCACTCAGCCTCTTTTTCGGACAGTTCGACTCGCTCGTGGCGCTTGTGATAGCGCTGGCTGTTTCTTTCATCGCGGCAATCGCGATGTTCGTGACGACGTGGCGACTAGCGATGCCCGGGAATGTCACTGATCGACTGGCCGCGATCGTGTGTCCAATCGGAGTTCTCTTCTTCGTCTTGTGGCTATTGACGCCCGGACTCGGTGAGCCCCCCGAAGCGATCCACCGTCGTCAGTGTCGAGACAACTTGCGAGCAATCGGGCGCCAGCTTCACGACGTCCTCGACAAGACAGGCTCATTTCCGCCGGCGATCGTTCAAATGCCAGCACCGAGGTCGTGGCGCGTCGATCTCTTGCCCTGGATCAAGAACGCTCCGCTGAGAAGCCGCTATAACGACGCTGCCGCCTGGGACAACCTGCAGAACGAACCTGTGGCTCAACAGCCACCAGATCTCTATGTCTGCCGGAGCAATTTCAATCCCGCCGATGCGCACGGCCGACGTTACACAGCCTATGCCGCAGTCACGGGCTCGAGATCAATCTTCGAGAACGGAACATCACGTCAGCCCGCCGCGATCACTGACGGACTCTCCAACACGATTCTTGTCGTCGAGGCCTGCGGGCAGGAGATCGTGTGGACCGAACCACGGGATGTGGACATCAGCAGGAGCCCGGCGAGGATCAACCTGGGTGGATCGACAAGAACTCATTCGCCTGGCATTGGATCGTCGTATCACCATGGAGGAAGCCAGGTGCTGATGGCCGATGGCACCGCTCGCTTCCTTTCTGAACGTATCGATCCGCGGGTGCTGAAAGCGATCTCCACCGCGGCCGGGGGTGAGACAGTCGACGACTTCTAGGCAATTTGAAAGGCGGCCGGGGAATCGATCGAGGAGAGTGACGAGAAGCCCGCGAGGCATCCAACACGACGCATCGATCGGATGTACGTGTTGGTGCAGTCCTTGTCCAATTCCCCCTTATGGAGTTTGAATGCCGGCCGTGTTTCAAATGCCCCCGGAAGCCGAACCCTGGAAGCAGGCCATCGTGGTCTGGACACTGATCGCGATCGGTCTCGCGGCGATCGGAAAGATGCTTTGGGATAGTTACCGGCCGACAGCGCACCGAATCGGCACGTCGTTCCTGCTGGCAATCCTGTCACTCATCGGATTCTCCGTCCTGCTCCGTTGCCTCAAGGTGGACGACGCACGCGAATCGTCGAGTTCGATGCAACGCACTGAATTGGCAATCAACGCGTTTGCGCTCGTCGCCATGAACATTGTCGTCACAGGAATCTCTTCAGGAGCGAAAAAGGCGGGAACCCGGTTCGGGATCGCAACGATCGGGGGCGTGCTGACCTGCTTGTGGATGTTTTCCTGGACGTTGACGCTGTCCGGCGCCCGCATCGTCGCTCCACGACTTCAGTGCCGGATCAATGCAAAAGAGCTCGGCGAATCGCTCCTCAAAATGTCCGGTGAACAGCGAGAACTTCCTGCCCCGACCGTGACGGAGAATGGCGTTTCCCGAAGCTGGCGAGTGGAGCTGCTGCCGTGGACTTCGCAGCGGTCTATTCGCGAGAAGTACGACGACCAACGCCCCTGGGATCACGCCGAGACGAATGCAGCCATCGCTCGGACCAAGTGCTCGATCTACCGCTGCCCCTGCAGTGACGTCGGGACAAACGATCAGGGCTTCGCAGTCAGCGATTTCGCGGCCGTTACCGGACCGGGAACCGTGTGGGCCGACGAGTCTCGCAAGAAGTTTCCCGTCGTCTCCGACGGCGCCAGTTCCACATTGCTGATCGTCGAAGCGTCCGGGCAGAAGATTGCCTGGCCCGAACCACGCGACATCGACGCCTCCCAGGTCAAACCAGCCGTGAATTTACCCGGGGAACGAAAAGGCGAGTCGCCCGGACTGGCCTCTGGCTATCACGCCGGCGGATGCCACGTCACCTTCGCCGACGGCCACGCAAGGTTTCTCTCCGCGTCGACCGATCCTGCCGTGTTGAAAGCAATGACGACCGCCGGCAATGGCGACCAGGTCGACGACTTTTAGGTGTCTTGAACTGGGATAGCGACCAGATGAACTGGCCGAGGGACGTCCGGGGCCCCCTGGAGTCTTCCACCATTCCGAAGAGTGTGCGCGTATGTCTTGGACGAGTTCTGGACGCCCACTTCGACATTTGAGACGCAAACCGAATTCCGGGAGCAAGCCTTGGACTTCAAGTTCCCACCGCCCCGCCTTCCCGAGCTTCCTCCCATCACCGAGATCCTCGCGGTCGTTCTGCCGGTCCCGCTCCTGATCGTTTTGGCCGGGCTGTTCCTCTTGCGGAATTCAATGCCCGTTCAGCGTTTCGAAGCTCTCGGCTGGCTGCTCGCAGTTTTTGTGCTGGGAGGCGTCGTCGCAGTCGCCAATAACCAGACAGACATTTATGCAGTCTGGGCCGGTTGCCTGATGGTGAGCGTGCTCGGTCTGGGTTTCGCCGTCTGGCGATTTCGCCGGACGAGGGCCGCGCCTGTCTATGCCACCGTGGCTGCATTGGCCGTGGCGTTTGTTGCCATGCCGTTCACATTGCCGGCCCGCGTGGCCGCTCGCGAAGCGTGGAAAAGGACCCGGTGCAAAGACAGTCTCAAACAACTCGGACTCATCTTTCGCAATGTCGCCGACGGGCACGGCGGCTTTCCACCGGCCGAGTCCGGCGAGCCTCCACGTTCGTGGCGCGTGGAGTTGCTCCCATTCATGGATCAAGGCGACCTTCGCCGGCGTTACGACGATCAGTCTCCCTGGGATCATCCGCGAAACGAACCCGTTGCGAAGTCACCGCCGTCACTACTGACCTGTCCGCAGAACTTCAATCCGAATGACTCGAATGGGCGGGGGTTCACCGCTTACGCAGCCGTCACGGGCGAACATGCGGCGACTGACCGGACCAGTGTCACCCCGTGGAAGAAGATCTCGGACGGCCTGGCGAGCACGATACTGCTCATGGAAGCCTGCGGTCAGGAGATCGTCTGGACCGAACCTCGCGACGTGGACCTCGCAAAGACGCCCATCGGGATCAATCTCAACGGCCGGACTCCCACGACATCTCCCGGCGTCGGGTCGTCCTACCACGATGGGGGCTGCCAGGTGGTCCTGGCGGATGGGTCAGTGCGGTTCATTTCTCAAAACATCGATCCCGCAACGCTGAAGAAACTCCTCACCGCGGATGATGGCGAGGACGTCGGCGAGTTCTGAATGTGGCACGGTCATCCTGGCCGTGGCGAGCAAAGTTTGACTTGGCAGGATGCGATAAAGCTTGTCACGCACGGGCTGGAAGCCCGTGCCACTCGATGCTCGAAGGGGGCTAGGCGGCCTGTCGACCCGCTTTAGCATGAAGGCATGTCCTCAACCAACGAAAACACCGCCGCTGACATCACCAAGCTCGCCGACCTTGCTCGCGACATCCGTGTCGCGATGATGACGACGTTTCCCCCGGGCCGGCAGCCGCACTCGAGGCCGATGTACACGACCGGCGTCGACCCCAGGACGTTCGACGGCACGCTGTGGTTCATGTCGCACGTCGACTCGGTGAAGAATGACGAGCTGGCCCAGAACCCGACCGTGCTGCTCACCTACGCCGCCCCGGACAAGAACCGCTACGTCGTGGTCTACGGCACGGCCCGCGTCGAGAAGAACCCGCAGAAGGCAAAGGAGCTGTGGAACGTCCACGCCAAGGGGTGGTTCCCGGGCGGACCCGAGGATCCTTCACTGACGCTGATCCGCTGCGAAGTGACGTCGGCCGAATACTGGGACGGTCCGGCGCCGACGTCGTACCTGCTGAGCCTGCTGAAGGCCGTGGCGACGGGGACGAAGCCGCAGACGACTGGGGAACACGGCAAGGTAACGGGCCGATAGCGCCCGCAAATCGGGCTCTGCCTGACGACCGTGTACCAGATTTTCGCCCTCGACTTCCCATGCGTCAGGCAGGAGCCTGACCTACGGGGTGTCGTTATTCTCGGGTCGGCCTTCGATGTAGTGCCAGTTGTGGATCGGCTGGAGGATCTCGCGCACCTCGGCCAGCAACTGGTCATCGACCGGTTCGACGGCCCATCTGGCCCATTCTCGAACCCGCTCCGGCCGGGCGCTGCCGGTGACGCACGTGGTGATGTCCGGGTTCGCAATCGAGAACTGCAGCGCCAGCTTCGCAATGTCGCTGCCGCGGGCCTTGCAATGTTCCGCCGCCTTGCGGGCCGTCTCGCGGACCAGCGGCGTCGCCTTGTGCCACGGCGGGAGCGGGTCGTTCGTCAGCAGCCGGGCTGAGAACGGCGCGGCGTTCATGATGCCGACGCCCTTTTCTTTCAGGTACGGCACAAGGTCGCCGTACATGGTGTTCTGCAGCGTGTAGTGGTTGTACGACAGCACGACGTCGAGGGGCGTCTGGTCGAGAATGAATTTGAACATCTTCATCGGGTAGCCGGAGACGCCGATGAACTTCACTTTCCCCTTGGCCTGCTCCTTCCGCAGAGCCGGCAGCGTTTCATCGACGATCTGCTGCATGTTCACGAACTCGATGTCGTGGCAGAGCATGATGTCGATGTGGTCGACCCCCATCCGCTCGAGGCTAATGTCGACGCTCTCCGTCACCCGCCGGGCCGAGAAGTCGAAATGCGATCCGCTGTACCGGCCGAGCTTCGTTCCGAGGATGTACGACTCCCGCGGCACGCCCCGCAGCGCGACCCCCAGGAGCACCTCGGACATGCCCCGCCCGTAAAAGGGTGAGGTGTCGATGAAGTTCATGCCCGATTCGAGCGCCGCCGGCACCGCCGCCAGCGCTTCGTTGATGTCGACCTTCCGAAACTCCTGCCCCAGCGAAGAGGCCCCGAAACTCAGGATCGGAAGCGACAGGC
>Ga0247823_10001039_pt1 | contig 23374 bp, 18 predicted proteins | sample 13C_PalmiticAcid_2_FD_192426 | JGI IMG/M metagenome (GOLD analysis project Ga0247823, IMG submission 192426) | Soil microbial communities from agricultural site in Penn Yan, New York, United States - 13C_PalmiticAcid_Day30 | ecosystem: Environmental > Terrestrial > Soil > Agricultural land... | reverse complement strand
TCCAGGAAGAGCCGGAAGACCGCTACCAGCTGCTTAAGGAGCTTGGCGCCTTCAAGAGCTCGATGCTGCAAGACGTGGAGGCCGGTCGACCCCTGGAGATTGATGCCTTGGTCACGTCCGTTACCGAAGTTGCTCGCCTGGTTGGAGAACCCACTCCTTCCATAGATGCCTTGCTCGGTTTGGTACGCCTTCAGTCGCGCGAGCGAGGTCTTTACTGAACGAACTTAAAACGATGCATATAGGTATTCATCGAGTCTCTTCGATCTCCAAATGCCCATGTCGCATCGAATCCCCATCTGTTGTCACTTGAAAACTACAGCTCAATGAAAGAAAGCACTTCGTCAAAACCGCTGCGGTCCAGGCAGTGGTTCGACAATCCACACAATCCAGGCATGACTGCGCTCTACCTGGAGCGGCAGTTCAACTTCGGCTTCACGCGAGCGGAACTGCGTTCTGGGCGTCCCATCATCGGCATCGCTCAGACTGGATCGGACATTGCTCCTTGCAACCGCCACCATCTCGAGCTGGCGAAGCGGGTGAGGGACGGAATCATTGCCGCAGGTGGCGTGCCCTTTGAGTTTCCCGTGCACCCCATTCAAGAGACGCTCAAGCGACCGACTGCGGGCTTGGACCGCAACCTGCAGTACCTGACGCTCGTGGAGGTGCTTCATGGCTATCCGATTGACGGCGTGGTGCTTCTGGGCGGGTGTGACAAGACAACTCCAGCCCTTCTGATGGGCGCGGCGACGGTGGACATCCCTGCGATCTTGCTCAATGGTGGGCCCATGCTGAACGGCTGGAAAGGCGAGGAGCGTGTTGGCTCCGGTGTGGTGCTTTGGGAAGCACGCAAGGAGCATGCCGCCGGCACCATCGACTACCGGGAGTTCATCGACATCGTGTCTGAGGCTGCTCCGTCTGTGGGGCACTGCAACACCATGGGAACGGCCTCCACAATGAATGCGCTGGCCGAAGCGCTGGGGATGAGCCTGCCAGGAAGCGCAGCCATTCCTGCTCCCTATCGGCAGCGCGCGCAAAGTGCCTATGACACTGGGTTTCGCATCGTCGAGATGGTGCGGGAGGACTTGAAGCCATCTGACATCATGACGCGGCAAGCTTTTGAGAATGCCATCGTGGTCAACTCTGCGATTGGCGGTTCTACGAACGCCCCTGTCCACCTGACAGCGCTCGCACGCCACGTTGGAGTGGACCTGCCATTGCAGGACTGGCAGACGGTCGGGTATGAAGTCCCCCTTCTGGTCAACATGCAGCCGACCGGTGAGTACCTCTGCGAGGACTACTATCGTGCTGGTGGGCTGCTCGCCGTCATGCAGCAGCTACTCGAAGGCGGTCTTCTGCATGGCGACCTGCTCACCGCCAACGGACGCACCGTGAAGGACAACCTGGTAGGCGCGTCCATTCTCAACGAGAAAGTCATTCGGCCGCTGGCTGATCCGATGATCAACAACTCGGGTTTCCTGGTGATGAGCGGAAACCTGTTTGACTCGGCCATCATGAAGACAAGTGGCATTTCGGACGAGTTCCGCAATCGCTACTTGAGCAACGCCAGTGACCCGATGGCATTTGAAGTGCGAGCGATCGTCTTCGACGGTCCCGAGGACTACCACGCGCGCATCGAGGATCCTGCACTTGAGATTGACGAGTACTGCGCGCTGGTGATGCGCGGAGCAGGGCCCCTTGGCTATCCTGGTTCTGCTGAAGTGGTCAATATGCAGCCGCCGGCGTCGTTGCTGAAGCGTGGCATCACGTCGCTGCCCTGCCTGGGCGACGGTCGACAGTCTGGTACCTCTGGCTCTCCGTCCATCCTCAATGCTTCGCCGGAAGCGGCTGCGGGTGGAAATCTCGCGATCCTGAAGAACGGCGACAAGCTGCGCATCGACCTCAACAAGTTTCGGGTGGACGTTCTGTTGCCGGAGTCTGAAATTCTGGAGCGTCGCAAGCAGCTTTGCGAAGCTGGCGGCTATCCCAGCCCGAAGAGTCAAACACCATGGCAAGAGATTCACCGTTCGATGATGTCTCAACTGGACACCGGCATGGTTCTGGAGCCAGCCGTTCGCTATCAACGAATCGCTGCGGACCTGCCCCGTGACAACCACTAGACGTTCAAGCATGCGGGCCTGCCCTGCTGTGTCCGTGCGAGACAAACCTGAACGAATCATTCTTCACTAACAACTGGCAAGAGATATTGATATGTTGGCTTCTCCTTTCCGCATTGGCGTAGATATCGGAGGCACGTTTACCGACCTGGTGTTGGTGGACAGCAATAGCGAAATTCGTCCCTTCAAGGTTCCGTCGGTCAAATCCAATCCCGCAGATGGCGTTATTGCAGCGGTTGAGAAGGCTGCGGCCTACGTCGGTTGCCCAGTGGACGAGCTCCTGAATGACACCGAGCTTTTCGTTCACGGCTCGACCGTGGCGACGAACACACTCCTTGAAGGAAAAGGGGCGAAGGTTGGCTTGTTGGTGACCGAAGGCTTCCGAGACTCGCTGGAGTTTCGACGTGGCATCCGCGAGGACGTGTGGAATCACAGAAAGCCATACCCACCTGTGTTGGTCCCTCGCTACCTCCGATTGCCCGTTGGTGGTCGCCTGGAAGCCGATGGGACGGTTCGTACTGAGTTCGACCCCGACGCGGTCAGGCGTGCGGCAAAGGTGTTTGAAGAAGAGGGTGTGGACGCAGTAGCCATCTGCTTCATGCATGCCTACGCTAACCCGGCGCACGAGCGTGCAGCGAAGGCAGAACTCCAGAAGCTGCTGCCGAACGTCTGGGTCACCATGTCTTCCGAGGTCGCACCCGTTGTGGGCGAGTACGAGCGGTCGTTGACCACCGTGGTCAATGCCTACGTGGCTCCGCGCGTGGTCCCCTATCTCAGCAGCTTGGCCAACAACCTGAAGGCTAAGGGTCTGAAGCAAGACCTTCTGATGGTTCAGTCCAATGGCGGGGCAATCAGCATCGAGGCCGTTTCGAGCGCTCCTGTCACTCTGGTTTTGTCTGGCCCAGCGGCTGGTGTCGGCTCTCTGAAGTTCTATGCCGAAGACACCAAGGCATCCTTGCTTGTCGCCATCGAAGTTGGTGGGACCAGCTGTGACGTCACCCTGATGGACAACGGCGCGATCTCCATGACCGACCAGGTCGTGATTGATGGCTATCACATGGCCATTTCCGCTGTCGACATTCTGACGGTGGGCGCCGGTGGTGGCACTATCGCGTCGGTCGACAGTGCCGGGATGCTCAAGGCCGGCCCAGAAGGCGCAGGATCCACCCCTGGCCCCGCCTGCTACGGCCGGGGCGGCACCCGTCCGACTGTGACAGACGCCCAGCTCGTCCTCGGACGCCTGAAACCTGGGCCGTATGCCAACGGGGCGATCGTCCTGGATATGGACAAGGCTCGAGCAGCGGTGCAAGAGCATGTCGCGCAGCCGCTTGGAATCAGTATCGAGGAAGCTGCCGCCGGCATCATCCAACTGGTGGAGCAGCACATTCAGCACGCTGTTGAAAAGGCGACCCTTGAGAAGGGCTACAACCCACGGCTCTTCACCATGGTTGCTGCAGGCGGCGCTGGTCCCCTCCATGGAGCTGCATCTGCGCGCCTCGTTGGATGTAGCGGCCTGTACATCCCAAGACTTGCAGGCGTCTTCTGCGCGTTCGGCATGTGCAACTCAGACATTCGGCACGACTATGTGCGCAGCTGGCTCAAGAATCTGGACGCTCCCGCAGAGCAGTGGGACGCCGCGCGTGAGGTATTCCGTTCGATGGAAGCAGAGGCCGTGGCGCTTCTGGAGACTGAAGGTTTCTCTGGCGATGACGTCACGCTTGTTCGTCAATACGACTTGCGCTACTTCGGCCAGGACCGCACTGTTGGCGTCACGACACAAGCCATCGACCCCATCGAGGTCCGCAAGGCCTTCGAGCAAGAGTACATCCGCTTGTACGGCTACGCGCAGAACAATGGTCGTATCGAGATCGTCAACCTGCGAATTGCTGCGGTAGGAAAGATCCCACCATTGCTGTCTAAGAGTGGGAACGGCGGCGATAGCAAACCAACCCCTATCGAACAGCGGCAGGTGTGGGTGAGCAAGAAGGAGGGCTTCGTTTCTGTCCCCGTGTACGACGGAACAGCTCTTGCCAGCGGCCAGACCCTGACCGGCCCCGCCATCATTGAAGAGGTCACGACCACCATTGCAATCGGTACGGGCGACGAGTTGCAGATCACTCCTGCTGGCAACTACCACGTCAAGATTTCCTACGACGACGTGCCCGCTTGAATCACTCGCGTAGGCCCCATTCACGACAAGAGACGGACGAACAGATGACTGCCACCAAATCTTTCAAGAGCGACCCAGTCGCCTTGGCCATTCTTCAGCGCCAACTGAATCACATCACGTTGCAGATGGGGACCATCATGACGCGCACGGCGCGCAGCCCTATCTTCAGCCAAAGCCATGACTTCTCCTGCTTTCTGAGCGACCGGCATGGATCCACCGTGGCGCAGGCTGACGGCCTCCCAATTCACTCGGGGGGAGGCGGCTTCGGTGTACGAGCGGTGCTTCGAGACTTCGGCCAGGACATCCAACCAGGTGATGTCTTCCTTCTCAGCGACCCCTATGAGGCGGGCGGCAATCACCTTCCCGACTGGAAGCTGGTCGAACCTGTGTTTGTGGACGGAACGCTTGTCGGGTTCTCCAGCAACCTGGCTCACCAGTCCGACATTGGCGGAGGTGCCGCAGGCACGTACAACACGGCTGCGACCGAGATCTTCCACGAAGGCATCCGTCTTCCCGTGCTGCGTCTGTTTGAGAAGGGCAAGAGGCGCGAAGACCTGTGGCGTCTGCTTCTTCTGAACTCGCGCACGCCTGACTTGATGGAGGGCGATCTGGGTGCAATGCTCGGGACAACGCATGTGGGTGCAGACCGTATGGCAGCAGTCATCAGAGAGCTGGGCCTTGACCAAGGCTTGGCCTACCTCGATGAGTTGCTCAACTACGGTGACCGGCGGATGCGTCAGGCCCTGGCCAAGATGCCTGAGGGGATCTGGACAGGGTTCGACATGAGCGACAACGACTGCTTCTCGCGCGTCGATGTCGAAACGCACGTCAAAGTGACGAAAACGGCAGACACCGTCACGTTCGATTTCACGGGGTCCTCGCCACAGATCAAGGGCTTCAAAAACAGCAGTCTGGCCAACACGTACTCCTGTGTGTACGTTGCCCTCGCTTCATTCCTCCCGGAGGACATTCCCCGCAACGAGGGAGCTTTCAGGGCCGTCAAAATTGTTGCCCCGGAGGGTACCCATGTGAATGCGTTGCCTCCTGCTGCGATGACCATGAACACCATGTTCCCTGCGCAGGACATCATGAATGCATGTTGGGACGCGCTGGCCAAGATCCAACCGGAAAACGCATGCGCGGGCTGGGGCAAGTCCTCTTACCCCGTTTCCAGCGGCAAGAAGCCCTCCGGTGAACGATTCGTTCTGTATCACTGGCACTCAAGTCAAGGCGGCGGAGCAATCAAAGGTCGGGATGGCTTCTCGATGATCAGCCACCAGACAACCCTGGGTGGTCTGACCATCCCAAACGTTGAAGGATATGAGCACGCCTATCCGGTCAAGATTCATCGACAGGAGATGCGCTGCGATGCCGCTGGCGCCGGTCAGTTCCGAGGTGGCCCCGGAGTGGACTATGAGGTCGAGATGCTCGTCGACGTCCAGAACAACTCCCGCGGCGAGGGGTTGCATCGCAAGACGGGCTGTGGCGTCAACGGCGGAGACTGGGGCGCGAAGGGTGAACTGACGTTGACCGATACGGCAACTGGACAAGTAGTCGAATGCCCCCAGTACGGATTCTCGCAATTGGGCCCTAGCCGACTGGCAATGAGCTCTGCAGCAGGCGGAGGGTGGGGATCGCCATTTGATCGCGATCCGCAGGCGGTTCTCCAGGACGTCCGCGATGGCATCGTTTCCGCAAAGGCAGCCAGAGAGGTCTATGGCGTTGAAATTTCGAGCGATGGAAAGAGCGTTGCTTCCTTGAGTGCGCGGCAGAACGCCGGAAAGAAAGTGGCGGCCTAGGCTCACTCGGGAATCTGCTCTCTCTTGTAAGCAACTTGAATGTGGAGGCCGAAAGGCTAGGTCTGACTGTGAAGAACGTAAAGTCTGAGTTCCTTGAGGACGTCATCGCGATCGTCTCTCCAAATGGACTTCTTGTTGAAGAACACGATGTGGCGCCATTCTTTACGGACTGGCGCAAGCGATGGAAATCGGATGCGCTTGGCGTTGCATTCCCCAAGAGTGCAGAGCAGGTTGCTGATCTCGTTCGGCTTTGCGCGAAGTACAAGGTCGCCGTGGTTCCTCAAGGCGGAAACACGGGACTTGTAGGTGGGTCAATCCCGCCCAAGGAGCAAGCCTCCCTCATCGTCAATCTTTCGAAGATGAACAAGATTCGGCAGATTGACGCTCTCAACAACTCGATGACCGTGGAAGCTGGCTGCCTGCTCGCTACCGTGCGTGAGGCGGCAAACGAGGCTCAGAGGCAGTTCCCGCTCTTGCTGGGCAGTGTTGGAAGCTGCGAGATTGGTGGTCTGGTCGCGACGAATGCGGGCGGGACGGGAGTCTTGCGCTACGGGAACATGCGTGACCTGGTGCTAGGCCTCGAGGTGGTCCTGCCAAATGGCCGCATCTGGTCTGGACTCAAGACACTGCGCAAGGACAACACAGGCTACGACTTGAAGCACCTCTTTATCGGGTCAGAGGGAAGCCTGGGCATCATTACCGCAGCCTCGCTCAAACTATTCCCAAAGCTTCGCACGAGTGGAACGGCAATGGTCGCCCTGCGCGATGTCGGGAACGCCATCAAACTGCTGCGGCTGTTCCAGGAACGTCTGGGGAACTGCGTCGAAGCCTTTGAGCTGATGTCGGTCGAACAGATCCAGGTTGTCAGCGAGCACCCTGCGGGTCGAAAGTCTCCTATGCCCCTGAGCGCGCCCTGGTACGTGATGATTGAGCTGGCTGACAGCGCAGAAGGTTGGGACCCCGCGACAGGCTTTGAGAAGGTGCTGGAGGAGGCTTTCTCTGAGAGCCTCGTTGAGGATGCCATCATTGCCCAAAGCGAAAATCAAGCTCAGAAGATTTGGGAACTGAGGCACAGCACCTCCGAGTCCAACGTTCACGCTGGATTCTCAATTCCGACGGATACGTCAGTGCCTGTCTCAGCACTGCCGGAATTCTTGCCGAAAGTCACTGCCAGGCTGAAGGCAGAAATACCGTCATGCCGGGTGGTGCATTGCGGACACGTTGGTGATGGAAACATCCACGTCGTCGCCATTCTCGACCGCCAGCACTACGAGTCGCAAGCGTTCCGCGAGACCACCGCTGCAAAGGTGAACTCGATTGCGTACGCAACTGCTGCACTTTTCAACGGAAGTATCAGTGCCGAGCACGGCATAGGCTTCTGCCATGTGGAGGACTTGGAGAACTTCAAGTCTGACGTAGACATTGCGTTGATGCAGGCAATCAAGTCCGTCATTGACCCAAAAAATGTGATGAATCCCGGAAAAATTCTCAGGCCCAGACAAATTACTAAGGCCTTCGCATCCTGACGTACAGCTGAGCAGGCTAGACATACGCATCGCCTCGGGATTAGCCCAAGCACATTCGCGCCCGCCACCACTGAGGCTGCAGAAGGCGCGGCGGCAGGTCAACGTCGACATGTGCATGGGTGAGTCCAGCCAGATCAGTTGATTCAAACCCCTCTAAAGCCTTCTTTTCAACATACCGCCATCAACATGAAGCTCATTTCATTCTCACGCATCAACAATTCGAAAGTCCACCTCGGAGTGATCTTGAATGACACCCAGCTCCTAGATGTCACAGCTCTGGGGTCGTCGCCCGAAGGCAAAGCGATCGGCATTCTGCCGCGCTCCATGGAGGAGCTGGTCGCTGATGCGTCTCAAGGTTTGCCAGCGATTCGTGTCGCGCTGGATTCCCCATCTTCAGACCGCTACAGACTGCTACTGAGCGAGATCAGCTACGCGCCTCCGCTGAAGCCGAACAAGAATGTGTTTTGTATTGGCCGCAACTACCGGGAGCACATCATTGAGGGAAACATCGCGAACGGGCGTCCGGCGAACAGCTTTCCCGAAGCAATCGAAGTCTTCTCGAAGCCTCCGACTGCCATCGTCGGTCATGGTGCCAACGTACTGCGCCATGCCAACCTGACAGTTAGCTTGGACTATGAGGTGGAGCTCGGAGTGGTGATTGGTAAGGCCGGCCGCGGCATCTCAGAAGCGGACGCTCTTGATCATGTGTTCGGGTACACGGTTATCAATGACATCACTGCGCGGGACCTGCAAAAGCGTCACGGTCAGTGGTTCAAAGGAAAAAGCTTGGACACCTCCTGCCCGATTGGCCCCGTGATTACTCACAAGGATGCCATTGCCAATCCGAACGCTTTGAAGCTGGGACTCTCCGTTAACGGGGAAGAACGTCAGTCGTCCAGTACCGACGAGATGATTTTCACAGTTCAAGCAATCATTGCGCAGCTGTCCGCAGGCATGACCTTGGAACCGGGCGACATCATCGCCACTGGAACGCCGAAAGGTGTTGGTTTTGCCTTGACTCCTCCCCGATGTCTCAACGTCGGAGATGCGGTCACGGCTTATGTTGAAGGGATTGGAGAACTTCGCAATGTCGTCGTTGACTAACGCTCGTCTTATCACGGACTTTCATGCCGTGACCTCGGGCTGACCACTTCGCCGTCAACCGCCCGGACCCACCGGTGGGCGCTACGCGTTGTGCACCATGTGCATCGGCGTCCGCCAGGGCATCGCGCTGGTCATCGAACCAGTATGAAACACACAAGGAACACAACACATGAAAGTCATCGTCCCCGTCAAGCGCGTGGTGGATTACAACGTCAAGGTACGCGTGAAGAGCGACGGCAGTGGTGTGGACATCGCGAACGTGAAGATGAGCATGAACCCGTTTGACGAGATCGCGGCGGAGGAAGCCGTGCGGTTGAAGGAGAAGGGCTTGGTCACGGAGGTGATTGCCGTGTCTTGCGGCGTGGCACAGTGCCAGGAGACCCTGCGCACGGCCATGGCCATCGGCGCGGACCGCGCCATCCTGGTGGAGACGGCGGTGGAACTGCAACCCCTGGCCGTGGCCAAGCTGCTGAAGGCGCTGGTGGATAAGGAGCAGCCTCAGTTGGTGATGCTGGGCAAGCAGGCCATCGACGACGACTGCAACCAGACCGGGCAGATGCTCGCAGCCCTGGCGGGCCTGCCGCAAGCCACGTTCGCTTCCAAGGTGGAAGTGGCCGATGGCAAGGCCAGCGTGACGCGCGAAGTGGACGGCGGTCTGGAGACCCTGTCGATCGCGCTGCCGGCGGTGATCACCACCGACCTGCGCCTCAATGAGCCGCGCTATGTGACGCTGCCCAACATCATGAAGGCGAAGAAGAAGCCGCTGGAGATGCTCAAGCCCGAAGACCTCGGCGTGGACGTGACCCCGCGCATCAAGACCCTCAAGGTCGGCGAGCCCCCGAAGCGCGGTGCCGGCGTGAAGGTGCCCGACGTGGCCACCCTGGTGAGCAAGCTCAAGACCGAAGCCAAAGTGATCTGAGGACAGAACAAATGACCGCACTCGTTATTGCCGAACACGACAACGCCTCCATCAAGGGCGCGACCCTCAGCACCGTGACCGCCGCCGCCCAGTGCGGGGGTGATGTGCACGTGCTCGTGGCCGGGCACAACGCCGGTGAAGCCGCCAAGGCCGCCGCCGCCATCGCTGGCGTGGCCAAGGTGATCCACGCGGACGCCCCGGGCTTCGAGCACGGCCTGGCCGAGAACGTGGCCGCGCAGGTGCTCGCGCTCGCCCCCAACTACAGCCACATCCTGTTCCCGGCCACGGCCTCGGGCAAGAACGTGGCACCGCGCGTGGCCGCCACGCTGGACGTGGGCCAGGTCTCCGACATCACCAAGGTCATCAGTGCCGACACGTTCGAGCGCCCGATCTACGCGGGCAACGCGATCGCCACGGTGCAGAGCACCGATGCAAAACACGTCATCACGGTGCGCACGACCGGTTTCGACCCGGCAGCGACCACGGGCGGCAGCGCGGCGGTGGAAACCGCCACGGCGGCCTTGGGTGATGGCAAGAGCTCCTTCTTGGGCAGCGAAATCGCCAAGAGCGACCGCCCCGAGCTGACCGCCGCCAAGATCATCGTCTCCGGTGGCCGTGCCCTGGGCAGCAGCGAGAAGTTCAACGAGGTGATGACGCCGCTGGCGGACAAGCTGGGTGCGGCCATCGGTGCCAGCCGTGCGGCGGTGGACGCGGGCTACGCGCCCAACGACCTGCAGGTGGGCCAGACGGGCAAGATCGTCGCGCCGCAGTTGTACATCGCAGCGGGCATCTCCGGCGCGATCCAGCATCTGGCCGGCATGAAGGACTCCAAGGTGATCGTGGCGATCAACAAGGACCCCGAGGCCCCGATCTTCTCCGTGGCCGACTACGGCCTGGAGGCTGACCTGTTCGAGGCCGTGCCTGAACTGGCTCGACTCTGCAACTAGGCAGCGGTGCCGCGTCGCCACTCATCCCAAAACGTACGACCATCGCGTTATCGACATGGCTTGGCTCCAAGCCGAACAGAGACTGGGAGACGCCGGCATTCGAATCCGGCGACCTTGACCGATAGCGCATCACTGGTCGTGATGTGCATCGACCTGTTGCAAGAAGACCGAACAACCGCCCCGCGACCCCGGACCGAGATGTCCACCCTGAAGAGAGAGAAGCATGAGTGTTGATCGACAAAAGCTGCTGGAAGCCATGCTTGCCTGCGTAGGACCTGAGGGCTGCGTGTCCGAGCCGAATGACATCGAACCGTACGTCATCGACTACAAGGGCATGTACAAAGGGACCGCCGCGCTAGTGGTGCGCCCCGCGAGTACCGAAGAAGTGGCCAAGGTCGTGGCGTACTGCCGCGATCACGGCGTTTGTGTCGTGCCCCAAGGCGGCAACACGTCGATGGTGGGTGGGTCGGTGCCGGATTCCTCTGGGAACTCCATCGTAGTGAGCCTTTCTCGAATGCGTGAGGTCCTCGACGTGGATGTGCTTAACGACACGATCACAGTGCAGGCGGGCGTAACCCTGTCTCAAGCTTGTGACGCAGCAGAGGCCGCCGGACGCCTCTTCCCGCTGCGGATTGGATCTGCGGGCTCCTGTCAGATCGGTGGCAACATCAGCACCAACGCGGGCGGTACCGCTGTGCTCAAGTACGGCAACATGCGCGAGCTCACGCTAGGTCTGGAGGTCGTTCTTGCTGACGGGCGCGTTTGGTCCGGCCTAAAAGGCTTGAGAAAGGACAACAGCGGCTATGACCTAAAAAACCTGTTTGTGGGCGCCGAAGGCACGCTGGGCATTATCACGGCGGCGGTGCTGAAACTGGCACCGCTCCCGACCGCGCGTTCCGTTGCTATGGTGAAGGTGGTCAACGCCACGGCGGCGATCAACTTGCTGGCCGTCGCCAAAGGCATTGCAGGTCAAGCCATCAGCGCTTTTGAATTGATATCGCCCGAGGCGATGATCCTGGTGATGGAGCACTTGAACCTTGAATCCGGACCTCTGAGCGGGGTGCCGGGATGGCAGGTGCTGATTGAACTCACATCGAACGGCCAGCAGGAAGAGCTAGATGCGCTGATGACGGCGGTACTGGAGAAGGGCATCGAAGACAGCCTGGTGGAAGACGCTGTGCTGGCAACGAGCAACGCACAGATTCAAAACCTGTGGCGCATTCGGGAGGAAATCTCCGATGCCCAGACGCGTACAGGCGGCAGCGTGCGCTGCGATGTCTCAGTACCTATCTCCAAGATGGCCACCTTCATCGAAGAGGGTTCAGCCCGCGTTCGCTCTATTGCGCCGGATGTGCGAATGGTGATTTACGGCCACATGGGCGATGGCAACGTGCACTTCAACCCGCTACGGGCGAAAACTACAAGCGCCAAGGACTTCCTCGCAGCGCATGGGCAAGCAATCGCAGAGGTGGCCGACGAGCTTGCGGTGTCGTTGAGAGGCTCCATCTCGGCTGAGCACGGGGTGGGCGTTGCAAAACGCGACGATCTTCTGCTTTACAAATCGCCGGTGGACTTGGATGTGATGTGGGCAATCAAGCGTGCTCTTGACCCTAACAATCTTCTCAACCCCGGGAAGGTATTGCCCAAATTCCATCAGGACTAGGCAGCCAAGCTGTGACGCGCTTTGAGTAGCACCGCTCTGGTAGGCAGTTCGAATTTTTGTTCTCAGCGTATCTGCAGTACGGCATCCGAGCGATGCTCGATACTTATGCAGGGGCTCGAACTCGAGTGTTGCGCGAGGTGTTGGATTCCGCCGATCTCTGACCCAAGGGGGGTGCGGACGAAAACTTGGACTACCAGGAGGTAGTTCATGTATTCCTACGAAGATCGGATTCGAGCGGTTGAGCTCTACATCAAGCTTGGCAAACGCGTCAGACCCACTATCCGTCAGCTGGGTTATCCAACGAAGAATTCTCTGAAGGGCTGGTACAACGAATACCAGCAGAAGCTCGACTTGCCAGCGGGCTATGCGGGCCGGCGACCCAAGTTCTCGCAGGAGCAAAAGGCGGCAGCTATCGAGCATTACCTCACTCACGACCGATGCATCGCTGCCACCATGAGGGCATTGGGCTACCCCGGCAGGGGGACGCTGACCGCGTGGGTTCGCGAGGCCCTTCCTGAGGCCAGAAGGGCCGTCGTTGGCAGTGTGGGCCGACGAAGGTATTCCGGGAAGCTGATGCAAGCGGGAGTCATGGAGCTTTGCACGCGGGAAGAAAGTGCGCAGGCTGTAGCCGACAAGTTCGGCGTGTGCCGGCCAACGCTGTACAACTGGAAGAACCAACTTCTAGGACGTGAGGCACCCGCATCCATGAAACGCACCAATCCATCGCCGCCGTCTCAAGAGCGCGACGAACTCGAGCGCCAAGTTGAGTCGCTGCGCCGCGAAGTCAGGCAACTGCGCCTCGAGCAGGACCTCTTGAACAAGGCCAACGAACTGTTAAAAAAAGGCCTGGGCGTCGACCTGCAGCTCCTGTCCAACCGGGAGAAGACACTGCTGATTGACGCCCTCAGGGAGCACTACGGCTTGCCAGAGCTCCTTGCGCAGTTGGGTCTTGCGCGCAGCTCGTACTTCTACCATCGGGCCCGTACAGCGGTGGGGGACAAGTACCTGGAGGTGCGGCAATCAATCACCGACATCTTTGAGTCGAACCACCGCTGCTATGGCTACCGCAGGCTGAAGGCATCGCTGACCAGGCAGGCCGTCGCGATCTCCGAGAAGGTCGTGCAGCGGTTGATGAAGCAGGAAAGCCTGATTGTTCCAAACCCGAGGAAGCGAAGGTATGCGTCGTATCTTGGCGAGATCAGTCCAGCGCCTGAGAACCTCATCAACCGCGACTTCCAGGCCGCGGTCCCCAATGAGAAATGGCTCACGGACATCACGGAGTTCCAGATCCCGGCTGGCAAGGTGTACCTCTCGCCCATCATCGACTGCTTCGACGGAATGGTCGTCAGCTGGACCATTGGGACCAATCCGGACGCCGAGTTGGTCAACACGATGCTGGATGCAGCCATCGAGACGGTGGCGGACACAGCCGATCGGCCCGTGGTGCACTCCGACCGAGGAGGCCACTACCGCTGGCCGGGCTGGCTATCAAGAATGAGCGACGCGAAGTTCACCCGCTCGATGTCTCGCAAGGCATGCTCACCTGACAACGCAGCTTGCGAAGGCTTCTTCGGTCGGCTGAAGAACGAGTTGTTCTATCCTCGAGACTGGAAGAACGCCACCATTGAGCAATTCATCGAGGCGCTCGACTCGTACGTCCGCTGGTACAACGAGAAGCGGATCAAGATCTCTCTTGGCTCTCTCAGCCCCATCGAATACCGGGTGAGCCTTGGACTTGCGGCATAAACCAGTCCAAGTTTTTATCCGCACCCCCGCTGGGTCAATTTTCGGCGGCAATCAACAGTGAGAGGGGGTACCAGCACCGTGGGGGCGCGTGGTCGCGGTGTTGGTGTCGTTCATACGCCTTTCCCACATCGTCTACGGCTTCGACCGGCGCAGAATACGGCCCGGCTCGAGACGCCTTTACCTCCGAGAGAATCGCATGGACGAACTGAACAGCGTTGACGACCTGATCGCGCTTGTGCTCGTGATCGAGGCCGGCGGCTTCAACGCGGCTAGCACGCGCCATGGCATTCCCGTATCCCGTTTGAGCCGCCGCATCGCGGCGCTCGAGAAGCGGCTTGGCGTGAGCCTGCTGTTGCGCGGTTCGCGGCGCTTCAAGGTGACCGAGATCGGAGAGCGCATGTACAAGCACGGCCTGGCCATTCGCGCGGAGACACGCAATGCGCTGGACGTGGCGCAGGACACGCTGAACGAGCCTTCGGGCCATCTGCGCGTGTCGTGCCCTGTGGCAATGGCCACCGGACTGGTCGGCAGATTGTGCATCGAGTTTGTTAAACGGCATCCGAGGGTCTCGCTGACGCTGGACTCCACCGATGGACGTCCCTCTGCGTCCGGGGATGCCGCCGATCTGCAGATCCGCCCGAGCGTCGAGACTCTGCCCGATTCGAGCATGGTTTCTCGCAAGCTCGGCGACTTTCCGTACGTGATGGTCGCTGCCGCCGAGCTGTACGAGTCGCTCGGCCGCCCGGCCACACCCGCCGCGCTCGCCTTACTCCCGGATTGCCCCGCCATCGGCTGGACTTTCGGTGCACATCCCTCACGCTGGACGCTGCGTGGGCCGGACGATGCTGAGGTTGAGCTGGACGTACAGACGCGCTTCACCAGCGACAGCCTTCTGCAGATCCACCGAGCGTCGCTCGCCGGCATCGGCATCGCGCGGCTGCCAGTCACACTATGCGCCACCGACCTCGCGCAGGGACGCCTGTGCCTTGTTGCCCCAGGCTGGGCCCCGCCCACCATCACCATTCACGCGCTGTATCCGTCGCGGCGCGACCTCACGCGGGCGGGGCGTGAATTTCTTGCGCTATTGGTCGAGGCCACGGAGCCCTATTCGAAGGAGGCGCGCCGGTAGACGCGCGGGCGGTCCCCTTCGCCTTTCCGGGTCTGCGTCAACCTTCATTTTTAGAAAGTTGCGTTGCGATCGCGTGGGTGTCATCGACCGATCATCACTCATAGCATCGGCCGACACGCTGGGCCTGCTGTGGGATCGGCGATCCGAGGACAACGATGGCACATCCAGACGATTCTCCGATCCGGCCGGACTCTCGCCGCCGGTTCATCCAGACGGCTGGCGCGCTGATCGCAATGCCGCTGGCGGGTTGCGGTGGTGGCAGTGGCAGTGGCGGGTTCTCCGCCCCCTTCTCCGGCGTCGGCGTCGGTGCCACGTCCGCGCCACCGGTCGTCGACACGACGTCGGGACGGTTCAGGGGACAGGTCGATGGCAACGTCGCCTCCTATCTCGGTATTCCGTATGCGCAGCCGCCCGTCGGCGCGTTGCGCTTCCAGTCGCCCAAGCCGTTCAAGCCCGCAGCGGACATCGTGAACGCGGACCGGTTCGGAGCCGCGAGCCTGCAGACCTTGCCGCCCTACGTCACCTGGATCTACCCCGTCCCCGCACAGCAGAGCGAGGACTGCCTGACGGTCAACGTGTGGGCGCCGGCGAGCGCGAACAAGGCGCCCGTCATCGTGTGGCTGCACGGCGGCGCCTGGCGCACCGGTGCCACCAGCATGCCGCTGATGAATGGTCGGGCGCTCGCCGCGCTCGGCGTGGTGATGGTCACCGTCAACTTCAGACTCGGAGCGCTGGGCGGACTCTCTCATCCGAACCTTGTCGATGGCGACAACGGCAGCACCGCGAACTGGCAATTGCAGGACCAGATGGCCGCGCTGCAATGGGTGCACCAGAACGCCGCGGCGTTCGGCGGTGACCCCGGAAACATCTGCCTCATGGGACAGTCGGCCGGAGGAACCAGCGTGGCCGTGATCGCGCAGCACCCCGCATCGCGAAAGTTCATCCACAAGGCCGTGCTGCTTAGCCCTGGAAGCAACGCCGCGCCGGGCGGCTTCACCCTGAAGGATGCAGCTGCATACACCGAGCTGCTGGCCACGCGCCTCGCCACCACGCCGCGAGGCCTGCGCGATGTTCCGGCGGCCATGCTGCATGCCGCCGAACTCGCGCTCAACGCCCTGCCGCTCCCGGCGGGCATCGCGACGGGACGCGGCTCGAGGTTCATTCCCGTCCAGGACGCGCAGTTCTGCCTCGCGGACTGGACACGCACGTCGTGGCCAGCCGACCTGCCCGTGATCATCACGACCACCGCGTCAGAGGGTTTCTTCTTCGTCGACCTTGTCGATCCAAGCGGCAAGATACTGACAGCGCCCCTGCCGCAGAACGATGCGCAACTGCTTGCGGCCGTCACGGGCCTGACCCGCTCGGACACCGCAAGCAACCAGGTCATTGCGGCCTACCGGCAGGCCGCCGCACAAGAGTCGCGTGCAAGCGGCGCGGGCGACTTGTGGGTCGAGATCTACGGCGACTTCGCCATACGGAACCATTCCGTTCGCTACGCGGGCAAGCTGGCCGGCGAAGGTGCTGACGTCCGCTTCGGCACCTACGCGCACACCCTCAAGACGCCCGGACTCGGCGTGCCGCACTGCGCCGATCTTCCCCTGTTGTTCGGCACCTTCGGCCTCGACTACTACAAAGACAAGGTGGGCGCCGGGGCCGCGGAAGCCCAGCTCTCCGCGGCCATGATGGCCGGCCTCGTGTCGTTCGCCGGCGATTCGCAGGCGACGGCCTTCGGTGCGGACGCCGCGTGGCCGCGCTACGCCCCCCAGTCGGCGACCTCGATACGCATGGGGGAGGGCAATCGCGGCGATGTTGCGGTGGGAACGATTCCGAAAGCTGCCCAGTTGGCCGTCTGGGACGCGGTGCTCGGCTACTGAGGACGGGCTTCAGCGAGGGGATTTGCCATCGTAGATGGTACCGGTGCCACCACAGCAGGCTCTGCGCGGCCAAGAGCCGCGTGGACCCGGCCGATGCAAGGACTTGATGGTGCACATGGGCGCAGCCTTCGAGCACTTCAACGAGATGCACCCGCACTCGGCATTGAAGATGAAGCCAGCCATGGAGTTCAGGCAGCATCGCGCTGCCCAACAGCGTCTTACTCAGATCGAGCAGTCGCTACATTGCGAATAGCCCGTGTCCTGAAATACGGAGGTAGATCAGAACTGCCAAGAGCGGCCAAGTGCCTGCATGAGTTCCTGCAGCTACCTCCGTGGGCGGCTGAATGACCGTACGCTTGGCCGATACGGTCACGGCCTTAGAACTCGGGGTCGAACCAAGTCTCGCCAATCCGGACGTTCCTCCCACCTTCGCTGCGGTGAGTCGATTTGGCTTTTGTAAGCACCGGATCTGAGAGTTGTGCCGCGCGGTCACCGAGCTTGCTTGGATCTTAAAGGTGACAGCGGTCGGCATCGAGGCGTTTTTCCCTGAGCGGATCTTGATTCCCTTGCCTCTATCAACGCCGAATCGCTGTCGGAAGGCAGTGTGCGTGATGCGGGCAAAGGCAACGTGAAGTCAGTGCGAAGGTTCTGTGAAAGGATACTTGCCGTCTTGTTGTGGGCCACTCTGAGGCCCAATGTGGCGTACGCGTGCAGGCTGCGCAGGTGCTTTACCCACGGCGTATTGACCAACAAGCGGTAATAGGGTGTTTACGTGCCTATGGTTATCGTCGGTTTCCCTTTGCGCCAGCTACGTTCACCGTTCAGCAGCATCGGTAGCCCTCGTCCGCCGCGATCAGCGAGGCCATCGCAGTGAAAGTAGCTCGTACACTGTTCGTCTTGGACTCTGAGGGAGGGTGCGCAGTCGTCCGAGAAATACCGTCTGGTTGAGCTCAGAGTCCGATCTGTTGCAGTTTCACGCTTCCGCATGCATTCAGTCATGGAAATTGGGGCAGCCAATTCGCCTGCCCTAGGTCTGCCCGTGCGAGGTCGCAGCGTGTTGCCCACCGAGAGGCTCGCGGTTTCAGGTCACGCTCATCTCAAGTGGCGTGGTCTGAAACGCCAGCTGCCTCCAACGGCCTTCATCCTGGGTCCAGACGTGCATCACGCGCGAATCGATGCGCACGGTGCCGCCGCCGTCCTTGCGCACGGCCGCGAGCAGTTGCCGGCCGGTCATGAGGGCGGTGCCGCCCAGTACCTGCACTTTCAGCTCTGAACGGTCGATCTGCCGGTAATCGACATGCGTGCCGCCCGAGCGGAAGTATCTTTCGTAGCCGTCGATTTGGCCCTTGGCATGCACATGCGGCAGCGCGGGGTGGAGGATCTCGCGCTGCCGCGCGAAATCGGCGCGCTTCATGACCTCGCATCGCTGCGCTCCCAGCTCGAGCAACAGCGCCTCGGCGGCGTCGAGCGCAGGGGTGGTTAATGTCTCGGTCATGCGGATTCCTGGAGAGCGAGTTTGGTGCAGCTCAGCGTGATGCCGAGCGTCCTGCAGGCCCGCTGCATCAGAGCCTCCGTATCTCCGAGGCTGCGCGCGACGCCGTAGACCAGATGGTCCGGCCGCACGAGCGCGGCCTTGCAATGGTGGCGCTCGAACCATGCGGCAAGGATGCCGTCGGCCCTGGCGTCACCGCGCTGCAGATTGGCCTGCGCGTGTTTGTGAGCGCGCGAGAGCTCGCGCAGCGCGGCGGCTGCTATGCCGAAGCCATCTGCGTGCCCAAGTCCGCGCCCTTCGTGCTCCCCGATGCGATCCGCTTCGAGGATGCCGTGAGCCTCGGCAACTTCCGGCTGGCGCTGGCCATGCTGTCGAGCAACGGCAACCAGCCGGCCCGGTCGATCCTGATTCGCGGCGCGGCCAGCGGTGTGGCTACGGCGCTGGTGCAGGTGACGCGCGACCGCGGCCCGCGCGTGATCGGGACCGCCTCCGCACCAGAGAAGAGAGATTTCGCGCTGGCCAACGGCGTGCATGAAGTTATCGAGAGCTATCCGCAGGGCCTGATCGCGATGCTCATTCAGCTGACCGGCGGGCGCGGCGTGGACCGGGCCTTCGACCACTTCGGCGGCGATCTCTTGGTTGCTTGCCAGCGGTCTCTTGCGCCGTTCGGCATGCTGGTCTCGTACAACATCGTCCACGGCTTGCCGACCGGCGACGTGTTCGAGGAGCTTCGGCTGCTGCTGGGCAAGCAGCCTGGCCGTGCGCACCTTTTCGATCCACGCCATCGACGCTGATGCCGCGCAGCGGCGCGGCCTCATGGAGGCGGCCATCGCCCTCATGGTCGAGGGCCGCGTGCGTGCGCCGAAGGCGACACTTTTTTCCCTCGAGGAAGCGCGGCATGTGCACGAGCTGCTCGACAGCGGAGGCAAGCTCGGGAAGAGCGTGCTGCTGCCTCACAACGCGTGAGATCTCTTCGTTGAGATGCCGAGCGGCAGCAAGGCACGTTCTCGCCTTGTCGTGAAGCTTGCCGGCTGAAAAGCCAGACGCATTCACCTCGATAGCGAACATTAGCGATGCCGCGGCTTCAGCCTTGCTTCAGGTTGAATCGGAGCACGTGTCCGTTTGTCGGGCCGTCTAGCAGGTCGCGGACAAAGACTGAACAGCCATTTGCGGCGTTGTGATTCCCGATCTGAGCTTCTCCATTGCCCGTGTGCAACGTTTCCGCTCTATTGGCAACCTTTCGCAATCGGTTTTCAGTCCTCACGTCCGTCTGTTGGGCGCTTGTCGCGATCGACTCGTTGACGCGCAACGTTGCCGCAATGTTCGGCGGATGTAATGCTCGTCCATTGTTGAGCGAGACGTCTTTCATGAAAATCCTGCTGATCGAAGACGAGTCGAATTGGCTACGTCCATCAGCGAGGCGCTTGTGCCGGAGCGTTTCATTGTCGACTGGGTGCCGAACCTGCTTCAAGCCCCGGCGAGCTATGCATACCAGTAAGCACGGGTTAGCGCTGCTTGGTTCAACGCTGCGCACATCACTGGGTTGGTGCTGATTCCCGGAAATGCGAGCGACTCAACCCCGCATCCTTGTGCTCTGCGCTCTCGATGAGATGTCCGATCGAGTTGCGAAGCTCCACGTGGCACCGGTGCCTACCTCGCCAATCGGCCGGTCTCTCAACCCCGCCATCGATCTCTGAGGAAGACGGGGCGTATCGGCTTCCACGTCCACGCTTCTGCGCATCAGATGCGCAGGTTTTCTTTCCTTGAAAAGGTGAAGATGTTGCACTCAACCAGCCAATCCAAGACTGTCGACGCGGCGCATGCTGGGCATGCTGGGCATGCCCGAGGGGTCCGCGCTCGATCCGATGCGACTCAGAGAAATCCTGGTGCAGGTGGTCGGCCGATGTGGCTGTCGCGATGGATCTGCGCAGTACCGTCCGGCGAACGCATGAATGTGACGACACATGCCGGTGGTCTCGCGATCTTCCTTGTGCTCGGGTGTTGGCTCATTGTCCGGAGTAGCGCTCTTGACTCCCTCGCCATGACGCTTTCTGCGAGCGCGTTCATCGGCACGGTGTTGGTGACGTATGCGGCTTCGGTGGCCTATCACTGCAGCACAAGCGAGGCTTGCAAGCCGAGGCTTCGGATCCTCGACCACTGCGCGATCTATCTGTTGATCGCGGGAACCTACACGCCGTTCGCGGTGGCATTGGGTGGCGGCTGGGGTATTTTTTTGCTTGCGCTCATATGGCTTGCAGCACTGATCGGAATGGTCCTGAAACTCTTTCGACCCCCGGGGGGGCGCTGGATGTCCGCGGCAATGTACGTTGGCTTGGGATGGATCGGTCTCGTCCCCGCAGAGGCGTGTCTCGATCGCTTTTCGTCATTCACCATTGCCTGGATCGTGGCAGGCGGGGTGGCCTACACGGCGGGTACGCCGTTCTACCTGATGTCTCGCGTTCCCGGTATGCATTCGCTGTGGCACGGCTTTGTCATGGTCGGCACCGCTTGTCATTTTGTCGCGGTTGCGTCGCTGGTCGTTCTTCCACTTCGCGCACTCGGGTGACGACGTGAAAAGACGCTCTAGAGTTCCAACTCATTGCGCGAGGTTTCCGCCCCGCCGTCAAATTTCGCCGACGATCACGGCCCTGCGGCTCATGCCAACCATGTTGTTGGCAATCGGTCTGCTCGGTTGTGCCACCGGCAAACACTCCGACATGCCGGATCTGTTGCTGCCTGCGATCTACGCAGCTGCAGGGAACAGCACGCCGCTGCTTCTCGCAGAGCCCGACACTTGGTGGACCAGCTATGGTGACGCGCAGCTGCAGTTGCTGGTGGAGCGCGCGCTGGAGGGCGGTGCGGATGCCAGGCTTGCGCTTGCGCGCCTCGATGAGGCGCGGGCCGTCCGCGCCCAGGCCTTGACGGCCTACGATCCACAAGGGCGTGTGCGGGCAAGCGCCGAGGGAACTCAGAGCCGCAGCCTTGGCAACGGCCCCACGCCGCCCGTTGCGCAGGCGCGAAACCTCGCGTTGCCAATCAGCTGGGAGATTGACCTGTTCGGGCGCCGTTCGGCGGCGCGGGACGCCGCCGACGCGGATCTGACGGCTGCCCGGTTCGCGTATGAAGCTTCGCGATCCGCGCTGGCCGCGCAGGTCGCGCAGACGTTGTTCGAAGCGCGGGGCTTGGCGGTGCAACTGGAAGATGCGCTCGCGAACGAGCGCATCCAGGGCGAACTGCTGGAACTCCTCGAGCGGCGCTTCGAACGCGGTTTGGCCGCCGGGTCGGACGCCGACCGCGTTGGTGCGGACCTGGCGCGCAGCCGGGCCCAACGAATGGCGCTCGAGGCCGATCTGTATGCCGCACGGCGTGCACTGCTGGTGCTAACGGGCCGTGGGCTGCTGCCAGTCGACGACTTGCAACTGGGCGAAACCCTGGAGGAGCCCCCGGCCATGCCCGACGCGGTACCCGGCGATCTGCTGCGCCGCCGTCCCGACGTGCGCGAGGCGCGAGCGCGCATCGACAGCGCCAGTGCCTCCGTCAGATTGGCCGAGCTCGACTTCTTTCCGACGCTGACACTTCATCCATCGCTCGGGCTGTCGCAGCAGCGCGGCAGCATCAACACCTCCCTTTCCTTCTGGACGCTCGGCCTAGGCCTTGACATTCCGGTCCTCGATCGGCCGCGCCTTCGAGCTGCGCTCGATCTGCAGGGTGCTCGTGTCGATCAGGCGCTGATTCGCTATGAGACGGCGGTCCAGACGGCCTTCGCAGAGGCGGACCGCGCCTTCGTGCGCCTGCGCGCCGCGCAACAGCGCGTCGAGATCCTGAACGCTGGTGAGGTTCGTGCCCGGCGCGCCTTTGACGCGACGCATATCCGCTATCGGCGTGGCCTGGGCGATCTGCAGACCCTGCTGGACGCCGAGGCCGCGTGGCGCGCGACGCGCTCGGCATTGACGACAGCCAGGCTGGACAGACTCCTTCAATCCGTGCAGACCTTCAAAGCCCTGGGCGGCGGATGGTCGCCCTCGACTTCACCTTCTCGCTCTTCATCATGACCAGACGATTCGTCTCCACACTCGCGGTCGGCGCTGCCGCATTCCTGGGCGCATGCTCCAAGGAAGCGCCGGTGCAACGCGTCGTCGATCAGGCTCGGGTCGTCAGCGTCACGCACGTCGCGCGTATCGCCTTCGGCAGCACGACAACCGCTTCCGGACTGTTGGTGGCTCGCGAAGAGGCCGCAGTCGGCGTAGAGCAAGCCGGCGTGCGCGTGCTGCGTGTCTTCGTGGAGGAGGGGACTCGGGTGACGGCCGGGCAATCCCTGGCCGTGTTGGACGACACCTTGCTGCGCGAACGGCTTATTCAGGCGCAAGCGCAGGCGGACAACGCCAAAAGCGAGGCCGACCGCGTCGAAGGCCTCGACGGCACGGGCGTGATGTCCGACGAGGATATTGGCAAGCGCCGAAGCCAGGCGCGCGTTGCACAGGCTCAGCTGCGCGAACTCGAGGCCCAGGTCGGGCAGATGATCGTGCGTGCGCCGGTGTCGGGTATGGTCATCGAGCGCACTGCACGCCCAGGTTCGTTGTCAGGTGGAGAGCCCATGTTCAGGGTCGCTCGCGACAACCTTTTCGAGCTCGAGGCCGAGTTGCCTGAGGCATCCATCCTGCGCATCGCGGAACGCCAGCCAGTGAAAGTAACCCTTGCCGACGGTAAAGAACTCGACGGCGTCGTTCGCTTGATCGGCCCTCGCATCGACCCCCAGACCAAACTGGGGCGCGTGCGGGTGTCGCTACCTGCCGATCGCGTGCTGCGCGTGGGGGGCTTCGCCCGCGCGACCTTCATGGGCCGGTCCGTGCCGGTGGCTGTGGTACCCGAGAAGGCTGTGCAGTTCGAGGCG
>Ga0247823_10001038_pt1 | contig 23385 bp, 29 predicted proteins | sample 13C_PalmiticAcid_2_FD_192426 | JGI IMG/M metagenome (GOLD analysis project Ga0247823, IMG submission 192426) | Soil microbial communities from agricultural site in Penn Yan, New York, United States - 13C_PalmiticAcid_Day30 | ecosystem: Environmental > Terrestrial > Soil > Agricultural land... | reverse complement strand
CCACCGCCCCCGCCACCGAACTGGTTCAGGATCGAGCGGCGCAGGTTCCCCCAGAACGAGGACCCCCCGGTGCCCTTCTCGAACCCGTCGCGGAACCCGCGCGCGGCCTTGTCCCCGACCACCCGGATCTCCGAGACGAACCCCTGCTCGAACCGGCGCGAGGCACGCTTGGCCACGGGCACCAGCTCCTTGGAGCCCTCACCCATGCCGTCCCCGAGCTGGACCAGCGCACGTGAGCCCAGCGACCGGAACTCCTCGTCCAGATCAGGCCCCAGGGACCCACCGATCTGACGGGCGATGCGCGGCCCGTCGATCTGCAGGTTGTCCCCCAGGGCCTTGGACGCGTTGCGCCCGATGACCTTGATCTCCGAGACCAACTGGTTGTCGACACCGTCCCCGATGCCGATAGCCAGCTCGCGCCCGGCCGACTTCCCGTAGGGCACCAGCTCCTTGCTCAGCGAGTTCCCCGCAGCCTGCGCGATGCGCTTGGCCTGGCGGGGGATGTCGTCGCCGTTGAGGTCGACGTCGACCTCGGCGCTGGCGATCACCGGTCCAGCCACACCATCACCCCCGCCCCTGCTGCATCGCCGACGCCCACGAGGCCATCGCCATCAGGTCCCCGGTCTCCTTGGCCCGCACCGCCGGGGTCGGGGCCCGGCGCTCGCGGCCGGGCAGGGGCATGGTCAGCTGGGCGTCGAACTTGGCGCGGTCCTCGACGCGTGCCAGGGCCCAGGCGTAGATCAGGTTGCAGAAGCGGTTCGGGGAGAGCGCGAACGGGTCGATGCCTGCCGCCGCGCAGGTGCCGTCGATCGCTGGCCACTCGTCGATCGCGACGGCGTGGAGGCGGACGACGACTTCGTAGGGCGGGCGCTGCTCTCCTCGACGAGCCACTCGATGATGTTCAGGATGTCCTGCAGGCCGAACGGGTCCGTGCGGTCGCGCAGGCGTCGGCGCAGCGCGGTCGCGGTCTCGGGTTCCATCAGGGACCAGAACAGGTCCATGACTGCCATGCCCTGTTCCTCGGCGCCGGAGAACTCGGACATGGCGCCCATCAGCAGGACCAGCTGCCCCTCGGTGGGCAGGTACGCGTACAGCTGCTCGTCGTGCCCTTCCATCTCGAACGGCAGTGCGTCCTCGGTCAGGCCGGATGCCTCGGCGGCAGCCAGCTGGAAACTCTTGGTCATGTGCGGCCCTTTCGTTGGGGGCTCCCATCACAGGAGCCCGTGCTTGCGCATCCCCGAGCGCATCCCGCGCTCGAGAAACTTCTGGCCCTTCTGGCCCTTGACCTGCAGCACCAACCAGCCGTGGGTGTGGGCCCAGCGGCCGGGGACCAGGCGGGGGCCCTGGTACAGGACCATCGCCTTGCCGGGGACGCGCGAGCGGATGGGGCCGGTGGTGCCGTCGTGCACGAACGGCGCGTAGGGCACGTTCGTGTAGACCGAGTGCTTGGAGTGGTACTGGTTGGACCCGATGCGGTCGGTGAAGATCGAGCCGCGCAGTGCGCCTGAGCGCTTGTGCACCAGGCGCCGGGACTCGGCCTGGATGCTCTCGCTCAGGGCCTTGCTGAACTGGCCGATCTCCCCGGTGGGGAAGAACATCTGGGCGATGATCGTGTTGTGGACCCGGACGTACGCGCGGCTAGCCACCGAGGTACCTCCCGTCGACGATGACTTCCCACATGCCGCCCACGACGTCGCCCTCGGGGCCGATGGGGGTGTACTGGCCCATGGCGATGCCCTTGGGTGCCCCGCCCAGGCAGCACGCGATGGCGCGGTGCATCGCGGCCATGGCCGCGACCTGGATACGGGCGGCGTCGGCCTGGGCGGAGACGGTGGGGGGGTTGCCGCGCGAGTCGCGGAACACCGGGGCGCAGTACAGGACCCCGACCTCGATGTTGAACGCGAGCGGGGACGCGCACGAGGACCCGCGCTGGTCGAACGCGGGGAACGTCGTGTAGGGCCAGCCCGAGCCCAGGCGCACCCAGGCCATCCCGGCCTTGGGGGTGACGTAGTCGGCGGCGATCTGGGAGCCGGGCAGGATGCCGCAGAAGCACGTGTCGGGCAGGCCGGCGGCGGCGATCTCGTTGCACAGGCACGCGGCGAGTTCTTCCATGACCGGCCAGATGTGCGTGTCGACCCGCACGTCGTCGATCGTGGGGGCGCTCACGAGGGGCTCCACGTGGTGCGGCGCGGGCGCCCGATGTCGGGGGACCAGACCTGGGAGGGGACCTTGAGCGCGTTGGGGTTCCACAGCCGGATGTACGCGTCGACCTCGACGATGCCGGTGACCCCGCCCTCGAACATCCCCGTGGGGATCTCCAAGGTGACGCCCAGGCGGGTGATGGACTGCACCCCGGTGGGCAGGGCGCACGCCCCGCCGGTGCAGGCCTGGGCGAACTCGATCGCGAGCTTGCCGGCCGCGAAGGACCCGAGCCCGTCGACGGGGTACCCCTGCAGGTACTCCACGACGAACGTGCCCTGGTCCCCGGCCGGGGCTGCCATGTCCTGGCACTTGGGCCAGTCCCCGCCGTCCTGGCGCACCAGGCGGTTGCCGTTGTCGACGCGGTACGCGGCCGGGTCGAGCACCGCCCCGTCGATCGAGACCAGGGTGATCTCTCCGACCGGGGCGGGCAGCTTGACCTCCGGGACGTAGGTGCACGAGCACTCGGTGCGGCACCCGCAGGCGGTGTTGACCCAGTTCCCGTCGATGCCGATGTGCGCCCACCACTGGCCCACGCGCGCCCCCAGGGCACCGGCGGAGGCGCCGAGCACGGGCGCCTCGATGTACCCGCTCGGGTTCCCGCAGCCCGAGGCGCACGGGCGCACCCGGATCGGGCACCCCCCGACCTGGTACCCGGTCAGGGCCCGCAGGGAGGAGGCCGCGAGCGCCTCGGCGCGGGCCTTGACGCCCTCGTCGAGTCCGGCGACCCAGTCGGGGTCGGCGCAGGACCAGTCCACCGGCCAGCAGATGTCCGGCAGGGCGGGGAGAGTGGGCTCGCTCACTGGTCCTCCTTCCAGAGACGAGGGGTGCAGGGGTGACGTCAGCCTGTTGTCAGGCTGACGTCACCCCTGACAGGGGGGATCAGGCGGTGTACTCGAACCCGTCCACCTCGGTGTCAGTGCCGGCGGAGCCGGTGACCACGACGTCGACGTCCCCGACGGTGCCGGGAGGGGTGGTGACGGTCAGCGACGTGGCCGAGGAGACGTTGAGCGCGGTGCCCGCGACCCCGTCGAAGGTGACCGAGGTGATGGTCGTCAGGCCGGTGCCGGTGATCGTGACGGCGGTGCCGCCAGCGGCCGGGCCCGAGACCGGGCTCAGGGACGTGATCGAGGGGGCGACCGGGGGGGTGGCCGCGACGGTGACCGTGGAGGTGACCGAGGTGGAGCCCCGGTAGGCGGTGACCGTGTAGGTCCCGGCCATGGCGTAGGTGTGGGAGATGCCGGCGCCGGTCTCCGAGTAGTCCCAGGTGCCGTCGCCGAAGTCGATCCACCACGGGTCGACCCCGGGAGGGGTCGGGGTGAACAGCACGCTCAGGCCCGAGGGGGTGGAGACCACGGCGGTGATCTCGGCGCCGTTCGGGTTGAGCAGCGGCTTGGTGCCGCAGGAGGCCTCGGGGGGTGCGACGTCGGTGTACTGAATGTGCAGGTGGTCCCCGGACTGGATCGGGGTGGCCAGGGGGCCGGGGTCGCCCGCGACGTCGGGCACGACGTCGTAGGGGCCAAGGCCCCAACCGGAGCCGGTCTTGGTCGCGGCGCCGGTGACGGTGAAGGAGATCGCGCCGTTGGTGATCTCGAAGTCGCCGAACACCCCGCCCTGCATGTAGGGCAGCAGGAGGTAGCCGCCGGGGGAGGCGTCGGGGTTGGCGCCAGCGTCGGTCTCGGGGGCGCAGGCCACGCCCGGGGTGCCGGTCCACACTTCCAGGGCGAAACCGCTGTCGCAGGCCGAGACGTCAGAGTTGATGCGGAACCCGGCGTCGGTGCCGTCGAAGCTGTCGGTGACGGTGTCCTGACCGGTGAGGATCGCGAACAGCGCCGGGTCGACGTTGCAGAACTCGATCTCGGTCGAGTACCCCAGGAACGTGGGGCACGGGGTCTCGCGCACACAGATCTGGCCGTTGGCCTTGGTGACCGAGATCTCCTCGCCCTCGTCGGTGTTCGCGGTGAACGAGATCGTCACGAACCCGTCGGTGACTCCTACGCTCGAATCGCCGTAGACGGGGCGTCCACAGCCATCGAGCTTGGTGACACGCATGGCCCGTCCGCGGACGGGGGAGAAGCACTTGCTCGCACCCATGATCTACTCCTTGCCCTTGGCGGACTTGGTCGGTGTCTTGCGCCGAGCCCGGGTGGGCTTGGGCGTCTCGTCGGCGGCCATGAGTTCGGCCGGGACGATGAATCCGCCGTCAGAGTCGACGCGGATGCTTCTGGGGTCGATGTCCTTGGCCTTGGCCCGGGCGATCAGGTCTCGGGCGTTGGCTGTGGTCAGGCCGGCCACGAACACCTCGCCCTCCTTGATGGACATCAGGGCTCCTCTGCGGGGGCGACCACGGCGATGGCCTTGGGGGGCACGGCCGGGTCGGTCTGGGCACCGGCGGGCAGCGTGGTGCGGTAGGGGCGCACGTACACCGTCGAGTCGGCCGGGCGGGCCGGGATGGTGACGGTGATGGTCGAGCCGGTGGTGGCGGTGACCGGCAGGTCGCCGATGATCGTGTCGCCCGTCGCGTCGGTCTCGCGGGCCACGATGTTCGACCCGTCCCCGACGTTGGAGGTGATGAACACGACCGAGGTCTCGGTGTCCGGGGGGACGGTGGGCGGGTCGGTCGCGGCCGGGGCGAAGTTCGGCAGCGCCTCGGTGGTGATCTCGACCATGGCGCTGGTGCCGGCGGCGGTAGTGACGGTGAACTCCCCGACGCCGGCCGTGATGTTGGCGGTGACGGTGATCTGGGTGGGGGAGACGTAGGTGACCGCCGGGGACTGCCCGTTGACCGAGACCGTGGTCCCGGTCGCGGTGAAGTTGGTCCCGGTCAGCGTGTACTCCCACCCCTGGCCACGAGGCCCAGGGTTGGGGGAGATCGAGGTCAGGGTCGGGACAGGGTTCTCGAGGATCGTCAGCGGCCGGGAGGTCGACGTCGCGTTCTGCGGCGGGACGGCCGCGTACTGGGCGACCTGGCTGGCCGGGGCACGGTCGGGGACCGTGTACACGATCTCGGTGCCGGTGGCCGAGACCTGGGCGTAGGGGATGTTCGGGTTGCCGGCGTGCATGATCGTGCCGGTGGGGAACGTGCCGGTCGCGGTGATGGTCCACGGGCCCGGGCGCGTGACCGACGTCGGGGAGATCGAGGTGAGCGAGGGGCGCAGGCCCACCGGCCAGGTGAACGGCGCCGAGTCCAGGCCCGGGCCGTTGCTGAGCACGACCTGGTGGTCTCCGACGGACAGCGTGCCTGCCGGGACCGCGACCCTGGCGAAGGATGCGCCGTAGGACGTGATGGGGAACTCGACCCCGTCGATGTAGAACCGGGTCAGGCCCGCGACGGTGGCCAGGTTGGCTGCCTGGACCGAGTTCATCGTCTCGTTCGCGTACCCCGGGTTCGGGGAGATGGACGTGATGACCGGGGCCAGCGCCGCCGGGCCCACCAGCACCGACCCAGAGTTCGCGGACTCAAGCAGGCCATAGCGCAGCAGCTTGAACGTGACCGTGGAGCCCTCGGGCTCGGTGAAGGTGTAGTCGAACCCGGTGCGGCTGCCGACCACGCGCAGCGTGTACTGCTCCCCGTCGACCAGGACGACGTCGGTGGCCGGGTCCGCGCTGACCCCCTGCCACGAGACGTACACGGTCGACCCGGTGGGGGCGGTGGTCGGGGTGTAGGTGGCCGAGACCACCGGGTAGTTGGCCCCGGTCTGGGTCGCCAGGGCCGAGATCCCGCCGGGGCCGGTGACGTCGAAGTTCTGGCTGACGTTGGCCGTGGTCGTCCAGTGCCCGGTGATCGTGGTGGCGGTGCGCGAGGTCTCCACGAACGTGGACGGGGTCGTGACCGCGTCCCACGGGGCGAAGACACCGGTCAGGACGGTGTCCCACTGGGTGCCCGCCACGCGCGGGTAGATCGTGGGGTCCACCGACGTCAGGACCGGAGCGACCGGGACCACGACCGCCAGCGACAGGGCGTTGGACTGCGCCCCGCCGTTGGAGGCCGTGATGACCAGGGTGTCCGCCCCGGTGGGGGCGGGGATGACGACCTGTGCAGTACCCGCCCCGGCGTCGACCACGGCTGCGATCTCTTCCCCGTCGACGTAGAACTTGGTGTCAGCGGTGAAGCCGGTGCCAGAGACCGTGACGGTCGTGGCGACACCGGTGCGGATCGAGTCGGGGTCCAGGTCCGTGAGAACCGGGGCGGTATCTACGGGGGGCTCTTCCCCCGCCCAGGCCAGGATGCAGTCGGTCGCGACCGTGTAGACCCGCTCGGCGAGCGAGAGGGCCTGGTTGTTCATGACGTCGTTGACGTCGTACGCCTGGACCGAGGTGCGCCACAGGTGCACGGCGCCGGTGATCCACACGATCCCGTCGGGGTACCCGGGACTGTTCGCCACGGGGGTGCCCTGCTTGGTGTGCAGGGTCCCGTCGATCGAGTCGTTGTCGATCAGGTCCCACTTGAGGGCCCGGGCAGCGGTCGCCCGGTTCATGTGCAGGACCGGGAGCCCGGCGTAGTTCTCACCGGCGTACTGCTCAAGCTCACCGATCGCTGCGAGCAGCTCGTCCTCGGTGGCGATCGTGCCCGCGAACGCGTCCCCGGTGGGGAACCCGCCGGCGAACGAGACCTCGTAGAACGCGCGCCCAACGGCCCGCTCCTCCCCGCCGGCCAGCCGGGCACGAGCAGCTTCCTCGTAGCCCCCGCCCAGCAGGTCGCAGATGACACCGGCGTAGACCGGGAAGGGCTGACCCTCCACGACCTCCCCACCGGTGAAGAGCTTCTCCTGGTCGAACGTGACCCCCGGTGCGACGTCGCACAGGCCCGGCGCGATGCCGGCCTTGCCGCACAGGAAGGAGAAGTACGTGACGCCGTTCATCACACGGTCACCGGACTCGGTGATCGAGGCGACGCCCAGCAGACCGCCGAGGGCCGGCGCGACTGCCGGTGCCTCGATGCGCTCAGGTGCTCGTAGTGCCATCGGCCCTACCTCCTCTCAGGAAGGTGGGTCTCGCCTGGTCCCCCCGCCGGGCCGCCGGCGGGGGGACCAGGGAGGATCACGGGGTAACAGCGGCCTCGTAGATGCAGGACGTGATGTCCGCAGCCCCGGTCCGACCCGATGCGCAGGTCGGCAGCGAGATCTTGTAGGACTCGAAGCACGTGTTGGCGACCATCACGCCCTCCTCGACGAACAGGGCCGTGAACATGTTCTGCAGCAGGCTCTGCGAGTCGTAGACCGCGTCGAGCGAGATGACGTCCGTGGTGCCCTTGACCCAGGTACCGGCCGGGTACACGACGACCTCAGCCGTCTCGGGGGTGGTGACCGCGCCACCGGTGAGCGTCAGCGGCTGGTAGTTGTACAGCCACTGGATACGCAGACCGCGCTGAGCGAAGTAGCCCTCGATCGTGGCGTCGGTGACGTTGATGAGGTCCACCCCGGTGCGGCGCGCCAGGTCCGCGCGGACCGTGGCCTTGTACCAGTACGGGGCGAGCATCTCGAGGGTCTCGGAGAACGCCATGCGGTCGGCCTGGCGGATGTAGTTCGCCGCCTGCTCAAGCTTGGCGATCGAGTCGATCGTGGTCTCGAACTGACCCGTGACGTCCAGCGCCGTCGACCCGGCCACGATGCGCCCGATGAGGTTCGCGTCGACCTTGTGCTGGTGAGCGATCAGCGCGAGCTCGATCGTGCGGCGCACCAGCTCCGGGTACGCGGCCTGGGTGAGCAGCGGCACCCGCACACACAGACCGATCGCGTCCAGACGCACCTCCTCGAACGGGGGGCACGTGATGTCGATGCACGTCTTCTCGGGGGTACCGGCGATGACCTCGGCCTCGGTGAGAATCCACCCCAGGTCCGCGTCGGTGTACAGGTCCGAGAACTGCGGGCCCTTGGTGAAGCGCAGACCACCGCGCGAGACGTTGACCGTGGGCAGGTCGATCAGACCATCGGTCGACTCGATCGAGCACAGGTCGTACAGCGTCTCGGACGGGGCGCACCAGCCACCGGCAGCCGTCAGCGAACCACCGGGCAGGCGAGCCTCACGACCGGCCGCTGCGAGCAGCGCCTGGTCGTCGCGGAACTCGGTCTGGTTCAGGGTCTGGGTGCGAACCTGCGACAGGTCGATCTTGGCGACGCTGTACCGGTTCTGAATGCCCTTCTCCCCGCCCAGACGGTGCGTGGGAAGCGCCTGCATCCGCGCCACGACGGCCTTGCCGACCTCGTCCAGGTCGCCCAGGTCCGACCCGATCCCGAACCCCGGCACATCGGCGCTCGCGGTGAGCGTCGCCAGGGCCTTGGTGGGGACGATCTCGTCGGCCTTGGGGGCCTTGGCGACGGCCGCGCGAGCCACGATGGGCTTGCGGGCGGCGGCGACGACGGGCTCCTTGGCCTCCTCGGCGACCGGGGCGTCCTCGATGATCTCGCCCTCGACGACCTCGGGGGCGGTCAGCGTCGCACGTGCTGCCGCGATCTCGGCCGAGCGAGCGTTGGCTGCCTCCTGGCGCTGAGAAACACTCTCCCGCGCAGCAGTGGCGAAGTCTGCGAGCGCCTTGAGCTGGTCAAGGTCCTCGTCGGTGAGGTCCTCGTCGGCGACGTCGTTGTAGGACGCTGCGGTGGCGAGAGCCTGGTCCAGCGCCTCGGCGAGCGCGCTGTCATCGAGGGCACCAAGGTCCTCGGGGATCTGGAAGTCAGACACGGAAGTGCCTCCGTAAGGGCGTAGGGACAGGGAATTCCTGTCCGGCTACGCCGTGACGGGGCACTTCTTCTGGTCACCATGTTGACCTGTGATCGAACAGGTGTCCAGTGGACACGCGTCAGCCTGACATCAGGGTGATGTCAGGCTGACGTGTTAGGTCCTAACGGTTCTTCGTCTGGGCCTTGTACGTGCCGCCCTTGCGCTGGGTGGCGATCTTGGCCTCGACCTCGGTGTTGAACGTCTTGGAGGTCCCGTCGGGGAACTGCACGATGTACTCCAACTTGTTGCCCTTGGACCCGCAGTTGCACGGTGCCATGTCGTTCTCCTTGCTAGCTGGTGGGGTAGGGGGGTCAGAGGTTGGCGCAGCGCTCGCGGGTGCGGGCTACGCGCATGGCGCGGGCGCGGGCGACCAGGTCCTCGCGGGCCTTGGCGCGGGCGGTGATCTGGCGCAGCTCGGCGAAGATCTCCTTGGCCACCGCGCGCGAGTCGACGGTCAGGGCACCCAGCTCGATCTCCGCCACGGTGGCCGGGGCCACGATGCCGGCCGCGACCAGGGACGTGGGACGCCCGCCGGAGGCCGAGACCTGCAGGCGCGGGATCGGGAAGCCCGGGACGTTGACCGCCAGCGCCCCGACCAGGTCCAGGCCGGCGGCGATGGTGCGCCAGTCCCCGGACAGCGTCGCCGAGCGCAGCGCGACGATGTCGGTGCCCGGGCGCACGGCCCCGGCGACCCAGATGCCGTAGGCGTCCTCCCCGGCGGCGACGTCGGCCGCGACCGACCCGGTGTTGTCGTAGTGCGCGGCGGCGGGCATGGCGCCCATGCGCCCGGGGGCGTGGCCGGTGCCGATCGTGATGTGCCCGACCGCGATCTCGCCGTCGTCGGTCAGGATCGACCCGGTGCGGAAGTACGCGTACCCCGAGGGGGAGCGGGGCGCGGTGGTGCACACGTCCCCGTCCCCGACCGACAGGCCCAGGCCCGAGTGGCAGGTGTTGAACACCGCCAGGTGCCCGTAGATGCGCCCGTCCTCGGTGATCGTGATCGGGGTGGGGCCGTCCAGGTCCGCGAAGAACCAGTCGGCCGGGGGGACGTGGGTCGGGGCGATGTCCGCCACCGTGAATGCTGCGGCCACCAGGGCTCCCTCGATGCTGTGCTTGCCGGTCTCCTGCCCGGGCCAGACCCCCAGCGCGACCTTGTGCAGGTTCGAGCAGGTCCCGGCCAGGTAGTGCGGGTTCGGGACGTACTTGGCCAGCTGCTTGCGGCAGCGGTTGAAGTCCCCGGGGGCACCCCAGCGGATCTTGGCCGCGCCCTTGCCCTTGGTCCAGTACGTGCGCAGCCGCTGGGTCTCCTTGGGGTTCGTGACCCACCCCGGCCCGTCCTTGGTCCCCGGGGCGAACGCCTCGATCTCCGCGTCCAACGTCGCGGCCCGCTCCTCGGAGGCCTCGGTGATCTCCACCGGCGGGAACGCCGCCGCCACCAGGCCCTCCGGCGGCTCCTCCTCGATCTTGGCGTACGCCGCGATCAGACCCTTGCGCGCCCGAGCCAACGCCTCCGCCGGCGCCTCGACCTGGTCGATGCGCGCCGCCGCAGCGTGCACCCCGGCCCGGTTCACGTCCCCGTTCGGCTCAAGGATCGGCAACGCGTTGTCAGCCTTGTCCGTCGAGTCCCCGTTGCGGTGCACGAGCGTGGAACGGAACCACTCCTCATCGGTGAACCGGCTCGCCGCACCGTCCCACGCCCCCTCCGAGACCGCGTACTCGCTCCACGACTGGTACATGTCGTCGATCTCGCGCGCCGCACACGGCGCACACCCGGCAGCGACCAGGGTGTCCTCGTCGTCCCAGGGGCCAAGGGCGACGAATGCTTCCTGGAACGCGGGGATCGACACGAGCGCGGCCGAAGCCACCCGCCCGTCCACGATCGTCTCGATCGGACGCACCTCCGAAGGGGTGTCCAGATCGAACTGCGTCCCGTCCTCGTTCTGCAGCTCCACCGTCGCGTCGTCCAGATCCACCGAGACACCGCGCAGCATCTGGTCAGCGATCAACGCGATCACCTCATCAGCCTCAGCGTTGACCGCGAACCGGCCCTCGGCCTTGATGAGCCCGTCCTCCTCCCAGACCCGGGTGATGTTCGCGACCACCACCGACCCGTCGTGCCCAGGCATGTCGATCTTCTGCCACCGCAACGGCACCGGCAGGTCCCGCGTGCGCAGCGCATCGACCGCGAACCGCCGCGAGTCCCCCGAGGTGACCCCCGTGGGGGCGATCACCCCGTGCCAGTACATGTCCGTGTCGATCTCCTCCTCGTCCCACCCCGGGACGTCGTCGTCGATCTCCTCGACCTCGACCACCTCCTCCTCCGGGGGGGCGCTCGCGGCTGCGAGGGCGAGGGTTTCGGGGTCGGTTGTTGCGGCGCTCATCTCTACCTCCGGGACTCGCATCAGGACACAGCGACAGTTGATCCATCCGTGCGGCGGCCCGACGGGTTCTCCTGGGAAGTGCAGGGGCTGGCCGTCGATGTTGAACGGCTGCCCGGCGATGCGGCGCTGTCCGTCGGCGGCGACGTGGATGTCGCGGACGGCGCCGTCGTGCATGGTGACCCACTGCAGCTCGACCTGGCCGCTGGTGGAGAACGCGGCGAGCATGGCGTTGTTGACGGTGAAGACGGTCAGCCACTTGGTGACGCGTTCGATCTGGGCGTCGGCGGGTGGGTCGGTGGGGGGTGTGGTCTTCTCCAACGCCTCGACGGCGGCGGACTCGTACTCGGCGATGTCGTTCGAGTCGGGGGCGCGGCCGGTCTCGGACTCGAAGATCTCCGAGAACAGGACGGTCGCGGCCATGACCAGGTCGTCGAACCAGTCGTGCTTGCCCTGGGTGTACAGGTCCAGGGCCTCGATGACCAGCTCGGTCAGCTCGTCGTCGGAGCGGTCCATGATTTCGCGGCGGGCGGCGGCGAACGCGATGGTGTCCATCAGGCACACTCCAACGCGGTGCGCCGCTGGGAATCGAGGAAGGTCGCCAGGACGCCGGGGTCGTGGGGGCGGGCCTCCACGAGCAGGGTGCGACAGTACCGGTCGAGCGCGGCTTCCAGTCGTTCGGCGGGCATCTTGGCGCAGACCGAGTAGCGCCCGAGGTTGGTGAACGCGTCCTCGAGAAGGTAGTCGAGCTGGCCGGTGGTGACCGGGACGAACAGGTAGGCCTCGGCGGCGGGGATGTTGGCCAGGCGCTGGGTGCCGACCCGGTTCTTGAGCCTGTTCCCGGCGCGTTCCAGGGCCCGGTAGACGATGACTTCTGCGGCCCCGAACAGCCCATCATCAGAGGAGGGCGCCACGGTGGTGGGCTGCTCGGGGGGTCCAGTGACCGGGTGGTCCTCCAAGGAGGGCACTGGTCGCGCCTCGGCCGGGGCGCTGTCACCGGCCGAGGCGGGATTGATGCCGATCCCGAGCGCCTGCAGGGCTGCGGCGACGAGTTCGGGGGTGGTGGAGCCGGAGGCGACCTTGCGCAGGAACCACAGCTTGGTCTCGTCGGCGTCGGGGGCGTCGGTCGCGTCGAACCCGACCTCGCGCAGCAGCGCCTTGGAGGACAGCTGGCCCCGGTCGTACAGCTCGAACGCTTCCTGGGAGCGGTTGGGCCGCACCCGCATCAGGGAGGTGTCGGCCTCGATGGAGTACCGCTCGGCCTCGGCGGGGTCCATGCCGTCGTCGATGAGCAGGGGGCGCAGGTACCCGGTGGTCAACGACTCGGTGACCATGTTCAGCAGGGGCTCGGCGTGGGCCTTGATGGCCTCCTCCGAGACGCCCCACGAGGACCAGTGGTTGAGGTCGGCGGTGCCGGTGATGATCTCGGGGGGCAGGTCCAGGCCCAGGGCCAGGCGGCGGATGGCCTCGTTGCGCAGCTCGATGGCCTGCTTGTCCAGCTCGGACCAGAACGTCAGGTGCTTGGCGTTGCCGATCTGCTCGCCCGGGGCCAGGATCACGATCGGCACCATGGCCGAGGCGTCCTCGCGGTCCCCGATCGCGGTGACCATCGCCTCCTGCAGCTGGGACTGGAACCGGTCGGCGGCGGTGCCCTCGTTCTGCTGGTTCCCGGCCGCGTTCTGCGCCGAGGTCGCCATCGTCAGCTCGGAGGGCAGCATCAGGATGCCGGCACCGGCCAGGCGCGAGTCGATCTGCGCGAAGACGTGCTTGGTCAGGGAGTCGATCTCCGAGAGGATCGCCAGGACCGCGCGGGCCGGGGCGTTGGCGATCTCCCCGCGCCGGGGGTGGGGGCGCCACAGGCGCAGGATGTACGGGTCCTTGCCGTCGCCCAGGACCTTGCCCGAGGCGTACCACTTGCCGGCCCGGGCTGAGAGCTCGGTCGCGGCCACGACCTGCCACCGGTCGGCGCCCTTCTCGGTCCAGCCCACGATGAACAGCTCGCCGGCGACCGTCAGGTGCACCCCGCACTGTCGCAGCAGCTCGCCCTGGGACTCGGTCCCCCCGAACAACGAGGAGACGTAGGTAGAGGCCTCCCCATGATCCTCGTTGGCCGCGAGCGCCAGGCCGTCGTAGGCCAGGTACAGCGTCGCCTTGGAGAGCATGTTGCCCACCCAGTCGGCGCCGTAGCGGAACTCTCCGACGGTGTCGAAGAACTCCCAGGACTTCTCTTGCCAGCCGCGTCCGGTGCGACTGATCTTCCCGACGTCGGGCTTGCCCGTCAGGCGGCGGGCGGCAGCCACGAGCGAGGTCTGGCCCGAGGTTTCGGGTACAGACAGGCTCGTGCTGGCCGCTGTCTTGCTGCGTGGCATTGCTCCCCCTGCGAAGCGCCTCGTAGATGTTCGGTTGTCAGTCCTGCTCGTCGTGTTCGACGAGCCAGGACGTGAGGTAGGCAGCGGCCAGCCATCCCCAGAAGAGCCACCACGCGGGGTGGAAGTTCGAGAAGTACGCACTCAGCATGACAGCTGCCATCGCCCACGGGCCGAAGCACCAGTGGCACGTCGCGAGCTTGGTCCACGGGCCGTCCACGACGGTGCCGTTGTCCCACACGTGAGAGGTCTTGGTGATCCACCACTCGCGGATCGTCTTGGTCGGTGGCCAGTCGTCGTGCACGATCAGCCGGGTGAAGCGGGCCGCGCCCCCCACGCCCACGACGATCGCCGCGAGCCACCAGAGCCATTCACCGGCGTCGAGCATCAGGCAGTGCCCCTCTCAGCATCTTCTTGAGGTCCTTGTAGTGGGAGCCGCGCGAGTCGTTCTCCGGGGGGCGCATGCGCCCGTGGGCCACGGCGATCGACCCGTCGTTGAACTGCGCCAGCTCGTGGAAGCCGTGGACCATGGCGTCCATCCGGTCCGGGGACTTCCCCGACCCGGGCACCCAGCCGCACAGCTGGGCCTCTAGATCCGGCAGGTGCCCGAGCATGTGCGCCCGGTCCTGCTCGAACAGTGCGAACACCGGCTCGGCGCGGATGAACTTCCCGCGCCGAGAGTTGACCGCCTTGAGCCGGGGAACCACCGCGCCCAGCTCGACGTTGTGCCGGATGTTGGACAGGACCATCTCCCCGCCGTAGTTCGTCTCGGCCACGATCGCGTCCGCGTCCCACTCCTCCAACGCGCGCAGCGCCGCCAGCGCCCACTCCCGGGGCGTGTACTGCCCCGAGTAGTCCGCCAGCGCGTACAGGTGCCCGTCGAACCCCTTGCCGCACACCACGATCCCGGTGATGTCCGAGCGCTTGGCGGACGTGCCGGCCGGGTCCACGGCCACCACGGTGCGCACCACCTCCGGGTGCTCGCGGCGCCGCGTCTCGTCCAGCAGCTCCCCGCTCCACAGCGCGCCCTCGACGTCGTCGAGCAGCTCCCCGTACAGCTCCTGGCGCCCCTGGCGGGTGCCGGCGTACTTCTTGCGCATCTGGTCGACGAACGCCGGGGCCAGGTTCGCCTCGTTCGCGAACGTCGAGACCACCGAGACCCGCGCCGCCTCATCGGCCAGCATCATCCGCAACCAGTCCGACGGGGTCGGGGTGGTGGTGATCGCGACCCTCGGGTGCGTGCCGTGCCGCAGCCCGTACATGAACATGTCCCACACGTAGCCCACGTTCGGGTAGTGAGCCGGCTCGTCCAGCCACCCCGCGCCGTCGTTGCGCCCACGCAACCGGTCCGGCTCCTCGGCCGTGTACCCCAGCGCCACCGCCCCGTTCGGGAACGTCAACCGACGCTTGGACGGGGACCAGTCCGGCAGGTACCCCGCGTTCTCACACACCCGCAAGATCCCCGACTCGCCCTCGATCATCGTGTCGCGCAGGTCCGCCGCCGTGGGGGCCACCATGCACAACCGCCCCGTGTACCGCGTCATGTTCCGCAACCACTCGGCCCCGGCCCGCGTCTTGCCCGCCCCACGACCCGAGATCATCAGCCAGAACATCCACGCCTCGCGCAACGAGGGAGGCCACTGGTCCGCCCGAGCGTGCTGGTAGTCGTACCCGTCGTGCGGGTTCCCATCACACGTACGCCCCCGGGTGCAGTACCAGACCCGCTGCTCCCCAGCCACGGACATGATCTCGAGGAACTTCTCCTGCGCCGACGGCGTCCACCGGTTCGGCAGATCCGGGTCGAAGCTCTCAACCACGAGCCACCTCCCACGACCCGAACCCCAGCCCGTCATCAGCCCACTTGCCCGGGTTGTTACGCGGGTGCTCAGCCGCCGGCAACGCCATCGGCCCACCATCAGGGGTAGGGCGCGGCATGTGCACCGCAACCTCAGCCAGCTCCACCCCCAGGTCCGCAGCCACGAACGCCGCCACCGCCCGACGCACGTACCCAGCCCGCGACATCCCCCGCGCACTGGCCACCTGGTGCAGCAGACCACGGAACTCGATGTCGGAAATCAGGACGGTCCGAGCCGGCCAATGCCGCGACCCCGAACCCCTCCCGGCTGCCTTCTGGCGCTCGTTACCTTCCACGAGCGCCAGAAGACGGCCCTGCCACCCGGGACGCCCCCCTGCGGCGTCCCCTGGTAGATGCTGGCGAGGCGCACGATGACTAGGCATCATCGTCCTCGATCTCTGCCTCGACGATGATGTCCGCCTCGATGGCCCCAGCCTGGGTACGCATCAGGCTAGTGACCTGCTCGGCATACTGCGCGATTTCCCGCTGCGTGGGGGTGTACACCACCACGTGCTGCGCCGCGTCGATCCCGAACAACTTGGCCTGACGATCCAAGATCGCCAACGCCACCCGCGCATAGGACAGCTGGTCCGGGTCCGAGTTCGCCGTCGCCCGACGCATCACCGAGTACAACAGCTTGTCCAACCGCGCCGACTGCAGCGACCGCATCCGCGCGACGTCGTCGTGATCCGCCCCCGCATCCGCGATCGCCGCCCAGACCGCCTCCTTGGCCAGCTTGGCCGTCGGGTAGTCCAACACGTTCGCGATCTCCGGGTACGGACACCCCTCCACCGCCAGCACCATCGCCGCAGCAGCCCGCGTCGGCGGGTCCATGTTCTTGACCCGCTCCGCCAGCTCCGCCCGACGCACCGCCTCCGCACCACGCGTACCGATCTGCGCCGCCTCAGCCACGATGTCGCGAGGGATCTTCACCCCCAGATCCGCACTCACTCCGGGTCCACCACAACATCAGGCTCGGCGCCCTGGGCCGCAGCGGCGGCGTCCTCGGCCGCGAGGGCGGTGTTGCGGTCGGTGATCCACTTGATCCCCACGATCGCCCCGGCGTGGGCGGCGCGCAGGCGGTAGACGTCCATCGACTCCCCGTCGATCGGGCGGGGGATGGCGTCGCCGTCGACGGCGCGGGTGAGGTAGTCGAGCAGGTCGTTCACAGGTAGTCCTCCGACGGTGTGACGCGCAGGCCAGGACCCCAGCGGTGCCCGCACTCGGGGCACTCGAAGACGGACTTGGCGCCCACGCGCTGGCGTGCATCGTTGCCCGAGTCGAACGACAGGGGGTTCTCGATGATCTGGTGGAAGCGGGAGAGGTCCTCGTGCGTGTAGCCGGTGCCGAGGAGGCCGTGGCGGGAGGCGTCGAGTTCGTCCAGGACCGCTGCGAGCAGCCCGAGGTCGTCTCGGCCCAGGCGTGCGGTGCGGTTGTCCGCCAGCAGGAACCTCGCGGCCTGCTCGTCGTTCATGTCGACCCAGATCACCGGGATCAGGGTGGCGCCGAGGGAGAGCAGGGCGGCGTACCGGTGGTTCCCGGCGATGATCTCGCGGGTGTCGCGACGGGCGATGACGGGCACGGCGTAGCCGTTGAGCACGATCGACTCGGCGATCGCCTCGACGTCCCCCTGATTGGGGTTCCTATCCGCTTGCTTGACCGTCTCTATATCCACGAGCATCTCGCGGACGTCGTCGTGAAATCGCACGGCGCTCACTGTTCCCACACCCCCCCTTGGCGTGTGGGAACAGCGAAGCGCACGCAACAAAAGCTCGTCACAGATGCCCCCTGCAACCCTGTACGGCGTGTTCCGTCTAGGTGTATACCGTCACCCGACGTCCCGTCAGAAGTCCAGAGGAACTGTCAGCGAATCTGGGCTCGCGCTTTCGCCGCATCCGTGCAGGCGTACGCGTGCCACACGTAGCCCAGGTGATCCATCAGCATCGTGAAGTACTCACCATTGGGCGGGACGCTGTCCCCGGTGGCGATCACCCACAAAAGGTGATCCTCAGACGCCGGCATTGCGGGGTCCACTTCGTACCAGGCGCACATTTCACCCCGTGCGATCGCGATGGAACGCAACGTGGAGCCGGGCGGTACGGCAACACGGCTCTGGCCGTGGGCGATCGGGATCTTCCAGATGGTACGGACACTCACGAGAACCCCCTGATGCTCGTCGTTGAGATCAGGATCGCCTGTGAGTGTCCGTACCGCTACTCGGTTTCGGTGGAACCCTGCTGCGATGCCCAGATCTCGCGGACCTCGCCGCCGATCTCGGCGATCGTGGCGAAGGTCATGATGAGCAGGTCGAGCAACAGGTTGATCGCGTCCTCGTCCCCCTCCTCCTCCTTCTCCACGACCTCCTCGACGGCGGCGTACATCAGCGCGAAGAGCGTCTCCTTGTCGTCGTTGACGGCGGCGGTGACCATCCGGCCCCCGTAGCGCACGGCGGGCGGGGCCTCCTCGATGCTGGTGTCCTCGATCTCCCCAGTCTCGGTGTCGAGCCGGCCCACCCGCAGGGCGGCGAAGCCGTCGCCCTGGGCGAACCTCTCCTCCTGGCCGGCAACCGTGCGCAGCAGGCGCCCGGCGAACATCGTGGAGGCCATGGTCAGGTCGGCCAGGTGCGCGATCGAGAGCGGTTCGAGCATGACGAGCGCCTGGGCACCGTAGGCGTTGCCCGCCAGCAGGTACTCGGTGGCGTCGCGCACGACGTCCATGGGGGCACGCTGGACGCCGTCGGTCCCGTCGCAGATCCATGGCTGGCCGCAGTGGGCGCACACGATGGTGGCGAAGGGCTCGCCGAGCGCGATGGGGCCGTTGCCGTCCTCGTCGACCAGCATCCCCATGTGCCAGTCCTGCTCGGAGATCTCCGGCATGGGGCTAGACATCGTTGGCCTCCCCCTGGGCGCGCAGCTCGGCCGCAGTGGCCAGGTACCGGTCGACGGCCGCAGCCCGGCGCTTGGCGCCCGGCACCCCGGCCCACCGGTTCACGATCGTGCCGTCCTTCATGACCCACGCGATCACCCCGTCGTAGATCCCCGCCCGGCTCCCGTCGATCCCGTAGGCCACCTGGTCCATGTCTACCGCCATCACCTCTCCCATCCCACGATCACGTTGCGCAGCCCTTCAAACATCACGCCTCCTCGGGGTTCCGGCGCAGCCGGGCCTTGGCCTTGGCCCGGGCACTCTTGCGCTCGGGGCGCTTGTACCCGTTGCACAGCCAGTGGTGGCAGCCCGTGTCGCGGTGCGACTGCTCGATGTGCGAGCCGTCGGACTGCCTGTCGTAGACCCACATCCGTCGTTCCGTGCGAGCCATGTCTCTCCCTTCACAGCGCGAACATCACTCGGGCGGGCAGCTTGATCTGGTGCCCGTCGTCGCCGTAGTCCAACCCCAGGGGGTACCAGCAGTCGCGCGGGGCCGCCGTGGGCTCGCGCCAGTACTTGTCCCCGCCGGCGTCGACCACGACCGTCTCCCCGGGCAGGGCCATCAGCTGGTCGTGCGTCTGGACCAGGCGCTGGTGCCGCTCGGCGCTGAGCACGCCCTGGAACAGGTGCCAGGCGATCGGCGTGGCCTCCCCGGCCTCCACCGCCAGGCGGTTCACCGCAGCGAGCCGGCTCCACACGCCCTCGCCGTCGGGCACGGCCACCGGCTCGTCCGGTACCCGTACTTCTCCGTCTCCACCCACCGCAGATCTGCCTCCTCGATGCGCCGGCATTCGCGGCACAGGCCCTCAACGTAGTCGGCGTGGGGGACACATTCGTGCAGGTCCAGGACCCGCTCGAGAGCCTCGAACGCGAACTGGGCCGAGCCCGAGGCCCGCCCCAGGGACTCGAACGCCTGGGTCAGGGCCGTCATCGACAGCGCCCAGTCGTTGGAGAAGTCGATCAGCTGCTCCTCGGCGGGGGTCACCGGGCCACGCTCCACGCGGGGGACTGGGCCTTCTCCCGGCGCGCGGCCAGCAGCCCCGAGCACGCGGCGCAGCGCACCGCCACGGGCTCCTCGTCCCACGGCGAGGCCAGCGGGTCGGTGACGTCGCGCCCGCACAGCACCGTGGTGACGCGGGTGTTCGGCTTGATCGAGCGACGTGCCAGCACGTGCGTCTTTGCGCGTGCGTCGAACATGTCCCGGACGCCGAGCGTGTACGTGACGTAGAAGTCGTGGTCAGACATCTTTCTCCCCCTGGGTACGCGGCGAGGCGCCGCCGTCCAAAGCAGGGGGGGTGACAGCGGCGCCTCGTGCATCCCTTTCGGGAATCCCGATATTAGCAGCCGCCGAATCGCTCGCAACCAGACGAGCAACCGCCACCCTGAGCCCTGCACTAACCGATCCGTATGTTTCCACCAGAGCTGCAACCTCGGAAGAGCGCAGCCGTACGCCAACCGTCTCTAGTGTCTCCCCGTCAACTAGTGGCGGGCGCCCCCTACGCCCCGGCACGCCGTTATCCGGCCAGGCAGTTTCGTGACGGGAAGGGCATGTCCGCGATTATGGCCCCTCTCGCCGGCCAGCGCAGGGTTGCCCGACTCTTGACCTAGTGCGGCCCCGCCGCACACCAACGCAATATCGTTAACGAAATAAAAGTGTGCCAAGCAGAACCTCTGGCGATCCCCGGGGGAGCCGAGCTAGCCTCGACCTGCGGCCCCGTCGACCGGCCCGAGCCCCCCTTACTCTTGCCGGCGGTGGGGCCGCGCCGTGTCAGGGTGACATCAGGCTGACGACAGGGTGATGTCAGGCTGACGCGCGATGTTAGGTCCTAACAGGCATCCCGAAACTATCGGTCGACGCTCTCGTTGGCTCCTGGCGAAGTCGTTGTACCTACAACGAGTTTCGGGAAGCCGATAATAGTGATTATGACAAAAAAGCCGAGGCCCCCGGAAGGTGACTACCGGGGGCCTCGACAGGCGACGCAAGGATGCTGAACAACCTTGGTCAGAAGAGCGTACCCCTCCCCTGCTCCCTGGCGCGGACCTTCTCCTTGGCGCGTCGGATGCGCTGGGAGCACGCGGTGTAGCTGCGGCCGAGGAACTTGGCCAGGGCGACCAGGTCGCCGTTCTCGCGCGGCGCGACCAGCAGATCGTCCTCCCACGGCTCCCAGGGCTGGCCCTGGCGGGCTCCGCCGGCCGTCTCCCTGTTCAGCCGCGCCATCGTGGCCTTCTGACGGGCCGTGTGGGCCGCGCGGCACGGCCCGCACTTGCAGCCCAGGTTCCAGGCGGTCTCTATGCCGTGCTCGCCGCGTTCGAGGGCGTTGGGGGGCCGCACGTACCCCGAGGGGACCCCGGCGCGGGTACGGAACGCGAAGATGGCCGAGTCGGTGCACTTCCCGCCGAGTTTGGTCGCGATCTGGGCATCAGACAGGCCCTCAGCCGACCACCGGACGATGTTGGCCCGGTCAGCGGGCGTGAGGACCTGTCTGCCCACGTCAGGAAGCGGCCTGCGCGGCCATCTCGGCCGACTCAGCCTTCTCAGCCGCCGCCAGGGCCTGCTCCTTGGTCAGGTTGTGCTTGTGCGCGAGCTTCTGGGCCTCGATGCGCATCCGCTCGACCTGCTCGGGGGTGTACGGGACCGGGAAGGTCTCCACGCCGAGCTTGAAGATGGCCAGCAGGCGCTCCTGGCCACTGACGTAGGCGTTGAACGTCTTGATGAACACCGCCAGGGCCACGTAGGACTTGGTGTCCTTGGCCAGGCGGGCCAGACCGGTGTCGGACATCACGAACCGGCGGAACGCGAGGATCGGAGACCCGGGCTCGAGGAACGCCCCGTCGCGCATCCGCGCGTTGAAGGTGTCGAGCTGCTCCTTGGAGTGGCCGGCCTCGCGCAGGATGACCTGGCCGGCCATGATCCACGACCGCGATCCGTACCGGCCCCACGCCGTGGCCAGCCCGGTGGCGTCGGACTGGGAGTCGGAGACCAGCTCGCCGCGCTCGGTGTTCATCAGCCGGATGACGTCGGCCGTGGTGAGCTTGGACGTGGCCGACTTGGGCGGGGTACGGCTCGTCTTGATCTTGTCGTAGGTCAGCAGCATCCGCGAGCACGCCGAGAGGCCGTTCGCGTTCGTGTACCCAGCGACCTGCAGCGTGTTCGCGGCCGTACGTGCGGCGCCGGTGTCGATGACGTCGAACGTGGCGGGGTCCGCGTCGTAGGCGACCATGACCTGGACCGGCATCTTGGCCCGGACGATCGCGGCCAGGCGGTGCTGGCCGTCGAGGATGAACCCCTCGGGCGAGAGCGCGATCGCCTGGTGCGTGAGCTTCCACTGGCCTTCCACGATCGCGTGGGCGATGCGCTCGACGCGGCTGTTGGCCAGTGCCCGTTGCTTCTGCCCGAGCGATGCTTCTAGCAAATCGCGAGCCTGGTTGGGTGTCATCTCTACTTGTTCTAGCCTCATGAGTGCTCCTCCACGAGCCTCGTGACGGCACCCCCCGCGCCCGGGACGGCAATGGGGGTGCCGTCTTTCACAATCTGGACGAAACGCAGACTACTCGGTTTCAGTCCTCCATCGAATCGGCCAGCTCGTCGAGCATGTTGACCGCCGTGGACCACAGCGCGTTCGCCGTGTCGAGGTACCGGTCGCGCTTCTCGCCCGGGGGCAGCGTGTGCCAGGACGGCAGGGGGTCCATGACCACGCCCTGCGACCCGATCACCAGGGTGAACCACGGGTACCCGATCTCGCCCTGGCCGGCCTCGCGGATCGCCCGGTTCAGCGACTCGGCGACCTCAGAAGAGCGGGTCCCCGACATCAGCCGGCCCCTCCTGGTCCTCATCAGGGGCCGGGGCCGAGGCGCCGATCGAGAGCAGCAGCCCGGTCTGCGCGTCGCGCCAGGACAGCGTCGCGTACCCCTCGGGTCCGCCGATCCCGGCCATCTTGATGACCGCCTCTAGGACGTTGAGCACGGCGACGTCCCGGGGGGTGTTGATGATCCCGGCGGTCACGCGATCGCCCCGACCCGTGCCGTGTACCTGATCTGGTACTTGGCCTCGCCGCACTGGACGACCTTGCACTCGACGGTGGCGTAGTTGATGGCCATCCCCAGCTGTGCGGCGTGGTTCTCCATGCGCATGTACGCCAGCGTCGCCGCGTCCAGCACAGCCGAGGGCTCCTGGTACGAGGCGAAGTTCGCCGCCCCCGTGGCGTCCTGTTCCTGCATCGGTCGTCTCCACATCCTCTGGTCCCCCTGGTTTCCTCGATCATCCCAGTGGTGAGCGCTAACCACTGTGTGCCACCCCGGTGGTGACGTACCCGCAGGTAAGACAGGTCTTCTCCGCGAAGGTCTGCCCCTTGTCCATGAACATCCGGGGGTCCCCGTAGTCGTGGATTCGGCAGCGACCGGTCAGGGGCTCCTGGGTGTGGATCGTGCCCACGGGTACCTTGGCCGGCTGTGCGGATATGGGATCGGGGACCACTGAGAGGACACCGTTGGTGTTCCTGTACAGATCCAGGGCTCGCCGCAGACCACGGTGGACGGTGCCGTCGCGCTGGACGAGCCAGGCGGACTCGTCGGCGGTCAGCTTCGTGGAGCCCGTGATCGTGCGGCCCGCGTTGCCCAGAGGTGGTCTTCCCATGCCCAAGATCGTATCGGGATGTCCGGTATAGAACGGTGATTCTGACATGGGACCGCTTCCCTGGCGGATCAGGGATGGCGATGGTGTGGCGTCGGCAAACGTAGGCCCTGTCTGGGCTTCTGGGGGTGTCCGACGTCCCCGAGGGGGCTGGCATTGCGTGCCAGAACTGGCCACCAGGACCTCTTGACAGCATCTGGCGATGACGGCCGCCGCGAGTTTCGGGATTCCCGCAAAGCGCACAGCCTAGGCCCCTGCCGGGTAGGTACACCCCTTACGGGATTCCCCTAACCCCCCGAGGGGCAGCTCCCCCAC
>Ga0247823_10001036_pt1 | contig 23437 bp, 21 predicted proteins | sample 13C_PalmiticAcid_2_FD_192426 | JGI IMG/M metagenome (GOLD analysis project Ga0247823, IMG submission 192426) | Soil microbial communities from agricultural site in Penn Yan, New York, United States - 13C_PalmiticAcid_Day30 | ecosystem: Environmental > Terrestrial > Soil > Agricultural land... | reverse complement strand
TTCAGCATCTCGGGTTCCGACTTCGTGGAAATGTTCGTCGGCGTGGGCGCGGCCCGCGTGCGCGACATGTTCGAGAACGCCAAGAAGAACGCGCCCTGCATCATCTTCATCGATGAAATCGACGCCGTGGGCCGCCAGCGTGGCGCGGGCCTGGGCGGTGGCAACGACGAGCGCGAACAGACCCTCAACCAGATGCTGGTGGAGATGGACGGTTTCGAGACCAACCTGGGCGTGATCGTGGTCGCCGCGACCAACCGGCCGGACATCCTGGACGCCGCACTGCTGCGCCCGGGCCGTTTCGACCGCCAGGTCTATGTGACGCTGCCCGACATCCGCGGCCGGGAGCAGATCCTCAACGTGCACATGCGCAAGGTGCCGCTGGGCACCGACGTGAACGCCAGCGTGATCGCGCGCGGCACGCCGGGCATGAGCGGTGCCGATCTGGCCAACCTTTGCAACGAAGCCGCCCTGATGGCCGCCCGCCGCAACGCGCGCGTGGTGGAGATGCAGGACTTCGAGAAGGCCAAGGACAAGATCTTCATGGGCCCCGAGCGCAAGAGCATGGTGATGCCCGAGGAAGAGCGCCGCAACACGGCCTACCACGAGTCGGGCCACGCGCTGATCGGCAAGCTGCTGCCCAAATGCGACCCGGTGCACAAGGTCACCATCATCCCGCGCGGCCGCGCGCTGGGCGTGACCATGAGCCTGCCCTCGCAGGACCGCTACAGCTACGACAAGGACTACATGCTGAACCAAATCAGCATGCTGTTCGGTGGCCGCATCGCCGAAGAAGTGTTCATGAACCAGATGACCACCGGTGCGTCGAACGACTTCGAGCGCGCGACCACCATCGCCCGTGACATGGTCATGCGCTACGGCATGACCGACGCTCTGGGCCCGATGGTCTATGCCGAGAACGAGGGCGAGGTGTTCCTGGGCCGTTCGGTGACCAAGACCACCAACATGAGCGAGTCCACCATGCAGAAGGTGGATGCCGAGGTGCGCCGCATCATCGACGCCCAGTACAAGCTGGCGCGCGATCTGATCGAGCAGCACAGCGACAAGATGCACGCCATGGCCACCGCTCTGCTGGAGTGGGAAACCATCGACGCCGACCAGATCGACGACATCATGGCCGGCAAGCCGCCGCGCCCGCCCAAGGACTGGACGCCGCGCAACCCCTCGGTGGGTGGTGGCGGTGGCAGCGGCGGTACCCCCGCGGTGACCACCGATCCGACACCCTCGGCCGCCTGAACGGCGCGGGTTCTTCATGCACACACGGGGCTTCGGCCCCGTTGTAGTTTCTACCGCTCTTTCCCGTTCTCCCATGCGCTGGCAAACCACCCGTTTCGACATCGACCTCACCCGCCCTCGCGTCATGGGCATCGTCAACGTCACGCCCGACTCGTTTTCCGACGGTGGGCAGCATGCCAGTACGGCCGCGGCGCTGAAACATGGCGAACAGCTGCTGAAGGAGGGCGCCGACATCCTCGACATCGGCGGCGAGTCCACCCGGCCGGGCAGTCCCGCCGTGCCGCTGGACGAGGAACTGGCGCGCGTGCTGCCGGTGGTGCGGGAGGCGGTGCGCCTGGACGTGCCGATCTCGGTGGACACCTACAAGCCCGAGGTGATGCGGGCCGTGCTCGATGCCGGGGCCGACATCGTCAACGACATCTGGGCCCTGCGGCGCGGCGATGCCTTGCAGGTGGTGGCGTCGCACGCCCGCTGCGGCGTGTGCCTGATGCACATGCACCGCGATCCCCAGACCATGCAGGTGGCGCCCATGGACGGCGATGTGCTGCCCGACGTGATCGCCTTTCTGGCCGAACGCGCCGGCGCCCTGACGGCGCTGGGCGTGGCGCGCGAGCGCATCGTGCTCGACCCCGGTGTCGGATTCGGCAAGACGGTGGCCCAGAACCTGAGCCTGCTGGCGCGCCAGGCCGAGCTGTTGCCCCAGGGCTTCGCCGTGCTGGCGGGCTGGTCGCGCAAGTCCACGCTGGGGGCCGTCACCGGCCACGAACGCCCGGCAGACCGCGCGGCGGCGAGCGTGGCGGCCGCCCTGCTGGCCGTGGATCGGGGCGCGCGTGTGGTGCGTGTGCACGATGTGCGTGACACGGTTGACGCCATCAAGGTCTGGCAGGCCCTCCAGACGGGTTGACCGGTGGGGTCGCCCGCGATAATGCAGACATCAAAACGGAACAACAAGAGAGGACAGGCGCAGCATGGCCCGCAAATACTTTGGCACCGACGGCATCCGAGGCACCGTGGGCCAGGCCCCCATCACCCCTGACTTCGTTCTGCGCCTGGCGCACGCCGTGGGCCGCGTGCTGCGGCGCACCGAGGCCCACCCCACGGTGCTGATCGGCAAGGACACCCGCATTTCCGGCTACATGCTCGAGTCGGCGCTGGAGTCGGGCTTCAATTCGGCCGGGGTGGACGTGGTGCTGCTCGGCCCGGTGCCCACGCCCGCCGTGGCCTACCTCACGCGGGCGCAGCGCGCCAGCCTGGGGGTGGTGATTTCGGCCAGCCACAACCCGTTTGGCGACAACGGCATCAAGTTCTTCAATGCCCAGGGCGCCAAGCTGCCGGACGACTGGGAGATGGCGGTCGAGGCCGCGCTGGAAGAGCCGCCGGTGTGGGTGGAGTCGGCCTTGCTGGGCAAGGCGCGGCGGCTGGACGACGCGGCCGGGCGCTACATCGAGTTTTGCAAGAGCACCTGTGCCCACCACCTCACGCTCAAGGGCCTGAAGATCGTGGTCGACGGTGCGAACGGCGCGGCCTACCAGATCGCGCCCGCCGTGTTTCATGAGTTGGGCGCCGAGGTCATCCGGATCGGCTGCTCCCCCGATGGCCTGAACATCAACCACAACGTGGGGGCCACGCATCCGCAGGCGCTGCTGGAAGCGGTGAAGGCCCATGGCGCCGATTACGGCATCGCGCTCGATGGCGACGCCGACCGCATCCAGATGGTGGATGCCCAAGGCCGGCTGTACAACGGTGACGAGCTGCTCTACCTCATCGTGGCCGATCGCATTGCGCGCGATGAAGACGTGCCGGGCGTGGTGGGCACGCTCATGACCAACATGGCGGTCGAGGTGGCGCTCAAGTCGCGCGGCGTGAAGTTCGTGCGCGCCAAGGTCGGCGACCGTTACGTGCTGGAAGAACTTGAGCGCCACGGCTGGCTGCTGGGCGGCGAGGGCTCGGGCCACCTGCTGGTGCTGGACCGACACACCACCGGCGACGGCCTAGTGTCGGCCTTGCAGGTGCTGCACGCCTGCGTCGACAGCGGCAAGACCATGGCCCAGTTGCTGGCCGACGTGACGCTGTTCCCGCAGACCCTGATCAATGTGCGCCTCAAGCCCGGCCAGGACTGGAAGACCAACACCTTCCTGGACGAGGAGACGCGCGCGGTGGAGGCCGAGCTGGCCGATACCGGCCGCGTGCTGATCCGTGCCAGCGGCACCGAGCCGCTGCTGCGCGTGATGGTGGAGGCGCGCGATGCGAAGCAGGCCCAGGCCTGTGCCGAGCGCCTGGCCGCCGCGGTGCAGGCCCAGGTGCCGGCGTGACCGCCAGCGCCATCACCACGCTGCGCGCCGACTACGCGAACCCGGCGCACGCGGCGGCGCTGGTCCTGCTGCTCGATGCCTATGCGAGCGATCCTGCGGGCGGCGGGGAAGGACTGTCTGCCTTCGCCAAGGCGAACCTCGTGTCCGGCCTGGCGGCACGGCCACAGGCCTACAGCGTGCTGGCTTTCGACGGCGAGCAGCCCGTGGGCCTGGTCAACTGCATCGAAGGGTTCTCCACGTTCGCCTGCAAGCCGCTGGTGAACGTGCACGACGTGGCGGTGCTGGCCAGCCACCGGGGGCGCGGCGTTGCCGAACAGATGCTGGCGCTGGCGGAGCAGATCGCGCGCGAGCGCGGCGCGGTGAAGCTCACCCTGGAAGTCCTGTCGGGCAACCGGCCTGCCATGCGGCTCTACGAACGCATCGGCTTTGCCGGTTACCAGCTCGACCCGGCCCTGGGCAGCGCCCAGTTCCTGCAGAAGTGGCTCTGAGCGCTCAGTAGAGCAGGTGGGGCCGGCGTGCCTCGGCCCAGGCAGCTTCGTCGGCGGCCGCGGCGGCCTCCAGCACCTCCGGCGCAGCGGACACGTCGTCCACCCATTCGCGCAACAGCGGTCCGCCGTTGATGAGGTCGATCGCCAGGCGATCGTGCTCGTACTCGTAGGCGAAATCGCGCCACAGCGGGTAGTCCGGTGCCTGCAGCCGCAAGGCCCGGAACGCCAGCGCCTGCAGGCGCCAGGGCTTGAAGGCGGTGTGGTCGTAGTGCGCCGGATCTTCCACGTGGATCTGCACGCCCGCGCAGAGCTGCCCCACATGTTTGTGGAAGGTGGGCTCGAAGAAGCACTCGCGCAGCACGCAACCCTGCAGCCATTGCGGGGCCAGGCTGCGCATGTCGGCGATCAGGCGGCGGGTGTCAATGCCGGGCGCGCCGAACAGCTCCAGCGGCCGTGTGGTGCCCCGGCCTTCGCTCAGCGTGGTGCCCTCGAGCATCACGGTGCCGGCGTAGGCGCGCGCCATCGAGAGGTTGGCCGCGTTCGGGCTCGGGTTGACCCAGGTGCGGCCCTCGGGCCAGCCGTGCCCCGGCGATGCGTCGGGCTGCCAGCCGGCCATGGTGATCACGCGGTACTCCAGCTGCAGGCCCAGCGTGGCGATGAACCAGTGGCCCAGCTCGCCCATGGTCATGCCATGGCGCATGGGCATGGGGCCGGCGCCCACGAAGCTCTCCCAGCCTTCGCGCAGCGTGAGTCCCTCGATGGGGCGGCCGGCCGGGTTGGGGCGGTCGAGCACCCACACCGCCTTGCCGTGGCGCGCAGCGGCCTCCAGCACGTAGCGCAGCGTGGTGATGAAGGTGTAGATGCGGCAGCCCAGGTCCTGCAGGTCGACCAGCAGCACGTCGAAGCTGTCCATCATCGCGTCGGTCGGTCGGCGCACGGTGCCATAGAGGCTGAACACCGGGATGCCGAGCCGGGGGTCGTTGTAGTCGGGCGACTCGACCATGTTGTCCTGCTTGTCGCCGCGCAGGCCGTGCTGCGGGCCGAAGGCGGCGCTGAGCCGCAGGTCGGGCAGCGCGGCCAGGGCATCCAGCGAGTGGGTCAGGTCGCGCGTGACCGAAGCCGGGTGAGCGAGCAGGGCCACGCGCCGGCCTTGGAGGGGCGCGCGCAGGGCGGGGTCTTGCAGAAAGCGTTCGAGGCCGAATTGCATGGGTCTGGGTTCAGGGCAAAGGCGGGGCCAGTCGCAGGGCGCGGCCGTCGCGGTGGTGGAAGTCGGGGCGCTCGTGCGGGTGGTGCAGCGCCCAGTAGCTCAGGCGGCCGTCGCGTTCTTCGATCACGGCGCTCAGGCCCAGGCACAGGGTGGCCGGGCTGCGGGGCAGGGCGCCGGTCGGCAGGCGCGCGGTGAGGGTGAGCGACCGGGCCGTGGTGCGGACCTGCGGCGGCGTGAGCAACACCCGCTCCCGCGTCTCGGCAGATTCGTCGCGCTGGCGTTCAGCGGAAAACCGGTAGGCGGCCCACTCGCTCGACGGCGAGAAGTTGAACTCGCGGTAGGCGGTGTCGCCGTCGGCGGCCACGAAGGCTTCCAGGCAGGTGTGCTGCCAGAGGCCGTCGGTGGGCACGGGCGCCGCGGGGGCCGGGATGCGCAGCGCCGAGGTGTCACCGCGCAGTGTGTAGCGCAGCCGCAGGCCGTCGGCCTGCGCACGAACCTCCACCGACACGGACAGCACCACGCCGCACGGCGTGGCGGGATGGCAGCGCAACTGCGCGCGAAGAGGGGCTGGGCTGAGGCTCACAGCTCCGTATTCTGGCAGGCCCCCCAGAGGGCGGCCGACTGTCATCAAAACTTCATGCGATTGCCATGGGGCAGACACCCGTGGTTCGCACACTGCCTGTTCATGACCACAGCTTCATTCCACTCCGCACCCCCGTCGGGTGCTCTGTTTCGGGAGCCCGCCATGAAAGAACTGCCAACCCCCACGCTCGACCTGTCGCTGGTCTCGTTGCCACGGGGGTCACTTCATCCCCGCCCCCTTTTCCCGGCTGCGCCGGAGCCGGCCAGCGGTGGCATCGCCGTCTCCTGGGCGCGGCATCTGGACGAGGTTCGTGAGGCGCAAAAACTGAGGTTCGACGTGTTCGCCACCGAGATGGGCGCGCGCCTGCCGCAGCAGGTGCCCGGCCACGACGTGGACCTGTTCGACGACTTCTGCGAGCACCTGCTGGTGCGCGAGGCCGCCAGCGGCCGTGTGATCGGCACCTACCGGGTGCTGACCCCGGCCCAGGCCAAGCGCGTGGGCAGCACCTACAGCGACACCGAATTCGACCTCACCCGCCTGCGCTCGGTGCGCGAGCGGATGGTGGAGCTGGGCCGCAGCTGCGTGCACCGCGACCACCGCCATGGTGGCGTGATCATGGCGCTGTGGGGTGCCCTGGCCGAGTTCATGGTGCGCAACCAGCTCGACACCATGATCGGCTGTGCCAGCATCCCGATGCAGCACGAAGGCCCGCACGGCATGGTGGGCGGCGGTCATGCGGCGGCCAGCATCTGGCGGCAGGTGAAGGCGACACACCTCGCGCCCATCGACTGCCATGTGCGACCCCGGCTGCCGCTGCCTGTCGAGCAGCTCGACGACACGCTGGACGTGGAGCCGCCCGCGCTGATCAAGGGCTACCTGCGCCTGGGCGCCAAGGTGCTGGGCCCACCGGCCTGGGACCCGGACTTCAACGCCGCCGATCTGCCCATGCTCATGCGCATCTCGGACCTGCCGGCGCGCTACCGCAAGCATTTCCTGGGGGCCTGATGCGAGCCGCGCTCGACGTTCTGGGCGGTTGGGCGGTCAAGTCCGGCCTGCCGCAGGCGGGTGGCGTCTGGGCCGCCGACGGCGGCGGTGACGACGACACCCACGAGCCTTCCGAACGTGCCCGCTACCGGGCCGTTTTCATTTCCGACCTGCACCTGGGCACGGCGGGTTGCCAGGCGCGACCCCTGCTGGATTTCCTCAAGCACCATCCCAGCCACACGCTGTACCTGGTGGGCGACATCATCGACGGCTGGCAGCTGCGCCGCAAATGGTATTGGCCGCAGGCGCACAACGACGTGGTGCAGAAGCTGCTGAGGCGTTCGCGCAAGGGTTGCCGGGTGGTGTTCGTGCCGGGCAACCACGATGAATTCGCGCGCCAGTTCGACGGCCACAGTTTCGGCGGCATCGAGGTCGCGAACGAGGCCGTGCACACCACAGCCGACGGTCAGCGCCTGTGGGTGGTGCACGGCGACCACTTCGACGGCGTGATCCAGTGCGCCAAGTGGCTCGCCTACCTGGGCGACAACGCCTACGAACTCACGCTGCGCCTGAACCGCCACCTCAACTCCTTGCGCGCCCGCCTGGGCCTGCCGTACTGGTCGCTGTCGCAGTACCTCAAGCACAAGGTCAAGAGCGCGCTGAACTACGTGACCGACTTCGAGCGCGCGGTGGCGGCCGAGGCGCGTTCCCGCGGTTACCAGGGCGTCGTCTGCGGCCACATCCACCGGGCCGAAATGCGGCACATCGATGGCACGCTGTATTGCAACGACGGCGACTGGGTGGAGAGCCTGACCGCCCTGGTCGAGCACCTGGACGGGCGCCTCGAACTCGTGCAGTGGAGCACCGGCGGCGCAGCGGATCTGTCCATGGAAGAGCGGTCGCCAGAGCCGCATGCCGAGAGCCAGCCGTCCTGAATCGGCCGGCACGAGAGGGAGACGCAGCGCATGAAGATTCTGATCGTGACCGACGCCTGGCAACCCCAGGTCAACAGCGTGGTGACCACCCTGGTGGAGCTGGCTCGCCAGCTCCAGGCGGGCGGCCACGAGGTGGTCGTGATTCACCCGGGGCAGTTCCGCACACGGCCTTGCCCTGGCCATGCGGGCATCGACATCGCCTGGTTTCCGGGCCGCCGCCTGCGCCAGCTGATGGACGCGGCGGAGCCCGATGCGATCCATATCGCCACCGAGGGCGCGTTGGGCTGGGCCGCGCGGCGCCACTGCCTGCGGCGCAAGCTCGCCTTCACCACCGCCTTTCACACCAAGTTTCCCGAGATCCTGCACGCGGCGCTGGGGGTGCCCGTGTCCTGGGGATACGCGCTGCTGCGCCGCTTTCACCGTCCCAGCAGCGGCGTGATGGTGCCGACCCAGGGCGTGCTCGACATGCTCAAGTCCCGCGGCTTTCGCCAGTTGCGCGCCTGGACGCAGGGCGTGGACACGCACCTGTTCTCGCTGACGGACCCGCCCACGGCTTATGCGCCGCTCGGGCCGCTGGCGCACCCGGTCAGCCTGTACGTCGGGCGCATATCGCACGAGAAAAACCTCGATGCCTTTTTGCGCATGGACGTGCCCGGCAGCAAGGTCGTGTGCGGCGTCGGGCCACTGGCTTCGGCGCTGCGCCATCGTTACCCGAACGTGCACTGGCTCGGCCTGTTGCCTCGCCACGAACTGGCGCGGGTGTACGCGGCGGCCGACGTGTTCGTCTTTCCCTGCCGCAGCGAGACCTTCGGCCTGGTCATGCTCGAAGCCATGGCCTGCGGCGTGCCGGTGGCGGCCTACCCGGTGGATGGTCCGCTGCAGGTGGTGGGCGAGGGCCGGGCCGGTGCGCTGCGCGAGGACCTGCGTGAAGCGTGGCGAGAGGCGCTCAAAGTCAAACGCCACGAAGCGCGGGACCGTGCCTTGCTGTTCGGATGGAGCCGGGCAGCGACCCTGTTCGTCTCCCACCTCAGCGTGCTGAGCCGGCCTCGACGGCCAAGGTCCGCGATGCGCGTGGCGAAGGACGTGGATGGCGCCGCACTGTCACACAAACGTCATCCAATCGTTGAATAATCGACACATGGTGAGCCACGGACCACCGGCCGGGAGCGGCGGGCAACGGGCGAACCCCCGATCTCTGCGGCACCCATGAGTGGCAATACCCTGAACCAGAAGCACCTTCTTCTTGACCGTGACCACAGCATCCTCGCTTTCAACGAGCGGGTCATGGACTGGGCGCGCCGGCCGGACGTGCCGCTGCTGGAGCGCCTGCGCTACCTGAGCATCGTCTCCAGCAACCTGGATGAGTTCTTTGAAGTCCGCGTGGCACCGCACCTGACGGCGGCCCGGGCCAACGAGCAGCGCGGGCTTTACACCTCGCAGTCCTACGAGGAGCTCTCGGACAAGGTGCACTCGCTGGTGGCACAGCAATACGCGATCTACAACGACGAGTTGTTGCCGCTGCTGGAAAAGAAGGGCATCAAGCTGATCTCGCACGGTGAGCGCAACCAGCGCCAGCGTCGCTGGGTCAAGGAGTTCTTCACCAAGGAAGTGCAGCCGCTGCTGATGCCGGTCGGGCTGGACCCGGCCCACCCGTTTCCGCAGGTGGCCAACAAGTCGCTCAACTTCATCGTGCGCCTCACCGGCAAGGACGCCTTCGGCCGCGAGAACGAGATCGCGATCGTGAAGGTGCCGCGCATCCTGCCGCGCTTCTTCCGCATGCCGCCGGTCAAGGGTTCCCGGCAGACGCACTTCGTCTCCATTTCCAGCCTGATCCGATCGCACCTGAACGATCTGTTTCCCGGGCGTCAGGTCACCGAGTTTTCGCAGTTCCGCGTCACCCGCCACTCCGATCTGGCGGTGGATGAAGAGGAGGTGAAGAACCTGCGCACCGCCTTGCGCAAGGGCTTGCAGCAACGCCACTATGGTCAGGCCTTGCGCCTGGAGGTCTCGGCCGGCTGTTCGGTCCACCTCTCCAACTTCCTGCTGGAACAGTTCGCGCTGCCTGAGCGGGCGCTGTACCGCGTGCCCGGTCCGGTCAACCTGGTGCGGCTGAACCAGTTGATCGACCAGGTCGATGCCCCTGCGCTGCGCTTCGAGACCTACAACGCGGGCTGGCCGGCCCAGCTCACGCCGGGGCAGTCGTACTTCGAGCGCCTGCGGCAGGGCGATGTGCTCATCCACCAGCCCTTCGAGAGTTTCGATGCGGTGCTCGGTTTCCTGCGCGAGGCCGTGGAAGACCCGGATGTGCTGGCCATCAAGCAGACCATCTACCGCACCGGCGCCAAGTCGGAGCTGATGAACCTGCTGCGCGAGGCGGTGCGCCGCGGCAAGGAGGTGACGGCGGTGGTCGAGCTCAAGGCGCGCTTCGACGAAGAGGCCAACATCAACTACGCCGAGCGGCTGGAGTCGGTGGGCGCTCAGGTCGTCTATGGCGTGGTGGGTCTCAAGACGCACGCCAAGATGCTGCTGGTCACGCGGCGCGAGGCCAGCGGCCTGCGCCGCTATGCCCACCTGTCCACCGGCAATTACAACCCCGGCACGGCGCGCCTCTACACCGATCTGAGCTACCTCACGGCCGACGACGCGCTCACCGCCGACATGGAGCAGATCTTCCTGCACCTGGCGAGCCAGAATCGCCTGCCCAAGCTCAACAAGGCCCTGATCGCCCCGTTCCACCTGCACAAGGCCATGCTCGACAAGGTGGAGGCCGCCGGTGCCGCCGCCAAGGCCGGCCAGGACGCGCGCATCGTGCTGAAGATGAACGCACTGACCGACGAGCCGATGGCGCGCGCATTGGCCGTGGCCTCGCAGCAGGGCGTGAAGATCGATCTGATCATCCGGGGCGCCTGCATCCTGCCCGCCCAGGTGCCGGGCTTCACCGACAACGTGCAGGTGCGTTCGGTGATCGGGCGGTTGCTGGAGCATTCACGGGTGTTCTACTTCCGCACCGGCGAGGTGGAGGAACTCTGGCTGTCCAGCGCCGACTGGATGAACCGCAACATGCTGCGGCGCATCGAGCTTGCCTGGCCCGTGACCGACAGCGCATTGCGCCGCCGCATCATCGACGAATGCCTGCAGGCCTACCTGCACGACACCAAGGACGCCTGGCTGTTGCGGCCGGATGGCAGCTACACCCCGGCAGGGACCGTCGGCAACGGCCGCAGCCGCACCATGCTCCATTCGGCCCAGGCCAGCCTGATGGCGCTGCATGGCAGCAAGGGTTGACATCATGGAGGGCAGCACCATGGATCTGATTCTCTGGCGGCATGCGGAAGCGCACGAACACCCCGACCTGCTCACCGGGCGGCCGGGCGACACACAGGACATGGCGCGGCGACTGACCCCGCGCGGCGAAAAGCAGGCCACCCGCATGGCGGCCTGGCTGGACCGGCAACTGCCCGATGGCGCACGCATCTGGAGCAGCCCGGCCATCCGCTGCGAGGAAACGGTGCTGGCGCTGGGCCGCAAGTTCAAGCTGCGCGAAGCGCTCTCGCCCGACGGGGACCCGCTGGCCCTGCTGGAGCTGGTCCAGTGGCCTCATGGCAAGTCGCCGGTGGTGGTGGTGGGGCATCAGCCCACGCTGGGGCGCGTGGTGGCCGGCCTGCTGGGCATGACCGAAGAAGACTGTTCGGTCAAGAAGGGCGCCGTGTGGTGGCTGCGCCACCGCGAGCGCGATGGCGTGGGCCAGACCGTGGTGGTCACGGTGCAGACCCCCGAGCTGATCTGATCAGGCGGCCTTCTTGGCGGGTGCCGCACGGCGAACCGTCGGGCGCTTGGCGGCGGGCTTGGTCGCAGGCGCGGCTTTTTTGGCCACAGGCTTCTTGGCCACGGGCTGGGCGGGCGCCTTGGCGGCGGGCTTGACGACCTTGGGGGCGGCCGGCTTGGCCGCGGGCTTGGGAGCCGCCGCCGGGGTGGTCACCGCCGGGCGGCCCGTCTTGAGCGTGGGCACAGCCGCCAGCGCTGCCTTGTAGGCCGCATCGTTCAGACCCTGCAGTGCCATCAGACCGGCGCGCAGCAACTCGCTCTTCTTGACGCTGGTGCCCAGTGCGATCGCGCGGGTCTTGAGCTGGTCGATGGCGGCGAATTCGGTCTTGGGGATGGTGAAGCTGTCGCGCACCAGCTTGGGTTTCTTGGGGCTGGTTTTGCTGCTCTGACTGGCCATGAATGCACTCCGACAATGAAAAAAGGGGTCGGAGTATAAACCGTATATACCGTTTTCTGTCTACCTCGGAATGGTGACAGCCGTGTGACGGAGTGCGTCAGCGAATGTCCGCGGTGAACTTCCAGGCCGACTTCTGCCAGGCCACGACTTCCTCACCGAGCAACCAGGCCGATTGCGGGTAGCGCTTGGCCCAGCCCGGGTTGGTGGAGACCTTGAAGGCCCGGGGCTTGTAGCTCAGCTTGACCGACTGGTACTCGGGCATCTGGCGCGCGTGGCAGAGCAGCACGGCCAGCCGCAAGGCCATGAGCTGCTTGGCGAACAGCTCGTCCATCAGCGCCTCTTCGAGTTTGCGCAGCTTGCCGCGCTGTCCCATCACCAGCTGGCTCATGCGGTGCAGCTCGGGGAGGGAGAAGCCCGGCGCATCCACGTTGTCCAGGATGTAGGCGCCATGGTGGTGGGAGCGCTCGTGCGAGATGTGCGTGCCGATTTCGTGCAGGCGGGCCGCCCAGGCCAGCTTCTGTGAATAGCGCTCGTTCTGGGCGTCGAGTGCCGCGATCTGGGAGAAGAGGGCGGTGCTGACTTCGCTGACCCGCTGGGCTTGCATGCCGTCGGCGGAAAAGCGCTGGGCCAGCCAGCGCACGGTGCGCTCGCGCACGTCGCCGCCGTCGGTGTCGCGGTCGATCAGGTCGTAGAGCGCCCCATGGCGCAGCGCGCCCTGGGCTGGCAGCATCTGCTCGATGCCGAAGAGGTCGAAGATGGCCCTCAACACGCTCACACCACCGCCGATCACCGGGCGGCGGTCGTCCTTCAGGCCTTCCAGGCGCAGCTGGTCGGCGCTGCCGGCCTTGATCATTCTCTCGGTCAGCCAGTCCAGCCCGGCGCGGGTGACCACACCGGAGGCCCAGCCATTGGCGGCCAGCATGTCGGCGACCGCACCCACGGTGCCCGAGGAGCCGTAGGCGACGGTCCATTCCGGTGTCGGGAATTTGTCGAGCGCCTCGTCGATCACCGCCTTGGCCGCCACTTCGGCGGTCTTGAAGGCCGAGGCGGTGAACTGGCCGCGCGGAAAGTAGCGCGTGGACCAGGCCACACTGCCCAGCCGGTACGACTCCATGGCGTGTGCCGTGTAGCCCTGGCCCAGGATCATCTCGGTGGAGCGCCCGCCGATGTCCACCACCAGCCGTCTTTCGTCCGAATGGGGCAGCAGGCGGGACACGCCCTGGTAGATCAGGCGGGCTTCCTCGTGGCCGGAGACGACGTCGATCGAGAAACCCAGGATGGCCTGGGCGTTGCGCAGGAATTCGTCGCGGTTCTTCGCTTCGCGCAGGGTCTGCGTCGCCACCGCGCGCACCTGCTGTTTCTTGAAGCCGTGCAGCCGCTCGGCGAACCGGGCCAGGCACTCCCAGCCACGTTCCATCGCTGCCTGGCTGAGGTTCTTTTCCTCGTCCAGCCCGGTGCCCTGGCGCACGGTTTCCTTCAGGTATTCGATGCGTTCGATGTGGCCCGAGTGGTAACGGCCGATCTCCAGCCGGAAACTGTTGGAGCCGAGGTCGATGGCGGCGAGGAGGGTTCCGTTTTGCATGCGAGACGGCGGCCGTGGGCCGAGGGTGGCCCCAGGGGCAGGATTGAGCGGGAAAACCCGGATTGTGACGCATGCCCGTGACACCCATCCGTGGGCGGGCGCCCAAACCGCCCCCTCTGTTGTGTGACAAGTGTCCCCTGTCACATGTATGTCATATTGCCTTTCTAAAGTTCTCCTTGTTACGAATCCCCAACCGCTAGGAGTCACTTCATGATCAACAAACGAATTTTCCTCAAGACCGTGGCCGCAGCCGCCATGGCCACCGCTGGCATGGGCTCCGCACTGGCTGCCGACATCACGGGCGCAGGCGCTTCCTTCCCTTACCCGATCTACGGCAAGTGGGCCGAGGCCTACAAGAAGGAAACCAACGTCGGCCTGAACTACCAGTCCATCGGCTCGTCGGGCGGCATTCGCCAGATCAAGGCCAAGACCGTGGCTTTCGGCGCGACGGACGCCCCCGTGTCCGGTGAAGACCTCGACAAGGACGGCATGGTGCAATTCCCCGCCATCATCGGCGGCACGGTGCCCGTGATCAACCTCGAAGGCTTCAAGCCGGGCGAACTGCGCGTGACCGGTCCCGTGCTGGCCGACATGTTCCTGGGCACCATCACCAAGTGGAACGACCCCAAGCTGGCTGCCCTGAACCCGGGCAAGACCCTGCCTGACCAGGCCATCACCATCATCCACCGCTCCGACGGTTCGGGCACCACCTTCAACTTCACCGACTACCTGGCCACCGTGAGCAAGGACTGGGCCGACAAGGTGGGCAAGGGCGCCGCCGTCAAATGGCCGGCCGCTTCCTCCGTCGGTGGCAAGGGCAACGAAGGCGTGGCCGCCAACGTGACCCGTGTGAAGGGCTCGCTGGGCTACGTGGAATACGCGTACACCAAGAAGAACAACATGCCTTTCCTGCAGCTGCAGAACAAGGACGGCAAGTACGTGAGCCCGGACGACAAGTCGTTTGCCGCCGCCGCCGCCGGCGTGAACTGGTTCAGCGTGCCGGGCATGGGCGTGTCCATGGTGGATGCCAAGGGCGCCGAGAGCTGGCCCATCAGCACGGCTTCGTTCATCCTGATGTACAAGCAGCCGACCGACAAGGCCCAGTCCGCCGAAGTGCTGAAGTTCTTCGACTGGTCGTTCAAGAGCGGCAAGCAGATGGCCGCCGATCTGGACTACGTGGCCCTGCCCGACAGCCTGACGAACGAGATCCGTTCCAAGGTCTGGTCGCAGATCCAGAAGTAAGCCAGCTTTTCATCCGATGACATCCGCCGGCTGGAAAGGGCTGGCCGGCGGATCCAGTTGTTCTCAGGATCACAATACGGGAGTCAACATGAGCGTGGGAACAACCATGAGTTCGAAATCTGCGCCGGCGGAGTCCGGCAATCCCAGCATGGTGTCGATTGCCAAGCGGCAACGCATCGAAGACATCGTCTTTCACCGGCTCACCCAGGGCTTTTCGCTGCTGGTGCTGGTGGCCCTGATGGGCATCATCATTTCCCTTTTCATCAACGCCTGGCCGGCTTTCCAGAAGTTCGGCCTGGGTTTCATCTGGCGCGTCGAATGGGACGTGGTCAACGAGGAGTTCGGTGCCGCGATCGCCATCGTGGGCACGCTGGCCAGTGCCGGCATCGCCTTGCTGATCGCCGTGCCCCTGGCCTTCGGCATCGCGCTCTTCCTGACCGAGAACTGCCCCGTCTGGCTGCGCCGTCCCCTGGGCACGGCGGTCGAATTGCTGGCGGCCGTGCCGTCCATCATCTACGGCATGTTCGGCCTGTTTGTCTTCGCCCCGCTGTTCGCCGACTACGTGCAGCCCGGCATGCAGGGCCTGCTGGGCTCCATGCCGCTGATCGGCCCGCTGTTCGGCGGTGCCACCAACGGCATCGGCATCCTGGCCGCCGGCATCGTGCTGGCTTTCATGGTGCTGCCGTTCATCGCCGCGGTGATGCGCGACGTGTTCGAGATCGTGCCGCCCATCCTGCGCGAATCGGCCTACGGCCTGGGTTGCACCACCTGGGAGGTGGTGCGCCGCGTGGTGCTGCCCTACACGCAGAAGGGCGTGATCGGCGGGATCATGCTGGGTCTGGGTCGCGCCCTGGGCGAGACCATGGCCGTCACCTTCGTGATCGGCAACGCCAACCGTCTGCCCACCTCGCTGTTCTCGCCCGGCACCTCGATCGCCTCGACGCTGGCCAACGAGTTCGGTGAAGCGGCCGACTTCCACCTCTCCACGCTGTTCGCTCTCGGCTTCCTGCTCTTCGTCATCACCTTCATCGTGCTGTCAGCTGCCAAGATCATGCTGCTGCGCGCTGAAAAGGCCAAAGGCCTCTGAGGTCATCCCATCATGGAATTCAACCAACGCCTCTACAAGCGCCGCCAGCGCGCCAACACGATCGGCCTGACCCTGTCCATGGGCGCCATGGTGCTGGGTCTGTTCGTGCTGCTCTGGATCCTCAGCGTGCTGCTCAGCAACGGCCTGGCCGCGCTGGACTGGAACATGTTCACCCAATCCACGCCCGCGCCGGGCACGGACGGCGGTGGCCTGGCCAACGCCATCGTGGGCAGCCTGATGATGGTCGGCTTCTCGGTGCTGGTCTCCACGCCCATCGGCATCTTTGCCGGCGTGTACCTGGCCGAGTACGGCGACACCAGCAAGACCGCCGAACTCACGCGCTTCGTGACCGACATCATGCTGTCGGCCCCGTCCATCGTGCTGGGCCTGTTCGTGTATGCGATCGCCGTGGCCACGCTGGGCAACTTCTCCGGCTGGGCCGGCAGCCTGGCGCTGTCGCTGATCGCGGTCCCGGTGGTGGTTCGCACCACCGAGAACATGCTGCGCCTGGTGCCGGGCAGCCTGCGCGAAGCGGCCTTCGCCCTGGGCGCGCCGCGCTGGAAGGTGGCCACGCTGGTCACGCTGCGCGCGGCCAAGAGCGGTGTGATGACCGGCTTGCTGCTGGCCGTGGCCCGCATCAGCGGCGAAACCGCGCCACTGCTGTTCACCGCGCTGAACAACCAGTTCTTCAGCACCGACATGGGTGCCCCCATGGCCAACCTGCCGGTGGTGATCTTCCAGTTCGCCCTGAGCCCCTACGACAACTGGATCCGGCTGGCCTGGGGCGGCGCATTGCTGATCACCCTCTCGGTGCTGGCCCTCAACATCGTGGCGCGGGTCTTCCTGCGCGAGAAGAAGGCGGGCTGAGCCCTCCGAACAACCGAACACCCGACACGGAACCGACCACCATGCCCAACACCGCCACTGCCACCGCTCCGGCCGCCACGGCCCACGCCAAGAATGCGCTCGAGCTGCGCAACCTGAACTTCTTCTACGGCAAGTTCCAGGGCCTGAAGAACGTCAACATGAACATCGAGGAACGCAAGGTCACCGCCTTCATCGGCCCCTCGGGCTGCGGCAAGTCCACGCTGCTGCGCACGCTCAACCGCATGTACAGCCTGTACCCCGGCCAGCGCGCCGAGGGCGAGATCAACTTCTACGGCCAGAACATCCTGGATGCCAAGCAGGACATCAACCTGCTGCGCGCGCGCATCGGCATGGTGTTCCAGAAGCCCACGCCGTTCCCCATGTCGATCTACGACAACATCGCCTTCGGCGTGAAACTGTACGAAGACCTGAGCAAGGGCGAGATGGACGACCGCGTGGAATGGGCGCTGTCCAAGGCGGCCCTGTGGAACGAGGTCAAGGACAAGCTCAACCAGAGCGGCCTGTCGCTCTCCGGCGGCCAGCAGCAACGCCTGTGCATCGCGCGCAGCGTGGCCGTGAAGCCCTCGGTGCTGCTGCTCGACGAGCCCACCTCCGCGCTGGACCCGATCTCCACCGGCAAGGTGGAAGAACTGGTGCACGAGCTCAAGCAGGACTACACCATCGCCATCGTCACGCACAACATGCAGCAGGCCGCCCGCTGCAGCGACTACACCGCCTACATGTACCTGGGCGAGCTGATCGAATTCGGTTCGACCGAGCAGATCTTCTTCAAGCCGAACAAGACGGAGACGGAAGACTACATCACGGGCCGCTTCGGCTGAGCCCGCTCATTCAGCGATCCAAGGAGGCCATTCATGACCGACAAACACATCTCCAGCCAGTTCGACGCCGAGCTGAACTCCATTTCCACGCACGTGCTCGAAATGGGCGGCCTGGTCGAGTCCCAGCTGCACCAGGCGGTCTACGCGCTGATCCACATGAGCCTGGAGTCGGCCGAGCAGGTGATGGAGAACGAGAACCGCATCAACCAGATGGAAGTGCAGATCGACCACGAGATCATCTCCACCATCGGTCGGCGCCAGCCCACGGCCCGCGACCTGCGTTTCCTGATGGCGATCTCGCGCACCACGCAGAATCTGGAGCGCGCGGGTGACGAAGTGGCCCGCATCGCCCGCATGGTCAAGTCCATCATCCAGAACGGTTCGCCCCGCAACCTGCCCAGCTCGGAGCTGCGCATGGCCGCCGACCTCGCTGCCGCGCTGCTGCGCAAGTCGCTGGACTCGTTCGCGCGCCTGGACACCGCCATGGCGGTCGCCATCATCAAGGGCGACGACGCGATCGACCACGAGTACAACGGCTTCCTGCGCAAGCTCATCACCTACATGATGGAAGATCCCCGCACCATCTCGCCCAGCCTGGATCTGCTGTTCCTGGCCAAGTCGATCGAGCGCGTGGGCGACCATGCGAAGAACATCGCCGAACAGATCATCTTCATCGTCAAGGGCGAAGACGTTCGACACGTGCCCATGTCGGCGGTGGAGTCGGTGGTCGGATGAGAAAGCTGCCACGCGTCCTCGTGGTCGAGGACGAACCTTCCATTGCCGAGCTGATCGCGGTCAACCTGCGCCACAACGGTTTCGCGCCCACGGTCGTGTTCGATGGTGCGGCCGCCCAGCGCGAGGTGGACGCGGTGTTGCCCGACGTGATCCTGCTCGACTGGATGCTGCCCGGCGAAAGCGGTGCCGTGCTGGCCCGCCAGTGGCGCAAGAGCGAGCGCACCAAGACCGTGCCCATTCTGATGCTCACGGCCCGCAGCGACGAGAGCGACAAGGTCCAGGGCCTGGACGCCGGTGCCGACGACTACATCACCAAGCCGTTTTCCACCCAGGAACTGCTCGCTCGCATCCGCGCCGTGCTGCGCCGCCGGGCGCCCGAGATCGTCAACGACTCGGTGCAGGTGGGGGAGCTGGCGCTGGACGCGGCCACCTACCGGGTGACCTTCCGGGGGGCGGAACTCAAGGTCGGGCCGACGGAATTCAAGCTGCTGCATTACCTGATGAAACACGCCGAGCGGGTGCACACCCGTGGTACGCTGCTCGACAAGGTCTGGGGAGACCATGTGTTCATTGAGGAGCGTACCGTGGACGTGCACGTCAAGCGATTGAGAGAATCATTGGGTGAAGCGTCCGGCATGGTGGAAACGGTGCGCGGCGCCGGCTACCGCCTCACGGCGATGAACCACACCGGAAAACCGGCCCAAGGCGCCCCGACCCAGGCCGCATGACCCGTCGAGCGATTGAACTGCTGCTCCTGGTTGCGCTGGGGGCTGTCTGGGGGTGGGCGCACGAGTCGCCCGCCATCACCTTTGCCGGCGGCCTCGTGGGCGCGCTGGTGTGGTCGTTCGTGGACGGTTTGCGGGCGCGCCGCGTGCTGCGCTGGCTCAACAAGGGTGAAGCGACCCGGGCCCCCAATCTGAGCGGCGCCTGGGGCGAGCTGGTGGAGCGTTGCCGCAAGGTCATCAAGAAGCTGGAGAAGAAGGCGCAAAGCAGCGACGCGCGCCTGGAAGACTTTCTGGCCGCCATCCAGGCCTCGCCCAACGGCGTGGTGCTGCTCGACTCCTCCGGGCGCATCGAATGGTCCAACCTCACGGCCGCCAATCACATGGGCTTCGATCCCCAGCAGGACCTCGGCCAGTACGTGAGGAATCTGGTGCGCAACCCGGCCTTCACGGCCTACATGGCGGGCGGCGATTTTGGTCACGAGATCCAGATCGACGGGCCCGGTCCCCGGCCTTCGCAGCCGACCAAGATCTCGCTGCAGATCCACCCCTACGGCAAGAAGCGCAAGCTGATGATCACGCGCGACGTGACCGCCGTGCAGCTGGCCGAAGCGATGCGTCGCGACTTCGTCGCCAACGTGTCGCACGAGATCCGCACGCCGCTCACCGTGCTCAGCGGTTTCGTGGAAACCATGCAGAGCATTCCCCTGGAGGAGGCCGACCGCTCGCGCTACCTGGACCTCATGAGCCAGCAGGCCCACCGCATGCAGACCCTGGTCAGCGACCTGCTGACCCTGTCCCGCCTGGAAGGCAGTCCCGCGCCCGGCCCGGGCGAGTGGATCGACGCCGAGGAGCTTCTGAACCATGTGATGGCGGAGGCCAGGGGGCTGACGCACGCGATTGCCGCGACACCCCACGACATCGAGTCGGTGGATGGCCCCGATCTCTGGGTGTCCGGCGCCCGCACGGAGCTTCTGAGCGCGATGTCCAACCTGATGAGCAACGCGGTGCGTTACACGTCCGGGGGCGGGCGCATCCGTGCGGGCTGGCGGCGGCGTGCCGATGGCTGGGCAGAGTTCTTCGTCAACGACACGGGGCCGGGCGTGGCCGCCGAACACATTCCGCGCCTGACCGAGCGCTTCTACCGCGTGGACCGCAGCCGCTCGCGCGAAACTGGCGGGACCGGCCTGGGGCTGGCCATCGTCAAGCACGTGGCGCAGCGCCACGGCGGCCACATCGACGTGCAAAGTGCCCTGGGTGAGGGGTCGACCTTTGCGATCGCCTTGCCACCCTCGCGGGTGCGCGATCGCGTCAGCGACTGACGCGCTGGTAGACCAGCAGGCTTTCCTTGTTGTCGGTCAATCGGCGCACCGTGGCCTTGAAGGCCCACTGGGTGAGATCGACGCGCTGATCCAGCGTGGGCTGATCCTCGGGGTCCACGACCAGGCTGCGGCAACGGTCATGATCGCTGGCGCCGATGCGCACCAGTTGAAGACGGCCGTGGTACTGAAGGGCGGCGATCTGCGCCTGGCTCAGGCCGTCGACCAGCACACAGCTGCGGGGCGAGACCAGCCCGGCGATGCCGCGCGAGATCGGGCCGTAGCTGCGGCCGAAGTCCAGCAGTGGGAGCCAGAGCGTCATCAGCAACAGCCAGCACAGGGTGGCGCCGGCCGCAGGCAGCACCAGGCTCTTCCACAGCGCCTGGCGGTGCCGGCCGACGCGCCAGGCCACCAGCCAGAGCCAGGCCGCGGTCGCGATCGCGCCGGCGGCGAAGAGCAGGAAGGAGAACTCGGGCGCGAACCCCGGGGCGAGCCTGGCGACGTTGGCCGCCGGCTTGGCGGGCACACCGGTCTGCATCGCCAGCCAGATCACCCAGATCACCAGCGCACAGCCCGAGAAGAACACCAGCGTGAACCAGTCCACCAGCGCGGCCACGCTGCGGCGCAGCGTGGGAAGGGCAAAGGCGGCGAGCGACGCCAGCGCGGGCAGGCCGAGCAGCAGGGCGCGGTCGCGTTCGTCCGACAGGGCGCTGTCCGCCACGCTGACCAGTGCGGCCCACAAGGGCAGCGCGACATGGGGCCGCAGCAGCTGATGGCGCCAGCGCCACAAGGTCCAGAGCACCAGCGGCCAGGCCGGCCAGGTGAACCACACCAGCAGCTTGCTCCAGCTGCGCCACTGCACCTCGGCCCACGGGGTCTGCAGGGCCGGGGTAGGAACCTGCCCCAGGTAGGCCGCCGCAGCGAAAGCGACGATCAGCAGCAGGGCGGCCAGCAGCAAGGGATCGCGGCCGGATGGCGGCGCCTCGAGCAACCAGTCCGTTTGCGGGGTGCTGGCGGAAGGTTCGCGGCGCGAGAGCCACAGGACGATCAGCAAGCCGCTGGCCAGCAGGAACGCGATCCAGGGGGCACCGCTGAAGATCAGGGCGAGCACGGCGACCCCCCAGGCGAGCACGCTGCGGCCGGGGCGGCGGCTGCCTGCGTGGGCCAGCCGTGCGGCCGCGAACAGCAGCAGCGACACCCAGGCCAGCCGGGCCAGATCGGGCGTGGTTTCGTGCGAGAGCTGGGCCAGGCCCAGGCAGGCCATGAGCGCCAGCAGGCCGGCGTCGGCCAGGGCGCGCGCGTAGTCGGTGGGTTTCGCCTCGCCTCCGAAGGCAAAGGCCACAGGCTGCGCCGCAGGCTGGCGCGCCAGGTGGTACACCGTGTACCAGGTGCAGACCAGCGTGAGGGCCAGCAGCAGGGCAAACGGGATGCGCGCCGCGAAATCGGCGGAGACGAAAGGCAGCAGCCGGATGAAGGCGGCTCCCAGCCAGTAGGGCAGCGGGCCGGCTTCTTCCGCCGCCAGACCCAGCACCTGAGGACTCCACCAGCCGCTGTGGCCGGAGGCCATCTCGAGCATCACGCCGAAGGCGGACACATCGGCGTTCTTCCAGGGCTCACGGCCCAGGAATCCGGGCAGCACATAGGCGACGCAGAACAGGATGAGTGCGAGCCTCGGCAGTCGGCGCACGGCCGACTGGGTGACGATGGCGGGGGTGGGCTGGTTCACTGCGGCGAATATACAGGGGCGAAAAAAAAGCAGCCGGTGTGGGCTGCTTTTTTGGCGCAAGGCGCGGGCACCCGGTGGTCCGGGCACACGCCGCTTACTTGGCGGCGGTCTTGCCGTAACGGTTGCGGAAGCGCTCGACGCGGCCACCCATGTTGTCCACGCTCTTCTGCGTGCCGGTGTAGAAGGGGTGCGATTCGCTGGAGGTGTCCAGCTTGAACAGCGGCAGCTCGCGGCCGTCTTCCATCTTGATGGTTTCTTTCGCGTTCACGCAGGAGCGGGTCACGAATTTGAAACCGTTGGAGAGGTCCTGGAAGCAGACTTCGCGGTAGTTGGGGTGGATACCGTCTTTCATGGCGTTTCTTTCAGTTCAGGTGCCGCAGCCGCAACGAAACCGTTTCGTTGTACTTGCCGCAATCAGCAAAGCCTCGGATTATAACCTCAGCCGCCCCGGCGCATCATGTCGAAGAACTCGGAATTGTTCTTGGTCGACTTCATGCTCTTGAGGACCATCTCCATTGCCTCGATTTCGTCCATGTTGTACATGAATTGGCGCAAGATACGGGTCTTTTGCAGGATTTCGGGCTGGAGCAGCAGTTCCTCGCGGCGTGTGCCGCTGCGGTTGAGCTGGATCGAGGGGAACACCCGTTTCTCGTACAGACGGCGGTCCAGGTGGATTTCGCAGTTGCCCGTGCCCTTGAACTCTTCGAAGATCACTTCGTCCATGCGGCTGCCGGTGTCGACCAGGGCCGTGGCGATGATGGTGAGCGAGCCACCTTCTTCGATCTTGCGGGCTGCGCCGAAAAAGCGCTTGGGGCGCTGCAGGGCGTTGGCGTCGACACCGCCGGTCAGCACCTTGCCGCTGGAGGGCAGCACGTTGTTGTACGCGCGGGCCAGGCGGGTGATGGAGTCGAGCATGATTACGACGTCCTTGCCCAGTTCCACCAGGCGCTTGGCGCGCTCGATCACCATCTCGGCGACGTGCACGTGGCGGGCCGCCGGTTCGTCGAAGGTGGAGGCGATGACCTCGCCGCGCACGGTGCGCTGCATTTCCGTCACTTCCTCGGGGCGCTCGTCGACCAGCAGCACCATGAGCACCACCTCGGGGTGGTTGGCCGTGATGGCGTGGCACAGGTGCTGCATCATCACCGTCTTGCCGCTCTTGGGCGGGGCCACGATCAGCGCGCGCTGGCCGCGGCCGATGGGAGCGATGATGTCGATCACGCGGCCGGTGATGTTCTCTTCGCTCTTGATGTCGCGTTCCAGTCGCATCTGTTCCTTGGGGAACAGGGGCGTCAGGTTCTCGAACATGATCTTGTGCTTGTTGTCCTCG
>Ga0247823_10001035_pt1 | contig 23445 bp, 23 predicted proteins | sample 13C_PalmiticAcid_2_FD_192426 | JGI IMG/M metagenome (GOLD analysis project Ga0247823, IMG submission 192426) | Soil microbial communities from agricultural site in Penn Yan, New York, United States - 13C_PalmiticAcid_Day30 | ecosystem: Environmental > Terrestrial > Soil > Agricultural land... | reverse complement strand
GGTCAGCTGGGCCAGCGACAGTGCCAAGCCGTACGCGTCGGCACGCTGGTGGGCGGCCCAGCCGAGGGCCGCCCGGATGTCGTCGGCCGCCGCGTCGAATCTGGCTCGCCACGCGCCCGCGCGTGGTGCGTCCCCGGTCAGGTCGGTCGCGGTCGCCGAGCACCAGCGCAGGTGGCGGGCGCGGACATCGGCGAGTTCACCCGCGGCGGTCAGCTGTTCTACACCGAACTGGCGGATGGTCTCCAGCGTGCGATACCGGGTCCCGTCCGCGGAGGGCACCACCGTGAGCATGCTGTGCTCGGTGAGCCGGGCCAGCCCGTCCATCACCTCGGCCGCCGCAAGCGGCTCGAACGCGGCGACCTGGCAGGCCGCGTCCACTGTGAACGGGGCGACGAAGACCGCGATCCGACGCAGCAGCGTGCGGTCGGCTGAGTCCAGGAGCGCGTGGCTCCAGTCCAGTGTGGCCCTAACCGACCGGTGCCGGTCGTCGGCCCGCGCGCCGCCGCTCAGCAGTCGGAGCTGGTCGGAGAGGGTGCCCGCGAGTCCGTCCAAGCCGAGCGTGGGCAACCGGGCGGCGGCCAGCTCGATCGCCAGCGCCACGCCGTCCAGTCCCCGGCAGATCTCGGCGGCCTGGTCGCGCTGCTCCGGCGCCAGCGGCGAGCCCACCGCGGCGGCCCGGTCTAGGAACAGGGCGACCGCGTCGGAGTCGCTGTCACCGGTCAGCGACAGCGGCGGAACGGGCTGGACGCGTTCGAACGGCACCATCAGCCGCGCCCGGCTGGTGGCCAGCACGGTCAGCCGCGGGCAGGCGGTGAGCAGCCGCTCCAGGAACCGCGCGACGCCGTCGCGCACGTGTTCGCAGTTGTCGAGCACGAGCAGGGCGTGCCGGTCGGCCAGCGCGGCGATCACCGACTCGTCCATGCCGCGGCTCTGGTGCTCGCCGATGCCGACCGCCGCCGCGACCGCCGCCCCGACCATCGCCGGATCGGTGACCGGGACCAGATCGACGAACCAGCCGCCGTCGGGGAAGTCGCCCGCGGTCCGCTCGGCGACGGCCAGCGCCAGCCGGGTCTTGCCCACCCCGCCCGGGCCGACCGCGCTCACCTGCCGGTGCGTGTGGACCGCCTCGACCAGCGCCGCCAGCTCCTGGGCGCGGCCGACGAACGAGGTCACCGGGGTGGGCAGTCCGGTGGCCACCTTGCCCCCGCGCGCCGCCCGGCTCCACTCGGCCGCGAGCCGCGCGAGCGCCCGCCGGTCCGCCGCGCCGAGCTTGCGCAGCAGGGCGGACACGTGCGTCTCGACCGTGCGCACGGAGATGAACAGCCGCGCGCCGATCTCCGCGTTGCTGAGGTGCTCCCCGATCAGGGACAGCACCTCGGCCTCCCTGGTTGATATCCCCGCCTGCGCCGCCACGGACCCATCCTGCCCGATCCCGTATGGACTCCGTGGGGACTCAGTGGTGAGCACGGATGTGGGTTGGGCGGATCCGGGAGAGGCTTTACCCGTGGCCATCACCGGCCACACCCGATCAGATCCAAGGAGTGACGATGTCTTCCACCATGGGCGTCAAGACCGTGCTGCACCCCGTGTCCGACCTGGCGGCGGCGAAGGCCGTGTACACCGCTCTGCTCGGCATCGCGCCGCAGACCGACGAGTCCTACTACGTCGGCTACGAGGCCGAGGGCCAGCACATCGGGCTGGTGCCCGGCGGCGGCCCGCAGGGCATGACCGCGCCGGTGGCTTACTGGCACGTGCCCGACATCGAGGCGAAGCTCGCCGAGGTCACCGCCGCGGGCGCGACGGTGCGCGAGCCGGTGCGCGAGGTCGGCGGCGGCCGTGTCGTCGCCACCGTCACCGACCCCGACGGCAACGTCCTCGGCCTGCTCCAGGACCGCTGAACCCCACTAGCCGAACCCCAACACGAGTAAGGAACCAGACATGACGACCACGAAGAAGTCCGCGGCGTTCAGCGCCGACGAACTCGCCGCGATGAAGGACCACGCCCAGGAACTGAAGGCCACCGCGCGTCGCGACCCCAGCAAGGCCAAGGCCGATGGTGAGGCCGACGTGCTCGCGAAGATCGCCGAGATGGCCGGACCGGATCGGGTCATCGCCGAGCGGATCCACGAGATCGTCAAGGCCAACGCCCCGGAGCTCACCTCGAAGACCTGGTACGGGATGCCCGCGTACGCCAGGGACGGCAAGATCGTCTGTTTCTTCCAGCCCGCGGCGAAGTTCAAGGCCAGGTACGCGACGCTCGGCTTCAACGACGAAGCGCGGCTGGACGACGGTGCCATGTGGCCGACCGCCTTCGCGCTGGCCGAGTTGACCCCGGCCGACGAGGCGCTAATCGGCGCGCTCATCAAGCGGGCGGTGAGCTGACCCATGGCACCGCCGCCCCGCCCGGCCGACCAGCGCAAGAAGGACACCCTGCGCCGACTCGACCACGACGTCGACGCCTGGGTGGCCACGGCCGACTCCGTGGCCACGCCGTACCTGGTGCCGCTGTCGTTCCTCTGGGACGGCGAAACGCTGTTGATCTCGACAGCGGCGACCAACCCGACCGCCCGCAACCTCCGGGCGGGCGGTCGGGTCCGGCTCACCATCGGTCCGACCCGCGACGTGGTGCTCATCGAGGGAACCGCGGTGGTCGACCAGGTCGACACCGAGATCGGTGACGCGTTCGCGACGAAGACCGGGTTCGATCCCCGCGAACAGCGTGACTACCCCTACTTCCGCATCCGGCCGCTGCTGGTCCAGGCATGGCGCGAGGCCAACGAGATCGCGGGTCGGGATCTGATGGTGGCGGGGGAGTGGTTGGTGTAGCGGGTGAGTCGGCCATCGCATCCCAGGTGGCCGATCCCCGCACTACCAGAACACCGAGATCGGCGAACGCTTCCTTAACGATCATGCGTAATGCGCCCGTGGACAGCAGTTCTCTTTATGGAGCTGTGTCGTGGATCATGAATATCGCTCTAAGTAAACGTACTGGCGAGTAGAAGTAGATCTTGTCCGATCGGAATCACCGACTAGGTGGTACCGGGTACGGAGCGTCGATGGCAAAGTTACGCAACGGCGCAAATGCCACACCTTTGGTCGGTGACGAAACATAGGGGATGCGCATTGGACCTCGCCGCCGAGACCACCAGCTACTTCACCACTCGCCACCACGAAGAGCTCCGCGACCAGGTTCGTCTGTTCGCCGAGACCAAGGTCGCGCCGCTGGTTGCCGAGATGGAGTCCTCGCGGGCCGTCCACTTTGAAATGTCCAGACTGATCGCTCGGCAGGGCTGGATCGGCGTCACCGTGGCGCCTCGGTACGGCGGGATGGGTCTCGGCCACCTGGCCAAGACGATCATCATCGAGGAGCTGTCGAGGGTCAGCGGCGCGATGGGCGCCATGGTGCAGGCCTCCCAGCTCGGTGTGGCGAAGATCGTGCATTTTGGCAACGAGCAACAGAAGCGGCGCTGGCTACCGGCCATCAGCGACGGTCGGTGCCTTCCCACGATCGCGGTGACCGAGCCGGAGAGCGGCGGATTCGTCGCGGGGATGGCGGCCACGGCCAAGCGGGTCGGCGACCACTATGTACTCAACGGCCGCAAGGTGTTCGTCGGGAACAGCCACGTCGGCGATCTGCACGGCGTAGTGGTTCGGACCGGCAAGGGCTCGAAGGGACTGTCGGCGTTCCTGGTGGAATCGACCACCCCTGGGTTCTCCCTGGGGGAACACCAGCCTGCGATGGGCTTGCACGGCTTCAGCTTCGGCGAACTCATTTTCGAGAACTGCCGCGTCCCGGCGGAGAACCTGCTCGGTGTCGAGGGCGACGGACTCGCCGTCGCGTACTCGTCGAGCGTCCTGTATGGACGGCCCAACCTGACGGCTGTGTCGCTGGGGATCCACCGGGCGCTGGTGGAGCGGACAGTCGGCTTCGCCAAGGAGCATCAGCGTTACGGCAAGTCGCTGTGTGAACTCCCTACCGTCAAACAGAAGTTAGGCCAGCTCCAGTCCCAGCTGATGACCGCCACGCTCGCCGCCTACCACGCCGCGCATATGCTCGACCAGGGCATTCCCTGCGACGCGGACCTCATCAACGCCAAGCTACTGAACGTGGAGTCCTCTTTGGATGCCGCGCGCACCGCGATGGAGATCCACGCCGCCTACGGGCTCGACCCCGGTCGCCACATCGAGCGGTTCTTCCGCGACGCCAACCACATCTACGCCCCCGCGGGCACCTCGGACGTGCAGCGGCTGCGGCTGGCCGAGGTGGCGCTGGGGACCTATGAGGACCAGTGGTCGGCCCGGCTGTCCTGTCAGCTCAGGTCCAGCAGCGCCTCCCTGCGCACCGCCGTACACCAGGAGCGCGCAGGGTAGGCCGAAAGGTTCTCAGCGCTGGCGTTCCCGCTGGTGGATGAGGTCGACCACCTTGGCGGCCATCGACTTGATGAGCTCAAGGCCCGGTCGGCCCCACTGGCTCTCCTCCGTCGCCACGACACAGATCGTGCCGAGCGCGGTGTCGGTCCGGTCGATCAGCGGGGCGCCCATGTACGCGCGGACGCCGATGGAGTTGATCACCGGGTTGACCGCGAACCGCGGGTAGGCGCACACGTCGTCGAGCACCAAAGCCTTGCGCCGCACCACTACGTGCGGACAGAAGCCGTGGTCACGTGCCATCGTCCGGCTGGGTGTCGCGTTCGACGAGGACTGGGCCGCCTTCATCGCGTCGGCCTTCGCGCTCGACGGGACGTGCAGACCGGCGAAGTACTGCTCCTGCTCGCCGATGAAGTTGACCATCGCGTACGGCGCGCCAGCGGCCTGGGCGAGTTCGGTGGCGAACTCGTCGAACTCCGGGTCGGGCGTGCCGCCGAGGCCGAGCTCACCAAGCCGGATCAGCCGCCTGCCGACCTCGGGATCGTGCGGCGCGGTCAGCAGACGCGAGTCGATCATGTCGTGGTTCATGGATCTCCGGATCCTAGGTTCGGGTCGCGACGATGGACGTCGCGAGGACGGATTCGAGGAGGGCGATCAGAACCTCGCCCGCCGAGCGTTTATCGCGGGCATCGCAGCGCACGAGTGGGACATGCTGCTTGAGCGCGAGTGCCTGGCGCACCTCGTCGTCGGAATACCAGTGGCCGCCCTCGAAATCGTTGAGCGCCACGATGAACTTGATGTCACGCCGTTCGAAGAACTCGACGGCGCCGAAGCAGTCCTGCAGCCGCCGGGTGTCGGCGAGCACCACCGCGCCCAGCGCGCCGCGCGACAGTTCGTCCCACATGAACCAGAAACGGTCCTGGCCCGGTGTGCCGAAGAGGTAGAGAACCAGGTTCTTCTCGGTGATCGAGATTCGGCCGAAGTCCATGGCGACGGTCGTCGTCGTCTTGTTCTCGACGCCGTAAACGCTGTCGGTGCCGACACTGGCCGCGGTCAGCGTCTCTTCCGTTGTCAGTGGCTTGATTTCGCTCACCGAGCCCACAAATGTGGTCTTCCCGACCCCGAATCCGCCCGCGATAAGGATTTTGATCTGGATCGGGAACGGCTCATACGATCCGTCGGAGGCCATCAATCACCGCCCGTAGCACCGAAGGGTCATCCGAATATGACTCGCTGGGCGGAAACCTGGCGATCACCACGCCCAGTTCGATCAGGTCGGCCAGCAGGACCTTGGCCACCGTGACCGGCCGCCGCAGATGGGCGGCGACCTCGGCGACCGACATGGGCGACTGACACAGCCGCAGTGCCTGGGCGTGCTCGACGCCCAGTTTCTCCGGCGCGACCATCCCGCCGCCCGTGGCCCGGACCAGCGACATCAGGTCCAGGTGCGTGCTGGGCTGGGTGCGCCCATCGGTCATCGCGTACGGGCGCACACCGAACAGGTCGGGATCCCCGTCGGGATCCTCGTCCACGCCGGTCATGGTCATCTACTTCCATTGCTCGGCGACGTGGCGACCCGGTGCCGGGCGGGGGTGACGAGGACCGCCGGGACCTGGGTGCAGAGCCGCTGCATCTCGTAGCTGAGGATGCCCGCGTCGACGTCCGGCGCGGCCAGGACGGCGAGCACGCTGCCCGTGCCCGCCGCGGTGACGAACAGGATGACCTCGTTCAGCTCGATGATCACCTGGCGGACGCCCTCACCGCCGCCGCTGGTGAAGGTGGTGCCCACCTGGCCCGCCAGCGAGCGCATGCTGCTGGCCAGTGCCGCGAGGCGGTCCGCGCCGTCGTTGTCCAGTCCGTACCAGTATTTCGGGATCCCGTCGACCGACAGCAACAGTGAGCTGCGGGTGCTGGGGACTGCCTCGACCAGGCGCCGAAGCAGCCAGTTCAGGTCGTCGGCCATGGGGTGGATTCTCCTCGAGTAGGTCCTGGGTCGGACTGGTCCGATGCCGAGTCGCGGCTCTGTTCGTTGATCCAGTGCTCGCGACCCTGTTGAACGGTGGCCATCAGCTTGGTGTTGTGCCCAGGCACCGGCGCGGCCGGGATGGGCGGCTCAAGCAGCTCCTCGCGCAGGTGGGTGCCCTGTCGCTGCGGCAGCGGCGGTGGCTTGCTGCCGGGCTGCTCGTAGGCGGCCGTCTCGTCCGCGTCGGGGGTCATCCCGGCGCGCAGATCGGCGTAGGACCGGCCGGGCGCGCGCACGGGAAGCTCTGGCAGCTCGCTCTCCACGACGGCGGGCTGCCTGGTGGGGGCGACGGGCTCGGGCTCACGCGGCTCCACCCGTTGGCGCCTGCTCGTCGGCTGACGCGGCGTGAGCGGACTCGGTGCGGCCTGGACGGCCATCGGCCGTGGCGGCGTCGCGGGCGCGGGCTCCGGGAGGCGTTCACGCGGCGCGGGCGACGGGCGCCGGTTCTCCGCCTTCGGCTCGCTGAGCAGGTGCGGCGGCACGACGACGGCCGCGGCGATGCCGCCGAAGATGTTCGACTGCAGCCGAACCTTGATCCCGTGGCGCCTGGCCAGTTCCCGAACGACGGCGAGGCCGATGCGGCCGTCGTGCAGCAGTTCGCTGACGTCGATGCGGGTGTTGCCCTCGAGCAGCTTGTTGATCCGCTCCAGGTCCTCGTAGCTCATGCCGAGGCCGCGGTCCTGCACCTCGATGGCCAGGCCCGCGGTGACCTTGTGCGCCCGCACCTCGACCTTGGGGCCGTCCGGCGAGGTGAAGCGGGTGGCGTTCTCCAGCAGTTCGGCCAGCAGATGGATGACCTCGGCGACCGCGTGCCCGTGGATCTCGACGTCGTCGACCGGCACGATCGCGATCTGGCGGTAGTGCTCGGCCTCGGACACCGCGGCGAGCAGCACGGCGTAGACGCTGACCGGGCGGTTCGACCGGCGCTGCGGCGGTTCGCCACCCAGCACGGCCAGGTTCTCGCCCTGCCTGCGCGCGAGGGTGAAGAGGTGGTCGATCTCGTAGAGCCCGTCGAGCAGGACCGGGTCCTCGTTCTCCTGCTCCAGCTGGTCGATGCGCTGGATGGAGCGGTTGATCAGCGACTGCAGGCGCCGGGCCAGCTTGACGAACACCTCGCGCCGCTGCGCGGGATCGTCTGTCGCGCCCGCGACGGACTCGTCGCTGACCGGCCAGAGCGGCGCGGGCTGCGGCCGGTGGGCGACGGCCTCGAAGACCGGCTCACTCTGCGGCGCGGCGAACACCTGCCGCTGCTGATATCCCTGATCAGGCGTCTGGTGGACGATGACCGGCAGCTGCCGGATCGTGGACAGGGCCGACGCCAGCGCGATGGCGACCGCGATCACCGACGCCACCACGATGCCGATCGACACCGCGAGCCCGATGGACCGGTCCATCGCGATCGCGACGATCCCGCCCCCGCCCAGCAGTGCGACGGCCGTGATCAGGGACCATCCGGTCCGCAGCAGGCGGGTCCGCAGATGTCTGGTGTGGGTCGAGTGGTCGTGATCCGGCCGGACGCCCCAGGTAGAGACCGGTGGCGCGGACGATGGCGAGTGGGACATCGGGTCCTTCCTGCCCAGAGGCGGCCTGCAGCGACGAGGCTAAGATCAAGTATAGGTAGCGTAGTGAGACCGAACGCTGGCGGGCTGTGACGCCGGGGATGGTACCGCAGTGCCCGATGTGAAATCTTCTAGCTATACATGAAGAACATCGATGGCGAATGGGATTGGCAAAGTTTGTTGTTCATTGACAATCCTTGCGCCACGCGGTATCGACGCTCTTCGCAGTCAGTGTCCACTGTGGACTTCGCCGCGTAGGTCAGTGCCGCGGACCAGCGCTAACAGGTGTGCCGCGGTGGGTTGAACCACTTGATCCATCACTCCCGCGTTATGGCGCATCGTCGTCCGAGTCCACCCGGAGTCGCCTTACTCGATGCCATGACCTTGTCGTGGATCGGACACCGTGACCTCCGCTACGCCGCTCAGGCGTGTCTGCCAGGCAGTTCGATCAGGGGCTCCCCTTCATGATCGGTCGCGGTTGGATGTGGTCTGGGTGACCGTCGTGGGCATGCCCGGCGGGTCCGCCGGTGCCTAGGCTGTTCACATGGACGATGAGGGCGGGCCGCTGTCCGCGAGCGAGGTCGAACTCTTCCGTCAGCTCCTACAGCGCTACTGCGAGTTCGAACTCGACCAGTTTGAGCACTTCGTCGTCGACACGGCGTACGGCGACGTGTTTGTCGGCGTCACTCGCAAACCGCCGACCGATCATCCCCGCCAGGCATATATGCGCCTTCCTCGACTCGGGACCGAACAGTGACACCCAGTGGCGTGCCTTCGTATTGATACACGCTCCCGTGCCGACGAGCGCATGACGTGCGCGACTCCCTAGGTTCTCCTCATGGCGATAGACCTGTGGGAGCTCTACACGGAACTCGGTGGGCTGCGACCAGTCATCGCTGATCTCGGCCCAGCGCGGGCTGCGGATCGCGATGGGCCTGCTGGGCGCCACCTACCCGAATGACTCCGGCGAACGAGCTGACAAGATCGACTAAGGTGGCCTCGTTGAAGCCCTACATGAGTTGGACGAGCGCTTCTACGAATTGGAGAGTTCGTCTGACGCCGACGTCCGGCTCCCGCGAGTACATCAACACCAACCTGACCTGAGCGGTTGCATGCTCATACCGTGATATTGAGCGGGTGGAATTACTGCTGTGCGGGCATCCAGCGACCCCGGGACCGAGTCGAATGTGCAGGCATCTGACTACGGAGAACGGCGAGAATCTCGCCCGGGTGTGGCTGTTGACCGGGGTAGGGGCAGCGCACGATATTTGTTGTGTGGCCTGTGACAGCGCGGATGGGCCTGTCGAGCTGATCGTCGCGTGCGAGGGCTGCGTCGACCGGGTGGATGACGAGTCCGGCGTGACCGCGATCCGGGGCGTACCGGGTATCGCCGAGCGGCCCGAGCCCGTGTCCGTCGAGTTGACCCGAACCCGGATGCCGTTGGCGCCGCTGGATATCGCCGCGGTGCCGGATCGGCCTGGGGAGTGGCTGCTGCTGGGCCGTCGGCGGGTGCTGCATTGGCACGCCGACAGCGGCAAGACGTTGCGCAGCATGCGGTTTCGCCTGCCGAAGTCCGGTGTGGATAGTTCATTCAGGAATCGCCCGCCGCACCCGCGGATCCATGCCGCGCCGGGCGGCGGGTACGCGGCGGTCGTCATCGACTACGGCCGCCGTGGCGTGGTCTTGGATCTACGGCGCGGTGTGGTCACCATGCGCCTGGATCGCGGGGCCTACCATCCAGAGACCCAGCCGTTCCCGATCGCGTTCACCGCGGTGGCCGATGAACTGCTGCTCGTGCACGGTTCCGACTGGAACAGGCTCGACCTGTCCGACCCCGCGACCGGAACTCTGCTGACGCCGCGATCGACCGAGTGGCAACGCGGTCAACCAAGGCCAGAGCACTATCTCGACTACTTCCACGGGCGCCTGCACTGCTCGCCGAGCGGACAGTGGATCGCCGACGACGGTTGGGTGTGGCATCCGGTCGGCGTGCCCCACGTCTGGAACGTGCACCGGTGGAGGCTGCGCGACATCTGGGAGAGCGACGACGGGTCGTCGATCCAGTGGCTGTGCACGCGTGACTATCACTGGGACAGCCCGATGTGTTGGTTGGACGATGAGCGGCTGGTGATCAGCGGCATCGGTGGCGATGACCTGGCGTTGATCCCCGGGGTGCGGATCTTCGACCCGGTCACCGGCCAGGAGGTCATCCAGTTCGCAGGCCCGAGCGGCGCTCTGCACTCAGATGGCCGCAGGCTGTACTCAGCCGGTCCCGCCGGAACGCAGGTGTGGGACCCGACGACCGGCCACCGGACCGGCACCGTCCCCGGATTCACGCCAACCCACCACCAACCGGCCAGTCACGAACTCGCCTCCATCGACAGCGACACACTGATCAGATGGCACATCCCAAACTGACGGACACACCGACTCACGCTCATGCCGATGAGCGGACCGCCCGGTCGGACTCACTCCTGGGGGCCGTCTCCCGTTCGAGCCAAGCGCTCGCGACTCAGATATCGAACCGGCTTGCCGAGCGACTCCGCGTAGGCAATCTCCCGTCGGGTGGACTCACCTACGTAGCCGCCCGGATCCACGATGTACACCTCGTCAGCCATGCGAATCTTTTGGAAGTGCACGCCGGCGAGCCGCCCTATCAGGTCCGAGCTGTCGGCCGGCCAGTCGTAGTCCGGCAGATCGGGGAGGCTGAACATTCCGAGGCTGATCACGACGCAACCTTCCATCGTGAGCCGCTGGTTGACCTCCGCGAACTCAGCCTCAAACTTCGTCGAGCCGCAGAGCGTGATGACCTTCGCCTCACCCTCGGCCGACTGCGGCGCCTGCTGGTCTTCCATGAGGTTCATGATCGCTGAACGGCAGGACGAGTCTATCGCCGCCCCCTGGGCGCCCGCTCATGCCGCTGACCATGCGTTCAGCGTGGAACGTTCGCACACGCGGGGTGCGGCGACTTGTTCGACAGCGGCGCCGTGCGGCCGCACTTGACGACCGAGGTGGTCCGGATCGGGCCTCTGCGGACCGCGGTCGAGCTTGTACTCCAAGGCTTTCGCGAAGATGGGCGGAAGTCGGCACGGCGACGGCGCTCGGGTCCGAGGTCGGATCCCGCGGTCAGCGTCGTGTGTGGGTGAGGATGGCTTTCGCCAGTGGGGTGTGGACTGCTGAAGGTAGTGCGTGGCCCATGCCGGGGATCTCGACCAGGTCCGCGCCCGGGATGGATTTGGTGATGTGTTCGCCCTGTGGGGGTGGGTTCACCGGGTCGGCGGGGCCCTGTACGACCAGGGTGGGGGTGCGCACGTTCGACAGTTCGTCGCCCCGGGCGAGGCCCGAAGTGTCGGCGTGGGCGTGGGCCGGGAACTCGGTGTGGGTCCCGGCGTGTTCGATGACTCGTTCTTCCATCCGACGGAACTCGTTCTCGTCGAATGGGAGCACGCCGCCGTTGAGGGCTCGCCAGTGCCGGACCCGCCAGTCGAGCTCGGCGTCGCGGTCGCGGGTGTCGCCCATTTCCTGCCAGAGCGCCGCCAGTTCCGGCGACGGTCCGGCCCACTCCGGCGATTCGGTGCTGAACAGGGCTGCGGTGCCGAGCAGTGTCATGGTGTGCAGCCGGTCCGGGTGGTCCAGAAGCAGCAGCTGTCCGAGGATGCCGCCCATCGACATGCCGACAACGTGCGCCCGGTCTACGCCGAACCCGTCGAGCACCGCGACCGCGTCGGTCGCGAGATCGGTGATGGCGTAAGGCTTCTCGGTGAAGGCGTGGGTCGACCGGCCGGTGTCGCGGTGGTCGTAGCGGATCACGCGGTGGGTCTCGGCGAGCAGTCCGACGAACTCGTCCGGCCACGTCAGCGCTCCCGCGTTCGCACCCATGATCAACAGCAGCGGCGCCTGCTCCGGGTCGCCGAAGTCCTCGGCCCAGAGCCGGGTTCCATCGTCGGCGGTGATGAACAGCGACATGATACGAGCATATCTTGTTGGGTATTTGCGCCGGTCGATTATTCGGAGAGGATCTCGTTGAGGACGTGACGCGCGTTCGCGGCTGCCTCGTCGGCTCGGTGCACGGTTTGCGCGCAGGTGACAAGTGTTTTCCACAGGGCCCAACCGCGCCCGCGCGCCCAGGTTGGCTCGTCGACGGAGAGGTAGTCGCGGAAGGCCTGCCTGCCGTCCGCGGTCAGCAGTGTCCAGGCGATGGCCATGTCGCAGGACGGGTCGCCGACACCGCAGGTCCCGAAGTCGATGACGGCCGCCAGGTTCCCGCCGTCGAGCAAGAGGTTCCCCGGTGCGATGTCGCCGTGGAACCAGACGTCCACTCCGTCCCAGGGGGCGTCCAGCGCAGTCGTCCAGATCTCGCGGGCCAGGTCGACGTCGATGTGGCCGTCCAGTGTTGTGAGCGCGCGTTGGGCCAGCGCGTCGTAGGTGCGCAGGGTGGCGCCCCGGAACCAGTTGTGCTTGCCCGGTTGGGGGCCGTCGGCGGCGTCGACGCTCCGCAAGGCCGCCAGGAATCCGCCCAGGTCGAGGGCGAAGCGGACTGGGTCGGCAACACGGTTCGCGCTCGCGGGTTCGCCGTGGAGCCAGGCGTAGATCGACCACGGGAAGGGGTAGTCCGCGCCGGGCCGCCCTTTCGCGAGCGGCACGGGGATGGGAAGCGGCAGTCGGGCAGCGAGTATCGGAAGCCACCAATGTTCCTTGTCGACCGCCAGGGCGTACTCGGACGCGCTCGGCAGCCGCGCCACCATCGCGTCGCCGAGGTGGAAAGTGACGTTGTCCCAGCCACCGTTGGCCACGGGCCGCACCGGGAGGTCGGCCCACTGCGGGAACTGGTCGCCGACCAACCGGCGAACCTGCTCCGCCTCGACGGCGACGCGCTGGGGCGGGAGACCGAGATCCGGCGTGCTGCTCAAGGCGGACTCCTTGCCTGATAACGAAAGCTGACGGGTTGCTGACTGTGGTGTTCTGGCCAGTCGTGACATCATTCCGGTTGTCGGGAGATCAGCCCACGGCGACCACTCGCGCCCACGCCGGCGGTGTGTCCGGCACGTAGTCGGGATCATCCTCGCCCGATGGGCGCTGTCGAGGGAACAGGCCTACAACCGTCCGGACGGGCGGTCTTGCGTCGGGCCAGGGTGTCTGGCCGTCGGTCAGGGCAACGATGACGTCGGGGCGGGGACTTGTGCGCATGGCCTTGGTGAAGCCTGCTCGCAGATCCGTGCCGCCGCCACCCACCAGTGTGATCCCTTCCGCACGGCACAGCGGATGTGTGACGTGGGCGGCGGCGTCGCAGGACAGCACTGATACGAGATCACGTCGGCCGCCGACAGCGCGGACGATCGCGGCGATTTCGAGGAGCGCGCTCCCCAGTTCGATGTCGCTCACCGAGGCGGAGGTGTCGACGATCACGAAGACACGAGGCGGTCGGCGCCTCAGGCTCGGCATCACGACGCCGGGCACACCGGCTGACCTGCGCGAGGGTTTGCCGTAGGTGTAGTCCTCACTCACGCCGGGGCTGGAAACAGCCGAGCGGACCGCCGCTCCCAACAGCGCTCTCCACTGCTGTGGCGGATGGAACGCCTCCCGCGCCCACCGTTGCCAGCCCTTCGGGACGCTCCCCGGGTGGCCCGTGATGCCTTGTGCCACCCGGAACCGGACGGCATCTCGTTCCTCGGTGCTGAGCCCGTGCGCACCACCGGCTCCAAGATCCCATCCCCGCTCCAGCCCGTCGGCGCCGCTGCCGCAGTCCAGCCAGGCCAATCCGTTGGTGTACGGCCCGAGCCGGAACTGGTGCAGGTAGTCCTCCATCAGCTGCCCCTCAGGCAACCTGAGCGACTCCGGTTGGACGGCACCCTCGGGCAGGACCAATCCATCGCCGACGATGTCGTCGTTGATCTCGCAGTCCGCGGCGATGTTCATCCGCAGTCGCTCGCCCGGCCCGGTCAGTTCGTGCTTCACCGCGAACCGGTCACTGCGCCCGTGATGGTCGCGGAGCAGGTGGGAGACCTCGTGCACCCAGACCCCAGCCAGCTCCTCAAGCGGGGTGCGGTCCACGAACGCGGGCGAGACGTAGCAGCGCCAGTGCCGGTCCACGGCCATCGTAGGTACTCGCCGCGATTCGACCGTGTGCAAGGCGAACAACGCCGTCGCCAGGTACGGGCGGCTCCGAACCGCGTGCAGTCGGGCCGCGAACAGCTTCTCCTCGTCCATGCTCCCCGGCGTCATGGGCGGGCACCCGCGCCGACCGCGGTCCGTGCTCCGGCTTGGTCCGCCCGTCGCGACAGCGACACGGCCCCGGTCAGCCGCTCGATCGTCGCTGGAATCTGCCAGTCCTCGCGGCGTAGTGCGGCGAGGGTCGCCGCCGGTACGACCACCAGGTCCGGAGCGCCGGTTTCCAAGGCCAGCACCAGCAGCGACCACGCCGCGTTCCAGCGGGACTGCTCGGGTCGTTTGCGTACGGCCGCCACCACACCGTCAAGCACCGCTTGGCGCAGGTCGCCGCGCTCAGGCAGAACAGCCGCCGACGGATCGGCGAGCAGCACCTCAGGGTCCGGCAGATCCATCCGGTCCAGGCTTGCCAGTAGCTCCAGGCCAGGACCGTCTCCCACAGTGCCGCGCACCAGCATGGACAGCACTTCCCGGGAGGTGCCCGCCGCGGAGGCGAAAGCGATCAGCCGCAGTGCCATCTCCCAGCTGCGTGGTGAGGGCCAAGCGCCACCGCGGCGTTCTTCGTTCTTCGGCAGTTGGTGCACGAGTCCGGGCCGAGTGGCCAGGAGTCCGCACACCGCCCGGCGGGCGAACGCCACGGCGTCGGTCAGCCGCCCAGGGTCCAGCTGGGGCAGGGCCGCCGTCGGCCACGTCCCGCCCAGGCCGCGCACCACGACGTCGTGGTCGTATGTCCACTGCAGATGGACGAACCGGTTGGCCAACGGTGGGCTCAGCTCCCAGCCGTCGGCGGCGGAGGAGCGTGGATTGGCCGCGGCCACAATCCGGACACCCGGCGGAAGCCGCAGGGCGCCGACCCGGCGTTCAAGCACGACGCGCAGCAACGCGGCCTGGACGGCAGGCGGCGCGGTCGACAACTCGTCCAGGAACAGGAGCCCTTCGCCTGCCCGGACCAGGCGCACCGCCCAGTCGGGTGGGGCCATCGGAACCCCTTGTGTCGCCGGATCATCGCCGACCACTGGCAGACCGGAGAAGTCGGAGGGTTCGTGGACGCTGGCGATCACCGTGGTCAGCGGCAGCGCGAGAGCTTCGGCGAGTTGGTTGAGGGCCGCGGTCTTGCCGATCCCCGGCTCGCCCCACAGCAGCACGGGCAGGTCGGCGGACACGGCCAGCGTCAAGGCCTCCAACTGGTTGTCGGCACGTGGCTCGGTGGTCGTGTCGCCAAGCAGGGCAAGTAGATCGGCGGCGACGTCCAGCGGTCGGATACGGGCCGCGTCGGAAAGATTGTTCGCGGTAGGCAGAACAGCTACTGGCATCGTGGATCACCTTTGGTCAAGTCGGGGCCGGGCATCGGCCAGTGCGGGGAATGAAGCGAGGCACAGGGATCAGCGCGAGGTCGCGTGGCGTGGATGGGTCCGGACACCGCGGCGACGGGAGTTCCTGGCCAACGGAGGCGGTCCGAACCCAGCGAGTCCGGCTCGGTACAGGCCATGAGCGATCTGGCGGCGCACCGCCGTTTCCAACTCGTCGCGCAACGCGCCGCTGCGCAGGAGAACGTCCGGTCCGAGCAGACCTTCGACGGCGACGAGGGCACCGGCCGCGTCGCCGTGGTCCAGACGAGCGCGAACATCCACGAGACTTTCCGGATGCCGGTGTGCCTCGTCGATCGCTTGCAGGCACGGCAGCGCGGTACCGCCCAACGCGACCAGCAGCTCCTCGCGGCGGATCTTGTCGGGGTCGTGGTCCAGCGGGACGAGCACCCCGTTCACCACGCCGATCCGGTGCGTGGCGCCACGACACTCGACGAGGCGCGAATTCCCTGAGCTGTCTGGACTTCGTGACGCAGCGGCTGGCCGATGGCTCGGTAGGAGTGCTGAGGTGACAAGCGGGTGCAGCCGGTCAGCGTCGATCAACCCGGCATGGAGCAGCTCCAGGTCGGGTAGTACCCAGGTCGCGGCGTTAGGCAGGACCGGCCAGACACGGGCGCGGCCGCTCCGGCGAGTCGCCGTGATCGTTGGTGTGGACGGCTCACCGAGGTCCAGCACCAGCCTGCGTCGCGTATTGAGTCTCACGGTGACTACGCCGTCCGGACATCCCTCCGCGCGGAGCAGGATCGCCGCCTCAGCCACCCACCGGTGCGCGGCGCAGCCATCTCGCTCCACATACGGCCCAGCAGGAATCTGATCCACTGCGGGGTCACTGCCCGCGAGCCACTGCGCGGCCCCAACTCGCTCCCACAGCTCGCCGGTCCTGCGCACGTCCCATAGGTGGCGGTGCAGATCGAGGCGGAATCGCCGGTCGGGCCGGGGATGAGGATGGGGGTATCCGCCCGCCCGGGACGGCTCCCACAGCGCGAGGCTGATCCGCTGACCGGCATCCGCCCACGCAGGCGGCGTACGCGCCACGAGATGTATCGGGCCGTCGCCGCCAGGCAGCGGAGGGTACCGAGCCAAGGAGACAGTGAGGCCAGGTCGCAACAGGCCGTCCGGACCAATCCTCGGAAAGTGCCAGCGAAGCAGGTCAGGAGCCAGATGGCGCAGATCAGCGCGGACTTGTGCCGCGAACTGCCTGCCATGGGTGCGACCCACAGCACGCAGATTCAGATCCACGTCGACCCGCGCGGCGGCACAGGCCCCGGACCAGTCGCCCACCACCCGGCGGGCGGTCGCAGACTTGATCATCGACGGCGGCACGGCGAACTCGCGCACGTGCGCCCAGAAAAGGAGGCGAGAGTCTCCGTTCACGTTCCAGGGGTGCATCAGCACTCACCTTTTGTGAACGGAACCCCCGATCTGCGCAAGTAAGTAGTCATCGCGGTCAGCGTACCAGGGTCCACGGGCGACCCTCGTGCCGTGGGGCGGGTGGAAGTACTGCCACGCACCGGTTCTGCGACGACCTCGTGAAATTCGCTGGGTCATGAAGGCGTGGGCCGCCAGGGACTTGAACCCTGGACCCGTCGCTTTAAGAGGCGACTGCTCTGACCGGCTGAGCTAGCGACCCATGGGGGACGCTGCTTCCGCGCGTCCGTGTCCTCCCTTCTTTCACAAGCGCTGCCCGTGGAGGGATCGAACCTCCGTCTCCGCGGTCAGAACGCGGTGTCCGTGCCTGGCTGGACCAACGGGCATCGGCGTGGCTCCCGGTCCAGGGCTCGAACCTGGCCTGACGGATCCAAAGGCCGCCGTGCTGCCGACTACACCAACCGGGACGGCTGGTGCTTGTGCCCTCGGCAGGAGTCGAACCTGCACTGGCCGCGTTCTGAGCGCGGTGCCTCTACCAGTTGGGCTACGAGGGCATGTCAACCGACGCTGCCCTACCAGGACTCGAACCTGGGACCTCCCCGTTCGTAGCGGGGCGCTCTGTCCACCTGAGCTATAGGGCATTGAGTTAATGCAAGGAGCCATTGTTTGGGCGCGAATTAGGGTGCGCCAAATAAGAGAGCCGCCCTGACCGGTTTCCCGATGGGCGGCTCCCTGTCATGACGAAGTCACGTCACGGCGGGGAGCCCTGGCGGCCAAGAAGCGCCGAAAGTCGCTGCTCGGAGGTGTTGCGGCGCTGGTACAACGGGCGCGTGTCGGCGACCGCGGCGTCGGTGCGACGCTCGGTTCCCCGCTTCCACATGCTCGCCATTTCCTGCCCCTCGTCGGTGTTGATTTCATCTTGCCCGCTATTCCGGCGGGCGTCAAACATTAATTCGCGCGCCGGAAGAGCAGGTCGAAATCCTTCCGCCAGGTCTCGCCGTCTTCGGAGAACTCCCACATAGCGGTGATCGTGGCCCTGTCGGGGCTGATCGTGCCGGTGAACCGCTGGTTGAAGCCGGGCGCGGACCGCCACTGCCGCCAGACGCCGTCGGCGATGGTCATCTTGTAGACGCGGAAGACGTCGCGGGCGTCTGAGTACAACACGGTGAAGGAGTTGTCGGAGTCGTCCAGGCCGATGATCGACAACGTTGGCAGCGGCGAGTTCGCGCGCCACAGCGGATCATCCGGCGGGGTGTCGGCGTCTGAGGTCTGGCGGACGTACGCGCCATCGTCGACCCATTCGAACACCGTCCAGCCCACGCCCATCGAGCGGCCGTCGACGATGGGCTCGATGTCCCACCGGCCGATCAGCACATCGAGCTTGCGCAGTCCCGCCGCGTCTCTCGTGGACATGCCCGTGAGTCTATCTCCGGGTGGACCGCTGTCGGCTGGATGAGACGCCGTGGGCATACTCTGCGGCGTGGATGTCTTCCTTGTGGCCTTCGTGGTCTCGCTTGTCGTTGTTGGCACGTTGCTGCTGGTGGCGACCACCAGGAAGGGCACGGTTGCCACCGTCGCGATGACCAAGCGGCGGATGGTGCTGCACACTTCCGTGCCGCCGAACCTGGTGTTCGACTGGCTCGTCCGCCAGTGCCCGCCCGGGTACAAGGTCGCCGACGCCGACCCGAGTCGAGGCATCGTGATCCTGTCCTCGCCGGTGTCGCTCATCGAATACGGCTTCTTCTTTCCGGCCGTGGTCTACCCGGAGGGCCCTGGGACCCGTGTTGAGCTGGGGATCAAGTCCAAGGCCGTCCAGTACGGACCGATCGTGACCCGGGCGCACCGCAAGCTCGCGCAGGCCTTGGCCGCCCTGACCCACGGCTCCATCGAAGGCCGCTGACCAGTACGCAGTGAGGCGCGCCCTGCTGGGCAGCAGGGCGGCGCCTTCTTGCTTATGTCACGGTGAAGTTCGGGCTGGCGTCGAGCGGTGTGAAGCCGTCGTTGGCGAAGAAGCGGAAGTTGTAGGTGCCCGCGGTGTTCGGCGCGGTGAAGGTGACCGTGGCCGACGTGAGCCCGGTGGACGGCGGTAGTACCGGCCGTTCAGGTACAGCTCAGTGAGACCACCCGCGGAGTTGGCGTCGCTCGCCCGGTAGAGGCCCACCCAGTCCCGGGTGTTGCCGGGTCCGCCGGTGACGATCGCCTTGATCGTTCCGCCGCGGGGGACAGAGGTCCGGTCCGCGGTGACGGTGGGTCAGGTGGGCGGGTTGGTCGTCGTCGTGGTCGGCGCGGTCGTCGTGGTGGTGGGTACCGGCGTGGTGGTGCTGGTGGGCGGCGGACCGGTGGTGACTAGCGGCTCGTTCATCGTGACGCAGTGCGCGCCACCCCCGCCGTCGCCGTGCGGGTCGGCCGGGGTCGTGGTGGGCTGGGGTTCCTGACGTAGTCGCGGCTTGAGCTGGGTGTCGTCGCCCGCGCCGTTCAGCGCCTCATCGACGGATTTCTCGTACTTGTGTATGGAGCAGTTCGCGCCTGACTCGCACACTTTCCCGTCGCCGCCGATTGTGACGCCAATGCCGGGCGGCGGGTCCGTCACGGCGTTGCGGACTTGTTGAACTCTGGCGTTTACCGCGACTGTTCGCGGTCGGGGAAGTCCTGGACGCGGATGAGGTTCCTGCCGCGCAGCGTGTAGAACTGGCCGTTCTCGTCGACGGTCAAGTGCGGCCCGCTGTACCACTCGCCGTTGAGGCCTGCCACCACCACGGTGACCGCGAACGTCGCCGGGTCGAACCGGAACAGCGTCGTGTCCGACACCCCGTATACGACGCCGCGGCTGGTCGCCAGGGCGGCGTATTGGGGGCAGATCGACCTGATGTCGGCCGTGTGCACGATCCGCCGGGTATCGAGGTCCACAATGAACAGTCCGCCCCGACGCGAGATGCCGTAGAGGTGGTGGCCGTGCGTGGCCAGCGCGACGATGCCGTACGCCTGGCCGGGGTCGAGTCGCCAGAGTTCGGTGCCCGCGGTGGGATCGAAGGCGACCAGTGTGCCCCTCGGTCCGGTGGTGTACGGGTTGTCGCCGCCGAGGTAGGCGACGCCGTTGTGGGCTGCGACGGCGCGGACGCACTGTTGGGTGTCGACTGGGTTGACATGGCAGGTGGTTTGTCGGGTCGTGGGGTCGAATGTCCACAGTGAACCGCCGCCGCGGGTGTCGGACTGGGCTCCGACGAGCAGCCGGAGTCGGGTGTCGTCCCAGCACACGTCGAGTGGGCGGTTCTGTTCGGCGGGGAAGGTCGCGACCTGGTGCGGCGCACCGGCCGTGGGGTCGTGGGCCCAGATGCCCTGCGAGTTGTACTGCCCGGTGTACAGCACCCCACCGAGGACCAGCGCGTCCTTGGCCTCGCCGGGAGCCTGGTGAATGACAACCGAGCCCGTGTTCAGCTCGTGCCTGGCGAGGCCGCCGGTACCGCCCACGTACACCGCGCCCGCGCCCGCGGCGACGCTCATGCCGAGTTGCGGGGCCGCCGGTGCGCCCGCCTCCGCCAGATCGGTGACCACGGTCGCGCCGGTGGTGGGGTCCACCTCAGCGACAAAACCGTAGGCGGACACCGCGACCACGCGGTCGCCGTACACGTCCAGTCCCCAGACCTCGCCGAGGTCAGGGCCGGTGTAGGGCAGTGGCGTCACCTTGCCGGTGGCGGGCGAGTACACGAGCAGCCGCGAGTTGTTGTAGAAGCAGATGTCCGGCCTGAGGGCGCGGAACAGCTTGCCTGTGCTCGGAATCAGCGTGTACGACGACAGGTCGGCTACGTTCATGATCGCCGATCGGCCGGGGCCTTTCGCGCCGACGATGAGTTGGTTGCCGATCAGGCAGAGTTCGGTGACTGACGAGCCGGTCGCCAGTTCGGGTGGCAGCACCGACGTGACGGCCTGGGTGGCACGGTCGATGGCGAACAGCTTGGCCTGACTCGCGCCCGCGCCGCCGGTGATGATGCTGCCGGAGGCGTAGAACACGGTGGTGTCGGTGACCACGACCGCCTGGGAGATCGTCGCCAAGGGGTCGGGGACGACGATCTTCGTGGCCGTTCCCGTCGCGGGGTCGTACTCCCACAGCGCGGGCGGGCTCTGCCTGCTGCCGACGGCGTAGACCTTGCCGTCCCTGGCGACGGCCAGGTCGCGGACGTCGAGATCCTGGATCCGCGCCACCGCGACGGCCGGGGTGCCCGGTGTCGACAGGTCCCAGTGGAACAGGTTCGGCTGGTCCCGGTCGTCGTGGTAGAGGATGCCCGCGTAGAGGTGGCGGCCGTCGGCGTCGACGGCGATGGCTTGGACTGCCGAGCCGGGGCCGAGATCCGTGCGAGACACGACGCGGCGGGTGGGTAGGTGGAAGCCGATGACGCTGGTCGGATCGAGGTTCCGTGATCCGATGTAGACAGTGTCGTCGGAGAGAAGTCCGCTCATCAGGGAGAACTGGACGATGCCTGGCCCGAGGTCGGTCACCGTCGGGTCACGGCGACCCGGACGGGCGGCCGCCGCGGCGTCGGTGAGGGGTATCGCGGCGGCGGCGGCGGCGAGGCCTAGCCCGCCGAGCCGTACGAAATGACGTCGGTTCATCGGAGAACTGCTCTGCATTGAGCCTCCTTGGACGCGCGGGCGCGAGTCTCCTCGCGCCCGCGGACGGTCACCTCTGGGACAGATCGACGATCTCGACGAGATTGCGGCCGCGCAGCGTGTAGATGCGGCCCCGGTCGTCGTTGGTGATGTGTGGCCCGCTGTACCAGGCGCCGTTGATCTCCGGGACCACCGCGGTGACGGCGAATGTCTCCGGGTCGAACCGGAACACCGTCGTGTTGGACGCGCCGTAGACCATGCCCCGGTTCGTCACAAGGGCGGCGAAGCCGGTGCTGACCGAGCTGACGTCCGAGCGGTGGACCCGCGTGCGGGTCAACACGTCGATGACGAACAGCGCGCCGTTGCGGGACAGGCCGTAGAGGTGGTTGCCGCGCATGGCCAGCGCGGCGATGCCCTGGGACTCGCCGGTCTCGATGCGCCAGAGTTCGGTGCCCGCCACCGGGTCGAACGCGACCACTGTGCCGCGAGTGCCGGTGGCGATGGCGTTGTCACCGCCGAGGTAGGCGATCCCCCGGCCCGCGGCGACGGCGCGGACGTGCTGGATGCCGTCGATCGGGTTGGGGAAGCTCCTGGACTGGTTCGTGGCGCGGTCGTAGGTCCACAACGCCCCGCCACCCTCGGCGTCGCACTGCACCGCGACCAGCACGAGCTTGTTCACCGCGTCCCAGCATGTGTCCAGCGGGCGGTTCTGCGCGGGCGCGAAGGCGGCGACCTGGCCGATGGACTCGCCCGCGCTCGGGTCGTGCCGCCAGATCCCCTGCCCGCTGTACTGGCCGGTGTACATGACACCGCCGATGACGATCGCGTCCTTCGCCTCGCCCGGCGCCCGGAGGTTGACGACCTTGCCGGTCGTGCGGGTGTGCCGGGCGATCGCGCCGGTCCCGCCGACGTAGACGTAGCCGCCGCCCGCGGCCATCCCCATCCCCGACTGCGGGTCCGACGGCGCGCCCGCCTCACCGAGGTCGGTGACCACGGACGTCTTCGCCACCGGGTCGATCTCGGCGACGAACCCGTACGCCGAGGTCACCAGCACCTTCCCGGCCCGGCAGTCCACGCCCCAGATCTCGCCGAGGTCGGGCCCGTCGAACTCGACCGGGGCGATGGTGGCCGCCGCGGTGCGCACCATCAGGCCGGCCTCGTTGGCGAAGTAGACGTCGTCGCCCATGCCCGCGAACTTCTTCGCCGTCGTGCCGATCGACGTCGTCACCGTGTACGACGACAGGTCTCCGAGCTCCATCACGGCGACCTTGGAGGATTCGGTCGTCGCGGCCGACCCGACGACCAGGGTGTCCCCGACGATGGCCAGGTCGCGGACGCTCGGGTCGTTCTGCATCTCCGCGGGGACCATGGAGGTGAAGGTCCGGGCGGCGCGGTCGTAGGCGTACAGCGACGCCCGGCTCGTCCCGCCGCCGCCGTTGTGGGTGGTGCCCGCGCCGAAGAACACCGTCGTCCGGGTGGCGGCGACGGCGCGGGCGAGGGTCGAGTTCAGGTCGGGGACGCCGAGGTTGGCGACCTGCCCGGTGCCGGGGTCGTACTCCCAGAGCGCGGGCGCGGTCGGGCTGCCGCCGCCCACCGCGTACAGCACGCCGTCAGGTGAGACCGAGAGCGCGCGCACGTCCCGGTCGCCGATGCGGCCGATGGGCACCGCGGGTGTCTCGGGGGTGGTGAGGTCCCACCGGTGCAGGTTCGGCTGGCTGCCGCCGGACTTCTGCAGGACGCCGACGTAGAGGTAGCGGCCTGTTGGGTCGGCCGCGAGGGTCTGGATGGCGTACCCCGTGGTCAGGTCCGTCCGCGCGACCACTTTCCTGGTCGTCAGGCTGAACGCGATGACCCGCGCCGGCGCGAGGTTTCGTGAGCCGATGTAGACGGTGTCGCCGACGAGCACCGCGCTCATCAGCGAGAACTGGACCACGGCCGGTCCGAGGTCGTTGATCTCGACGTCGCCGCCGATGCGGGCCCGGGCGGCGAC
>Ga0247823_10001034_pt1 | contig 23446 bp, 33 predicted proteins | sample 13C_PalmiticAcid_2_FD_192426 | JGI IMG/M metagenome (GOLD analysis project Ga0247823, IMG submission 192426) | Soil microbial communities from agricultural site in Penn Yan, New York, United States - 13C_PalmiticAcid_Day30 | ecosystem: Environmental > Terrestrial > Soil > Agricultural land... | reverse complement strand
CCGCCACCAGGAGTCGTGCAAGTGGCCATATGCACAAACCCATTTTTTTTTTTTTTTTATTAAAAAAAAAATTAAAAAAAAAAAAAAAAAAAAAAATCGGGTGAGAAGAGATAACATTGCCCTGGTGTGATCAGCCACAAACACATGGATGTATCATGGAAGATTCGGCCTCTCATAGAATGTCAGCTCCTGTGGGAGGCGTGGAATCACTGCATGGAAGAGGGCCGGGTGATGCAAGGCGCAGAACAACCCTGGAAGCATTCCCGACACCGAGGCTGAAGCTTAGTTGGAGTTGGGTAACATCGGGCCGCGGCCGGGATGCGAGGATCGCCGTTGAGCGAGCCCAAGTGACCTACAGTGTAGAGGGCCAAGTGATCGGCGGTCCCGGATCCAGGGGTCCCTCTGCATGGAGACGCCAACGTCAGTGCCATTGGAGGGATGCAGAAAGTGGATGGTGTGCGAGAATGGTGCGCAACTGAATGATGCTTGACCTCGGCTGCTTGTGATACGAGTTATCGGGGGTGTTTGGATGCTTACCGGCAACCACCCGGCAAGCCGGAGCCCGAATGGCCGGGGCATCCGTTGGGCCATTGTTGCCGGAGAAGTAAGCGGGGCGGCTCGGCGCGGTGGGTTCCAGGCACGGCATCATCACTCCGTCTGAGCCGTCTTTGCTTCACCATTGAACCAACAACTTACTTTCCTGCGGGGAAACACGGAGCCAGGATTTCCCGACAAAATTCGGGGGTGCAGAACTAGAGTACTTTGATTGCACTGGGTATCACAACCGTGAGCTTTGCGTTTGGTCAATTCCTCTGGTCTGGCGGGACGGCGGTCCTATCACAGACACCGGGGGAAACTCTCCTCGCTATGGTCGGCGATCAATCAAGGCTTCCGTGGTTGTAACCCAAACTGTGTGGTTCCACGGTCAATGACAATCTTGAGGAAACGAATCGACCAGTTCAGCTCTCCTGCTTCGCCAGTTGGGCGGTCGGGAGAGGGGGATGCATCTTGAAGGCACAAGGTCATTTGGAATGCTTGGCCTCGCCTTCTTGCTCTTTTGCTTGGCTCGGCGGATGGTTGGACAAGCAGCGCCCCTGAGCAGAACGGAACATCAAGCTCAGTTCACCCGATACGGGCCGTGTGCCGTGTGCTGGTTCCAGCAGCGAGAAAAAGGCGGTTCCTGGGTTGATGCTATGCAGCACACCACGGGAGCCGCACCAATGGTGCAGCGCATTCCCTTCGTCGGGTCGCGCATTAGTAGGCTGCCCCTGTCATCAGCGGGCTGCGCCATGAGCTGCCCTAGGGGGGTGGCTGGATACATCTGCCTCGCAACCGAGAAGCGAATGCGACCAAACCACGTTTTTGGCTGGTGGGGTCTTGGCGGTTTCTTGTGGCAGTTGGCTGTTCACGGCTTTCTCGCTTGGTTTTCGTCGCGACAGCGGGTACAAGCCGCCGGCCGTCCTCCGGAATACTGGTAGTCGCATGGAATGGCAGCCGTGGCACGCATCGGCGGCTAGTCGGCATCAGGCGGTATCACGGTCGTGACAAGGTAGCCACAGGTCGGCGGATAAGGACTTGATCTGAAGTCTGTGAGCTATTTCGGTGTCAAACATGCGCATCAATCTGGGCAGCCCGGGGGCCCAGGCGCTCGGAAGATTAGATGAGAACAAGCGTTGCTGGACTGCGTTTGCCAAGGGGCTGCACGTCATTCTCTGGCTCCAGTACTCCGCGCATCCTTGCCGCCATGAGGGAGATACCTCAACGACGTGTGAGGGCGATGAGGTGCAGACGGTCACTTCCACGAACATGGAAACATGACAAAGTTCATTCCAAGAACTCGGCCGGATAATTGGGTTTGAGTGACTGGAATCCTCATGCATGGGACTTTGATATTGCGCGAGGAATCGGAATGTCGAGGACCCCATCCGAGACGGCGATGGACATGGGCCGAGGCGTGCCAGCTTGCCTCGATGCTTTCATCATGGATCTTTAGGACGGCGCCCGTGCTGGGCCGGCCTGGAGCGTCGAAAGGAATGCGCCATGCAACGCCGATGAAGTTGTGAAACGGCTGCCGGGATCCACTTTTGACTGCTCCCAATCTACTGGGATGGCGCAAGAGGTGATCAATAGAGGAGATGCTGTGAGAATCGAGAGCTTAGGTAGCATCGTAGCAAGGCGGCACAATCCTGATGGAGCTTGATACAGGGGTTCAGGGGCCCACGGCTGTGGGGGGAGGGTTCGGGCCACGTGCTTGTTTGGAGCCGCAACGCGAACTGCCGCCAGGGGCAGTTTCTCGGGATGTCGATAAAGAGCTCCTTGTCGCGAGGAACCTAAGTCCAATGTCAGTCTTTAGCCGGGGATGTCGGGTGTTTGGGGTCCCAGAGCACTGAGCTCGCATTGCAGACGCAGTAGCGAGTGACAGGGGCGACATGTCACCCATTTCCCCACGGATGTCCGGCGTCGAAAGGCCCAACAAAACCCATTGCCGCGTGCCGTGCCATCCCCTGCACGGCATGCAAGAAACAACAGATCTTGTTCCGAGCTCCGCGATGGTCGAGGGGAAGATGGAAGACGAGATAGGCGTGGGCCATGCTTAATAAAGTTGATGTTAAATGATGGCCACACCAAAAGTGGAAAAGACCGGAGCAATTGGGTTCGCGAGCAGTAAGTGGGAATCATTTTGGAGGCCGAAAGCCTTCGGGAGTGCGGCATTTGGTTGCGCGCGCAAATGCGGGATGCCTGCGCTGTGGGGTGTGTAGAAAGTCGAAAAGTCGGTGATGGTGGCCAGTATTGCTGTTTTGTTGATGTCAAGTTAAAGTTGAGATGGGGCGTTTCGAAATCAAGCTCAATGACTGCTTTGACAGGCGGGCGCAAGCCTTGGCGTCGCCAGACTCGAGAGCAGAACCATCCAGTGGGAAGCGTGGAGATGGCGTCCGTGCACAGGCTGTGGACGATCCCCCGTGCTACTAGCGAGGGTTTGGTTAGCGTGGGCGGGGTCCAGTGAGGTAGGGCTGACCCAGAAGCCTAACGTGCTGTACCTTAAGTCAGCCCGGTCTCGATGTTCCTTCCATTCCGTACCTCCAAGCTCGCCCTCTCGACGGTTTCTCATCCAGCCCCTCGGTTTCGTCTTTCCCGGCCCGCTCACCCGTGCTTAGGAAGCCAGATGTCAGCGTATGGTGTGTTCTCGGATAATTAATTGACGCGACACGCAGCCCCCAAGCAGGATTCCAATCTCGTTCAAGCCGTGCTTCCTCAATCTGCAGGCCCCGAGGCCGTCGCTGGCTCGACTGTCAGTGACACCCCTCCCGCGGCACCGAAACCGAGCCAAACCCTGTTCCCCTGCACCCGCTGCTGCCCAGGTGGTATTTGCAACACTGGAATGCCCTCCCAGCAAACTCCTCTGCATGGCGCGACAGGGAACAGTCGGAATGGCCCCCTCGCATCTTTGTCGGCACTCTCCTCGGGACTTGCCTGGCGTCGACTTCCCGGCTCTTTGTGCAACGAGTTCGCGTCACATCTCATACCGGCCCGCACCAGCTACCTGAGCCCTCAAACACCAAATGTACCCGCCCAGCGCACGCCTGGACGCACTTTCTGCCGATATTGCTCTGTGGCCAACAATAGACTCCCCACAGCCTGGCTCCGTGCACGAGGGCTGAGTTTAGCCTGTTGTGCCCTCCGACATAAGTCCATCGTGACACGTGCGGTACAGCAGCCAGTTTCCGGGCTGTCGGTCGACTCGTCTCTGTCGTGCCCCCGCCGCCCTGCCGCCCGCCTATGCCTGCGCCAGATTGCTTGGGTCGCGTCATGCCGCAGCGTCGTTTTCTGCGCCGCTCCCGACCTTCCGGTCTGAACGCGGATCTAGGCCAACTCCAGTCGCCCTTTGCCTCTGTCTTCCCACCAACCTGTTGCGGCGACGAGAGCACCCACGGCCGCGCTCCCATCAAACCACCCTCGACACTTTGATACGAGGGGCCAAGGAGCTAATGCCGCGGCACCGTGACCGAGGGGCAGCACATCTCCCGCCCATCCACTCATCCCTATCCAACTGGCCGAGGTGCGTCGGGTTGTGACTGGAGGCCGTTCGTCAGTGCCATGCACAGTCTGCCATCGGCTCCCTGCTCGCCGACATCGACGCCCCCCTCGCCGTTAGTCATGGTATCATTGCGCTGCACCTCTTCTTCGCCGCTCAATCAAGCTCCAAGTTGCCAGTCTTGGCACGCTTATACTCGAGATAAGAAACGCACAGGGAGGACCTGTCATTGCCGCCCCGGGCATCAGCAGGCCGTGGCTGGCGCTCTGCAGGATCTGCTCAGGGATCCGCCGCCAACGGCGCACCGTTAACGGTGACAGCACCGACTACACCGTCGCAATCATCAGCTCCGATTCAGATTTCAAGCGAAACTCCGATGCCGCCCATGCGCAAGCTGGCCACAAGACCCATGACACCATAAACATCGGCTCGAGTTGCTAACTGTGGGAGACAAGACCATGGGAATAATTCCGCGTTACTGTGCGCGGCTCTCGGGTGCCTAGAACTCATCCAATGAGATGAACAATCAACAACGTTGCCCGGATCGAGCCTGTTCTCCCCTGTTCCCTGCTTGGACCATCTCCTTGCCCGGTTACTCAATCGGGATCGGTTCGCTAAGATCACCGCGCTTGGTGTTTCGGAGGCACAAATCTCGAACTGCAGGCCGCTCGCCGCGCTGACAGGTTAAATCGTCCCGTTTCTTAGTCAAGGGGACGGGCGAGAAACGGGCCACGGCCCAGGGGCTGGGGGATAGGCTTGTTTATCGCCAGCAGGCATGCCCCGTTTTTTTAATATCTCTGGCTAATATGCGATCACGGCCCTGATATTGACCACCACCCCCTGGCCACACATCTGCACGAGGCGCATCCCGACCGGGTTTTGGGGGCTGAAAGAGCACCACCAAGGTATCATCCCGCTGCCCCCGCTCCTCCTCAAGACAGGCACGAAGCGGCATGCCAGCGTAGCGTTGGAAATTTTCCGAAGGAGAGTTGCTCCGCCTGCATCTGAGTCGTCAAGAGGTCTGAAAAAGCTTGGCGCTGCGAACTGACCCCCCTCCCATCGTTTCCCCAGCACACAACCACCCCCCTAGCTCCCGAGTGTGGACCGACAAGGTGCGATGCCAAGACGGCGATGATGGGCCCATGCCTGAGCTTATTCTGAGCACCCCTCATGCCATCCGGCCTGCAAACAGTCAGCCGCCTTACCTGGAAAGTTCCCGGGTCAACGGCACGACCATTTTCTTTTTGGTATCACTCTCTGGGTAAACACCATGTCTTTCATCTCGACCCGTGTGAGACCCCATGATTCGACATCCCGAAAAATGCGAGACATGATCAAAAGGGCATTTTCCGAGCCAGCATGACGCACACCTCTCCCAAAACCCCCCATGTTCTGCCGACAGATGCGGGCAGCTAGCTGGGCTGGTTGCGCTGTGACACCTTGGCAGGGAGGGGGAGTCTGGAATGTCAAACGTTTTGAGACTCGCCGTTGCGGACTTCCGGGCCTCACCCAACCCGCCCCTTCCTCCGAACGCTTGCTGAATCGCCCTCCCCAGATGTCTCATGCTCGTCATCATGGGACTCTGTTGCTGACGACTGCGACTGATCATCATCCGTGGTCTCAACTGCCGGGCTGACGAGCACAAAGTCCCTGCTGAGCAGGTTTGAGTGAGAACCTCCTCCGTGAAGTATGTGGGGGCCAGACACCCAAGACACACAGTGATGGCTCTCGCTTGCGTCCCATGATTGACACGTAAAACCATGTCTCTTTTCGGGTCCGGGTCTCGATGCCATGGCGCAATTTGACCGGTTTTTTTCTGTGTTTCGCATGGAGTTTCCCTTTTGGTCTGCTCAAAAACATAGAGAACCGCGTTGGAAATCACTTAACACGTTGTACTGTTTGTGAAACAATGTCAAAAGTTGCTTGAGCGATGGCAGCAGCGTTGTTGTCAACCCATGAATTACTTCTGTCTCTCGTTCCTCAGAATCCCGCAAGGAAGCCAAGCGTTTGCCCAGTAATAGACGAAGTGTGTGAAAAAGAAAACAAAACCTAGCGAGCTTCGAGCAAGAAAGTCCTCTCTTCCTTCTAAATATGCTCTGATATTAAATAGAGGGTGCTCTTCAACTTGATGCGTTCTCAACCCATCCGAAAAAGTGCTGTAGCCCGGCACCAACCAACCAAGTAAACCCCCTAAACGCCAAAACCTGACCTGGAACCGTGTCGCCAGGTATATCTGGGCATTGGTATTGCAAAGAACCGGCAAGTATGTGAGGAAAGAAGAAAGAAAGAAGAAAGAAAATACGCAACCTCGTTCTAGACCCCTTTGTATCAGCATGCTAGCACCCGCCGCTACCCGAAGGTGAAACCCCCATGACATCCACGTTCCAGTTGTTGCCCAGGGCAATCAACTTCCTCTTGATCCCGTCCCCAATACGTGAGCTCATGCAGGTTTCGATGTTCTTCACGCCATAGGATAGGATGTCGGCAGGCTTGTCCAATGCAACCGCCGAACCATCCGCACCCGCCAACATGGGGACTCCACCGCCACCCCACAGACTCGCCAGCAGAGCAGGGTCTTCGGGCGTCAACTGGTCAATCATGACTGGCGCGTGGCTCTGTACTTCGATGCTGTCAAGCTTGTCGTTTTGCGAGTTGGCATCGATTCTCGTGATGCTGTCCGCCCACAAAACCATCGTCGCTCGGTACATCGCCGCTGACCACCAAGCCGGTCGACGGTTGTTGGGCATAGACCGGAGAAGCCGAAAGACTTGACTGCAGTGAAAGATGGCCTTGTGACGTTGGAAAATGCACTTCTCATGGCGCAGTGGCAGCTCCCAGCAGAGGCCACCAAAGCCTTCGCGGCGTGCCAAACGCTCGATCTCGGGGAAGTTGGATACGGCGTTGAGAGAAACAAGATGGTAGAGCACGAGGTTGCATCTAGTGACGGGGCATCCCGCGTTTGCTCTGCTGTAGGTCATAGTAAGATCGTACCACCTCTGCAGCAGGCCGTGCACTTCCTCCAGCCGGTGGAGGGTTGAAGCCTTGGTCACAGGAAACGTGCTAGTACGCGGTGTGCCAAACACGTCCGAGAAGCACGAGACCATCTGGCGCAAGTGGCACACCAATGCTTGCAGCGGGTGCAAGATCAACCTCAGCTGCTGCGGTGAGATGTTGGGCTGCCGGCTGAGGAGATTGTCGTGAAGGAAGTCCTGGAAGAGCTCGTGGAGCGATGGGGTAGCCGACGGAGCGCTGAGAAGCTGAGGGTTGACATTGGGCGGAGAGCCATGCAAGGACTGCATCGCCGAGTACCACTGCTCCGAGGTGTGTGACACCCACAGTACCTCAGGCCCGGGTAGAGGGCACTGAAGTTCAGTAATGGCAAAGAGCGGCGCTGTATCGTGAAAGAGACTAAGCTCTTGGTCGAGCATAACGTAATTGTAAACCAGGCTAGATGACATGTCAGTCTGCAAACTAGGGAATCGCTGTTGGAACCGGGATTTATTGACTACGACTTACCGGTTCCGAGTCTCGCGCTGAACCCAAGCGCGCCACTGGAGCTCGGTGGTGGTCGAGTTGTTGAACGTTGGTATAGACGAAGGCTGCGGGTCCAACATGCCCGCGTGCTTGAGCATCTAAAAGGGCGAAGGTTAGCGATTCCAAGCATCCATAAAAGAACCTCATGCATCACTCACCGACATGTACATGCCGCGCTGGCCCATCGCGATATCCATCAGCCATTTGTCCCCGCTCCACGCGCCAAGAACAATGAAGAGAAGGGCGCAGCGGAGAGCGATAGGATCGGCCGACAGTTCGACATCCTTCTCAACAATATCAAAGAGAGAGATGCGGCAGGTTTCAGTGAGACCAGCGGAAAGGTAGCGGGCCTCGGCCATGGGCATCGCAGCTGCGCCCTGTGCGATCATGAGCAGTACAAGCAACGTTGATGCTTGGTTGTTCTGCAGCATTTCGTTCGGGTCCACGCAGCCGGCAGTTACCAGTGGGTAGTAGACAGACAAGCTGCGTACGTAGCTGCGCAAAAAATACTCGAGGATCTTGGAGGGCGGTAGGACGATGAAGTTGAAATCGCCAGGGCTGGAATATCCGCTCTTTGGGTAGCTATTGAGACCCCCGCGATGGATCTCGAGAGCCTTGTGCAGGAAGCTCTGAGTAATGGCGAGCATCTTGTCCCGTGTGCGAGGACTGAGCGGCACGACCGACGTCAAGTCGGAGGGGTCCCATTCAGTTTCCTCCAAATACTTCTCCAGCGAGCTCCAAGTTCCCTCCTGTTTTGACTTTTGTTCCAGGCACTCGAGGTGCACAATGGCGGTGCGTGGGCAGTTGCCGATAAACGAGGGCGGGTTACACCGCGCCAAGTTCCACGCCCCCTCCGCCACAATGACAACCTCAAATTCGGGGATCGAGTTGTCTGTCGGAGCGGCCATGGCAAACTCCAAGGGCTTGAGGGTGTGCTCGAATTCGCCCCCCGAAATCATGCTGGTTCCGGGGGTGTGGATCGAGCCCCTCGATGACGAAGATGATGCCGTTACAAGCTCCGATGGAGGCGAGACGTTGCTGAGGTCAGGAAAGACGGGCAGTGAAACGTCCGGTCTGGGAAGCGGAACAGGAGTGGGGTAGGAATCGAGGTCCATATGAAAGTCGGGCCATCCCATGAGGTCCTGGTATGCTGTCTCTTGAACAGTGAAGTCGTTTCCCATGTGCATAAAGTCGTCGAAGCCGCCCTCCATCCGCGTGTGAGGTGACGGAAAATCCGCCAAGCCTACCTGGGAGTGATGCTGTGGGACTCTCCTGGGAGAGCTTTCGTCAGTGTGGTCGCCTGGGATGGCGACCTCGATTGCAGAGGGAGAGCGGCTGCTCTCCATCTTTACTCCGTTCTGGTGGGCGTCCATAAAGGCGATGCTGGCGCCTTGCGGTGTTTGTGACGACTGGGCAAGCGCATCTTGGAATGCAGCAGTTGCGTGTGCGGCGCGGAGGGCAGCTTTGGATGATCGCCTAGCAAACCGCGCCTCGCATGGTAGGTTCTTCTCAGCACATCTAGTGCAAGGCACCTTTTTATCGCAACCCGTCTTTGCGTTGGCGCAATTCTGGCACGCAATGGGAGTTCGTCCAGCAACAGGTGCCACTCCGCCCGGTAGGGGCTCCATGGGGTCTCGGGCTTCGTGATATGTTGTATGGTGCCTCTGTAGAAGATCCCTGTTGGCGGTGCCTGTTAGTTCAACTTGTCCACCCATTTTTGCCATCTGACTGGGAAGATGTTGAGATACTTGCCTACGAGCAAAGGACAGTTGGCAAGAGCTGCAGCGATGTGGTTTGACGTTGGTATCTGGCCGGGATGAGTTGTCAGTTGGAGCGGGCGGGCTAGGTCTGCGGTCTTGGGTGCTCTCACGTTGGGGAATATGCCGCTCCAAATGCTCCTTGCGAGTAAAGCTCTTGCCACAGTACGCACAGAAAACCGGCATCCTGACGGTGTTCTCCCGAACGAGAGCTGAAGTCTAGGAGTGCTGTCTCTTGTGGCGGGGTATGATGGAAAAGCCGAACCGTGGTAACGGCCAAAAGGGGATCTTGTTGACGGGAAGGTATATATAAGGGGGCGCCCTGAAGGAGAATCCACGTCGGTTGGCAAGACGCCGTCAGGGACCAGGTTGGTGATAGCTCGGTTCGGCTACTAGCCTGCCCAGATAGACTGGGAACAGAAAGAAGGATGAACAGTGCCAAGCAGAGAGAGAGGAGGATGGATGAGTGAAGCTCAAGGCCGGCAGTGGAAGCCGGGACCGGTGATCAGGGTCGAGGACAATAGAAATCGAGGGTTTGGAAACCACAGACAGCTGGCAAAAGAACGAGATTCTTCCAAGACGGGGGTCAGGAAGTTGCCGGATGGCGGGCCTTTTCAATATCGGAACGACTGTCAAGACGTTCCTTGCCCGTGAGTGCTCCCAACTTTCCAAGCCGAGGCGGCGCTGCGGCAAGCTGAGCTCATTAGAGACGGCCCAATGGGCCAGGAGGCGGCATGGGCTGTGCGTGAAGCAGGGACCGGGGTACTGATGTGTGTATCTGCAGATGGGGATGAGCAATGTCAGTGTCAAGCTGCTGCGTATAGTGGTGGGTACTGCCGGGGTACGTACCCTTTTGTGTAAGACACCGAAGAAAGCAACCTGAACGTATGGCTTACCCAACCAAGTCGTCAACAGCGTTCAGCCGCCGTCTAAAAGAGGCGCCGCCTTCGAGGTGCCTTACCTCCGACGAGCCTTGCCGTGTCAGTGATGCCCGCGCGGGTGCAAGAGCCGTAGGTTGTGTGGACGCCACCAGCGGAAGCTGGATCTTTGGTTCCGAAACCAAACCGGCTTTTGCTGTTGTTGAGTTGTGGAAGGAGATATTCAGGTGAGACGGGGATGATCCTTGATGGCCCCTCTGCGGCAAGAACTCCACAGAGTAGACTCGATGTTACCAGGCAGTTGGATGTTGCCAGTGTTGTGTGGTAAACAGGGAGTGCCAGCGACTCCACGGCTCTGCGTGTGAAGAAAATGGCAAGTTTGCTATACGAACGAAGCGGTCAACCACCTCGGTCTCGCTTGGTACACCGCTGCTCCGGAGTTTCGCGAGAAGGACCAGATGGTGGAGGAGGAAAGACCTGCACGGGGCCCACAAAGAAGGCGCGAGGTGACCAACGCGTAGTTCAGACGGACGAATGGGTGCCAGACGCCAAAATAACGGGGCATGTGCAACCGGGGAAGAGCAACCAGGTCATCAAGGAACTGAGACTGCCAGCATGGCAGCATAGCACCCGCTGGCGATCCCATGTGGGCGTCTGCAAAGGGGGCACACACGCCCGCAGCTGGGGCAGAGAACAGCACGGCCGCAAAAGCATGGTATTCCCGCAATGGGATGGCCCTTTGTGGCCCCAGGACGGGGACGGGAAATCATGACAAGCAAGAACGGGAACGCGGGTTGAGACAAGCTCCCGTCTTGCCAGTCAGATTGCTCGCGCTTGGGGTTGGATATTGCCAGCGCCGCTCTTGAGAAGACCACGGGCGAGAAGCCTCCACCAGACAACCCGCAGTTGCTGCAACTCTGCAAAGAGAGCGGGGCGCCGAGGATGGGTTTGGCAGAAGGCCTGGCTCATGGGACCGAAAACGTCGTCTCGGGTCGGCAAGGGTACCTTATGTAAGGTCGCCTGGTAGTTTATGTTGCTTGTGCGACGACAGCTGGCCCCAGTGTCCCGCACGCAGTGCCCAAGGACGCGCCGCGGACAACAACGGCTGAGGATTGTTGCCCATACATGGCATTGATGGGCAATCCCAATGGCATGGACAGCAACAGTTTTACTTCTCCATCTGATCGGGCCCCTCAGTCTTGTGTGTCAATGGCGTTCGAGTCCCTCCCCTGTGCCCCACGCACTGGGGCTGGTGGGTTGCTCGCCTCAAAGACCACTGCCACGGTTCGGCACCGGGGCGAGCGAGCCACAGCAGGCGAGGATGGAGAGGCATCAGGAACCACGGGAAGCCCGCCCTGGGTCGCCGCAAACGAGGACGCCGCCTTGGTAGGGTGACAATTTGGCTGGCTGGCGGCCGTGGCCGGTGAACGGTGGCATCAGGCCGGGTCGAATGAAGTGCGACTAAGCGTATGCAAGGTTCGGTGTTGTATCAGAAGAAATGGGCGAAACAGATTGTAAAGATTGGCGATCAACCCAGATGATCGGCTTTTGATAGGCCCACGCCTCCTCCTGTGCCCTGTCTGCCTTCCATCCCGTCTTCTTCAACGCAAACCGGAGGTCGTGCCTGCAGCCCACAGGGCAGGGCAGGCGCGGGTGGCCCAACCGGTGGCAAGTGCCACCCCTCTCTCTCCGCTCCCGCGCCGGGCCTTTCACAATCTCCCCGTCCCAGAAGGCAATCACGCTTGGATTTGGCAAACACGTACCGTAGCCTCAGGATTGCCTCAATCCCGCCGTCAAACCCCAAACACGGAACAGCTCTTTTGCCGTGACCATTTTTGCAACGCTGCGGTTGTGAGAGGACGGGATGGACCCCAGCGCGGGCCGCCACTGTCTCAGGCTCCCAGTCCAGCGCTCCCAGCTTCGTTCCTTCCTACTCATTCCCGCTCGAGGTTACGGCCCGTTTGAAGTTTGTCCCAACCTGAGAGGCTCAGAAAAATGCCTGTTGGGAAGAGTGTGCTGGCTGCCGGGTAAGGCGCACCGTTCCGTCCCATCGCTGTGGCCGAGGAATGCGCTTTGCCATTCCATGTTCCTGCTGTGGCCCAAGAACAAGAGGGATATCACAAAGAAGAGGCTCGGCGGACTCGAATCCGAGTCTTACTGCTGATGTTAATTGCGCAGGAGCAAGGCAGTGAACACCTAGCCGGGGACGACGGTCTCTGCGGGTCCTCGACTTCCCCGGATTGTCGCTGAAAATGGGGACTTTTGGACAGGCTATCCCAGCCATGCCAGTCTCCATGTGCGCGAACCTTGCTTCCCCGTCCTCCCGGAAACGCTATGGCATTGTATGGGGATTCAATCTGGAGATCATCAAGCACCCGAGGCACCTCAAGAGGCGAGTGGATTGCCTGGCGGAGAGGGCGGGGCAAATGTCCTAATGTTAGCACCCAGTTTGCGGGAGCTTATTGCAGCTAACTGAATCCGGGAATCTGGGAATGAAATGTCACCTCGCTGCTGCTGCAACTTACACAGAGATGAGATGGTGCTGCCAGGACAGTAGCTGCTTGCATTGCGCGATACGGCTAAATGGGCGTACCAGAAAGGCCTCAAGAGACGGCAATCGGTTCCAAAACACGACGGGCTTGCCATAGCAACAACGGCTCCAGGGAAAACCCGCCCCCAGACAGAAACAGCAAATGGTGGTGGAGTGATTAGATAGTAGGTAGACAGTCAGGTTGCAGAATTTGGGGAACCAACAAGAGTCCTCTCGGCAGCCCGAGAAGGACAACAATTCGCGGCATTTGCGGTCTCTTCCCATCTGTCGGAGCCCACCCAAACGCCCCGGGGAAGCCGGCATTCTGCCATCTTTTATTGAAATGCGCCCTGATAAGGCAGCCAGTGTTGGTGTTGGCGACGGCATCCCAAGGCCCCTCTCCCCGACCACATGGTGCAATCCCGCTTCCGCCTTCGTCTCCGCCGATACGGGAACCGCGTGGGCCATTTATTCAGGGCCGACAATAATGAAGATATTGCAGGCTAGCTAAAAATACGCCCGTTGCCTGCTTCCTGATCGCTGACTCCTGCCGTGAATCTGGTGAGATGGGCCAGAGCGGCTGGTCCTCGGACGCAGCGTTGATAGGCTGAATAGGATGATATGTCCAGGACTTTTGGGTCCCAACCACAGCGCCCTGATGCTGCAAGTCATCGGAAACGCGAGGGCCACATTGTATCAGATCGACCTTCAACGGGGCCAGCAAAGTTGCCGGTCGGTGAAGTCAACCAGTCGAAGCACCATTCAAAGACATGCTGGCGCCGTTGAACGAGTTTGTGAGTGTGAGTGGGTGGAGTTTCAAGGGCGGGCCAATTGGGGTGCGGAACAAGCATGCTGGCTTTCCGGATCTGGACGCCCCAGGCTGCCCCGCCCCCCGCCCCGGTGGCGGGACGCAACCGCACGCCCGCCTGTCGAAACGGCTGGGGTGGACAGCTCCTTGCGGTGCCTCAATGTGCCATGAATGGGCCCCTGGGACACTGAAGAACAGCACGCCCCTGTCGGCGCAGGGGCCGGGCGTTCGAGGCACACAAGGAGAGGTCGAATCCCCTCATCCAACCTCGGGTCGTGTTTGGTCAGCCGTTCCCTGCCGTGTAAGAAAGGAACATCAAGTTCGCACAGACCTGTGTCCAATACCGTGGGAATGGCGACCAAGGACTATGTAAGGTATGTACACTCTCGCGGCGACTTTTGTCTGAGACCTCGTGGAAATTTTTGGGCGATCTAGAGATGCAGTCGTTGCTTGTCTCAAAAACTCCCGAACGAGACGGTGTGCGGTTGAGACCCGGATCTCGTGGGCGTGGGGCGGGTTTGCCCATTGTTACTGGGTGAGGTGAGTTGAGCTCGGCTTTATAGCGGCCCACTGGTGCTTCTCAACTACCGCTCTGCGCAAGACGGAAGACCACGACTTTGCTTTCTCGCGATTGTTGCACAACCTCGACTCGGATTCGGAACCCCAAAGGAAACAACCTGACGGATGCTTGCTGTCGCCAGGCGGTGGTCGTGAAGCCCACCTCGGGACGCACACATCTAGGTGGTTTTTGGGGGCCGGGCTGGATTAGTCTTGTGGCTGCAGTGAATTTCCCAAGCTAGGCCAGTGGCTCCCCCTCGTCCGTGCAATCCAATGCCACCTGCCGCAGGGTCAAGCTTTCTGTGGCATGCCGATCTCACTGCGACCCTGGCTCACCTGGCTCAGTCTGGGCTCCTGCCCCTCCATCGAGGGGTTGGACTGCTGGGGCCGTTTGAATCAGGTTGTTCAGGTAGGTACCTTAACTTCCAGGTTGAAGATCGGTTGAGGTGAGAGCCTGGCTCCAGGCTCCCGGACCCCACAAAAGATCTCCCGTCGCTTCTGTCGGGAAGGCGCCGGTGGCGTTGTGCGGTTCCACGCCTTGTTCGCCAGATTCGGGAAGGTGAGGGGCACGGCCCTGGGTGGTCAGACTCGACCCTGGTTCTTCTGTGAGGCCATCGCAATTTCCTTGCGCAACGTCGAACCCTCGCGATGGGATTTCGAGAAAATTGTGTCGAAACACGTCAGATGAGGCGGGCAAGCTGTCCGTGACACGGCCGCCCGGATGCGTGCGGCTGTTCGGCTGCTTGCATCAGCCAGCGCTCTGCGGGTGACCATCCAGGCAAGGACGGACATGCACTGCACCGTCGTCGCTGCCCCCATCTCTCCTCTTGCTCTTCTTTTCTCAACCCCAAGCGGATGCCTCCCACGTCGATCTCCCCCACTCTCGACGACGGCAAGGCGTCGACCAACACGGCTGCCGTGGAACCTTGTTGGCCCGCCTAGCCCAAGCCAGGTCGGCCCCTCGGTGCTTTTCTGCCGTCTTCTCCGAGCACACAGCATGAGCCTAAGCAGCCGCCGTGTTGGATGGATGCGTGGGACGTCAACCAGCGCCAACCACGGTCACCCTCAAGGCCATCGACTGTTCGAGCCAGAAACACTTCGGCCATGGATCCTGAGAGTCTCTGGCCAGTTACGACCCGCTTGTCCATGGCCGCTTTCACGGTCACCGCCGGCCGCAATCCTGGGCGCGAGTGAAGACTCACTAACAGCGCGTCCGGACACTGTTATCGCACATGACTTGAGATGCAAATGCGGTGCGACAACAAGACCCACAGGGCGAGACAGCCGGAGAAAGCACTCTGAGACCTGTCAACAAGACTCAGCGGCCTGGGAGTCAATGACCACGCGAGGAAGATACGAACAGCATCTGTCTGTTGGACTCAATCCCTTCAGCTCTCAGCCGTGACGACACAGCAATGGATATGTGGCCAGAAAGCGTCGAGTGTTTTCCGAGAACAGACAGGGTTTCGCCGAGACACTGTCGACGCTCTGCAGCCTCCAGCTTTGGATCCGGCTGTCAATCCCACTACCGGGAGCCTGATCAACTGTAACACATAATTCCCTCACCTCCACAGTCGGCGTGGTGTCATCTGGGCGCCGGCGATGGGGGTTCGGGATGGCGTCGGGTTCTCATTGCCGGCATGGCATGCCCTGGATGACAGGAGCAGCGACCATCGCCAGCCTCCCGCATTACCCGCTTGGCTGTGGTTGCGTTGCAGTCCACCTGCCAAGTCTCTCTCGCTACGAGTTCTCCGCCAACAACTGACCGGTCAAAACCTTAAACCTCACTCGACAGGTGGGGGGCCCAAAAGGTCCCTCGGGATGGGGAGCACCCGAGATGCGGGCCAAGACAGAACTGTCTGCCCGTGCAATTTGATAACGTGAGTGCGAGCAAACTCTCCCTTTGATCCTCCGGCAGAGTGGTGCCTCGCATTCAAATGATGCCCGTTTCGGCGATGGACTTCGGTTGTGAAGCCGTTGTCAGATACCCTATTGGACGGCATGCAACACAAACCTTTCCGGGTAGCAGCCGGTTATGAGATCGGGCATAAGCCATCACCGAGGTCGTCCATCGCGTGTCGTGGTCGTTCATCGGGACGGCCGTTCTGTTGCCCGCATCTGACTCGCCCGCCTTGCGGTCTTTCATGACAGTCGCCTTTCGACAGATATGCAAAGAGTCTTATACAGCTCGTGGGTTCTGGCTTGTGTTGATCCCTCCTGCTGTGCCACGGGGCGATACGATGGGGAATGAGCCGGATGTCCAGGGCTCCGGCGTGCCTCCGGTGTGCCTCCGGAACTCCAACACATCCAAGGGCGCAGCGTTAAAATTCGACCTTCAATCAAGTCCGCCATTATCCAACACACTCGCATAGATTGCCAAAAGCGCCTGCCGGGGTTTGGGGCAACACCGAGTCCCAACAACACGACCTTCAAGCTCTGTCTTGTACACCCAACGATGGTGGCATTTTACATTGGCGGCTGACCTCATCTCAGTGCTCTGATGAAGTCGCGCTCTATTGTCTTGCTTGAGCTGTCGGACAGCCGCTTGAACCGACATAAGGTACATTTGGAAATAATGTTGATGGCTACCTCTGGCGGGGAGTGGTCTGGATTTGGGCCCAGTTCCGTGGACACGATCACCCAGCAAGCGCATGGTGCTGCATTGACCATTTTGGATCACAACCATAGAACGGATATCATCCAACAATTCACCCCATCTACTGCTTTGGACACTTGATTACCTTCCACGAACACACCCAGCTTGCAGCATTTGATTTGTTCCAGTGTGTAGGTACAGTCCTCGGGCCAGGCGGGCACCTTCGCCGGTGTTTGGTCGTCTTTGAGTCGGTATCTTTGCCACGTTGTGCTCGAGAATTTCAGGCTCAAGTGCCGGCCCGTATTCACAGTTGCAGCATCGTTTTGGGGTCTGTCGGTATGGTACTGGGCTCAGTTGTGACCGACCTGGCCGACCGGCTAAACGGGGGTTTATTGTTGAAGTTGTTCGGCTCAGACAGCTGCCTCTTGTGCCCGTTCTTTGCCCGTTCCGCTGGGGACCACCCGCCTTCCATGTCACGACGACTTTAGGCGAATTGGCCGTGTGCAGCTCACAGTCTTGTTTTCCGTCACATTTCTGCGCTCGAAACCTGCTCGGCACCGAAGGGGTTTTCCTAGCACTCTCATGGTTCATCAAGGGGCACAACATACGTCAAACGCTACTTGGCTCGTGTTTGACTGCCGGCAAAGTCAGCTGTGTATGAGGAAGGGACGCGTAGACGGCCTGGTCTCTCAACAGAGTCGGCCACTCGGATCACGAAAGTCAGGCAGCACCTCGCTCTCATCACGGGGTTGCGGACGTGAAAACTCTCCCCGCCAAGATCCAGAGATGTTTGGAAACCGCAGTGTAGGGAGACGACAGGGCGCCCCATCCGGTAATTATCTGGGGAACGTCCAGACTTTCTTTACGTCAGCCACCCGCTGTCAAACCTCCATCCCATGTTGCCATGAGCCGCAGAGGTCTCCAGCCGTTGGGACTGTGCAGGCGCCTCCGTTGCACAGAATCAGGGGCACCGGGACCCCCAGCGTCCCAGGCAAGACTTCGATATCACCGGGGCTCTGTCGGGTCAGACCTTGACATGTTGGCTCGAATCCAACTTGCTCCTTGCTTGGTGCTGGAGCTATAACGAATGGAGAATAGGGTTAAATGGAAAACACGGGACAAATGGATTGTAGCATCGCTTCGACCTGGACCAACACTGGCACGGATGTCACGTAGCAACCGCCTGCATCTGGCATCGTCACTGTTCTCGAGCGCATAGTACATGAAACGTCTGTCTACCTACATCTTCAAGAGAGGCAAGATCTTGGTAGATCAACTGGTTTTTGACCAACTCAGTGTCCGAAGATACATAACATTCTTGCTGAACCGCTCCCTCACTGCAGCCGGAGCCCGTGCCCCCCGGGGGCTAACCATCACCGACGCACGCCATGTTTTGTCGGCACCGAGACACCATCTGAGACCGAAGTTGCCGGGCCGGAGTCCTATGCTTGCTTGGAGTTTGTTGGGGACGAAAAGGGACACCGAAACAGGACGACACGTCACCTCTAGAGCAGGTATCGTTGGCCGTTCGTCACCCCCGAGTTACCTCTTCCCGTGACGTTTATATCACGTTTCCAACCCCCATCCCGCTCTCCGGATAGCATATCAAGCACGTACGGGAATAATACACAGTCCTGCTCAACATTTGCCCGAGACTTGACCGAGAAGACCCCCCCTCTGTATGCAAGATCACTCCAACGGGGAAGCGGTGTTGCAGCAGGACCGTTGGTTACCTCGCAGCCATCGGCGACGGGTGCGATATATTGCGTCCTGCCCCTTTCCCGTAGGCCCATGCCGCCAGCCGTCAACCGTCGAGATCTCCCGTGATGGTGGGGTGTGACCTTTTTCTTCAATTTCTCGGTGGAAGGTGACAAGGTCAAGGCGGGTGGTTGGTTGAACGTTGTCGCATAATGTTTGATGAACCTCGGGTGGCAAAGGAGGGTTGCTTGGTTGGTGCTGTTGGTACTTAAGCACGACATGGTACGGATCATGAGGGGCGACTCCTCGTCGGTGGACAGTCCCTCCTACTTTCTCTGGTTCTTGTTCCGCATGCTGTCCCTCTGGATGGGGAACAACATCCATCGTCTGGGTCTGGCCGATCGATGGGGAGCGGTGTATAAGAGGCTGCCCCCTTTCCCCTTGCTCACCCCACCAAGCAGTGGTCAACGTACCTAGCCACCGAAGCTTGGGTCATTGACTGAACTCTTTCATCATGGCACCAACGGTCGACGACAATCTCCAAGAGCCACGAACAATGACGACATCACGCAAGAATGAGGGTGGTGAAGGAACCGAGTCAGGCATGAGGGAGATAGGGACGGCTGCCAGAGCCAGGCCATCGCATGTTCGACAATGGGACGGTTCACTTCCATCGCAGGAAGGTATGCGCTTCAGATCACCCAAGAGCTGTGGCGAGTGACGAAGGACTCGACGGACGAAACATGACGCGCCGGCGCCGACGACAGATCCACAGGATACACGTCCTTCCCTTTTGGGTTCACCTCTCACCAACCGGCCAGCAATAAGGAAGGACCGGGCAGGACAAGAAAAGAGATTGAAATGGATGCCGACACTGGATTGAGGTTTGGTCTGGCATGGAACCGTGTTGGAGCAGGGTTGGCGACGCACGACTTGCGTTGCTTAAGGTGTGACGTGAAAAAGAGCTGAGATGCCGAGCCCTGGCGAGGGGTCGGGCAAGAGGAATGGGAAGATGTGAAGTTGGGCAAGAGGGTGACGGCATGGAATGGGGATGTGTGGCCCGGGGATTCACGAAGAGGTGGATGCCATGGACTGGAAGGGGCCGCGAAAAAAATTGCTTCGCTTCAGCTCAACCGGGCCGAGGCTGGATGCCAGGGTCTGGCGCTCAAGAGCCACCGGCATTTGGCAGGAAGCTGTTGAGGGACTTGGACAGAAAGAGCCGACCGTCGACGGGAACAAGTTGGCATCTCCAACTGGACGATTCGTTGTGTTGGGGTAGGGGTGCACAACGCCTTGACGCTGACACAACAACACTAGGTCTCTCAGTGCCGGCAGATGGGATATCATGTATGGGCGCAAACCACAGGTGCTTGGGCTGACCAGGAGAAGATTTAGGATTCCCCAGACTTTACCGTGCCTCAGCGAAGTTGGAGTGTCGGAGGCTTTGGATGGACACTACTATCACATTAGTGATACAACAAAACGGAACGTCACTGGGTGCTCAAGATTTCTGAGCTCGAGAAAGACGAATGCTCAGCTCCTCTTGGAGTTCGAGCAGCCTAAGGGCGGCACCGTCACGCCCCCAGCACCCAGTCCGGTATCTCTAATTCGTGCTTTGTCCCCAACACTTAAGCAGATGCGCTTAGGTATCTGGTTCATCTCTCTTGAAAAAAGTGAGACATGTTTAGGGAAGATGTGCCGTCTCGAGGACATGAGATTTCTGTTCCCCTACTGCGGTACGAGCTTGACACACCCAACCTCCACAGGTGGCAGTATCTTTTGGCATGCTTGAGATGATACGATAAATCCGTTTTGCGGTTATGAAACGAAGATGGATGGCCGAAAAGACAGACCTGGTACGGAGTTACCCCTTGGGCTGTGATGCGAAAAGGCCCGCTTCGTCAAAGCAGGACAGGTATTGCGACTTGGCGCCGAATACATTGAGAGAAAAGCTGTAAAAAATGATCAACCGCTTCAATTGCGGCCAGAGGCATTGTATCTTTGATGCATTAGTAAAGATGGATAGCTTCATATGGAGTTGCCCCTGCGAATTGAAACCCGGATGGAGGCCAGCGCCTGTGTGACGGGGCCGGCATGGCTTTGGGATAACACGATGTGTGATTAGAACACCATGGAAAGCAATCCAAGGCAGTATGCTCTTTTTCCGCGTCTCAGATCACCTGGGCAGAATGTTGTGTGGCTTACGCTGTCCTCGAGAGCCCTCGCTCAGGGTAAAAAAGGAGAGAGATCAGGGGCTAAGGGGTTAGGGTTAAGCGAAATGTACGCACAGACCATGCTTGGTCCCTGATCCGCCAGGGGCTGCTCAGCAGGGACGCGCAGGGCCAGGCAGCTGACGAGCATCTGGGATCATCCTTTTCGAGCCCTTGCACCATTCAAGTTCCACGTTGGCAACAACAAACAACGTCTGCCTGCCATTTCCAAACTATTCAGTAAACGCGTCAACTTGACCTGGGTTTTTTTTTTGTTGTCCTTTGGGTGCTGCTCCGTCCGGCACCAGACAAGATGAAAGCCATCATTGCGGTTCCGGCGACGCTGCTGCTGGTGTACCGGGCCTACTCAAAAAAGTCGCTAACTCCTGGCGGCATCTTTGCCGCCGTGTTGACGGCCATCGCCCACGCCGTCCATCCATGGAACCTGCCCTTTGTCTTGCTCATCGTCTTCTTCCTTGCCGGAACTCGAGCGACTCATGTCAGTTGACTCCGCATCCCCGTCCAAGGGCTGTATTCGACGTCTAACTCCCTCCTAGGTCAAGGAGAATGTCAAGGCCGGCCTCACTCTCAAGTCCGGTGGCACATCCGGCGGCGAGGGCCCTCGTAACCATGTGCAAGTGCTTGCCAACTCGCTCACCGCATCCATTCTCTCGCTGCTGCACGCCTACCAGTTGCGGTCGCGCCAGCAGTCCCTCCTCGCGTCCCCCAGTGACGCCGGAAGCCTCTGCTTTGCATGGGGCGGCGACCTCCTGGTGGTTGGCATCATTGCCAACTACGCTTGCGTCGCGGCCGACACGCTCAGCTCCGAGCTCGGAATCCTGTCAAAGGGCCAGCCACGGCTGATCACCAGCCTGACGCTGCGGAAGGTCCCCAGGGGTACCAACGGGGGCGTTACGCTCACAGGTCTGGCTGCCGGCTTGCTCGGCAGTGTCATCATTGTCACGGCCGCCATGTTGTTTTTGCCGTTCTGCACAGACCAGACGTCGGGCACACTGGGTGGTGGAGCCCCGTGGTCGGTCGATCAGCGGCGCACGCTGATTCTGGGCCTGACGCTCTGGGGATTCCTGGGCAGCGTTGTGGACAGCATTCTAGGGGGACTGATGCAGAACAGCGTCAAGGACGTCCGCAGCGGCAAGATTGTTGAGGGAGAGGGCGGCGTGCGGGTGCTCGTGTCTGCCGACGCGGCAAGCCATCATCACGATCGGGAGCAGGACGTGGCGGCTGACGTCAAGGCCGCCTTGCTCCATGGCGAGGGCGGGTCTGCCGTCGAGGACACCGACCCTTATTCGGGAGCGGCTGAAGAGGTTTCGCGCCCTGACAAATACGACGCCCGCAACAAGCACCGTAGACCGAGCTTTGGGGATGAGAGGCCGTCGAGGGTGGTTGAGAACGGGTGGGATTTGTTGGACAACAACGATGTCAACTTTTTGATGGCGTTTGGCATGAGCGTCGGCGCCATGGCCGTGGCGTCGTGGTACTGGCAGGTTCCTCTCTGGTCAGTTTTCCCAGCGGGGAGGGCGGGAGCAGTGTAATATGTGGCCAAAGAGGAATCCATGTTAGGGTCAAGTCCTCAGGCTCGTGGCTTCATGCAGTCATCATCTTCTTGTTCTTGTCCTTGTCTTAGGTTCTTCGTAAGCATCCGATAAAGAGGGCGTACGTCCACACCTTACAGTTCCATATTTTGCAGTTCCTGCTTTGGCTGTGCTTGTTAGTTTATCTTTAGAGAGCAAAGCGCAAGAGGAGAAGAGACCAGAGCAACTGCCTGTTCAACTTTCCAGGTTAGTCTGGCTGGCATGAAAGGCAGTCACGACTCTCTCTCTCGGGCTTGTCTCTTGTGCATGTAGCATCTGTTAATGGAGGCCAAATTAATGTATGTAAAAATCATCCTCTCGACTACCCCTTCTAGCAAAAGATTCAAGAGGTGACCCAGTCTCAAGCGTCGCACCCAAAGTCTCCCGTCCCTTCCTCTTGCCAGCGACACTGGAACTGACGCAACCTGGAACCTAAAAGAACAGCTGATGATGGCAAATTAAAGGGTCCGCACACGCCATGAGCAAGTCAACACGGGATCTCTGACAGTTCCAGTCCTCGCATCTTGGAGCGAGAGTGAGCCTTTGCCCTGATGTTTTTTATTGCAATCCTTGGAAAGCTGCTGCTCAGTTGCGTGTCGTCTTCGTGTTCCTCCCTTGCGCGCAGCACGCCGTGTTCGAAGAGTACTTTCTGTCGAATTGCAGGGCATAACGCACCTCAGCATTGCTAGAGACTAGGCCCAGTTTCTTGTCTTTTGCTTCAGATCTTATTTTTCCTTTCCAGGCGACTGACAATTTTGGGATGCAGGTGACGTGTGTGGTGCTCTTCCGGTGGTGGCCCCGCATGAAATTCTTCAGGCTCGGGCTGAGCCGGGGTCGGCCCCAGGAGCAGCAGCCCCACCGCATGGCAAGAGCAACACGGCGGCTCCCCCTCATCCACTCGACACACTCGACACGCTCCACAGCAAGCAAGACGAACGGGCGACTCCACTCCCACAACCGGAAGGCTCCATCTGAACCCATTTTAGACGAGAGCTAGCTTGCGATTCCCGGCAGCCATGGCCCCGGCCTACGACGACGAGGAGCTGTCCATCTCGCTGTCGCCATCGCAGATCCGGCGCAACAGGCGGCCAGGCGAGGGGCATCACCACCGCGACCACAGAGACACAAGAGACCATCGCCATCATTCCTCACATTCATCCCATTCCCATTCCCACTCACAGTCCCAACCCCGCCACCAGCAAGCCCCGACCCCGGGCTCCTCCTCCATCGACGCCGCCGTCATGTCCTCGAC
>Ga0247823_10001033_pt1 | contig 23457 bp, 24 predicted proteins | sample 13C_PalmiticAcid_2_FD_192426 | JGI IMG/M metagenome (GOLD analysis project Ga0247823, IMG submission 192426) | Soil microbial communities from agricultural site in Penn Yan, New York, United States - 13C_PalmiticAcid_Day30 | ecosystem: Environmental > Terrestrial > Soil > Agricultural land... | reverse complement strand
GCTGTGAAGAGTGTCACACTTTATGTAAATTTATATAAAAAGCCGGAAATTGAAATCTTTTCAACGGGGGCATGCTATGATTAGGTTGTAATTTAATGATGATTTCGCCTGGGCAAGGATGATGAACGATACCGATAATAAGAAAGCACTGCTAAAGAACAGCCGTCTGTTTGGACATTTTGATGCATCGATTATTGATGCGGCTATTCCGATGTTAACGTCTTGCAACTTCGAGGCAGGGCAACTGGTTTGCCTCAAAGGTGATGAATCTGACTCGCTTTACCTTATTGTATCAGGCGAGGTTGAGGTATCAGTGTCTTCGCATGACGGTAAAATCATTCTGCTGGGCACGTTATCGCGTGGCGATGTGTTCGGTGAGGTCGGTCTGATTGACGGAGATGTCCGCACAGCCAATGTTGTGGCCGTGAGCGATGTCGAGCTATATCGCATTACCAGCGCCAGCTTCAAAGAGCTGACATTACGTTTTGGTGTTGGTGAATGGATGGCGTTGTCATCCTATATCTGTTTCCTGTTCCGTCGTGTCACCAATAGTCTGGAAGAGGCGTTATTCCTTGACGCCAGTATCCGCGTGGCGCGCAAGATCATGTCGCTGCAGGAAAAAGAACGCGACCAGAGCCAGAATAATTTCCAGGTCAGTATTTCGCAGGAACATCTGGGACGTATGGCCGGGTTATCCCGTGAGGCAACCAATAAGGCCCTCTCACGGCTTGAAGATATGGGCCTGATCAGCCGTGAGTATAAAAAAATAGTCGTGCCGGATATCGAACGGCTGGCAGCTGCGGTTAAAACCGCCTGATATGTCAGGTTCCGTATAAAATATCATCACCAAGAATACGATCATTCAGCATGCCCTGTATCAGCGTGTGATGTGCCGTCGTGAAGTTATAAAGCCCATGTTCCGGGATAGAGTTTTCCGGCATGAATGTCATGGCGTGATGTCCGATCAGAAACTGCCGGTCAAGGCGTGTGATTTGATAGCGCAGACCTTTGATCACCAGTGGCGGGTGAGAGAATTCACACAATATGTTCTGTTCTGCTAAAAAACCGTTCAACTTGATTTTATCGGCATCGCAATAGTTGAGGTTGAGCGCCGATAGTGTATCAAATGTGCACCGCTGGATCGTAGCGCAGGAAATATCGGCGCCGTCAAATAGGGCCCCGCAGGCATTAACACTATCGAGTATGGATTCACACAATGTTGTGCAGTGCATATGTGTATTGATCAGTGATGCACGTCGTAGGGAAGATTCGGAAATATTTGCCCCCATCAGATTGGCTTCATCAAGCTGTGCTCCGTCGAGAATGGCCCCATCCATTTGGGCGTTGATCAGGTTAGTGTGGCGCAAATCAGCAAAAGCGAGCGAGATGCCCTCGGCGATCGCGGTTTCCACGGCGTGTCTGATGTCTTTGAATTTTCCCTCAAACAGGGTTTGCCCTGTCCTGAAATGTCGGATGGTGGTGCTGGTCTTTGTGTTGCTGGTGGTACGCAAGGCTATCTCCCCGGTAAGTTGCATGCTTGCAAGTATCTGGGTGCAAACCCGGATGCTTAAATCACGACCGATAGTTGTCATTTACGACGCAAAGTCAAGCAGCCTGCCGCCTCTGCATACTATCGCGGTATGGAAATGTGAGGGCGAACGGATTAATATCATTCCTATGACTGAGTCCGATGACATTCCCGAAAACAGCCTGATCCGTGGTGCCGCTCTGATCCGCAATTTTGCGAAATCATTGCCGGAAACGCCCGGGGTTTATCGCATGCTGAATGAAGCAGGCGATGTTTTGTATGTCGGTAAGGCCAAGGCGCTGAAGCGCCGGGTGATTTCCTATTCCATGACCGAGAAACTACCGATCCGGCTGCAGCGCATGGTCGCGCAAACAACCGATATGTTGTTCGTGCATACGAATACCGAGGTTGAGGCGCTGCTGCTGGAATCCAACCTGATCAAAAAATTGAAGCCGCGTTATAACGTGTTGCTGCGGGATGATAAGTCATTCCCCTATATCATGATCACGCGCGATCATGATTTTCCGCTGCTGGCCAAACATCGCGGTGCGCATAAGGTGAAGGGTGATTATTTCGGTCCCTTTGCCTCAGTCGTTTCGGTCAATCATACGGTCGCTATATTGCAGCGTGGTTTTATGCTGCGGAACTGTGCTGATACCGTATTTGCCAATCGTTCACGACCTTGCCTGCAATACCATATCAAACGTTGTACAGCGCCCTGCGTGGGGTATGTGTCAAAAGAAGAATACGGCGAGCAGGTTAAACTGGCGCATGACTTTCTTTCTGGCAAAAGCCGCGAGGTGCAGGAGGCGTTCGTTGCCAAGATGCAGGAAGCCAGTGCAAAACAGGATTACGAAGAGGCAGCCAAGTTCCGTGATCGTATCAAGGCGCTGACCATGATCCAGTCATCACAAGATGTGAATGTTGCGGGACTGGGGGATGCCGATATCGTCGGCTTGTGGCAGGAGGATGGGCGTACGTGCGTGATGGTGTTCTTCTTCCGTGGCGGGCAGAATTTTGGCAACCGCGCCTATTTCCCGCGTCATGGTGCGGATGATCTGAGTGAGGATATTCTGGGGGCGTTTCTGGCGCAGTTCTATGAGAACAAGCCTGTGCCTAAAGAGATATTACTGAGCCATCCGGTAACTGAGGCGAGTTTACTGGAAGAGGCCCTTACCGAACGTGTGAAGGGCAAATACAAGGTGCGTTTGAGCATGCCGGAAAAGGGGCAAAAGCGCCGCCTGATTGATCTGGTGACCCGTAATGCGCGTGAGGCGCTAGCAAGGGAAGTGTTGCAATTGACGGGTACGGGCAAGCTGCTAGACGGGGTGGCAACGCTGTTCGGGATGGATGACCCACCGCAACGTATTGAGGTTTACGATAACTCGCATATTGCGGGCACCAATATGGTTGGCGGTTTGATTGTCGCGGGACCTGAGGGGTTCCGCAAGAATGCCTACCGCAAGTTTAATATCCGCGAGGCCGATGAGTCGGATGATTACGGCATGATGCGTGAAGTAATGCAGCGCCGTTTTGGCAAGGCGATTGAAGAAGGCAAGGGACCTGATACCGAAGATTGGCCTGATCTGGTGTTGATCGACGGTGGCCTTGGGCAATTGAATGCTGTCCGTGAAGTAATCGAAGACCTTGGTATTGCTGACAGCCTCACACTGGTATCGATTGCCAAGGGGCCGGACCGTAATGCGGGGCGTGAGAAGTTTTTCTTACCAGACCGTGAGATGTTCCAGCTTCCGATTGATGATCCGGTTCTGCATTATCTGCAACGTCTGCGTGATGAAGCACACCGTTTTGCCATCGGGTCACATCGTACCCGCCGTTCAAAACAGATTTCATCATCGCCATTGGACGATGTGCCGGGTATTGGCGCCAAGCGCAAGAAAGCCCTGTTGCTGCATTTTGGCTCTGCCCAGGAAGTAGCCCGCGCTGGGGTGCAGGATCTGGAACAGGTCGAGGGCGTATCGCGTGCCGTTGCGGAAAAGATTTATAATCATTTCCACGAGAATTTATAGGAACTATTCCCTTTAAAATCAGTTGGTTCTGGCTGAATTCGTTAATATTCGGTAAAGTTCTGCTTGCAGGGCTTACCGGGGGCTGGTAATTTCCCGGTCATTCAGATGATTGAATTTTGGAAGGCTCGAAAGACCCGTTTATATGGGTCTGGCGAACGTTCCTTAGACGAAACCCAAAGGCACTAAATCCAGAAGGAAGAAACGTATGTTTCATCGTCCAAAGACAGATCAGCAACCAGGCGATCAGACCGTCTCTCAGACAGTTTCTGAAGCGCAAGTTTCTGAGCCGAATAACAACTATAGCAAACCCGAGGAAAAAAATATGACCGCGAATACAAGCGAACAACAGGACAACCAAGCACGCGTAGACATCCCAGGTGGTGCCGCCGCTTTCCAACGCCCGGGCGCAGCACAGCCTGGTCGTGTTCCTCCGGGATCTGCATATGCAGCCGCTCCGGCAGCCGCTTACCCAGGTGCAGGCAGCTACAACGCTTCTGGCGTTGCACGCACAGCTACAACAGCTGATGGCCGTCGTCTGGTTATCGGTGAAGGTATTAGCATCTCTGGTGAGATCGAAGCCTGCGACACACTGGTTGTTGAAGGTACAGTGGAAGCTGCTCTGAAAGGTGCACGTATTCTGGAAGTGTCCGAGAACGGTACATTCTATGGCACAGTTGAAATCGACGAGTGCACCATCGCTGGTCGCTTCGAAGGCGACATCACAGTGAATGGCCGTCTGACAATTCGTTCCACAGGTTCCATTACAGGCACAATGTCATACAAAGAACTGGCTGTTGAAGCTGGTGCGACAGTAGACGGCAAAATCACACCGCTGTCTGCTAAGGGCGCATCAAAGGCTGACAAGCCGGGAAAGCCTAAGGCAGCACGTGCTGACAACGACAGTTCTTCACAACTGCCGTTCGGAAGCTCGATCGAAGCTGCCTAATTGAAAGATCAGAAGGCATAAACGGGTCCCTATAAGCGCATAGCAATACAAGGGTGAAAAGGGACCCGACAGCCATGATGAAAATTTCAGAAAATTTACTGCGTTATTTAGTGGTGCATACGAGGAGGGCAAGCCGTCTGGCTTTCTCCTCCCGTGATGCATTGTCTTTGATCCTGATCGCGGGTTTGCCATTTGTGATGGTCAGCTCCATTTCGATCAATAAATCTCTCCATCAAAATATGGCGTATGCTTATGGTGGATCATCTGCCGTTCAAGTTTCAGCTGACGCATCACGCGTTGTTGCCGCACAGGTGAAGGGCAATCCCGAAGCCTTGTTGAAGATCACAGGCGTACAAGCCGGTATGATTTTCGATGAGCCGGGACTGAAACGCACCGAAGGTGATATGGCCATTTGGCAATACCGCACCAATGACTGCGTGCTTGATCTATATATCGCTGATACAGGCGAGGGTGCTGTAACGCATTATGAAGCACGTCCGCGTTTGAAGGCTTCTACAGCCGGTTCTGCACAAGCTTTCGATGCCGTGCAAAGCCGTGAGTGCGTAAAGTCAGTGTTTGCAGGTCATGACGGCGTTGTGCCGCTGCAATTCGCCTCTCGCTAATCATCTAGATTTCCTGCGCGAAGCGGAATTTTTCTTTATCTTCAAATTCACAAACTTTATAGACGGGGCATTCCGCGCAGAGTGGCGTGCGGGCCTTGCAGATATAGCGTCCATGCAGGATTAGCCAGTGATGAGCGTGGCGGCGGAATTCTTTCGGTACTACTTCTTCCAGTTTAGATTCGACCTTATCGACGTTACTGCCGGGGGCTAAACCTGTGCGGTTACTCACGCGGAATATATGCGTATCGACCGCCATGGTTTCTTCACCAAAAGCAATATTCAAAACCACATTGGCGGTTTTGCGTCCGACGCCGGGGAGCTTCACAAGTTCATCACGCGTGGTGGGGATTTCACCTTTGTAATCGCGCACCAAAATTTCCGAGAGGGCGATCACGTTTTTGGCCTTGCTGTTATAAAGGCCGATAGTTTTGATATATTCCTTTAATCCGTCTTCGCCGAGTTTGACCATTTTTGCGGGGGTATCGATTTTGGCAAACAGAGCCTTTGTCGCTTTGTTGACGCCCTTGTCCGTGGCTTGCGCGGATAACACGACAGCCACAAGCAGGGTATACGGATTTACGTACTCCAGCTCACCCTTGGGTTCAGGATTGTTGCTCTGCAATATCCTGAAAAATGTGGCAATGCTCTCTTTTTTCATTTTGTGTTGCGCCGCAGTTCCTTGTTAAGCTCGACCACAATAACAAGAATAAGGGAGAGTTTTAATATGGATCTCACAAAAATATTCCAGAATGCCTATGAGTTTAATTTCTCATATCTGTCACTGACCAGCGCGCATGAACAGCAGATCAGGCATCTGAAGGGCTTTGTTGAGAATCTGAACAATAGCGGCACAGGATTCACCGCCGTATTGAGCAAAGCCGCTGAAGCATCACCCACGCTTAAAGTTCGCGATGAGGATGCCCATGAGGCGCTGTTCATGATTTCATTCAACGACTCCAAACCAAATGATCTGCGTGTGGTCCTTAGCCCCGTCACGACCAAAGAGCCTTTGTACGGGATTAAGGAAGGCTATCAGTTGAATCACGCGGCGGATCGTCAGCGTATGGCAGAGAACCTCGGTTGCTTCCTTGCGCGCCGTGGGATGGAGCAGGATATTCTGCGTGAAACAGCACGTCGCCTGACTGAAAAATCATTAACCATTTGATTTTTATTGATAATTTTTCTCTGTGATGCAGGGGCGCAAACCTTTATGTTGTGCGCTTGAAAGGTTAGGTATGTTGTGCGCTTGAAAGGTTAGGTCGCCATGTCCCATTTAAAAGAAATTTACCGCGTACACGCTGAGTTGAATGCAGATCCGAGCGAATTGCTGCCGATGACAGAGTCACACAAGGAGCAACTTGATGCGCTTGAAAATATTCTGGATCAGCTGACTGGGGAAGGTCAGGAGTTTTCAATTGAGCTTGCAGGTCTTGATATGGCTGTTGGCATTCAGACAGAGACAGACATGGTTATGATCCCGTTCACATTGCGTGATCAGAATGATGGTTCTGTGCAGGTTCAGTTTGATCGTAACGACCGTACACCGGCGAATTTTGATCTGGTCAAAAATGCCGAGCCATTTGTTGCATTTCTGGCCAGCGAGCTGCCAGCCCGTGCCGTGCGCATGCAACAGGTTCGCCATATGGTGGATTACCTGTCCAGCAAACCGCAGCCGTAATTACTGCGAAATACCAAGAATCGGATTGGCCGCGGTGAAAATCGCGGCTAATTTACTTTTATGACTGATGTTCCTACGCAAGCGGTATCGGATGCCATTGATTACATCGTGGCGCATTGGCAGGACCAGCCTGACCTTGATGGGCTGGCACGTCGTGCGGGATATGATCCCACACATTTTCAAAAGACATTCACGCGCATGGTGGGGCTAAGCCCCAAGAAGCTGTCGCAATATATGAATGCGCGGCATGCACGTGAATTCCTGCTGGAAGGGTATTCAACGCTTGATGCTGCTTATGCGGCGGGCTTATCGAGTAATGGTCGCCTGTTTGATCTGATGGTCAATGTCGACGCCGCCACACCGGGCGAGGTGCAAAAGAAGGGGCAGGGGCTGACCATCCAGTATGGTTTTCACCCGACACCGATTGGCGACATTCTGATCGCACAGACTGAACGCGGATTATGCTGGTTGGGTTTTGTGGTAGATGGTGACCGTGATGTGCCGATGCAGCGCTTGTATGCTTATTGGCCGAAGGCGCGGTTTATGGAAGACGTGACGGGGACGGCGGACACAGCGCAGAAAATCATCGGTATGTGGCGTGGTGAAAAACAGCCCAAGATGAACGTACATTTGTATGGCACTAACTTCCAGATACAAGTCTGGCAGGCGTTGCTGAAAATTCCGTGTGGTGGAGCCATCAGCTATCTGGATGTGGCAAATTATCTGGGTAAGCCTACGGCCAGCCGTGCTGTCGGCGGAGCGGTGGGATCTAATCCGATTTCTTTACTGATCCCGTGCCACAGGGTTATTCAGGCATCTGGCATCATAGATAATTATGGATGGGGTACACCGCGCAAGCGTTTGATACTGGCGATGGAAGCCGGATCAGATGTCTAAAACATCCCGCATGGTGTAAAAGCCGTGCGGTTTTTCTTTGAGCCATTGCGCAGCGCGGAGGGCACCTTTGGCGAACAGGCTGCGGTCATGGGCGCGGTGGCCCAGTTCAATGCGCTCACCCGAACCAAAGAATGTCACGGTGTGTTCACCAATCACATCACCACCGCGTTGTACGGCGTAACCAACTGTGCCTTCTTCGCGGCGCCCTGAACGATCCATCGGTGCTGCCGGGCGGCCTGTGGCTTTGCCCAGCATCAGGGCTGTGCCTGAGGGTGCGTCGATCTTGTTGTGGTGATGGATTTCGCTGACTTCAATATCAAAATCATTACCGAGGCGCTTTGAAGCTTGCTCCACGAGGGCTGCGAGCAGGTTTACGCCGATGCTCATATTGGCGGAGAACAGCAGGGGGCATTCTTTTGATGCGTCCTGCATTTCTTTCATGTCACTCGCTGTCAGTCCGGTTGTGCCGATCACGATCGGCTTATGATGTTTGGCCGCGAGCCAGATATGTTTGCGTGTGGCATCCGGTTTGGTGAAATCAATTACGGCATCGGCGCTGAATAATTGTTCCGGATCATCCGTGGATGTTGTGCCGCCCGCAAAGCTCAGACCTGACCATGTACCAGATTCCAGTTCTTTCACCAGCATCTGGCCCATGCGTCCCTTATATCCAGCAATCGCGATCTTCATGTTAGTCCTTCAGGTCGCTCCAGACGTCTTTCATTTTTGAAAAGAAGCCGGTTGCTTCGGGGCTGTGTTTACCTTGGGCTGTGCCACCCAGTGATTTATCCAGTTCCTTGATCAGGTCCTGTTGCTTACGGTTCAGGTTCATCGGTGTTTCCACTTGTACCTCGATGAACATATCGCCGACGGCATCAGAACGCAGAACGGGCATACCCTTGCCTTTCAGGCGCAGTTGCTGGCCTGTCTGTGTGCCCTCAGGGATTTTGACCTTGGTGCGTGCACCGCTGATGATCGGCACTTCGATTTCGCCACCGAGTGCGGCTGTTGTCATTGGGATCGGTACGCGGCAATGAATGTGCGCGCCATCACGCTTAAACAGTTTATGAGGCTTTACGGCCAGCAGAACATATAGATCGCCCGCAGGACCACCACGGAAACCAGCTTCGCCTTCGCCCGCCAGACGAATGCGGCGACCGCTTTCGATACCGGCAGGGATTTTGACCTTAAGCGCTTTTTCCTTTTTCACGCGGCCTTGGCCTGCACATTTCTTGCAAGGATCACGGATGATCTTGCCTGCGCCATTACAGGTGGGGCAGGTGCGTTCAATGGTGAAGAAACCTTGTTGCATACGCATGCGGCCCTGACCATTACAGGCGGGGCATTGCTCTTCGGAAGTGCCAGTTTCAGCACCGGAGCCATTACACTTGTCGCAGGACTCGTTGGTAGGAACCTTGATGGTGGTTTCAACGCCCTTGAAGGCTTCTTCGAGCGTGATTTCCATCGTGTATTGCATGTCTGGGCCGCGTTGCGGACCTGTGCGGCCACCGCCACGGTTCATCATGTCGCCGAACATATCTTCGAAGATGTCGCTGAACGCGCCACCGAAGCCGCCCCCGAAACCGCCACCACCCATGCCCCCCATGTTCTGCATGCCTTCGGCCCCAAACTGGTCGTAGGCTGCGCGTTTTTGCGGGTCTTTCAGTGCGTCATAGGCCTCGTTCACTTCCTTGAACTTGGCTTCGGCAGTGGGATCGTCTTTGTTACGGTCCGGGTGATATTGCATGGCCAGCTTGCGGAAGGCCTTTTTCAGGTCTTCTTCGCTGGCTTTGCGGTCAACGCCGAGCGTCTGGTAATAATCCTTGGCCATTATCTACCCTGTTGTCTCATTGAAAGAGGTGGGGCCTGATAAAGGCCCCACCTTGGTTATGTTTGATTATTTCTTGTCGTCGTCGTCGAGCTCAAGATCGCTGAAGTCAGCGTCTACGACTTCGCCGCCGTCATTGGACGAGGATTGTGATGGACCTCCGGCATTATCCGGCGCACCAGCAGATGCCTCCTGTGCCTTACGGTATGCGAGTTCACCCAGTTTCATGCTGGCTTGTGTCAGCGCATCTGTCTTGGCCTTGATCTGATCCTTGTCCTCGGAACCGATTACGGATTTGAGGTCGGCAGCCGCGGCTTCGACTTTAGATTTCTCATCCGCTGGTACAGAGTCACCCAGATCAGCGAGTGAGCGTTCAACCTGATGCAGCATGGCTTCAGCCTGGTTCTTGACGTCTACGAGTTCACGCAGCTTTTTGTCTTCTTCTGCGTGTTCTTCGGCGTCACGAACCATTTGGTTGATGTCTGCGTCAGAAAGACCGCCTGAGGCCTGGATGCGGATCTGCTGTTCCTTGCCTGTGGCTTTGTCTTTAGCTGTTACGTGCACGATACCGTTGGCGTCGATGTCGAATGTGACTTCGATTTGCGGGATACCGCGTGGTGCGCCGGGGATGCCGACCAGATCAAACTGGCCGAGAATCTTGTTATCGGCAGCCATTTCACGCTCGCCCTGGAAGACACGGATGGTCACAGCGGTCTGATTGTCTTCAGCCGTTGAGAACACTTGCGACTTTTTGGTCGGGATCGTGGTGTTGCGGTCGATCAGGCGTGTGAACACGCCACCCAGTGTTTCAATACCGAGTGAAAGCGGTGTTACGTCGAGCAGCAGAACGTCTTTGACGTCGCCTTTCAGAACGCCACCCTGAATCGCTGCGCCATCAGCAACAACTTCGTCAGGGTTCACGCCTTTGTGCGGTTCCTTGCCGAAGAATTCTTTCACCGTTTCGATGATTTTCGGCATACGGGTCATACCACCGACCAGAACGACTTCATCAATATCAGACGCTTTCACGCCTGCATCTTTCATCGCCGCTTTCAGCGGGCCTGTGGTTTTCTTGATCAGATCGTCAACGAGGCTCTCCAGTTTCGCACGGCTGAGTTTGATGTTCAGGTGTTTAGGGCCTGAAGCGTCAGCGGTGATGAACGGCAGGTTGACTTCGGTCTGCATTGTTGATGACAGCTCGATCTTTGCCTTCTCTGCCGCTTCTTTTAGACGCTGCAGCGCGAGCTTGTCCTGACGCAGGTCGATGCCTTGCTCTTTTTTGAACTCGTCGGCCAAGTAATCAATGATGCGGGAGTCGAAGTCTTCACCACCGAGGAACGTATCACCGTTCGTCGATTTCACTTCGAATACACCATCACCGATTTCAAGGATCGAGATATCGAATGTACCGCCGCCCAAGTCGTAAACAGCGATAGTGCCGTTTTTCTTCTTGTCGAGGCCGTAAGCCAGTGCAGCAGCCGTTGGTTCATTGATGATACGTAAGACTTCGAGGCCTGCGATCTTGCCGGCATCTTTCGTTGCCTGACGTTGGCTATCGTTGAAGTATGCAGGAACCGTAATAACAGCTTGTGTCACTGTTTCACCGAGATAGCTCTCGGCTGTTTCCTTCATCTTCTTCAGAACCATGGCGGAGATCTGTGACGGGGCTTGTTTCTCGCCGTCGATTTCCACCCATGCGTCACCATTGTCGCCGCGCACGATTTTAAACGGCGCAGTTTTTATCATCTTCTGTACTTCGGCGTCATCAAAGCGACGACCGATCAGGCGCTTTACAGCGTACAGGGTGTTATCAGGGTTTGTGACGGCCTGACGCTTGGCGGGTTGACCGACCAGACGTTCACCGTCTTTGGTGAATGCGATCATAGACGGCGTTGTGCGCGCGCCTTCGGCATTCTCAATGACACGGGGTTCTTTACCTTCCATGACAGCGACGCAGGAATTGGTCGTGCCCAGGTCAATACCAATGACTTTACTCATGTTTTGTAGTCCTCTCTTACGTTTGGCAAATCCACGAAACGGCCCACCATTGGCACCGTCGCGGTTCCCTTGCATCCGGGGGTCTTTTTGATGGTCTGGAATATACCACAGAGAACCTCAAATGCCAGAGCCACAGGATCAAAATCCCCACCGTTTCCGGCCTTTGGGCGATCTTTTGCCTGTGTGAATTTTAATATAGAGGGGGAAATGCCGGGGTCAAGGATTAATAGGCTTTAATTCCCATTTTCTGGGAATTAAGCCTGTGTGTCGATGTTATGTGCCGGGCCGCCTTGGCCTTCATCCTTAGCTACGCCGACGCGGGCAGGGCGGAGGAGGCGGTCATGCAGTATATAGCCGGCATCGACCAATTGGATGATCGTGCCCGCCGGTTTGCCTGTACCGGGAACTTCGAACATCACTTCGTGGAAGTGCGGGTTGAAAGGTTCGTCGCGGGGCTCGATTTTCTTGACGCCGTTTTTCTCAAACGTCTGCAGCAACTGGCGTTGCATGGCTTCGAGACCTGTCAGCAGGTTGGTGATGCGGTCATCACCTGTATGTTTCAAATCTTCCGGGATTGAATCAATCGCGCGTTTAAAGTTGTCCGTGTAGTCCAGCAGATCGCGGGCGAAGTTGGAAATCGCATATTTGGTTGCGTCTTCGCGGTCTTTGATCGCGCGTTTGCGTACGTTATCGGCCTCGGCCAATGCGCGTAGACCCTGATCCTTTACGGATGCCAGTTGTTGCTGCAGTTCAGAAATTTGCAGCAATGCTTGTTCAAAGGGCGAAGGGCCTTCTGCCGCAGCAGGGGCTTCCGCTTCATTGACGGCAGGGTTTTCGTTTTCCGGCGTTTCGGGTGCCGGTTGGTTTTTATTCTCAGGTTGGTTCATTGCTTTTCTTACTTACTCATACTGGCCGGGCTTACGAATAAACACCGCCACGTTCTTCTTAATCGGTTCATCTGCCTCGAGACCGTATCTCATGGCATCAACTTGCAGATAGTCAAATAGTTCATTGTTGACGTTCTTGTAGCGACCGTCTTTATCAACGAAATAGTACATATCTGCTTTTTTGCGATAATTTTTGTGGTCCGGGAATATGTCGTTCAGCGGGGTCAGGCCCTTGGAACGAGCAAGGTTTACCAGATCGTTCTCCATAGTGATGTCCTTGCTGATACCATCAGCAGACAGAATGAACGTGTTCTCAGGATAGAACCAGAATTTCAGCGGGTTGGTTATGCCCTGATTACGCTGATCCGGACGGAAGCGGTTGATTTCAGATCCTGGTGGGCAATACGACTCGGATACGAGCTGGATATATTCATCCGTCATTTTGACTTTGTAGGTTTCGGTTGTTTTGTCAACGCGGAACTTGATCTTCTTGACGGCATTATCCGTTAGCAATTGCTTGCTCAGTGGTATTTTGATCGTGGCTTCTTGCGGGGCCATGTTGCACTGATAATGCGGGTAACGTGGCATATCGCGCTGATCAACGGTGTATTTCTCAAGCGTAATGGTCAGCGTGCCGTCCTTGAATTCTGTGCCGTATTTCGGATTCGATACTTTCAGGCAACCGACGAATGTTTTGGTCATGGACATGAACAAAACAAAGTGGCCTGTTGGCAGGTTCGGGTCGCGTTGCAAGCCCATCAGAACGCCCATCGGCCATAGCTCGCCGTATTCTTTGCTGTATGGATTGCCGTACGGGTCGTAGTAGTTTGGTTTGTTGGCATAGGACGGCATGTCGTCTTTAGGAACGCCGCCTGTGAAGCTGTTGGCATCATTTGTATCGCTGGTATCAGCAACGGGTGCTTCTGCTGGAGCTTCTACCGGTGCGGCGCTGTCGGCTTCTGCAATCGCGGCATCAAGAGTTTTCGTCGCGGCAAAATCACCCGTAGGCATTTCAGCGTTCATTGCGCTTGATTGTGCCCATGCTGGCGTGCTGATGGCTGGTGCCATAGCAGTGCAGAGTAAGAGGGCGGCGATGCGGACGACACTGGTTTTCATGAGCGTGGTTTTCCTGATCCTGAATATAACCCTTAAAACGGGGCCGTGCTCAGTCTAGCGGGAAAAAGGGGGCAAGGTAAATCCCAAAAAATCCCGCTATCCCGGGGATTTAACAGGTATTTCAGCCCTCGAGAATGCGGGTCATGACCCGGGAGGTATAGTCCACCAACGGGACAATCCGCTTGTAATTCAGGCGGTTGGGGCCAATGACGCCGATGGCCCCGATAATCCGGTTCTCCGGGGTTTTGTAAGGGGAAATGACCATAGACCAGCCGGAATGCCCGAACATGGGGTTTTCGGTGCCGATATAGATCTGCACGCCGTCGGCCTTCTCGGCCGCCCCCAGCAAACGCATCATGGTTTCCTGTTCCTCGAGCGAGGCCAGCAACTGGCGGGCGCGTTCCAGGTCTTCGATGGCTTTTACATCCTCCAGCAGGCGTGATTGCCCCCGGATGATGATATTGCCGTTGGTGTTGTCGTTCAGGGGTGACATGGACAGGCCGCGCTGCACGAGGTCAGCTGTCACCTTATCCAGTTGTGCCTTATTCTCGGTCATATCACGGCGGATATCACGCTCAGCCTCGGCTAAGGTTTTGCCGCTGATATGCGCGTTGATGTAATTGGATGCGGTAGCGAGTGCGATGTCATTAACCTCGGGCGGTACCTCCATCACACGGTTTTCAACGGTGTTGTCCTGCAGGACCATCACGGTCAGGATTTTGCCGCCATCAAGGCGTACAAACTGCATGTGGCGCATGGGTTTGTTGGTTTTGGGGGCTATGATCAGGCTGGCGGCGGAGGAAAGGCCCGAGAGCATGCTGGTCGCACGCTCGAAAACAGCATTCATAGAGCTACCCGCTGTATTACATTGGGCTTCAATCGCGTGGCGATCTTCGCTGGTGATGTTGCCGATTTCCATCAGGCCATCGACGTAAAGGCGAAGTCCCTGCGGGGTCGGCAAACGTCCGGCAGAGGTGTGCCGGGCATATAGAAGGCCGCTGGCTTCAAGATCTGACATGACGTTGCGAATGGTGGCGGGTGATAATACCATTTCCAAGTGTCGTGAGATGGTGCGGGAGCCTACGGGCTCACCCGTCTCCATGTAGGTATCGACAACATAGCGTAAAATCGCCTGCGCCCGGTCATTCAGATCGTTCGTCATAGACGTATATATAGCGGGATATGCATAAATTGACAATTTCCGCCGCTTCCGCCACTGTGGCGCCCGTTAACCAATTTACCCGTAAGGAACCCGATATGGATGAGCGAAAACGCCAGCCACGCCGTGGCGATACTGTAGAGCTGCTGGAGAAACCGACGGGTTACACATCCAGCCATTACAACCTGACTGTCGGGAATAAATACGAGGTTCTGGATACCGCTGGATGCTGCGTTATCACCACAACCGATACGCCGGGAGAATCCGGCATGTATAACAGCGGCCGTGTCCAAGTGGTTCAGCCTGCACAACCTAAACTTAACGCATAGGAATTTTAAATTGACCAATACAGCGACAGCCCTCGTTCCTTTTTCCCGTCCTTCCGGTCGTGAACCATCTGCCATGCGTCTGGTGGAAATCACCACGGGCGTAACCAAGCATGCCGAAGGTTCGGCGATGGTGAAGTTCGGCGATACACATGTGCTTTGCACCGCGACCGTGGAAGAGAAAGTACCGGGCTGGATGAAGAATACCGGCAAGGGCTGGATCACGGCTGAATACGGCATGCTGCCGCGGTCTACGCATCAGCGTATTGATCGCGAAGCTGCGAAGGGGCGCCAATCAGGCCGCACGCAGGAAATCCAACGTCTGATTGGTCGCGCGCTGCGTTCGGTTGTGGACATGGAGAAAATGGGTGAGCGCCAAGTGCGTATCGACTGTGATGTTATCCAGGCGGACGGCGGCACACGCACAGCGGCGATTACGGGTTCTTATGTGGCGCTCTATAAGGCGTTTGAGCATGTGAAGGCGCTGGGTTTGCTGACCGAGCTGCCGTTCAAGGACAGCGTTGCGGCGATTTCATGTGGCATCTGGCAAGGCACCCCTGTTCTGGACCTTGATTATGCGGAAGATTCTGAAGCGGAAACCGATGCCAATTTCGTGCTGACAGGTGCGGGCAAGATCGTGGAACTGCAAGGTACTGCCGAGCGTGATCCGTTTGATGATCAGATGTTCCTTGAGATGCTGGCGCTGGCACGTAAGGGCTGCACAGAACTCACAGCACTGCAGAAGAAAGTTCTGGGCCTTTAATTCATGAGCGATGTGCGTAAATTCTCCGGCGATAAACTCATCATTGCCACGCATAACAAGGGCAAGGTTGCGGAGATTGCCGCGCTGCTGGGGGATTACGTGCAGGACTTTCCGAGTGCAGCGGATTTGAACCTGCCGGAGCCTGCTGAGACAGGCACAACCTTCCTTGAAAACGCGACGATCAAGGCGCTGGCTGCTGTGCGTGCGACGGACTTTCCGGCACTCGCCGATGATAGCGGTCTGTGTGTCAACGGCCTGAACGGTCAGCCCGGCGTTTACTCCGCTGATTGGGGCGGTAATCCCCGTGATTTCAATAAGGCCATGCAACGCGTGCAGGATGAGCTGGGCGATAACCCGGATCGTTCCGCTTATTTCGTATCTGTATTGGTGTTGGCGTGGCCGGATGGTCATGTCGAGCATGTTGAGGGCCGTGTGAACGGTACGCTGGTTTGGCCGATGCGCGGGGCGGGCGGTCATGGGTATGACCCCATGTTCGTGCCTGAAGCACGCGACCGGACCTTTGCCGAAATGACCCTTGAGGAAAAGGGACAGATCAGTCACCGGGGCCGGGCCTTTATTGCCCTCATAGAAAAGTGCTTCCGCTGATGTTCGGGATTTATGTCCATTGGCCGTTCTGTGCCGCGAAATGTCCGTACTGCGATTTTAACTCTCATGTGCGCGATACCATCGACCATGCCGCGTGGCGTGATGCCTATGTTCGGGAAATTAATCACTATGCTGCGTTGACGCCGGGGCGCACCGTGACCTCGATCTTTTTCGGGGGTGGGACCCCGTCATTGATGGAGCCGGAGACGGTGAAGGTCGTGATCGACCAGATCAAAAAGGTCTGGGCGTGTGATCCGAACATCGAGATTACGCTCGAGGCGAACCCGACCTCCGTCGAGGCAGCAAAGTTCAAAGGCTTCCGCGAGGCGGGCGTGAACCGTGTGTCGATTGGTGTGCAATCCCTGCGTGATGAAGACCTTAGCTTCCTTGGTCGCAAGCATAACCGCAGCGAGGCCATGAAAGCCATTGATCTGGCTAAAGAAAACTTTGAACGCTTCAGTTTTGATCTGATGTATGCGCGGCCACAGCAAAAAGTCAGCGATTGGGTGCAAGAGCTTGAAGAAGCTGTAAGTTTATCCGTTGGTCACCTTTCGCTCTATCAGCTGACGATTGAGGAGGGCACACCCTTCCATACACAGTTTGCGCGTGGCGATTTTATGATGCCATCAGAAGATCTTGGCGGTGAGTTCTATGAGATCACGCAAGAGATTTTAGGCGGCGCTGGGCTACCTGCGTACGAGATTTCCAATCATGCGAAGCCGGGGCAGGAGTCTCTGCATAACCTGACTTACTGGCGGTATACGGATTATGTTGGTATCGGACCCGGGGCGCATGGTCGCTTGACGATCGATAGTGGCAAGGTTGCCACCCGTGGACATCGTGCGCCCGAAATCTGGATGGAGCGGGTTATGGAATCGGGGCATGGTAGTCATGACCATGAAGCCGTGACGCCTGAGCAACGCTGGATGGAGTCCCTCATGATGGGGATGCGTCTGCGCGAGGGCGTGCCGTTCGCCCGACTGGAGTTGGAATCCGGAAAATCGATTGATGAGATCCTCAATCCCCGCAAATTGAAGGCATTGTCGGAAGAGGGGCTGATTACCCTTTCGGCCAATGACCTCAAACCCACCACCGCCGGGATGCAGCGTCTGAACGGCTTACTGGGTTACTTGCTTTAAGGTTTCTTGACTGCTGGAGCAGGAGCCGCTTTCGGCGCGCCGCCCATGACAGACATTATATCAGCACCGTTCAGCAAGATTTTGCCTTCTGTGCTTAATTCCAGATCGTAAGCGCGAATATCCTGTCCTTTGGCATTCTTGGTTTGCTGGCCCATCATTTGCATGATGGTCAGGGCTTGTTGGAAATTCTGCGCTTTGGTTTGGACTTCTACGGGTCGGGTCGGGTCGACTGAGGCGTGTTGCGCGTAAGCAATCAGCTTATCCATGCCAAAAACTTCAAGGCGGGATTTGCCAACGAACATCATAGCCGCTTTGGTGCTAGCCTGTGCATTACCATTTAGCAATGTACTGTAATTCCCGGTGTTGCTTGTTCCTGTATCTCTAAGAGTGATTGTTGTGCCTGCGTCGGCGAGTATTTTTTGTATATTAGCTACTGTGTTTAGTGCAATAAGGCTGCTTCCTTCAGGAGTCTCTATGCTTTGACTTAAGCTCTTTCCACCAAAACTGACTAGCTGGCTGAAGGGTAAATTGTTGAACTCCACATCAAGATTTACTGTATCTGGTATGCCTGTAGGATATTGATTTGGAACAGAGGTAATTAAATCGTTAATGTTTGCTTTTATACGCAACGCAACTTTGTTCTGACGGAAACCTGTGCCATCCAGACCGAAGGCCAGCTTGGCAATCTTCATCGTCGATGTCGCTTTTCCGGGCTGCGGGGCGCTGGCGATTTCAACGTTATTGACCGTGATGGTTGAACCGAAGCCGTCCCATGCCTTGGTCATGTAATCAAAAAATGTATTGTACATGCCCTGTACATGCTGGCCGCTCATGCTGGGTGTATCTTTGCCAGTGCTTTCCAGCAGGGCTGCCATTTTTTCCTGATAGGCTTTTGCTTCCGCAATAGAGTAATCCTTGAGGCTGCTTTGCAGATCAATGCTGCCGATCTTGGCGACGCTACCCTCGAGGTTCGCCAGCACGTTTACAGCACGCGCGTTCATCGGGCCGGACCAGAGTTTGTTCGGGCCTTCTTTCAGATCGTACATCATTGTGAATTCAGGGATCATCACTTTGCCGCCAATGGTCGGATCGGTGAAGGTGATGTTCTGGTATTTTCCGTTCAAGCGGACGAAGTTCATGAATTCTTCGTGGAAGACGCCCGCGAAAGTTTGACTGCCGATTTCCAACACGCCTGACTCTTTGCCGGTTTCGTCATACATGGTGATCGGGGTGGGCAGGGCCACCGTCATCTTCCATTCTTCTTTCTTGTCACCCGGTACGGCATTGATCGAGATCATGCCGATATTGACCTTGGATTTATCAGAGTGAATGGATGTCAGATGCGGCAGGGTGATGGCGAAATAATTGTCGCTGGGTTCGACCATGACTTCGCCCTCGGTAAGCAAGTCGCCGCCCTGTGCCTTGGCTTGCGTGCGGGCGTTGTCGATCATCTGGGTGAATACGGTTTTCAGACGCTTGGCGTCGCCTGCGCTCATTGCCGCGTGGGCCTGAACGGGAATCAGGGATATCAGGGCAATTGCCACCAAAATTACTTTGGAAATCCGGGGGAAACGGGCCATAACGATATCTCCTGTCAGAACTATATTAAGTCCTATAAAGAAGGCACATTTTAGGCGCATACGCAATGCAGCTCAGTAATCATTCCATAAGATCTGACGCTCCGGTTATTGCCGTATTGGGACCCACCAATACGGGCAAGACCCATTATGCGCTGGAACAAATGGTTACATACGCCACAGGTGTGATCGGGTTCCCCCTGCGGTTACTGGCACGTGAGAATTATGACCGTCTGGTAAAGCTGAAGGGCGTGCAGGCGGTGGCGCTGGTGACGGGCGAGGAAAAGATCATCCCCCGGCATGCGCGTTATTTCGTCTGTACTGTTGAGGCGATGCCACTTGATCAGCAGTTTGAGTTCCTCGCGGTAGATGAAGTGCAGCTTTGTGCTGATCCGGAACGCGGGCATATTTTCACGGATCGATTGTTGCGGGCACGCGGACAGAAGATGACGCTGTTCCTTGGGTCTGACACCATGCGGCCGATCATGAATTACCTGATCCCGCATATTGAGTTTCAGAGCCGACCGCGTCTGTCGCAACTGACCTATAAAGGTTTCAAGAAGCTCACACGCTTGCCCAAGCGCAGTGCTGTTGTCGCGTTCTCGGTCAATGATGTGTATGCGATGGCCGATCTGATCCGCCGTCAGCGCGGGGGGACTGCTGTCGTGCTGGGGGCGTTGTCACCGCGCACGCGTAATCGTCAGGTTGAAATGTATCAGGCGGGCGAAGTTGATTTTATGGTCGCGACCGATGCCATCGGCATGGGCCTGAACATGGATATCCATCATGTGGCGCTGGCGGCTACACGTAAGTTTGATGGTCATCAGGCGCGCCGTCTATCCACTGCTGAAATGGCCCAGATCGCAGGACGGGCCGGACGTCATACCACTGACGGTACATTCGGCGTCACAGGGCCGGTCCGGGGGCTGGATGATGAGGTGATCGAGGCCATTGAGCGGCATGAATTTGAACCCCTCCCGGCCATATGCTGGCGGAATAGTGACGTGGATTTCACCAGTCCGCAGGCCTTGCTGGCCTCGCTGGAGCGGGGGGCTGGTAATCCGGTACTCATCAAGGGGCGTCCGGCGGATGATTATCTGTCACTGGTAAGCCTGCTGAACCGGGACGATATTCTGGCCCGGGCCACCGAAATCCCCCGGGTCCGGCTGCTGTGGGACGTCTGCCAGATCCCGGATTTCCGCAAAATTATGAACGAAAACCATCAGGAAATGGTGGCCGATGTCTTTACCGACCTGATCGATTTCGGGGCCATCAAGGAGGACCGGGTGGCCGAAGCCATCAGGCGTCTGGACCGTCTCGACGGGGATGTCGATACCCTGATGTCCCGCATTGCACATGTGAGAACTTGGACGTATATTACCCATAAATCCGAATGGGTCAGAAATGCCGACGAATGGGCCGATAAAGCCCGTGCGATCGAGGACAAATTGTCCGATGCTCTCCATGAGGGATTGATGAGACGTTTCGTCGATAGACGATCAGCCACATTGATCCGCGCCATGGAGGAAGGTGGCAGTCTGCTCGCGGGTGTGCGTCCGAATGGGGAAGTAGTTGTCGAAGGCGAGGAAGTGGGGCATCTTGATGGCTTCCGTTTCGTGCCGGATTCTTCCGCGACTGGACGGGACTTTAAAGCAGTGATGGCCGCAGCGCGAGGAGCGCTGAGGCCCGAAATACAGAAACGGTTACGAGTAATGCTGAACGCGGTACCAAAACAATTTCGTCTGAATGACGATGGCCATATCCTGTATCAGGCCGATCCCACAAACCCGATGCCGGGTGTGATTGTCGCGACTGTGGTGAAGGGGGCCAGTGCCTTACAACCAGATGTCCAGGTTTTAGACACCAACCTGATCGAAGGTCAGGACCGCGAAGCGATTTCCAACAAATTGAAAGAATGGCTGAAGAGCCATATTGCCTCTGTGCTTGAGCCGCTGGTCGCGCTTGAGAAAGAAGAGGAAGGCATTGCAGCCCCTGTGCGCGGTATTGCATTCCAGGTTTACGAGGCGATGGGTATTGTGCCGCGCGCGAAACTGGAAGACCTGATCACCGGCCTTGATGTCGAGATGCGCCGTGTGCTGCGTCAGAAGCAAATCAAACTGGGTCCTATCCTTGTTTTTATTCCCGCACTGAACAAGCCTGCGGCTGTGCATTTGCGTGCGCTGCTGTGGAGCTTGTGGAACGACAAGCCGCTGCCGGCGAAAATTCCGTCCGATGGCATGGTGTCAAAATCACTGGTCAATGAACCGGATGTGAATGTCGAATTCTTTAGTGCTATCGGTTATCCGGTTTATGCGAACCGTGCGATCCGCGTGGATATGCTGGACCGCATCATCAGCGCGATTTATGACAGCGCCAAGGACGGCACATTCAAGGCAACACACGCCATGGCCGAATGGCTGGGATGCTCTATCCCTGATCTCTATCTGGTGATTGAGGCGATGGGCCACCGTAAGGTCAGTGACCCGCAAGAACAGAAGATTGCTGAATCCGTCGCGGCCACTGATGCGGCTGTAGCGGCTGTTGAAACACCAGCTTCCGAAGTTGTAACAACGGAAGGGGTTGCTGAAGCAGCCCCTGCTGCGGAGACAGTTGAAACACCGGCGGCACCTGTTGTGGCCGTGAAGCCTGAGCTGGCGACATTCCGCCTGCGTAAGGGTAAAGCGTATGGTGAGCAAAGCGAGCGTAAGCCACGCGAAAGCAAGCCGGGCGAGAAAAAGCCATTCCGCAATTCTGACAAGAAACCGTTCAACAAAGACGACAAGCGCAAACCACGCAAGGAAGGCCGCAAGCCTGACAAGTTTGGTGATCGTAAAGAGCGTGAGCGCGATAACCGTGAGCCACGTGTTGTAGCATCAGCGGCCGCGAGCAGCGTGGGTGAGTCACCGTTCTCGATTCTTCAGCAACTGAAGACCAAGTAACGATCATGACCAAGCATTTCTGCCTTATGATGATGATCGGCATGATGGTGCTGGGCTTTAGCCCCCGCGCGCAAGCCGATACGCAATTCTCGGGCGCTTACCTCCTTCATGTTTGTGAGATGGATGCCAAGGGCAATGAAATCGTCAAGGGCGGTCATACGGCGTGTCAGGCTTACATCACGGGCGTGATCGATTATCACCGTATTCTGCAATCCATGAAACTGGCACCGAAGATTGATGTCTGTGTGCCGACCAAGACCCCGGTTGCCAACTTGCACCGCATTGTTCTGGCATACTTGCGTAAGCACAAAGAAAACGATGCCTTCATTGCGGCACCTGCGGTTACACTGGCGTTGTACAAAGCTTATCCGTGCAGCAGAAAAAAATAGATGGAAGATTTGCGCGAACAACCTGTCTTGCGGATTAAGCCCGAAGAGGGTGAACGCTTCCTGCCGAATAACTTTTATGACATTTTGGCGCACCGTTACTTCCCTGTTTTAAGCCTGACCTATATCGCGTCTGTCGTGGGTATTGCATTAAAGCTCATTGATGATCGTCACGGGTTTATGCATTATTTCCTGCAATCGCCCGAGGCTTACCGTATGTCTGATTGGGTTGCTGTGTGGGTTTCTGTTCCGGCGATTATCTGGATTTTGATCAACGGTACGTTTCATATGCGTCGTCAGGCCGATATCTGGTACAAGGCCACAGCAGGGCTGATGATTGTTACCTTGCTGTTCAGCTTGCTGCTGTTCCCGATGGGGGATTTCGGATTTGGTGTGCGCCTGTTCATGATTGCGACCATTCCAATCTTTCTGGTGCAGTATTATTTCTTCGTGCGTGGGGGACTGCCCGCGCGTATGGCGTGGCCGCTGACAGTTGCGGGTCTGACATTCCTTATCTACGGGTTAATCCTGTAATAAAGGAAAACCCGGATATGTGCATATCCGGGTTTCCATTCCGTCATCTCTGACAGAATCTTCATGCTGTGGTTATTCACCACGCAGTGTGTCTTTCAGACCACCGACAGCATTTTGAATTTTGCCTGTTGTATGTTCAGCAGCGCCTTCGCCTTCCATTTTGGAATCGCCAATCGCTTTACCTACTTTTTGCTTTACCTTGCCTTTTACTTGCTTGGCAGCGCCTTCAATACGATCCTTATCCATTTTCAGTCTCCTTTATGGATGTTATGCGGTATGCATGACAAACGCCCTGACTTGGGTCAGGTTCCTGAAAAATATAAGTTATTGAAAATTATATATTATTCATGATCCAGCCGAGCAGCAGCACCTGCGGCACGGTCAGGAGGGGCAGAGATAGCGCGATCTTCCAGCTTTTGGTGACCTGGCGTAGCACGAGGATTTCCGTGTAATCGGTGGATACGCCCGCCATCAGGAACGTAAAGCCGTTACCCGGG
>Ga0247823_10001032_pt1 | contig 23484 bp, 28 predicted proteins | sample 13C_PalmiticAcid_2_FD_192426 | JGI IMG/M metagenome (GOLD analysis project Ga0247823, IMG submission 192426) | Soil microbial communities from agricultural site in Penn Yan, New York, United States - 13C_PalmiticAcid_Day30 | ecosystem: Environmental > Terrestrial > Soil > Agricultural land... | reverse complement strand
CGTCCGGGTACTTGCTGCATGATGTGCTGCGGTTGCCGAGAGAGGCCAAGGTCGTCCGGCACCTCCGGCCTTGGGTAGTCTTCCTGCTTTCGGCGCTTTTTCACGTCGGCATTGATATGTCTTCAGGCCCGTCGCTTTCTAAAATAACACTGGTCTCGAAAGTGTCTTCCCCATGGTCGGATCAGCAACCCTGTTAACCCAGTTGTACAATCCTGTAGGCATGCTCCCCCGCGAATCCGGTGCTCTGCGGTTTTTCCTCATCCAGCCCCTGGGGATCGTGATCGAGGACGCGGCTCGGTCTGTGTACCGCGCCGTGTACGGCACAACAACGCGCGCTCCGACAGTGCCAGAACGCTGTGTGGGGGCCGTCTGGGTTGGTTTGTGGATGGCATGGACGGCACCCGCCTACATGTATCCCGTCCTTGCCAAAACAGGGGCCGGCAAGGCTGGCGTTGTGCCGTTTAGTGTCATTGACTACGTGACACGCCGTATCACTGCATGAAGAGGCGCGGCGGGGCGGTGCACGGGGCGCGGGAAGGAAGGGTCGAGAGAAAAAAGGGGGGATATGGGGCCAGGCCGCGAAGCGGTGCACCGGTTTGAGGTGAGGATAGGTAAGATTGCAGGCCTCGGTGGCATGCGGAGCCAAAGTAACCGCACGGGTACGGACACGGGCTCAAAACCCAATCCTGAAAGATTGGGTTGTTGATCTTCTGAATAAATGTGTAGTACCTTACTCATCCAACCACTGATATGGAGTCGCCCGCAGTTTGCTCACGTCCAACGTTATGTCTGCATCCGCGAGCTCCTCCAGTGCGGCCGAAACAGCTCGAATCTTGTCCGGTTCCATCCCGTCCTTCTTCCGCCAGTAGATGGACAGCGACCGTGGCGAAAAGATGGTCTTTTGCGCCAGCGTCACCAACACAACCTCGTCCTCGCCCTCGTCCTTGTCGTTCTCGAGCACGCCCCAGCCAACCACTTCCCAGCCGGACGTGACCACGCGGAGCCATCCAGTCCCTCGCCACTCGTAGATGCCCGCTCCAGCCGCCGACGGCGTGTTTACCCCCTTTGTTGAGGACGGCTTGGTGGAGCCCTCGGTAGTGTACGTCGTCACGTCGTCGAGGGTTCCTGGTGCGGTGGCGCTGGCCTGGTACGTCACAGAGACAGAGTGCTTGCCGACTTGCCAGAAGCTGCTGGAGCTGGCGACCATGAACCACTGCCCGGCGAGTTGCTCCGAGGTGGGAACTTGGGTGCTGGGTGTCGCGGTTTGAGATGAGTCGCGGGAGCTGAGCCGAGCTGTGAATGGCGGAGCCATGGCGTTCAACACTGCTCTTCAGGTGCAAAGGTGGGGGGTGTTAGTGGACTTTAGAGGAGGGAGAAGTGAACCTCAAATGCAGGGACGAACCCGGTTTTATAGATAAGCCCTCTCAGGCGTCTACGAAACCTGAAGACGGCAGCTTCCAATGGGATGCCATCACAATCAGACACGCGGGGATGAGGCGAGGCTTCCATGAGACGACTGCGCCGCCAGTGCCCGCCACCACATTAATTACCCGTGCCACGCCTCTACATCTCGGTCCAGCAACAAGACCATCGCGGAAGTAGTTGCTACTTCCTGAGTTGCAGCTTGCAAACCACAGTTCCCATCAAGGACCAAAAGGAACTACGTCAAGCGCGATAGAACTCTGTTCCCTGGAAAAGTTCAAAGTCCGTTCCGTCCCTATCGTATCACATTCGATATGTTGACCACGCCCTTCGACCCGACCGCAACACACATTCCATCAGGCTGAAACGCCACCGAGGACAACTTCCCGCTCCCCGCCTGTCCCACCGTGGTCGCAGCCACCCAGCCGCTCGCCGCATCCCTTTTCCACACGTACATAATCCCGTCCCCAGCCGCCATGACCAACTGACCTCCATACGGCGAGAAAGCCAACCCTGCGGCCTCAAGACACGCCGAGTTCTGCTGCAGCTCCGCGACCAGCTGCATGACAGACCCCGGCTGCGGATTCTGCTCCCACACCCACACCATCCCTTGCTCATCCCCCGCCGCCACGCACAGCCCGCCCGGCGCCCACGCGAGCGAGCACACCTTGCGCCCTCTGACGGACAGCACCTGCAGGGCGCACACCATCCCGTCGCTCGGGTCGGCCTGGCACACGACCAACTCACCCGTCAGGCCGACCGCGAGCCGCCCGTCGGCGGGCGAGAAGGCCAGCGCCTGCACGTCGAGGTCATCGGCGCTGGCCGTCAGCGTCTTGATTTTGACCGTCTGCACGCACGTCCGCGCCGAGAGGGAGGCGAAGGGGTTGGTGGCTTTCCAGACGAAGATCTTGTCGGCGCAGATGTCGGTGGCGGCCACCAGGAGCACACCGTCGGGCGACATGGCTAGCTTGCCCACGGCCTCGAGCGAGCCGAACTTGTTTTTGTAGCGCGCCGTCTCCTCAAAGCTGCCGCTGCCGCCCCCCCAGCCCTGTTGCTGCTGCCCCTGCGGGCTCCGCTCCTCGAACACGCGGATGACCTTGTCGACGGTGCCCGCGGCGATGAGCCGGCCTTCGTTGGCGAGTACCACGGTGTTGATGGTGTGCATGCTGCCGACGCCAAACATGCGGTCCGACTTGCTCGTGCTCTTGTAGGTGAGGGTCTGCGTGTGCTGCCACATGCCCGCCTGGTTGCGGTCCCAGACCCAGATCTGGTTCTTGTAGGTGCCGACGACGAGGCGCTGCCCGTTGGGCGAGAAGGCGAGCGAGCCGATGTCGCCGGGGAAGCCTCGCAGTTCTTGGAAGGGGGTGAATTGCGGCCTGGGAGACAGGGGTTAGCTTGGGTTGGGGTGTGGGGGGCGCTTGCATCTTACTTCGGCGCAACTACCTCCTTTTTTGGAGACTGGGTCTGGGGTGCGGGCTCCGGGGTGGTAGTTGTCGGTAGATCGGTCGTCTGCGGTGTCCAGGCCGGAGGCGGATCCATGGGTATCTGGATCGAACCCAGCCTCTCCGCAAGCTCCTGCATCGTCTTCTGCTGCTGGGCGTTGAGCATCTCCCTGCGCCGCCTCTCCTCCTGCTCCAGATCCGACTGCGTGCGGTACAGCGACTCCTTCCTTTCCAAGTCCAGGGTCAGCGACCGCGTCACGTCCCTCTGCTGCTGCAGCATCTCTTCCATCTTGGCGAGCCTCTCCTCGTGAAGCTGCTCCATCGTAACGCGCAGCCGCTCCTGCTCCCGTCTCAGGTTGTCCACCACCCGGTCCATCTCGGTCTGCTGCTCCTGCAACGCCAAGGCCATAGTCATGTCGCGCTCGCCGACCGCAGCCGTCATGGCATCGCGGACCTCAACGAGTTCTCTCTGGAGCGACTCCTTCTCCTTGCTGAAAGCTCCGTCGAGCACCTGCCCGGCGCCCGTCTGGTCGAGAGTTCTGTGCTCGTCTGCCAGTTCCTTTTGGATATCCAGCGTCACGGTCTCCGGAACTGCGCCCAGCGACTGCGGAACAAACATGCTGATGATATTCAGCGCCGACTGCTTGTTGTTGTAGTGCCGACGGATCTGCGAGCCGTGCTTGGACATGAAGCCCCAGAACTCCTCGGTTGTCTGAAGCTCGTGCTCGCGACGCTCGCCCACAGCGGGATCGACGCGCTCCCACATGGTCGTGGTGAGGACCACCTTCTTCAACGACTCTTTTCCGCACAGCTTGTAGAGGAGAGCTATGCTCATCTTCCCGGATCCTTGCATCCGGGTGTCGCTGATGCGGTGGAGATAGAGGATGCCATTGAGAAGAATTTTGTGGCTGTACGACTCGCTGAGCCAGGCCGATATCTCCCGGAGCACGTCGCTATCCTTCCTGTTGGTGTCGTCAAGTCCTGGCGTGTCGACAAGATGGACTACTACGCCAGGGCTGTACGCGAAACTGTGGACCTGTACGTCTCGGGTGCCTGGCCGCTTGTGAGTAGAGCGCATCAAACGGAATGGGTCGCAGGCAGGGCTGACATGATTGCAAGGTATCTCCAACCACGGCTTGTTCTCCCGTGCAATGCGATATGAAGGTGCTTTTTCCAGCTCCTGTGACGCCCATGAGGGCGATGTAGATGTGCGTCGTCTCCATTGTTGCCGCTGCCTCCTCAACAAAGATCACAGGGACGCGAACACGCCCAGCAGCGCGGGAATGGCAAAGGAAAGCCTTATTACTTCGGAGTCCCGAGGGTGTTCTGGGGCAAGCCACAAACCCAGCTCGCCATCAGCCATGGTCGATTTGCCACAATGTTGCTCGTCTGGACCAATGTCGATAAGACGATCGCCAATCATTGCCGGCACTTTCAGCCGCAACGTGATCAGATTCGCTGTAGCTCCTGTATCCTCTACCCGTCCATGCAAGGCGTCGGATTATTGCGGCCGCATCAGGTCTAGAACATTGGCAGCTGAACAACCATCACCAGCACACCCAGTCTGGACCGACCACGCCAAAGTGTTGAAATCGGCTGATGGTGCTGCTTGGCCTTGCATGATCAACTTGAATCTTGTCGCGAACATCTAACCCCTGACGGAGTGTCTGGTAACAAGGCAGTTGAAATGGAGCCGAGTGATACACTGGACTCGACCGGGCTTCTGTAAGTAAATGAGGGCCATGTTGCCCTATGTCCTAGGATGCTAACATCAACGTCTGTCGCAGCCCCGACGATGTTGTCATAGCCGTCATGGGCGTGACAGGTGCGGGGAAGAGCACCTTCATCGAGAGAGTCACAGGCCAAAACGTAGGCATCGGGCACAGTCTCATGTCTCACACCGTGGGAGTCGGCATCTACGCCTACCAGGTCAGCCCATACCGTCGCATCTATCTCATCGACACGCCGGGCTTCGACGATACATCGCGTTCCGACACCGAAGTCCTCAAGGAGGTGGCCTTCTTTCTCTCGCAAATCTATCGGTACCACATCCAGCTCGCCGGGATCGTCTATCTGCACCGCATCACCGACAATCGGGTGTCTGGAACGGCCCTGAAGAACCTGAACATGTTCAAGAAGCTCTGCGGGCCCGAAGCGTTCGGCCACGTTGTCCTGGCCACGTCCATGTGGAACGCAATGGACAGCACGCTCGCCGAGGTGGGGATTAAGCGGGAGAGGGAGCTCGTGACGACGGCCGGGTTCTGGGGCACCATGCACAAGAGCGGAAGCCAGGTGGCTCGGTGGACCGGCGACGGTCGGTCGGCCCAGGCCATCGTCGGCAAGATCATCGAGATGCACGACAGGTCGGGCAGGACTGTGCTCAAGATTCAGGAACAGCTGGTCAACGGCAACCTGAGCCTCGAGGAGACGGATGCGGGTATGGAGGTCCAGCGGGAGATCGCGGCCGCCCGGGCCAAGCTGCAGGAGGAAATCGACCAGCTCCGCGAGGCGCAGAAGGAGATGGAGCGGCAGTCCAACGAGACGCTGGCCAAGGAGCTCGCGCAGCAGCGGCAGGAGTTTGAGAAGCAGCTTGTCGACGCCAACGAGGCGCAGGAGGCGCTCAAGGTCTCGCTGCGCAGTCTCGTTGAGCAGAAGACGGCCGAGTACGAGGCCCGTCTGACGAGCGTGCTCGATGACCAGCGGCGGCTGACCGAGTCGCTGCAGCAGAAGGAGGCCGAGATCGAGCGTTCGCGGCGGATGCACCGCGAAGACGCCGACATGTTCCGCGAGACGCAGACCCAGCTCGCCAGCGAGTTGGCCGCTCTGAACAGGAAGATCAAGGAACAGGAGCAAGCCAAGACGGAGGCTGAGGCGCGAGAGGCGGCGAGGCGGAAGCGTGAGTTGGAGGAGGAGAAGCGGGCGGTCGAGGAGCTGCAGGAGGAGATGCAGCGGCAGCAGCGAGAAGAAGAGGAGGCTGCGGCAAACAGGCAGCGAGCCCTGCAGGCCGATATCGAGAGGCGGAAAAAGCGCAAGCAGTCGCAGAAGAAGGCAATGGGGTTCCTGGGCGTCGTGGCCGGCGTGGGGACGGTAGCGGCGGGCTTCGTGACGTTGAATCCGGCTCTGGTCGGATTTGGGGCTTCAATGGCCAGTGCTTCGGCCAGGGCCGTCTCTTGATTGGGATGCCAGGGGCTGTGACCGGTAGTTGGAAAAGTGGGTGGAAACTCGACGTGACTGGGGAGCATGAGTAATTAAGGGATTAGGTTGTCAGTGGACTCGGGGAGTTGGAGCTGTTTTTGCAAGTAACTGGAGGGACATGATGTATTGAAATGCGCAGACTGATATTGTTCCCTTTAGAGCCAAGCAGAGTTGGACTTGGTGGTCCTCCTTCTCAATCTGCGCAGAATAGGGGTGCCATTCATACTATGTCCATATTTAGTTGCCTTTATGAAAACTGAACAGAAGAGCCGGGTCATGGATCCCATTTATACTCTACACCTGTGTCAACTCTGGTGTCCCCTCGGCGTGTGGGGAAGAAAACCGTGTCTCCACGAAGCACTTGACAAGGCCGGCCTCCCTCTTTTCTTGCAGGTGATAGGCTTTCGCAATGTCTTCGAGCTGGAACCGATGCGTGAGGACAATGCTCGGGCCGGCACTGCCGTTTTCTACCATTTCAAGCAACTCTTCCCAGTCTGTGGCTGATGTTAGCTTTTGCATCCACCGGAGAGCGTGTCCAAAACTTGCATTTGTGAACAGGAGCCTGGCTGCATCCAATGAGACGGATACCGCCCTCCATCAACGAGCCAACATTGAAGTGGTTGGTGACTGGACGTTCCGTCAGCTCTGTTCTTCCACCAATTTCAGACTAAAAGGGGTCACGTACATCCCATGTAATCCCCGATGATGCCTACAGCCCCAAACTTTCGTGTCGAGACTATGCACTCATTGAGCATCTCGCTCGTATCCTGCTCAGCACCAATCATAAGCTCCAGCTTGTGAACAAAGCCTTTGGCATACTCTCCGCCTGTAGCATCGATGGCAACGTCCACACCTCCAGGAACCATTTCGTGGATTTCTGCGGGCACCGTTTTGCCGCTGCGCAGGGCTGCGTAGTTGATGATCTCGAGCTGGTCCAGTTTGCTCTTGGCGTAATCGGTTCGCCAGTCTCGATCGATGCCGATTACTCGCTTGGGCCCCTTCTTGAACGCCCAGTAACAAGCCATTAACCCGATAGGACCGAGACCCCAGACAGCGACACAGTCGTCCTTCTGGACGCCAGTGTACGAGACACTGTGGTACGAGGTGGGCATGATATCCGAAAGGAATAGGCTTGTGATGTCAGCTCTGCATGAGATAGTCTGGGGAGCGAGACCAACCCTTTTCGTCAGGTACCGAGTCCGGTAACTTCATCAGGTTATTGTCCGCAAGCGCCACGCGCACATACTCGGCCTGACCGCCAGCGTACCCTCCCGTGAAGTGGGAATAGCCAAATATGCCGCCCATGCGCGATCCGTACAGCTGCTCGTGCAAAGTGGACGCGTTGGTGTTCTCACACGCTGTCGTCAGTTTCTCCTTGCAGTACCGGCACTTGCCGCAAGACACGACGAAGCTGTTGACGACTCGCTGTCCCGGCGAGAGCGTGGTGACGCCCGGCCCGACGGCCTCGACAACGCCGCAAAACTCGTGGCCGAGAATGTCGCCCTTTTCCACTTGGAGGATGACGCCGTGCATGATGTGAACGTCACTGCCGCACACCGTGGTGCCCGGTCACTCTGACATTCGCGTCATGGCCGTCGACGATTCTCGGCTTGCTTGTTTCCACTAACGGATTCTGAGCTCGCGTCCCGCAGTGTTTGTCAGAAAGCTATCTGAAACACCTACCCACACGGACGTCGTTCTTGCCCATCCATGCCAGCGCCTTCATCTTTTCGCCACTCTCGTCTGCATACCGGCCACCTTCACGGTCAGGGTTTGAGATGTCGGTATGTGCAGCTCGGTTCTCGTCGCCGTGGCCAAGAACGGTCTCGGCTTGCTTTGCTGCAATGTTCCCCGCCATACTGATGCGTCCTGGGTTGGGGGGCAATTGGTTCAGGGGAGTGATTTCTAGTGGGATGAAGGCCAACAAAAACATACTGGTCACCCTAACTTGGTTTCCAGCTCTTGTCCTAACTTTGGTTCAGCGGACATCAGTTGCGTAATGATGAATCATGACCGGCAACGGCGGCCGGAAGGCGTCGCCTATTCTACTTTGTTCACACCCACTAAGTCCTCCAGACCGCCCCCGCGCATTCGCGTTGGAGATGCATTGTTGGCACTAGGATCCCGTCCCCTGTCTAGACCATGGAAAACAGGTTCCTCTCCTGGATTTTAACAGCTAGCAATTTTTCTAGTACAAACCCCGACCTGCCAGCTCCTGAAAGACCGTGTGTGTTGACTTGAGGTGCGGACTGCCGACCTTGGAAACATGCTCTCACCATGCAGTATCTATCCAGGTCTTCCAGTCACTGCCCCAGAGCTGCGTCTTAGAGACACCGGCAGTCGTCGGGGACGTGAGCCCTGATTAGATACACAAAAAGCATCAGCAAGTCAGTCCCCCTGGAGCGAAGATGCATCAACTTACACTTTCTCTGGGATGTGTTAGATCCTGCGCCAGTGTTCTGGAACTCCCGGAACTCCCTGAAAGGTTGTGGCACATTATCAACATCTGGGCCACCGGATCTGCACGGCGCGGACCGAGAATCACTCACGGAGTAGCTCCTGTAGCCATTGTGGTCCAGCCCTCAGGATGCACGACGTTGGTCAACTCGGAATTTTGGAAGATGATGCGGGCGAGGACTCGCCATGGTCGACCGAGGAATACCTTGCCTGCCAGGTTGATGCCGGCAGCTGCCCGGATCTGAGGGCGAAGGGGGACAAATTCTTTAGCCACTTTGACGATTACACTGTCTGCGGGCACAGGGGTGGACAGGTTGTGGATAATTAGTGAACTTACAGTACTGTGATCAAAAACGTACCAGACATCGTCGGCGGTAGTGCCGCGAGAACTGGCAGTGATATACCCGCCACCGTTGGAGGCAACGGTACACTCGCCAAACCAGGCAGCCGCGGCGCCAAAGATGAAGTCGACGGCGCCCTCAATGTAGCAGTTGGAGTAGTACTGGCGACCGCTTTTTGCGTACAGCGTGTCCTGGTAGCCGTAGAAGCCGCACGCGTAGTAGCCCTGCTTGTCGCCGTTGGCGGTCACGGCCACGGCCTGGCCCTGCGTGCCGTATGTGTTGCGGAAGTTGATGTTGTACGCCCGGAAGTTGCTGCTCAGGATGTTGAACGTAGCAGATGCGTCGAGGCTCCCAGCATCGTACGAGCCCTTGTTCCTGGTGAAGGTCACCAGGTTGGCGCTCTGCTTGCTAATGCTGTGAACATGTCAGCGGTGAAAGCGACATTTGGCATGGTGTCCATTGTTATCATTACTCACTCCGAGGTTGAGCCATAGAGGGTCAGCGGGCCCTTGTACTTGATCGAAACACCATCAACAACAGTGTAGATTCCAGGGTAAATGAAAATGCAGGCAGCTGAAGTGCCAGATCCCAAGGCAGTTATTGCTTCCGTGATGGTGCTGTACTGCCCGCCACTTCCTACCGACAGGCATCCGCTTGGTGGCGTGGTCCGGCTCGCGCCTAGCGTAGCAGCACTGGGCAAAGCATCGCCCACAGAGGTCAGGCAGAGCACCGCCGACGCCAACTGGTAAAGGGATAGCCTCATCATGAGCAGGTTCCTAACTGATCAAATGTATTTCATTGAGGGATTTATTCTTGGCGAGGCATGTAAAATGTCCATCTGGAAAACCGGGGAGAAGCTTCACGGGCTCAAGATATATGAATTACCGTCCACAACGCACATGTGCCTTCACTCAGCGAGTACCTCAATATTCTCGAGGTTCTGGCAGCGTCAAACGCCAGCCAATAAGACCAGACCATAGAGTGCCATTCGATGCCCGCCACGGTGGACGGCGCAAGTCACCGCGATGGTTTGGAAAGAAGAATGCTGCCGCTCCTATCATGCATCTGAATCCTTCGCGCCACGCATGTTATCCGGCTCATGGGTGCTTCTGTGCTGTCACACGGGCGGATTGGTGGAAAGAGCCGCGTTCCCTGGTGCCCGACTCATGGCGGAAAAACTACTTCCACAGCCATCGGCAAATCAAGGAGCTTCGATCTGCCCAGACATTGCCCGGTCCGGGTTCACGCTTAGTTAGCAGCCGTTGCAGTTGCGGAGGCACGTGGCTGAAGTCAACTCCAGCCCACGTTTCAGGTTTCTCCTTCAATCTCCGCGATCGCATCTCGTGGCAGATCTATCACTCCACGGTATGCGCCATCCCAGAAGGTTGTATTTGCAAAAGCCGAGGGGCGGAGCATCATGAGCCGCGACAGAGGAAGAAGGTAAGGTACCTTAGCTGGCTTGGCAACTTGGAATCATACATAGGAGCACAATCATCAGCTATGGAGCGGCGAAAAGGAGTAGTAAAATTGACAAATTTTTCACGTCCTTTCAGTCAATGAAAACGTCTAGACATGAAGTTCTCCACCTCTATCAGTCTTCTGCTCATTCGGTTTGCAGGCCTTGCCTGGGCTGGGTGCCAGGAGAGCGCTGACGGGTTTGCTGCGCTGAACGGCGGTACCACCGGCGGCAACGGTGGTACTGTAGTGACTGTTAACAACCAAGCAGACCTCGAGAGGTATGCCAAATCGACTGGAAAGTATGTGATCAAGGTGTCGGGCAAGATCAGCATCTCTCCCAAAGGGACCGAGATCGATGTGGCCACCGACAAGACAATCATTGGCATTGGCGCGTCCGCCCAAATTTCTGGGGGAGGCTTCCGGATTATCAACAGGCGCAATGTTATTATTCGCAACCTCCGGATTGGTGAGTGCAGTCCACATCGCTCACAACGAGTCCCTCCGTTCTAAGGGCACTGACCATTCTGTAGGCAACACCGAGGATGGCGAGGAACTTGACTGGGATGGAATCCAGGCCGATACCTCGACAAACATCTGGATCGACCACTGTGCGTTCATCCGCCTGTACCCCTTTCATCATCGGAGTCTGCTAACGGCACAGCAGGCATCTTCGAGAATATCGGTGACGGAGGCATCGACTTGCGCAAGGATTCGGACTATTGGACCGTCTCGAATACGTGGATCATGGGCGTCAACAAGGCATTCGGTGTCGGCTGGACCGAGAACGTCGTGACCAAGGGGACGATCCACCACGTCTACTTCGACGGAACAACCCAACGGAATCCCAGCGCCGACAACATGCTTTACGGCCACATGTACAACAATTACCTACGGGGCTGCAGAAACTATGGCCACTATATCCGCGGTGTGACCAACGGGCGCGTCGAGAACGTGTATTTCGAGGACTGCAAAAACCCGCTCCAGGCCGATCCGGGCTCCAAGCTTACAGCTATCGGCAACATTTATGACGGGACCAGCGGAACCATTTCCAAGGACATTGGCGTCTCGTTTAACCCGGCCAACTTTTATTCCTACAAGCTCGACTCCGCCGCCGACGTACCCAGGGTTGTCCTTGCACGCGCTGGTCCCAAGGCTGATGTATGTACTTAGGCAAGGGTAGGTTCAATTTGGAAGGGAGCTGCAACAGGATGACCCTTGGATCAGGTCTGTTTTGGCGACGCTGCTGGGTCTGAGGGAAAGATAGTGATGCTATCAATGGATCGTTGCTTTTCGTCGCTTATTCGTCTCTAAATTGCCAGCTTCATTATGGTGATCCAACTCATGCCTATTGCCTATCATGGGTTAAGTGACGACAGTCGTCTCAAGGCAACTGGCCGAAGGGATATCCACGGGTTGCAGATAGGGCGAACCTTGGTGCCGCTGCTGCTCTTCAGCGTCCCGAACATCCACTCCTCGGCGATTCACTCTCCACCACCTTGGAACATCTCCAACGAGCGAAGCCCCATGTTCGCCGTCCCGCAAACCGCCAAGGCTCATCAGCATGTGGGAGATGTGGGGAAACATGGAGAGAGCTTGGCGAACTTGCGGGGGTGGCTTTCGGCTAAATCCACGCCGAGCAGGGGGATGAAGCCAAGAATCTGGGGACGCGCTCAACGCGCTAGCTCCTCTAGGACAGCCAACAGGGCCAACACCAGGCGGGGAATTGCGCAGCGCTAGGATTTTGTCTCGCCCAACGTCAAGGGGTCATATGAGAAGTCGCTGGTGCGCCCAAGACCCAATCGTGGCCCTGCAAATGCACTCTTTTCCACAGCAGTCGATGGCATCATTGGTGGAATATCGTCCTCAATGTTCTGTTCCCTTTCTTTTCGACTTGTTTCACCCGTTCCGGCGCCTTGGCACCAGCAATCGTGGTCAGGGTTTTTTGGTTCATTGGAAACCAGGCATCTAGAGAGCGTGCGCCCCAGGTTTGCGAGCATATAGAGCCAAGGATGTGTCCTCAATCATAGCCTGTTGCCACCGCCATCGTCTCATCACAACTTGTCCATTTGTTCTGTGCGGTGTTTCTCCTGGATCATTGTCGCCTTCACCATGCACATCACCGGCACGTTCGGCTCTGCGCTGCTCCTCGCAGCAGCAGCGCTCGGAGACGCCCAGAATTGCGCCAAGTGCGATGTGGAAGCGCATGGCTTCGCCTCTCTCAACGGCGGCACTACGGGCGGCAAAGGCGGCCGCATCGTGACAGCCAAGAAGCTCGACGACTTGATCCGGTATGCGGCCGTGACCGAGCCCCTCATAATCCGCGTCGACGGAATGATCAAGGCGAAGCCATTTGGCTTCGAGGTACCCGTCAAGAGTCACAAGACAATCATCGGCGTCGGCGCTAAATCAGGCATCGAGGAGGGCGGCCTCAACATCAACAGTCAGAAGAACGTCATTATCCGCAATCTCAAGATCCACGGTACTTACGACAAGGACAACTGGGCCGGCAAGGTAGGCGACTATGATGCGATCCAGGTTGACAACTCGACCAACATCTGGATTGACGGGAACCACGTGAGTCGCTCTCTCGTCACTCTGGCCCTGATCTCTGCAGAGCCCCGGCGCGTCAAGAAATGGATCTACATAGGTACTGACAATATCCTTGCCATCCTCAGCTCACCGAGATGGGAGACGGTCTGATCGATCTGCGCCGCGACACCGACTACGTGACCGTGTCCAAGAATCTGATCGAGAAGCACAACAAGGCCTTCGGGATCGGATGGACATCGAACGTGATTTCCAAGGTCACCATCAACGACAACTTCTTCCATTCGACCAATGTGCGCAACCCCAGCGGCGGCGCCATGAAATACGGCCACCTGTACAACAACTACTACCGCAACATCACGGGCTACGGCAACTACGCCCGTGGCAATACCGAACTACTCATCGAGACGAGCTACTTTGAGGACGTCTTTGACCCCATCGTCGCCGGCCCAGAGGGTCGCATCAAGACCAACTGGGTCAAGTTCAAGAGGTGCGACGGCGAGATGCACCTCGACGTCCGAGGCGACACCGTCTTTCAGGCGTCCCGTTTCTACAACTACACTCTTGCCGACCCCTATGACATCCCCATCGACGTGCCCTACAACGCGGGCCCCAAAGCGGACATTGGTGTCTAAATTGGCGATGATGGAAGAAAGAAGGCCAATAAAATGGTCGGGCCGGGCGGTTTTCTGTTGGGGCTGCTCGACAGACTGGTGAGATTATGGTCTGGTCTGTCTGTTCTGTTCTGTCTGTAGAAACGAAGGAAGTGGTATGTGGCTGCCTGCAAGCCCTGGGGTTAAATGGTACTTTCCACATTTTCCCAGTTTGATTGCGAATAACTAGACAATGACAAGACTTCTACTTTCAATCCCTGGGCCCCGTCCCCGATCCTGAGATGACGAAGGGTGGCAAGGAAAGGGGCTCTGCCAGTTGTCATCTAAGGACTAATTGTGAGCTTACAGCGTTGCAATAAAAAGAATACGAAGGTAACAGCTAGGCCATCGAAGGAGATAAAATGTCAAGTTCATTTCGCGGTCGTTATGTGTTATGGGCCAAGATCTTAGGTACTCCATGAAAGAATGTCCACAACGGAGGGTAGATGGGGGAAAAGAAACCATCCAGGCCGCGAGCACGCAGGCCACCATCATGTACGGCTCCCAGCGCTCGCAGCTAACAGCATTCTAGCCGTCGATACGCCACAACCCGTCTTAGTGGGAAGTGATTGGCCCGGGGGAGCCAGGACACGGCGCAGGGCAGGCGACGGAGGAGGTTAGTTAGGGTTCCACTACTTGGAAGAAGGCAAGATTGAACAGAGATCAGCTTCATCACGGTTTTGAGCAATTCATCTACTGCCACGAAGCCAGAGGTTGGTGGGCTTGGAGCAGTATCATCAATGTCAGCCTTTCAACATTGTGCTAACTAAGACGTGTGTGAGTAATTGTATTGCTCTGTAGCGGAGTACACATGGACTCATTTAGTCCTAGCCACAAGATAATCCGCCCGGTGTTTTCCAGGTACCTGGCGTTCCCACATGTCATTTCGAAACAGCAGAGCCGGAGTAGCGGTAAGCTTAGGGTCACAAGCAATTGGGACCTTGAAATGCTATAACCTGCAACACTAGGCCCCAGTCGTCCGAGCACCTTAGACTGACTCTTGCTTCTTGGGAACCGTTTCGACCATGGCAGACTCAGGCGTCTTGACATCGTCAAGAGGGACCGCCGTTGAGGGCTCGTCTATGAAGCCCGCACCCTTTGTGACGTGGTCGACGTCGCCGAACAAGACGTCCATCTGCTCCAGGGGCACGTTCTTGGTCTCGGGAAGGAAAAAGTAGGTGAAGAAGATGAGGAGGATATTGGTGGTCATGAAGAAAAAGAAAACCTTGCTGTTTTTATCATGTGCGTGGTTAGCATCAGCGTGTTCGTGCCAGGCAGAGACAACGACTCTTGTTTGGAACCTCGGGAATTGCAAGGAACAGGGGGTCAACTTACAGGCCTTCGTTTTTGAAGAAGATGGGGAAGAACTGCTGGAAGATGGTGTTGGCCACGCCCTGCATCTGGATCGACATGCCAGTACCCTGGGCGCGGACATGCATTGGAAAGATCTCTGACGTGTAGATCCATACTACCGCCCCCCAGGATGGCTTGAAAAAGAAGGCAAACGCGAAAGCGAGCGTGGCGATTCCGACGCCGACGCCATACGTCTTGGTGCCGTTGACATCGGGAGTCGTTAGGCCGACCACGGCAATGAGCATGGTGCAGATCGCCATACCGCTGGCACCAACCATAAAGAGCCACTTTCGGCCGAATCTACAAACGCATCAGAAGATTAGCCAATGAGAATCTCGCTGAGGCTAGTGTTGGGCGAGGGAACATGGGATCTTACCGATCAACAGTCCAGGTGGCATTGAGGGTGAAGAGGATGCTAAGTGTTCCGTTGAGAGCGTTGATCAAGTTGATGGTGTCAACGTTGTTGAACACCTTTTGATAAATGGTTGACGAGTATGAGTTGAGGGTTCCCTGGCCAGTAAGCTGCTGGCCGACGTTGATGATGAAGGCGAGAATCACACGCTTGCGGATAGCCTTGTTCTTGATCAGGGCCAGGTAGGCTTCTCGCTTGCGGGGGGCCGTCTCTTTCTCGAAGGCGATGGCCTCACGGATGCTGAGAATCTCAGCGTCCACTTCCTCCTCGGTCGATCGCAACCTCATCAGTGCGGCTTTTGCGCCCTCGTAATCATTCTTCTTGGCGATCAGCCAGCGTGGGGACTCGGGAAGGAAGGGAAGTTGGGCACAGATGACGAGTGGCATCATTAGTTGAAAGATTACGACCTGTTGGACCATCGAATCAGCGCAAGGCTCGAACCGGGTCAGACCCCAGTGGGGCATTGGACGATATTTCCGGGAACTCGGAGGGCACTGCTTACCATCTTCCAGTCCCAGTGACCCAGGCTCGTCCGGTTTCTGGCACAGGCGAAGTTGATCCAATACGCGATGAAAGATCCGACTGAGAAGAACATTTGCCAGAAGGACATGACCTTTCCTCGGATGTCGGACGCGGTGACCTCGCCGATGTAGATGGGACCAGCAGCTAAAGCGGAGAGATACAAGTCAGATATTTGACAAGGATCTTGCCTAACAGTTGACACCGGCTGTCTTGTGGCAAACTTACTGGTGGCGAAAGCAGTTCCGACGCCAATAAAGACACGACCAACCATGAAGCAGGCGAGGGTCCCGCGGGCGGGCGGGAAGGCCTGCAGAAAGGTGGCAACCACGGTGACCATGCAACCAATGCCCATGCCAATTCGACGGCCAAAGTAATCAGCCTATACCGCGCAGGATCAGCCTCGTCTATTCCCCGCCTCCCATCACTGCTCCATGTACGCGACAACTTACCGTAGGACCGCTCAAGAACCATCCGGTGACGATCCCGCCAACCGTGTAGACGGTGTTGATGAGACCAACCATGTAAGGGTCAGGGTAGCTCATGGCCGACTTCCAGTTCTCGGAAGCTTGTACCGAGTTGAAGACGCTCGAGTCGTAGCCCATGAGAATCATGCAACCTGCCGCCACGAGGGCCGAGTACCTGCAAACCGCACACGATCCTGTGGTTAGAAGGCCTTGTCTCCCGAAGAGTACTAGCCCAGCGAAGAGGACCAGGGTGCCCGGACCCCACCCGCCGGGAACGACTTACCAGTTGTACCACACCTGCTTGGAGAGACCCATTTTGGGCAGGACAAGGCGAAATGCGAAGACAGATGATTATGGTAGTTGACTGGATGCGATGGTAAGGCACAGCGTCACTCTGAGCCAATTCCAGTCGTGGCGACGACATCGTTTGGACCGTCTGGTGTGGGCAGGGCCAGACACTTAAGAATCTCTAGGTCGTGAGATGAAGAGTCGAGTAGGAATACGAAGCTCTGAATAGATCATAGCACCCCCCCTGTCGGCCGAGGAGGACAAGCTCGAACGAGCCCACTCAAGAGCCGCTCGAGCCAACCCGGCTCTTGGGTCCCCCGCCGCGGCCACTGCCGCTCGGGAAGCTTTAGCGAGTTGCAGCGAACCGGCTCTGCAGCGATTGGGGCAAAAACAAATCCCAGGGCACCGGTACTGCCTATTTAGCCTGATTCCTGCTTCAGCAAGGTGCAGCCAATCACCTGGGCGCCTCTGCAACCCTGATTGGGGCAAAAACAAACCACAGGGCGCCGGCACTCCTTGTTTAGCCTGGAATCCTCCGCCAAGCTCACGCTCTCGTGATGAGTGAGCACATTGGTGACCACAAGGTCCCAGGCTGGGCTCGGGATAGCTGCAAGCGGGCGAGACTCTACGACCCGATGCCTGAGTGCATGTGACTTTCAGTGCCCGGTGCATATGGCACCACTCTGATGGAGGAGGAGAATGTGCCCGATCTAGGCAAAGCCGAAAGTTTGACAACACTGAACGCATTCATTCTGAATTCCAATTTTTGAATTCGAATCCCCGTCCCCCGTCAGGATCAGGCGTGACGATCTGCCCAAACTCGTGATCTCACCATCATCGTGCTCTCTTCGGTTTCGGCTCCGTCTCGTGTCACGGTCTCTGACACCCTGGAATCTCTCTTGTTTTCTAACTAGCTTCGCCTAACACCTACCATGTCGCTGTCCTACGAGAACCCAATCCTCCCCGGTTTCTACCCGGACCCATGCGTTCTACGCGTCGACGACACCTTTTATCTCATCAACTCGAGTTTCCAGTTCTTCCCAGGGCTGCCGATCCACAAATCCAAGGATCTCATCAACTGGGAGCTTGTAGGTGAGTGGTGATGAGAAGGAAATAGGTCCCAAAGGACAAACACATTTTAGACCTAGGAAAACCAAGTTATTTCGTCTTGTGTAAGGCGACTAGGTACCTAACTATACTAATGCGGGGGGGTGCCCAAAACAACAGGCAATGCCATCAACCGGCCGTCGCAGTTGAGCCTGCAGCATGCGACGACCAAGGCCAACAATCTGGAACGGCGCGAGGTTTTCGCCGGCGGACTCTATGCCCCAACCATGCGCTTCCACAATGGTACCTTCTACATTGTGTGTACCAACCTGACGGGTACTACGTCGATGGCGCCCGAGACCGACTTTGAGCCTACCACCAACTTTCTCATAACCTGCAGCGACCTCGCCGACCCTGCCGCGTACAGTAACCCTATGCCGTTTGACTTTTACGGCATCGATCCAGACCTCTTTTTCGACGATGACGGCAAGGTTTACATGACCGGCAGCTTCATCCACGGCTACCGAAAGAAGCCCCAGACCGTCATCCGCCAGGCCGAGATCGACCTGACCACAGGCAAGCTGGTGACGGAACCCCAGGATGTGTGGGCGGGAACCGGAGGCAACTGCCCCGAAGGACCTCGTATGCCGGAATCCCCTCAACAGATATCCTCCTGCTCCTCGTTTGTTGCTTGATACCTGGCTGATCGGCTGTCGTTCTCTGCAGACATCTTCAAGAAGGACGGCTGGTACTACCTGATGATTGCCGAGGGTGGGACGCACCGCCGCCACAAGGTCACCATGGCGCGGTCAAGCGCAGCCACTGGCCCCTTTGAAGGCTACGAAAAGAACCCACTAATTACGAGCGCGCCGAGCTCCCCCATAACCTGCGTTGGCCACGCCGATCTGGTCCAAGACACAGCGGGCAACTGGTGGGCGCTTATGCTGGCGCGCCGCGAGCTTGGCGAGCGCGGCGATTCGTACCCCCTCGGGCGCGAGACGTTCATGGTGCCCGTCGAGTGGCCAGAAGGCGAATTCCCGACCTTTGAGCCCGTTCAGCTGCAGCACTCGCTGCCCGCTTTGCGGGGTATCGTAGGGGCTAAGCAGCGCACCTCGGGCATTGAGTCGCCAGTGCAACTCTCTTCGCCCCGCACGATTCACATTCGCGACGCCGCCCTGAACAACTACTCGGCGGAGGCGGGAGCGATCATGCTGCGTCTCACCGACACAAAATTGGGCGCCATGGCCGGCAGCCCGACATTCGTGGGCGAGCGACAGACGTCTCTCGTGTCCACGGTCAACGCCGAGATCGACCTGGTTTCTGCGGTCAAGAAGGGTCACGCTGGCCTGGCGGTCTACAAAGACCCCTTTCGATATGCGTCAGTAGACGTGGACTTGGACGCTGGCCAGGTCTCGTTCAACCTCCGCCACGCTACCCAGGAGCACACCGTTTCAAGCTCTAAGCCACTCGCCGGAGCGGCGGCGGTCAAGCTGAAGATCGAATCCTCCGTCGAGACCTACTCGTTCTCGTACAGCGCTTTTGTGGGTGGGCAGTGGAGCCCCGAAGCCGAGCTGTCGACCATCCCCTGTAGCGATATGAGCGGGGATGACTTTACCGGTTGGTTTCCCAACCCCTTTCCCTACCATACCTCGATCGTGCAATGTGTGATGAAAGTCTGTTCTAACAAGGTTTGGTGCTCAGGAACCGTCTACGGGATCTACGCACACGGCCCCGACAATGTGGTCAAGTTTGACTCGTTCACGATTCGAAGTGATGAATGAATCATTAGGTAGACTATGAATTGAAGGACACACTCTTAATTCTTTTCGGGACGTGCGAACTAGGGTTCCTACCATCAGGATCGAAACCAGCAGGGCGATTAGTGCTCGACCGTGAACATGATGCCCGCCTGAAATTTCCAGTCCAAGGGGAGTCGAGCCAGACGGAGTGAAAATCTACACTTTGCAGTTCTATCGTGTTCGGTTACAGTGAGCAGTCTAATTTGGCGTTTCCCTCCATCGACCGGGCCAGCTTCCATGAACACCTGGTGCTCGATCATCAGGACCGCTCGACGATCTCAATATCCCAGAAGTCTGACGGGTCCAGAGCGGGCTCGCTCTTCCCAAACGCGTAGATGCCAAACAGGGCGCCAGCAAAAGCACACCCCACGGGCGGGCTGATCGTCAGCGTCTCGGCGGCGAAAGACACGCTCGCGCTGGCCGCGCCCGCGGAGAGCGTTAGCTTGTAGTCGGTCGACGTCGTGTCGATAGTGAGCTGCACGGCATCCTCAGCGCCGAACGTCACCCCGCTGTCGAGTAGGGGATACGAGACGTTTAGCTCGCCGTTCTTCCCCGTCGGTTCCCGCGCGATGACCGTCCGGACTGCCTCGGCTCCCTCTGAGGGCTCCACGATGCCAACCCCGATGGACGCGAAGGAGTACTGGTGCCACCACAGTGTCACGCCCGACTCATACCCGAGTCTTCTGGGCTTGAAGCTCATCTTGGCCCGAAATGTCTGGCTGTATCCCGCCTGCTTCCGTAACAGCAGCGCCGGCGACTCGGGGCTCATGAGGTCGTAGCAGTTGCCATACAGCCTGAGCTTGCCCGGCCGCTCCGTCAAGGAGTAGCACTTCTTGATAGGGGTGTCTGCTGCCCGTCAGCTGCGGCATACTTTGAGCGGGTCATTATAACTCACTCTTATGATACCATCCCAGTTCCAGATCCGGTCTAGACAGATCAGCCCTCCAACTCACGCCGTCCGGTCCTGCAGCCTGCGCCTGCACAACCAGCTCGCGCCCAACAGTCTCCAACGCTACGTTCTTCCCATCGTTGAACACAGGCCAGTCGTCCACCCAGTCCACCTTGACCAGGAACGTCTCCCTGCCCAGCTGCGGCTCCGTCCACTTCCCCTCGTGGTTCTTCGCCGGCCGCACCCCGAGCAGGACAGCCCACCACCGGCCCTGCCCATCTTCAAAGAGATCACAGTGCCCCGTGCGCTGCACCTCCTCATCGGGGCCATTGTACCACAGCGCCCTGCCCTGGCCCTCCCATGGGCCATACGGCCCCTCCGTACTCCGGAACGCCCACTCCTGGTGGCCCGCCTCTGTACCGCCCTCGGCCGTAAACAAGTAGTAGTACTTGCCCTTGCGGATGATGTGCGAGCCCTCGGCCACGCCGAACGGGGAGTCTCGGATCATCTTGGGCGGCGTCAGCGTCCGGCCTGTCTGCAGATTAATCTCCGAGACGTGGATGGCGAAATCCTTCAGCTTGAGCCCCGGCGTGCGCCGGCCCATGCGGACCGTCGTGGACAGGTACACCTTGCCGCCGTCCTCGTCGTCCCAGAACAGGTCCTGATCGAATCCCGGGTTGTCAAAGTAGACGGGCTCCGACCATGCCGCGTCGTCAAAGATGTCGTCGGTCCACACGTAGAAGCCGCAGGGAAAGATGCGCTCGTCGACGCTCGGCCGGTACCGCTGGAACACGCCGTTGGTGAGGTACCACCGCTTCTCGCGCGGCCGGTAGCGCAGGGTGCTCGCCCACGAGCCGGCGCCGGGCTCTACCGTGCGCAGGTCCATCTGGCTGCGGCGGTTGAGGGCGTGGCCGATGAGCTTCCAGTTGATCAGGTCGGTGGAGTGGTAGATGGCCGCGCCGGGGAAGAACTCGAACGTCGACGTGGAGAGGAAGTACTGTGTGGGCGCCGTCGACGTCGCCGGCACGACGCAGACGGTCGGGTCGGGGTTGAACCCGCGGATGACGGGGTTGGTGAAGGTGAACTCGCCCATGTTGTGTTGCTGATGCCCTATACAGGATCTTGACAGAATGATCTTGAGATGAGATGAACCAGTTCATTGGCCAAGTCGTATGCCTGTATGCCTGCCAGCCACCCCACGTTCGCAAGGGGTGACTCGTTGGGCAATTTATTTTAAGCCTCAGGGTATTACCCGAATCTCCATCGTGGCCTCGGCGGCAGTGGGAGTCCCGAGTCCCTGGACGAAGCGGATCCTTCCCTTTTAGTCTTCCCACAGATGTGCAATGTTTCTCCAGCAATCACAGGCGGCGCCCCGGCAGTGGGGCTCGAGCCCCTCTTGGGGCCGATTCCTTCGGCATCGCCAAGGTTGCGGTGCGCTGGGGATCCATCGCTGTCCGCCGGGTTCGTGTCTGATGGAACGGGTGTGCCGGGAGATGGAGGCCTCCTTGGTTAGTGCAAGCTTCATCAGACAATCTGAAGCCATGGCGTGAGATCTCATGCCGTCCTATGCCGAGCTGCTGAGCTCAGTCATCAAGGGCCCACGCTCCCGACGGCCGGCCGAGTGGCAAACGTTTATAGTTTGTGAAAGCGAAGGAAATTCTAAACAGCAATTTTTGCAGAACGGCCAGGGCTGGCTTTTGCCAAAACCATCTGTCTGATGGCTGCGAGAAGCCTAGACAGTTTAAGCTTGTTGAAACCAGGGTGCAGAGACCCCAAGCTACTACGTCGTGTATGTTAGACAAAGTCCTCCCCGATCACATCTCCTGTCTGGTTCTTAGCTCTGTTAGTTCAATCAATAACTAGTGTTCAACCCCCTTTCTCAATTTCAACAAAGCTATCACGTCTATGAAGGCAGCCTTATTAAGTTAGTCGTAGAGGTCTAGCCAAGCATTGAATGCCATTATCTCTTCCCCGGAGCAGGACGAGTATCATATCACAGAGATCAAATCCACAAACAACACCATCGAAATTTGGGAAGATAAATGTATATCTGTAACTCCGAAGAACCTTACGCTTACGAGCGCGAGACGTTGCAGGATGTCTTCGATATGTGACCTAAGTTCTGCTGAGTCGGCAATTCGACCTAAAAAGAAAGTGAACTGCCAGGTCCAGATTCGCGTTCTCGGCCTCCCCGCAACAACGACAGCTTCTTGTCTTCGTTGTTGTTCAAAGGGGGCGGTTTCTTGTCCTCATAGCTACCAGTTCTGGCCCCTTCTGAATAGACACAGAACTTTTATGGGCAAAATGTACTTGGTTTATTCCGAAAGTCCACCAATGAGAGCCAGGTGGGGTTCCAGAAGTAGTAACGTACATGAACATGTGTACCTACTTACACGTGTAGACTAGGTAGTCGGAGAGCCCGGCGCGGGCCGTGTGGCAAACCTCCTGATCTCATCCCCCTTGGCCCCCCTGGCAGGGGGGTTTGCGGCGAGGAGGGCTTACAAAGATTGTCGTTCCAACAGTTGCTGTTGCGAGGAAACACGAAAGATACCTACCTGTGCATGACCATCCGTCACTCCACTGTCGGGAAAGTGATAAACCGAGCCTGGACGCACTAGGAGCTGTGAACCCGAGTGAGGCGAGCATTAGGAGTGTTCTCCCCGGACTGATACATTCGGTAGAAGCCGTGTAGCGGCTGGTCAGCGCAGCACTCCATCGTTACTGCGTGGGTTCAAGAGCTCGATGGAATTATTCCGGGCAATATAGGACGTCATTCCCTGGACAGAAGCCAAGACGTCCCTCCACAACCGGACGCTTTTCTCCGAAGACAACATGTTGTTGGGCTTCGCGTCGCATTGCCAGAGCGAGTCACGAACGTCATGATGATAGCTCCACGCGCATATTCGAGTAAGACCATAGAGTACAAAATGCAAAGCCGGCACCCATCAAGCGGCTATCCGCACCTCTCCGCAACACATTCCAGCAAGTGATCGACCCCTATACGGACTGTCAACATGAGCCTCAACACCAATCAGCTCGACCCCCGTCAACACCCGTTGCAGGCTGTGGCCACGGCCATTGGCGCCGGGCTTCAGGGGGAACACCGCAGTCCGCGCGTCAGCCACATGCAGAGCGCCAACGAGGGCCCCGCCGACATCATCGCCAAGGTGTCCGGTTGTGCGCCTGGTGGAAAGC
>Ga0247823_10001031_pt1 | contig 23503 bp, 18 predicted proteins | sample 13C_PalmiticAcid_2_FD_192426 | JGI IMG/M metagenome (GOLD analysis project Ga0247823, IMG submission 192426) | Soil microbial communities from agricultural site in Penn Yan, New York, United States - 13C_PalmiticAcid_Day30 | ecosystem: Environmental > Terrestrial > Soil > Agricultural land... | reverse complement strand
ACTGGTATTCCTTCAAGGTGCTGCCCCGCATCGGGCAGGTGGTGGCGGGCGACGCCGAGAGCTACCGCTACCTGGCCGAGTCGATCCGCATGCACCCGGGCCAGCAGGAACTCAAGGCGATGATGAAAACCGCCGGGTTCGCCCACGTCGATGTCCACAACCTCAGTGCGGGTGTGGTGGCGTTGCACGTCGGCATCAAGTGCTGACCCGCTGATCCCGCGCGGCGGCGGGATGCCGCCCGCGCCCCCAGGCCCCGTCCGGGGCCGTCGAACCCTTCCGTTTCGCATGCTTCCGTGACCTGGTTCACGGAAGCGCCGCCATGGGCCGCCGATGGGCGGTGCCGCAGGTCACCGGCCTGTGGCAGGCGGCTCGCTGAACGTGCGTTCAACTCGCCTTCGGAGGGTGTTTTTCCAAGGGCGTGACAAGTGTGGATTCCTCCCTTCCGGCCCCCCCGATCACGGGGGGGAACCCTCAATTGGAGGATGGTGCCATGGGGGGCGCCAACGAAAATTGCGGCCATCGAATCGTTGCGTGACGGCCCGGCATTTCCGGGTCCGGTCGACGAGGGTGAAAGCCCAACAAGGATGAGCCAAATGCTAAAAGTGTTCCAGCTCCATGTTTCCATCGCCACCTTCGCCGGCATGATCGCCGACGGGTTGCTGTGCTTCTTCGCGGTCCTGCTGGCCGCCTCGTCCTTGCACCTCGTTCCCGGCTCGTCGGCCCAGGCTGCCCTCACCACGCCGCACATCTTCCTGTTCGCGAGCGGCTTCGCGATGGTGATGTCGCTGCTGTACGCCTTCGTCGGCCTGTACCGCCCCACGCCCATCGCCTTCGGCGCCATGCTCCGCCGCACGCTCGTGGCCCTGCTCGTCGGCGGCTACCTGACCTACCTCGTGCTGAACCAGCTCGCCCAGCGCGAATACGCCGGCCAGCTGATGCTGTCGGTCGTGCTGTACCTGCTCGTGGGCCTGGTCGTCGTGCGCGGCGCGCTGTTCGCCATGCGCCGCCTGGCCACCACCCCGCGCGTGCTGATCGTCGGCACCGGCCCGGAAGCCCAGAGCGTGGCCACCGACCTGATGACCCTGAAGCGTGTCGAGCGCGACGTGGTGGGTTTCTTCGCCACCGACCCGGAAGCCGCCCAGAGTGGCACGATGCGCGGCCACCCGGTGTTCGCCGGCAACCAGTCCATCGAGGACATCGTCGACGCCAACCAGGTCGATGAAATCATCGTCGCGGTGCGCGAGCAGCGCGGCGGCGGCGTTCCGATGGACCAGCTGCTGGCCTGCCGCATCCGCGGCATCCCCGTGCTCGACCTGGCCGGCTTCTACGAGCGCGCCAAGTCCGAGGTGCCCATCGACAGCCTGAAGGCCAGCTGGCTCGTGTACGGCCACGGCTTCGTGCAGGGCCGCGCCCGCAAGATCGCCAAGCGCACCTTCGACGTCGTCAGCTCGTCGGTGCTGCTGCTGATCGCCTCGCCGATCATGCTGTTCACGATGCTGGCCATCAAGCTCGACAGCAAGGGCCCGGTGCTCTACAGCCAGGAACGCGTGGGCCTCGGCGGCAAGGGCTTCATGTGCCTGAAGTTCCGCAGCATGCGCACCGACGCCGAGAAGGACGGCAAGGCCGTCTGGGCCCAGAAGAACGACAGCCGGGTGACGCGCGTGGGCGCCTTCATCCGCAAGACCCGCATCGATGAACTTCCCCAGCTGATCAGCGTCCTCAAGGGCGAGATGAGCATGGTCGGTCCGCGTCCCGAACGTCCCACGTTCGTGAAGGAACTCAAGGAAGTCATCCCGTTCTATGATGTGCGGCACAGCATCAAGCCGGGTGTCACCGGCTGGGCGCAGGTTCGTTACAGTTACGGCGCATCCGTCGATGACGCACGCAAGAAGCACCAGTACGACCTCTACTACGTCAAGAACAACTCCCTGTTGTTGGACATCCTGGTGTTGATTGAAACGGTGAGCGTGGTGCTCTTCCGCGAAGGTGCTCATTGAATGACGTGCGGTTCAGTTTCAGTGGATTGCAAAGGGAAATTCAAATGAGTGCCAAGCGTGTCGTGATGCTGTGCAGCGTGCTGCTGTCGGCTGTGTTCCTGTCGGCCTGCGGGTCGGTGGGCAGCTACCCGCAGGCCCCGCAGGCCACCGTGCCGGCCGAGGCGCGTTACCGCATCGGCCCCCTGGACACCCTGAACATCGTGGTGTGGCGCAACCCCGAGCTGTCCTCCATCGTCACGGTGCGCCCGGACGGCCGCATCTCCACCCCGCTGGTGGAAGACCTGGTGGCCGCCGGCCGCAGCCCGGTCGACCTCGCCCGCGAGGTGGAAGGGGTGCTCGGCAAGTACGTGCGCGATCCGGTCGTGACCGTGGTGGTCAACACCTTCCAGGGCATCTATTCCGAGCAGATCCGCATCGTCGGCGAGGCCGCGCGCCCGCAGTCGGTGGCGTACCGCCAGAACATGACCGTGCTCGACGTGATGATCCAGGTGGGCGGTCTCACCGACTATGCCGACGGCAACGGCGCCGTGCTCGTGCGGGGCTCCGAGAACGGCAAGCAGTACTCCGTCCGCCTCAAAGACCTGCTCAAGCGGGGCGACATCTCGGCCAACGTGCCGGTGCTGCCGGGCGACATCGTGATCGTCCCGCAGAGCTGGTTCTGACCCTGGTGCCGCGGCCCGCCTTCCCGGGCCCCGGATCCTGATGTCGGAATCCCCCGCTCCGAGACCGGCCCAGCGCGCAGACGTCATGCCGGCGGTGCATCATTCCCTTCGGCGCGGACTGCCGGCCGGCTTCCGGACGCGGTCCCGCGCCGCGGTGGCCACGCCGGCCGCCGCCGGTTCCTTCCAGCTGTAGACCAGACAGGCCATGCAAATATTCTTGACGATGCTGCGGTACGACGTGAGGCGGATGTGGGATCGCCGCTGGCTCGCCGCGACCATCGCCTGGGGCCTCGCGCTGGTGCTCGGGCTCCTGGTGTTCGTGATGCGCGACCGCTACGAGGCGTCCGCGCGCATCTACGTCGACACCCAGACCGTGCTGAAGCCGCTGATGGCCGGCCTCGCGTTCCAGCCCGACATCGACCAGCAGGTGCGCATGCTCGCCCGCACGCTGATCTCGCGGCCGAACGTCGAGCGCCTGTTCCAGAACCCGCACATCGGCCTGGAGCAGCCCGAGGCCAGCCAGTACGACCGGCAGCTCGAGAAGCTCAAGGACGGCATCAAGGTCTCCCCGAGCGGCTCGGGCAACCTCTTCGCCATCACCTACCGCGACAGCGACCCGGCCCGGGCGCAGCGGCTGGTCGAGGCGCTGGTGTCCATCTTCGTGGAGTCGAGCGCCGACACCAAGAAGCGCGACTCCACCGAAGCCAGCCGCTTCATCGAGGAACAGATCAAGGACTACGAAGCGAAGCTGGTCCACGCGGAAAACCGCCTGAAGGACTTCAAGCTGCAGAACTTCGGCGTCACCGGCACGGCCAACCAGGACCACTTCACGCGCCTGGCCTCGCTGTCCGACGAGGTGGCGAAGCTGCGCCTGGAGCTGTCCTCGGCCGAGCAGTCGCGCGATGCCCTCAAGCGCGAACTGCAGAACGAGGACCCGCAGCTGCCGCCCGAGTCGCTGCCGAGCATGGCGGCCCAGCCGAGCGAGCTGGAGCAGCGCCTGCAGGTGCAGTACCGCGCGCTCGACGAGCTGCTGCGCCGCTACACCGACGACCACCCCGACGTGATCAGCGCGCGCCGCATGATCGCGTCCATCGAACGCCAGATCAAGGAAGAGGCCGAGGGCAAGGCCAAGGGCGGCACCCGGGGCCGCGGTGCCGCGGCCACGAACCCGGTGTACCAGCGCCTGCGCGTCTCGCTCGCCGAAGCCGAAGCCAACATCGCGTCGCTGCGTTCGCAGCTCACGGTGCAGCAGGGCCGCCTGGAGCAGGTCCGGGCGCTCGCCAACCGCATGCCGCAGGTCGAGGCCGACCTCGCCCAGCTGAACCGCGACTACGACATCGTGCGCAAGAACTACGAGCAGCTGGTGTCGCGCCGCGAGGCCGCCTCGCTCGGCGTCAAGATCGACCAGTCGTCGCAGCTCGCCGACTTCCGCATCGTGGAGCCGCCCCGCGTGGCGCCCACGCCGGTGTTCCCGAGCCGCAAGGTGCTGGCCGTGCTGTCGATGTTCGCCTCGCTGGCGCTCGCGGGCGCCGCGGTGTTCGGCCTCGGCCGCCTGCGTCCCACCGTCGATTCCCTGGCCGTGCTGCAGCAGCTGTCCGACCGCCCGATCCTCGGTTCCGTGTCGCTGATCCGCGGCCCCGAGCAGCGCGCGAACCGCAAGCGCGACGTCTACCGCTTCGCCGGCGTGATGGGTGTTTTCCTTGCGGTCCACGTGGTGTGGGTCGTGCTGATCGCCCGCCACGGCCTGTGACTCCGGAGTACCCATGAGCACCATCCAGCAAGCCGCCAAACGCCTCGAGGAACTGCGCCGCGCCGGCGTCGCCATCCCCTGGGAAGCCGACGATGCCGAGGCCAAGGCGCGCGCCGAGGCGCTGGCCGGGTCGGGCGAGATCGTTCCGGCCGAACCTCCGCAGTCCCCGTCCCAGCCGCTGCCCATGCCCGTGATGCCGGCCATGCCCGCCATGCCGGCCGTCCACGCGCCGAGCGGCCGCCAGTCCGAACTCGTGAACCTCGACCTCGTCAAAATGGCCGAGGAAGGCTACCTCGTGCCGGGCCATTCCAGCACGCAGCTGGGCGAGGAATTCCGCGTCATCAAGCGCCCGCTGATCCGCAACGCCCAGGGCAAGGGCGCCGCACCCGTGCACCACGGCAACCTGATCGTGGTGACCAGCTCGCTCGCCGGGGAGGGCAAGACCTTCTTCGCGATGAACCTCGCCCTCAGCATCGCGATGGAGCTCGACGCGTCCGCGCTGCTGGTCGAGGCCGACATCCTGAAGCCGGCCGTGATGTCCCGCATGGGCCTGCCCCAGCGCCGCGGCCTGCTCGACATGCTGACCGACCCGAGCATCGACGCGTCGGAAGTCATGCTGCGCACCAACATCCCGAAGCTGAGCCTGCTGCCGGCCGGCAGCCGCTCGATGCAGTCCACCGAACTGCTGGCCAGCGCCCGCATGGGCGAGTTCCTCGACGAACTGGCCACGCGCTACCGCGACCGCATCATCGTGTTCGATGCCCCGCCGCTGCTGCAGACCAGCGAGGCCCAGGTGCTGGCCGCCCGCGCCGGCCAGGTGGTGGTGGTGGTGGAAGCCGGCCGCACGTCGGCCGCCGCCTTCGCCCAGGCGATGGACACCCTCGAATCCTGCCCCGTGGTCATGACCGCGCTCAACAAGAGCAAGGAATCGAACACCAACATGGTCTACGGCTACAACGCCGACTCGATGTACGCCGAAGCCCAGGGGGTTGCGTGATCGGACACCGGCCCGGCAGTCTCCACCACCGGCCCGCGGCGCTTCGCCGCGGCACGCTGGCTGCGCTGCTGCTGGCCGGGGTGTGTTCCGTCCAGGCCCAGGGGGTGCGCATTCCTGGCGGGATGCCCCTGCCGGGCGACGTGCCGCTGCCGGTGACCCCGGGCACGGATCCCGCGCAGCTGCCGGGCATCGCGCCGGTGCCCACCATCGGGCCGCTGGTCGGCCCGGGCGGTGCCGCGCCGGTGGTGCCGGGCGCGGCCGTCGCGCCGCCGCCCGTGGCGCGCACGCTGTACCTCGAAGGCGACATCACCGCGCGGCTGACCGCCACCGACCGCGGCCGCCTCGACGCCCCGTCCGGCAAGGACCTGATCCTCGGCGTCAGCCCGCGCCTGTACGCCCGGAGCCGCGGCGCGCGGCTGCAGGTCAACGCGATGGTGGGCCTCGACAGCATCAAGTACTTCGAGCACACCAACGACGACTACACGCAGCCGGTGGCGGCCATCGACGCGCAGTCCATCCTCGTCGACAACCTGCTGTTCCTCGACGGCGGGCTGTCGGTCGACCGCCGCGCCTCGTCGCCGTACTCCACGCAGACGGCCGACGTGTCCACCGAGGAGCAGGTCGACACCCGCATCGCCCGGCTGAGCCCGCGCCTCGAGCGCCGCCTGCCGTCGGGCTGGAACACGCTGCTGCGCAGCGACAACATCTGGACGCACCGGTCGGGCGACAGCGTGGGCGGCCTGACCGGCGCGCCGGCGCGCGAGTACTCGCAGGACACCCAGTTCCGCCTCGACCGCACGCCCGAGCCCTTCGGCCTCGGCCTCGAGGGCAGCCACGAACTGCTCCAGTACGACAGCCGCACCGTGATGCAGATCGACGGCGTGCGCGCCACGGCCGGCTACGCCTACTCGCCCCAGCTGACGGTGTGGGGCATCGGGGGCGTCGAGCGCAGCGACTTCCAGAACCGCACCGAAAACGACAGCGACTACGGCTTCCGCGTGCGCTGGGCGCCGCTCGAGCGTTCGGTGCTGACCGCCGAGGTGCGCCGCCGCTTCTTCGGCACGGGCTTCAACGCGCAGTGGGACCACACGCACCGCAACTTCGGCATCACGCTCGCCGGTGCCCGCGAGCCGTACACGTCGCCCGAGGCCGTGCAGCTCGGCGGCAACATCGGCCAGCAGTTCAACGACCTGTTCCGCCAGCGGGGCTACGACCAGGCCCAGCGCGAGGCCCTCGTGCGCGCCGCGCTGATCGCCTACGGCCTGCCCGCCACGCTCGCCGACCCGGTCAGCTTCCACGTGAGCCGCCCGCAGCTCAACACCACGGGCTCCGCGATGTTCACCGCGCTCGGGCGCCGCTCCGTCTTCATCGCCTCGGTCTACTACCGCAAGCTGACCGACCTGCACCGCTCGGACGATCCGGTGCTGGCGACGTTGCCCGGCAACACGCGCCAGGCCGGCGGGCAGATTTCCGCGAACTTCCGGCTCACGCCGCTGTCGGCACTCGACGCGTCGTACCGCATCGACGACACGCAGGGGCTCGGCGCCGACGCCACGCGCTCGTCGCGCGACCAGATCTACAGCATCGGCACCACGCATTCGCTGTCGCCGCACACGCGCGTCGACCTGTCGCTGCAGCATCACAAACTCGAAACCGTCGACGTCCTCCGGCCCTCGTCGGCGTCGTCGAACAGTGCCGGCATCGGCATCAACTACCGCTTCTAGGTCCTCCGGTGTTCGAATCCCACTTCGGCTTCAGTGCCCCGCCGTTCCAGCTCAACCCCGACCCGACGTTCTACTTCGGGAGCAAGGGCCACAGCAACGCGCTCGCCTACCTCCAGTACGGCGTGCACCAGGCGGAAGGTTTCATCGTGGTCACCGGCGACATCGGCGCCGGCAAGACGACCCTCGTGCGCACGCTGCTCGAGGGGCTCGACGCCACGCAGGTCAAGGCCGCCCAGATCGCCAGCACGCAGCTCGACGCCGTGGGCCTGCTGCAGGCCATGCTCACCGCGTTCGGCGTGCCGCACAACCCGGGCGCCGTCTCGAAGGCGAGCCTGATCTCCACCCTCGAAGCGTTTTTCATGACGCTCGCGATCAAGAACAAGCGCGCGCTGCTCGTGATCGACGAGGCGCAGAACCTCAGCATGGACGCCATCGAGGAACTGCGCATGCTGTCGAACTTCCAGCTGCGCAAGCAGGCGCTGCTGCAGAGCTTCCTCGTGGGCCAGCCCGAGCTGCGCGGCATGATCGAATCGCAGCGCCTGGAGCAGCTGCGCCAGCGCGTCATCGCCTCGTGCCACCTGGGCCCGCTCGACGCCGACGAGACCCGCCGCTACATCGAGCACCGCCTGAACCGCGTCGGCTGGAACGGCAACCCGTCGTTCGAGCCCGAGGCCTTCCCGCACATCCACCACGCCACGGGGGGGGTGCCGCGCCGCATCAACCTGCTCTGCAACCGGCTGCTGCTGTCGGCGTTCCTCGAGAACCTGACCCAGGTGACCACGGCGCAGGTGCTGCGCATCGCCCAGGAACTGCGCCACGAGGTGGGTGACGCCACCATCGCCCAGCCCACCGGCCGCGTGATCGCCGACGTGCCCGTCACGCGCCGCGCGCCCGTCGCCGCAGCGCCCGTGCTCGACGACGTGGTGCGCAGCCCGCAGCCCGTGTCCGCGGCCCCGTCGTCCGTGCAGCGCGTGGTGCGCCGCGAACTGTCGGCCGCGGTGCGCACCGTGCTGTGTGTCGTCGACACGCCGTCGGGTTACCTGAACGCGGCGCTGCTCGCCGCGTCGCTCGAACATTCGCCCATCATCACCCGCACCGTCGTCGTGGGCCTGGGCGCGGCCCAGGTGTTCGGCCCGGTCGAGAACTACGCCGAGGTGGTGGACCTGCCCGCCATCGAGGTGCACCTGGGCATCGAGGGCTCGCCCGCCCGCCGCACCGCCGAGGCGGTGCTGCGCGTGGAGGCGCTGCTCGACGAGTTCGCGCCAGACGTGCTGGTGCCGCTGTCCACGTCCGACGAATCCGTGGCCTGCGCGTTGCTGGCCAGCCGCAAGGGCGTGCCGGTGGTGCGCCTGGACGGTGGCGTGCGCGCGCCCGTGGCCTTCGAGGCCGCACGCCGCAACGCGAGCCTGCTCGACCGCGTCGCCTCGCAGATCTTCGCGCCCACGCAGGTGGCCGCGCTCACGCTGTCGAACGAAGGCATCGAGGTGGGCCAGGTGCAGGTGATGGGCAGCCTGACGCAGGATGCGCTCAGCGCGGCCGACGCCGCCAGCCCGCTGGCCCAGGCGCTGATGAACCACCACGGCCTCACGTCGGGCTTCGCGCTCGTCACCGCCCGGGTGGGCCACGGCCGGCTCACGCCCCAGTCGCTCAGCAAGCTGGTGCTGATGCTGAGCCGCGTGCGCGGCGACCTGCCCATGCTGTGGCTCGTCTGCGGCGAAACCCAGTCCGCGCTGCGCGGCCAGGGCCTCGGCACCGTGCTGTCGCGCTCGGGCATCTCGCTCGCGTCCATGCCCGTGTTCTCGTCGCGCCTGAGCATCCTGCAGCGCGCTGCGTGCCTCATCACCGACCACGGCGACGACCTCGTCGACGTGGCCATGTCCACCGGCACGCCGCTGCTGCTGCTCGACGAGACGGGCGCGGGCGGCGAGTCGGCCGACGGACGCGTGGCCTGGCTGCCGTTCGAGGCGACCGAGCTGGGCCTGCCGGTGAACACGCGCGGCGCCAACGTCGTCGACCTGCCGATCGGCGAAACCGCGACTTCCGTGGCCGAATCGATGGTCTCCCACCTGCACGGGTGGTTGTCGCGGCGCGACGGAGAGACGACCATCATCGAACCGCCCCGACGCGAGTCCGCATCGCGCCTGAAGGAAGTGGGCAAGTAGTCCGCGCGCTTCCCCGCCGTCCATCCGGTCCCCGGGCCGTGGGGCGGGCGTCCCGCCAACCTGTCCGCCTGCCCTGATGCTGCGTCAACTGTTCCAACACGCGTCGTACTACACGATCGCGAACATCCTCACGATGTTCGCGGGCCTGATCTCGTTCCCGATCGTCACCCGCATCATCAGCGTCGCCGACTATGGCCTCATGACGCTGATGGCCTCGCTGCTGAGCATCGCCGTGGTGTTCGGCAAGCTCGGCGTGCAGCACGCCATCGTGCGCTTCCACGCCGAGGCGGTGAGCGACGGCCCGCAGGGCGAGAACACCTTCGTGTCCACCACCATGCTGAGCCTGCTGGTGTTCTCCGGCGTCACCACCGTCGTGTGGCTGGGCGCGGCGTTCTGGGCGCCGCTCGGCTGGATCGGCGGCGCGCAGGTGCGCGAGCTGCTGATCCTCACCGCGGTGCTCATCGTCGTGCGCACGTTCGACAGCGGCATCGCGAACATCGTGCGCGCGCAGCAGCGCAGCCTGGCCGGCAGCCTCTACGGCGTCATCAAGAAGTACCTCACGGTGGCCGCCGTGGTGGGCGTGCTGCTGTACCTCGTTCCGGGCATCCAGGGCTTCTTCATCGCGACCGTGGTGGTGGAGACCCTCACCACCATCGGGTTCATGGTCTACATCCTGCGGGGCACGCGCATCTCCACGCGCCTGTTCTCGTTCCCGCTGCTGTTCACGATGATGACCTACGGCCTGCCCATGCTGGCGCAGGAACTCGCGGCCATGCTGCTGCTGCAGGGCGACCGGTACGTGATCCAGTCGAAGCTGGGACCCGAGGCGCTCGGCATCTACTCGGCGGGCTACAACCTCACCGAGTACGTCAAGTCGGTGCTGGTGCTGTCGTTCGGCACGGCCGTGATCCCGATGTACACGAAGATCTACGTGGACCAGGGCAAGGCCGCCACGAAGGAGTTCGTCGAGAAATCGCTCCACTTCTACGTGATCGCGGCCGTGGCCATGTGTTTCGGCGTGTCCGCCGTGGCGCAGGACCTGATCACGCTGCTAGCGTCGGCGAAGTTCGCCGAGGCGGCCACCGTGATCCCGTGGATCAGCTTCGCGATGGTGCTCGAAGGGGCCAACCCGCTGCTCGGCGCCGGCATCTTCCTGCGCAAGCAGTCGTGGATCATCATGGTGCTGATGATCGTCGCGGCCGGGGTCAACCTCGGCCTGAACTTCCTGCTGGTGCCGAAGTTCGGCATCCTCGGGTCGGCCATGTCGTCGTGCGTCTCGATGCTGCTGCTCTCGTCGGGCATGTTCGTCACGGGGCGGCGCGAGGTGTCCACCGCGCTGCCCGTGTGGCACCTGGCGAAGATGGTCGTGGCCGGGTTCATCGCCTGGTGGCTCGCCACCCGCATCCACACCGACTGGCTCGTCGTGCGGATCGGCCTGCGCATGATCGTCGGGGCCGTGTCGCTCGGCGTTCTCGTCGTGCTGCTGGACCCGATGGTCCGCCAGCAGGTGCTCGCGCTGGTGCGCCGGCGCCGTCTGGCCACCTGACAGGGCCCTGGCGCCGGGTGCGCCCCCCCGAATGGGGACGTGCGTGACCCCGGGGGGGTGGGTTAACCTGTGGTCTGGCGTGGGGGAGGTGTTTCCGCGTCCCGCGGCTGCCCCCTTTCAGCCGACCCGGTCCGTGACCGAAACTTCGCCCGCGCCGCCGCAGGGGCGTCCCACACTTCCAGGATTTCCGATGCGCGAGTTGCAGTTCCCCATGCAGGCCCACGTTTCCGTCATTCGCTGAAGGGCCGCTTCCCATGTCGTTCCTGTTCTGGTGCGCCGCGGCGCTGCTGGTCTACACGTACTTCGGCTACCCGCTGCTGATGGCGGTGCTGGCACGCCTGCGCCCGGCCGAGGCGCCTGCGCCGGCGCCCGCCGAGTGGCCCGAGGTCACCGTCGTGATGGCCGCCTACAACGAACGTGCCCGCATCGACCGCAAGATCGCCAACCTGCGTGCCCTCGACTACCCGCAGGACCGCCTGCACATCGTGGTGGTCTCCGACGGCTCCACCGACGGCACCCAGGACGCCGCTGCGGCCCACCCTGGCGTGCGCGTGCTGCATTTCCCCGGCCGCCACGGCAAGCCCCACGGCCTGAACCGGGCGCTCGAGGTGGTGACCACGCCCGTGGTGCTGTTCAACGACGTGCGCCAGGCCATGCAGCCGGATGCCCTGAAGCTGCTGGTCGCGCGCCTGCAGCAGCCGGGCGTGGGCGCCGTCAGCGGCGAGCTGGTGCACCTCGACCCGCAGACCCGCACCGCCGCGAACATCGGCCTCTACTGGCGCTACGAGAAGTGGATCCGGGCCGCCGAGAGCCGCTTCCGCTCCACGGTGGGGGCCACCGGCGCCATCTACGTGATCCGCGCCTCCGATTTCGTGCCGCTCGCCGAAGACGCCATCCTCGACGACTTCGAACTGCCCATGGCCATCGCCCGCACGGGCCAGCGCGTGCTGTTCGAGGGCGGGGCGCTGCTGTTCGACGAGCTGCAGACCGAGATGGACGGCGAGCGCAAGCGCAAGGTGCGCACGCTCACCGGCAACTACCAGGCCATGGCCCGCCACCCGTGGATGTTCTCGCCGCTGCACAACCCGCTGTGGCTGCAGTTCATGTCGCACAAGGTGTTCCGCCTCGTGGCGCCGTACGCCATGGTGATCGTGCTCGCCACCAGCCTGCTGCTGGCGCCGCATCCGTTCTACCTCGCCGCGGCGGTCGCGCAGCTCGCCTTCTACCTGATGGCCGCGGGCGGCATGCTGCTGCCCCGCCTGCGCCGCAGCCGCCTCGTGAGCTTCTCCGCCGTGTTCGTGGAAATGAACCTTGCGGCCGTGGTCGGGCTCTACCGCTACATCGCGGGTCGCGCCGAAGTGCGCTGGGAAAAGACATGAGCCGCCTCGTCACGCTGATGTACCACGGGCTGTATGCCGACGATCGCGAGCTGCAGCAGACGATCGATCCGGCCGACCGTCCCTATGCGGTGTCCACCGCCGCGTTCGAGCGCCAGCTCGACCTGATCCAGGCCGAGGGCCTGACCATCGTGGACCCGCGCCGCCTCGGCGGCCCGCTGCCCGCGCGCGGCGTGCTGCTCACCTTCGACGACGGCCAGGTCAGCAACCACCACCACGCCACGCGCATCCTCGCGCAGCGCGGCCTGCAGGCGGTGTTTTTCGTGACCAGCGACTTCGTCGGCGGTGGCCGCCCCCACTTCTGCTCGTGGGAGCAGCTGCGCGAGATGGACGCGCAGGGCATGGTGATCGGCTCGCACGGCCGCACGCACCGCTTCTTCGACGACATGTCCCCGGTCGACGCGGCTGCCGAGTTCCGCGACTCCCGCGACCGCATCCAGCAGGGCGTCGGGCGGGCTGTCGACCAGATCTCGTTCCCTGGCGGCCGGTACCGGCGCGACCAGCTCGCCGTGGGCCGTGAGCTCGGCTACACCGTGTTCCACACGTCCGAGGTGGGTGTGTTCGGCGGGGCAGCCGTGCCCGCGGGCGCCGAGGTGCCCCGCATCGCGGTTCGCAACAACACCGATGACGCCACGTTCATGGCCTTCGCCGCCGGGTCGCGCCGCGCCGTCTGGAAGGCGCAGGCCATCGCCGCCGCCAAGTCCGCTGTCCGCCGCACCGCGGGCAACCGCCTGTACCACCTGATGTATGAGAAGTTCGCTCGCTGATCCCGCGCTGAAGTTCCGGCGCCCCGGCGCCGAACCGCCGCCTCCCCCCGCGTTCGGCATCGCCGACTGGGGCGGCCAGGCCTTGCGCGATGGATTGCTGTTCCTGCTGTGGCCGGTGGGCCTGCTGATCTTCATCAAGGTGATCTTCGCGGTCACCGGCTTCAAGTCGCCGCCGTTCGTGCTGTACCTCTTCGCGCTGGTCTACGGCGGCTTCCTGCTCAAGCGCATGAAGCAGAACGACCCCGAGTGGCTCATCGGGCTCTTCTGCGTGTACCTGCCGTTCTCGGCCATCATCAAGGTGGCCATCATTCCCGGCATCAACGCCACGAACATGCTGGTGATCCTCGGCATCGGCGCGCTGATCCTGCGCCGCAAGGAGGAGGGCCTGCCGATGCTGGTGTCGCGGCCCGGCACCGGCGTGATGGGCTGGTGGTGGTTCCTGAGCACGGTCTCGGTCATCACGTCGATGGTCACGCTCGGCGCCACGCACGCCTCCGACCGCTTCGGCGAGATCAAGTCCTGGATGGACCAGTTCCTCGTCTTCTTCGTGTTCATCAACCTGATCCGCGACGGCAAGATGGCGCGGCGCACCGCCGTCTACATGATGCTCGGCACGCTGCTCGTGATGGCGATGGGCTTCGAGGAGTGGCTGGAAAAGCGCGACGTCAACTCGCTCGACAAGGCCCGCCTGCTCGGGCCGCAGAACCAGCCCAACTCCTTCGGCGCCTTCCTCGTGTACGCCGTGGGGCCGTTCATCGCGCTGCTCGTGACCAACCTCGCCAACTGGCGGGCCTGGCCGCTGCTCATCGTGCTGGTGGTGTGGCTGCGCCTGCTGATCGCGAGCTTCTCGCGCGGGGCGTACCTCGGTTTCGCCGCGGGCGCCGCGGCGCTCGGGTATGCGCGGGGCAAGGTGTTCCTCGCCTGCTCCGCGGCCGCGCTGATCGGCCTCGTGGTGGCCGTGCCGGAGGTGGTGCCCGAGTCGATGCAGGCGCGCCTCGGGCTCAGTGCCGAACAGGACGACTTCACCACCCCGAAGATCGACACCAGCTCGGCCCACCGCCTGATCCTGTGGAACGCCGCCATCGAGATGACCAAGGAGTCGCCGGTCTTCGGCTGGGGCTTCGGATCGTTCCCGGTGCTCAAGGGCTTCTACACCGAGAGCGACGTGCACGAGAGCGACAACCACAACATGTACCTGTTCGTCGCCAGCCAGATGGGGCTGCCGGCGCTGTTCGCGATGCTGATGGTGATGTTCCGCCTGGGGTGGCTCGGGCTGCAGCTCGCCCGGAAGTCGCCCGACTGGATGGCGAGCGCCATCGGCATGGGGGCGTGTTCCACCGTCGTGGGCGGGCTCGTGGTCAACATGTTCGGCTCGCGGCTCGGCGACCTGAGCGTGATGGCCTACGTCTGGCTCACGCTCGCGGTGGTGTCGCACCTGATCGTCGAGATGCGGGCCGACGAGGCGGCGAAGAAGGCCGCCGAACCGCCAAAGAAAAAGAGGAGATTGCCGTGAAGGTGAAGAGGGAGGCGGCCACCGGCTGCCGTTGGGGAGGGGGAGGCCATGGCTGATTCGCTGCTGCGGCGGGCCGTGTCGCTCGCGTGCCTGCCGTGGGGCTGGGCCGCGTCGCGTGTTCGCCCGGGCCTGCGCATCCTGATGTACCACCGCGTGGCCCCGGGCCTCGCCGGAGACCAGCTCACCGTGCACCCCGACCGGTTCGAGCAGCAGATGGCGTGGCTGTCGGCGAACTGCCGCGTGCGCTCGCTGTCCGACGCGCTCGCCGACCTGACCGCCGGCCGCACGAAACGCGGGGACGTGGTGGTGACCTTCGACGACGGCTACCTCGACAACCTCACGCACGCGCTGCCCGTGCTGCTGTACCACAAGGTGCCGGCCACCATCTTCGTGACGAGCGCGTTCTGCGACCAGGCGCTCAGCCACCCGCGCTACCCGGCCAGCGCCCAGCGCCTGCACCTCACGTGGGACGAGGTGCGCCACCTCGCGCGCCAGCCCGGCATCGCGATCGGCTCGCACACGGTCTCGCACCCGTACCTGTCGCGCGTGCCGGCCGCCGAGGCGGAGGCCGAGGTGTCGAACAGCCGCACGCTGATCGCCCAGCAGATCGGCGCCGACGTGCCGCACTTCTGCTACCCGTCGGGGGACGTGACCCCGCGCGAGGCCGAACTCGTGGCCCGCGCCGGCTACACCGCGGCCGTCACCGTGGCGCCTGGCGCGAACCACCGCAACACGCCGCCGCACCTGCTCCACCGCACCGAGATGACCGATGCCGACACGCCGTTCGACCTGGCGCTGAAGCTGTCGGGCGCCTACGACCCCGTGCACGCCTTGCTCCATTGGCGCCGCCAGCGCAAGTTCGCGCAGGCCGCCGCCTCGAACCGCCAGCCCTCCCGGAAGAGTCCCGCATGAAAATCCTCTATCTCATGACCGAACCGTTCGGCATCGGCGGTGTGCAGTCCGACCTGCTGACCCTGTCCGACGACCTCACGAAGCGCGGCCACGCGGTGTACGTGGCCACCACGCCCGGCGTGCTGCTGGACGAGGTGAAGGCCAAGGGCGCCATCCACGTCAACATCGACTTCGGCTTCAAGGGGTTCGCGGGCCTGTTCAAGGCCGCCGCCGCGATGCGCCGCGTGATCCGCGAGGAGGGCATCGAGCTCGTGGCGCCGCAGTCGGTGCGGTCCACCATCAGCGCGTACTTCGCGCTGCGGCTGTGGCCCTTCGGCTACCGCGTGAAGGGCACGGGCAAGCGCGTGCCCATCGTCACCACCATCCACAACATCCACAACCCCAAGAACTTCAAGTGGAGCGGTCGCATCCTGCAGCATTGCTCCGACCACGTGATCTTCGAGTCGCACTACGAGCGCAACCGCCTGATGGTGCACGGCCTGAAGGCCGCCAACTCCGAGGTGATCCACAGCGGGGTCGACACGTCGCGCTTCGTGCCGCAGCCGCGCAACGAGCCGCTCGCCGAGCGCTACGGCCTCGTGGCCGGCAAGCACCAGGTGTTCGGCATCGTCGCGCGCCTGTCGGAAGAGAAGGGCCACAACTACCTCGTCGACGCGTTCGCGAAGGTGTCGGCCGGCAACCCCGACGCGCGCCTGATGATCATCGGCGAGGGCCCGCTGCTCGAGGACGTGAAGCAGCAGGTGGCGAAGTCGGGCGTGGCCGACCGCATCATCTTCACCGGCATGCAGCGCGACATCCCGAGCTACCTGTCGCTGCTCGACGTGTTCGTGCTGTCGTCCACCCGCGAGTCGTTCCCGCTCGCCGCGCGCGAGGCGATGGCCGGCGGCAAGCCGGTGATCCTGCCGCGCATCGGCGGCTGCCCGGAGGTGGTCGAGGAGGACGTGACGGGCTACCTGTTCGAGTCCGCCAACGTCGACTCGCTCGCCTCGGCGATGACCCGCATCCTCGAGGACCGCCGCTACGAGGGCTTCGGCCACGCGGCGCGCGCCCGGGTCGAGCGCCTGTTCTCGCGCCATTCGTGGGTCGACGGCGACGAGAAGGTCTACCTCGCCTTCGCGCGTTGACGGCTCGCTGACGACAGGCCTCCATGTCCCACCCGCTCGAGCTCATCCTGCCCACGCACGTGCACCTGCTGGTGCTGCTGGCGGTGGTCGCCGTGGTCGCGTTCCGGCAGCCCGCGGGCAGCTGGCTGCGCCGCGGCCGGTTCGTGTGGGCGGGGCTGTTCGTGTGGGCCTTCGTGTTCTCGATCCCGATGTTCGCCGACACGATGCTGTCGTCGCTCGAGGGCGACCCGACCCGTGCGGACATCGCCGCGCCGGTGGCCGACCCCGAGACGCTCATCGTGGTGCTGTCGTCGGGCGAGATGCGCACCCCCATCGGCCGCACGCGGGTGCGCTTCGACGTGATGGGCTGGGAGCGCGTGCACGGCGGGGTGTCGCTCTGGCGCCAGACGGGCGGGCGCATGGTCTTCACCGGCGGCCCGCCGGGGAATGCGGAAGATTCGCTCGCGGGCGCCTCGGGCCGCCTCGCGCAAGAGCTGGGGGTGCCGGACGCCGACGTCGAGCTGTCGGCCGGCGCGATGAACACCCAGCAGGAGATGGCGCAGCTGCGCGACCGCGTGCGCGCCCACCGTGGGCCGGTCTGGCTCGTGACCAACGCGCTGCACATGCGCCGCGCCCTCGGCATCGCCGAGAGCCTCGGCATGGACTTCAAGCCCTGGCCCATCGGGTTCAGGCAGATCGCCGACCACAGCTGGCGCTCCTGGGTGCCGAGCAACGGCACGCTGGCCCGCGCGCAGGCGGCGCTCCACGAATACATCGGACTCGCCGTCTACAGCCTTCGAAAGGGAAAGACACCATGACAGGAAAAGCATCCGCCGGACGGCGCTTCGCGCGCGGCATGCTGGTGACGGGCCTGATGCTCTCGCAGGTGGCGTGGGCGGCGAGCCCGAACCTCTGCCAGGGCATCAGCACGGACCTGAACGACCACCCGATGCCGCTCAACCCGCGGCCGCAGAAGGGCCAGCCGTTCCAGGACCCCCGCTTCCACACGCGCGTGGTCCGCATCACCGACGTGCAGATGGAAACGGGCAAGGCCGGCGTGCGCAAGCCCATGTACCCGACGGTGGCGGCGTGGAACGCCGACGAGAGCCTGATGATCCTGTACCAGACGGCCGGCCTCTCGGGGTCGGGCCTGCCGTCGCAGCACCTGCTGTACGACGGGAAGACGTACCGCTTCCGGCAGGTGCTCGAGATCACCCCGTCCGACCTGGAGCACATCTACTGGGACGCGAAGGACCCGGACGTCCTGTACTACCCGTCCATCGCGCACGTGGGCGGCCAGGCGGCGTCGCAACTGATCCGCTACACCGTCTCCACCGGCATCAAGGAGGTGCTGGCCGACTTCCCCGACTGCGCCCGCGAAGGCAAGCTCGGCTTCGGGCACCCGAAGTACATGGCCTGGAACGGCACGGCGCTCGGCCTGCGCTGCACGCTCGGCGCTGACCGCGGCGCGCGCACGACGTACTTCAACCTGGTCACGCGCAAGGCGGGCGACTGGGTCGAGGACCGCAACGGCGGCGGCCTGCAGGTGGCGCCGTCGGGCAAGCTCGCCGTGCGCGGCTCGGACATCATCGACCTCGGCAAGGGCATGACCCCGGTGCGCCGCATGAAGGGCAAGTGGGACGAACATGCGACGCTCGCACCGCTCGCCAACGGCAACGACGCCCAGGTCAGTTCGCAGTTCGACGTGAAGCCCTTCGGCAACATCGTGGTCGAGAACCTCAACACCGGTGAGGTGAAGGTCGTGATCGGCCCGGACAAGGGCCACGGCTACCCGCGCACCGGCTCGCACGTGTCCACCGTGGCCTGGCGCGCGCCGGGCTGGGTGGCCGTCTCGATGGTGGGCAAGCTGCAGGGCGAGAAGCTCTTCGACCAGGAGATCGCGCTCGCCAACATCGACACGGGGGTGGTCTGCCGCGTGGCGCACCACCATTCGAGCGGCCGCGCGGGCCCGCAGAAGTACTGGGCCGAGCCGCAGGTCGTCATCAGCCCGTCGGGCGACCGCATGCTCTTCAGCTCGGACTGGCACGGCAGCCCCAACGTCGACACGTACGTGATCGAGCTGCCCAGCCGGCAGAAGGACCGCTGAGATGGCCACGCCCGCGGCCGCCCACCCGTTCGTCGCTCCCGCCGCGGAGCGCGAGCCGGTGAAGGCCGCCCGGCCCGCGGAACACTTCGGCGAACTCGACGTGCTGCGCGGCCTGGCGGCCGTGGCGGTCATGCTGTTCCACTACACCACGCGGTACGCCGAGGTGTACGGCTTCCCGCAGCCGCTGCCCTTCCACGTGGACCACGGGCATTTCGGCGTCGAGCTCTTCTTCGGCATCAGCGGCTTCGTGATCCTGATGACGCTGCAGCGCACCCGGTCGGCCTCCGACTTCCTCGTGTCCCGCTTCTCGCGCCTGTACCCGGCCTACTGGGCGGCGCTGCTGCTGACGTTCACCGTGATGACGTTCGTGCCGCTGCCGGGGCGCGAGGTCCACGTGGGCCAGCTGCTCGTGAACCTCACGATGTGGCAGGAGCTGCTGGGGGTCAAGCACATCGACCACGTGTACTGGAGCCTGCAACTCGAACTGATCTTCTACGTGTGGATGTTCGCGGCGTACCTCATGGGGCAGCTGCAGCGCATCCGCCTGTGGGTGGCCCTGTGGCTGCTGGCGTCGCTGGCTGTGTCGGGGGGCTCGATGCTGCTCGGGCGCGAGGCGCCGTACCTCGCGAGCAAGCTGCTCCTGCTGCCCTATGCAGCGCTCTTTTCCGTGGGCCTCGTCACCTACGATGCGATGCAGCGCCGGGCGGTCGATGTGCTCGATGCCGTGCTGGTCGCGGTGGCGGTCGTCTGCGCGGGCCTGTGGCACGGCCCCGCCTGGGCCGCGGCGTGCGCCGTCACGGCGGTGGTGTTCGCGCTGTTCGCGACACGCCGCCTCACCTGGCTGCGGTTCGGTCCGCTCGTGTGGCTGGGCAGCATCTCCTACACGCTGTACCTCGTGCACCAGAACATCGGCTACGCCGTCATCGACACCGCGCTGCGCCACGGCGCGCCGCCGCTGCTGGCCGTGGCGGTGGCCATCGCCACCACGCTGTGCCTGGCGGCCGCCATCAGCCGGTGGATCGAACGGCCGGCGATGGCGTGGATCCGCGGGCGTTGGCGCAACAGACGGGCCGCAGCGGCCCCGAACCCCCGTTCGGAGGGATGACACCGGGCCCGGGTTTCTCCACCATGACGTCTCACCGTTCGGCCAGTTGGGCGACGGGGCCCTGACTCCCACCCAGTACCGCCGTGACCCTCGACGCCCCCTCCGTCAACACCCCCGTCCTGCGTGCCGCGCGCCTCGCGCCCATGCACCGCGGCTTCTTCGAGAACCGCCGCGGCCGGTCCCTGTACCACGCCCTGCATGGTGACCGGGCCGATCCCGCAGAGGTCTGGGTTTTCGTTCCGGCGCTGCTGGAGGAGGCCACGTTCGCGCTGCGCCCCACCGTGCAGCTCGCGGAGGCCTTCGCCCGCGACGGCGCCACGGTCTTCCGCTTCGACTACGAAGGGCAGGGCGAAAGCGAGGGTGACGCGCGCCGGCTCGGCCTGGCCGACTGGACCGACGACGTCGTGTCCGCCATCGAGTGGGTGCGGCAGCGGTTCGGCGCCGGCGTGCGGGTGAACCTGCTCGCACAGCGGGCGGGCGCCCTGGTCGCGGCCGAGGCCGCGCTGCGCGGGCCGCTGCCGGTGCACCGGCTGCTGCTGCTCGCCCCCGTGCTCGACGGCGCCAAACATTTCGACGAATGCCTGCGGGCCCACCTCACCACGCAGCTCGCGTGTTTCAACAAGGTCAACGAACCGCGGGCCGTGCTGAAGGAACAGCTGCAGCGCGGCCAGTTCGTCAGCGTGCTGGGGCACGACGTGGGCCAGGCACTCGCGTCGTCGCTGTCGGGCGCCCGGCTGCGGCCGCTGCTGGCCGACTTCCGGGGCGAGACCGACGTGATCCACCTCGCGCGCACCGTGGGCCGCGACGTGTCGGCGGCCCTCGCCGACCTGCACGGCCTGCCGCGCGTGCACCTGCACGCCGGTCCGCCCGTCACGTTCTGGGACCAGGCGGGCCGCTACTGGGAACTCACCGCCGACCTGTCGGCCCAGGTGCTCCAGGTGGCCGGGCGCGATCCCGGGCCGCAGGGGGAGGGCGCATGATCTCCGAACGGCCCGTCGAGATCACGGGCTCCGACCGGCTCGTGCGCCGCGGCATGCTGGGGCTGCCGGCCGGCACCGCCGACACCGCCGTGCTGTTCCTGCCGTCCGGGCTCAAGTACCGGGCGGGCTCGCACCGGCTCAACGTGCGGTTCGCGCGGCGCCTGAACGACCTCGGCTACGCCACGCTGCGTTTCGACCCGGCCGGCCTGGGCGAAAGCGACGGCCACCTCTCGGCCGCGCGGGCGGAAGACATCGCCGGCCAGATCGAGGCGGGCCTCTACATCGGCGACATCCGCCTCGCGGTCGATGCCCTGCGCGAGCAGTCGGGCGCCCGCCATGTGGTGGTGGCCGGCCTGTGCGGCGGGGCCATCAGCGCCGTGCTGGCCGCCGGCGCCGCCACCGACGCGGTGCAGGGCGTGATCTCGATGGGCCTGCCCGTGGTGCCGTTCTTGCCGGTCGAGTCGGGCGCCGTGCCGCAGGCCCGGGTGGCCCGCCGCCGCGTGGGCAACTACGTGCGCAAGCTGATCTCCACCGAGGCCTGGGGGCGTGTGCTGCGCGGCGAAAGCGACTTCCGGGGCATCGGGCGCAACCTGCGCGGTGCTTTTGCACAGAATCGATCCGTGGCGGCCAGCCCCCAATCGTTCCTTCCCGACGAGAATCCCCGTTTCATCGGCAGCTTCCGCACCCTCGAGGGGGCGCGGATTCCCCACCTCATGATCTTCGGTTCATCGGACAATCGCTGGATCGAGTTCGAGAGCACGTTCCTGGCCCGGGAACTGTCGGGCTCGATGTCCGCCGGCAGCTACGCCATCGAACTGGTGCCGCATGGCAGCCATGAATTCCACTTCGAATCGTCCAAGGTCCAGGCAGGTGAACTGCTCGAGCACTGGATGAACACCCGTTTTCCCCCGATGGCCCTGAAGACACGCACCCAGGAGGCGTCCGCATGACGCCCAGCAAGAACGCCGCGGCCCTGCCCGGCGCCCTCGAGACGGTCGCCGCCGCGGATGCCCGCGGGCCGTCCCGCCGCATCCTGCTGGTGGTCGACAGCGTCTATCCCGCCATGGGCGGCGCCGAGCGCCAGGTCGAACTGCTGGCCAAGGCCTTCCGCGAGCGCGGCCACCAGGTGCACATCGTGTGCCCGTTGCTGCGCCCCGACGACCTGCCGTACGAGATCGTCGACGGCACGCCGGTCGAGCGCCTGCGCTACCCGCACATCAAGAAGTTCGGCTCGCTGCTGCTGTGCGCCAGCTTCGCGGTGTGGCTGCTGCGGCACCGGCGCTCGTTCGACGCCATGCACATCCACACGGTCCACATCCTGGCCGCGGTGGCGGGCATGGTGCGGCCGCTGCTGGCCATGCCCATCGCGATCAAGGTGACCGGCGCCTGGGAATTCGAAGGCGGCCTGCTCGACCCCACCATCCAGCGCAAGCCCTTCATCCGGGCGCTGAACTGGGGTGTCAAGCGCGTCGACTACGTGCAGTGCATCAGCGAGTTCACGCGCGACATGGTGCGCCAAGCCGGGTACCCCGACCGCATGCTCAAGATGATCCCGAACGCGGTCGACACCGACCGGTTCCGCCGCTCCACCGACCCCGTGTCCGACGTGCCCTGCGTGGTGTACGTGGGCCGGCTGCGCACGGTCAAGGGCGTGTACGTGCTGCTGGACGCGTGGGCCGACGTGGTGCGCGAGGTGCCGGCCCGCCTGTTGATCGCCGGCGACGGCCCCGAGAACGACGCCATGCTGGCGCGCGTGGCCGAACTGGGCATCGCCGACAGCATCGAGTTCCTGGGCGCCGTCGACGACGTGCCGGCGGTGCACGCCCGCGGCTGCATCTACGCGCAGCCGTCGTTCCAGGAGGGCATGCCCAACTCGGTCCTCGAGGCCATGGCCTCGGGCCTGCCGGTGGTCGCCACCCAGATCAGCGGCAACGTGGACCTGGTCTTCGACGACGACAACGGCCTGCTCGTGCCGTCGGGCGACGCCCCGGCGTTCGCGCGTGCCCTGGTCGCCCTGCTGAAGGACCCCGAACGCGCCCGCCGCATGGGCCTGCGTTCCCGCGCGCGGGTCACCGAACGCTACGGCCTCGACGCCGTCATCGGTGAACTGATCGCCATCTACGACGAAGGCCGCGTCGCCTGACCCGGCCCGCGGTGTGTCTCCTGGCGAACGCCGGGACACACGCGCTGCTCCGCACCGAGTCGGGACGACTTGGCCGGAGTGGTGCAGGATGACGTAATTCGTCCTGATTGCGTCCTCACAACCCCCTGATTGCAGGCCAGTTGCGTTTGTTTGTAACGAATGCAGCCTTTCCGAGGGGGTCTCATGCAGGCCATGCATGACGTTCCCGTGACAGCGGTCGAACTTTCCGATCGCCCGATCAACCCGGGAATCCCCCCGCAATTCCATGCCCCGCGTGCATAGGTTGCGATTACCGGGCCGTTTTGGCCTCAATACCGCGATAAATGTCCCAGGTCGGCTGTGATTTTCTGACACACATCGGCGGACAACCTTCGACGCCGTCACGCCAACGGCCCACATCTCGACACATGACCTTCAGAGGCCGCCCGCAGAATTCGCGGCACAGAGTCGAAGTGGCACGTACTGCGCTGAAGCTCCTGGAGCACTTTACCGGCTTGCCGGCCGTGCTCCCAAGGGTCCTCCAGACCACGCCCGCTACTTAGGCCCCCCGGTTTACCGGACGTTCAACGATCGAGTGTTATGAAAATCCTGCGTTACCTGACCCCCGTAGTGCTCTCAGCGCTGCTGGCCGCTTGCGG
>Ga0247823_10001029_pt1 | contig 23549 bp, 21 predicted proteins | sample 13C_PalmiticAcid_2_FD_192426 | JGI IMG/M metagenome (GOLD analysis project Ga0247823, IMG submission 192426) | Soil microbial communities from agricultural site in Penn Yan, New York, United States - 13C_PalmiticAcid_Day30 | ecosystem: Environmental > Terrestrial > Soil > Agricultural land... | reverse complement strand
GTCGAGCAGCATGCTTCCCATCGCGCCGCCAAGGTGGTTGCCGAGTTCGCCAAGACCAACGATCGCATCGAGATCGTCGGCGGCGCGATGGGAAGCATGCTGCTCGACGCGGACGGCGTGAAGGCGCTCGCATCGCTGCCTTCGCTGGATGAACTGCGTGCCAAGATCGTGGGTCTTATCGTCGCCCCGGCGACCAAGATCGCGACCATCACCCAGGCTCCGGCGGCGCAGATCGCGCGCGTGCTTTCGGCTTATGCGGAGAAGGAAGCCGCCTGAGGCGGTATTCTTTCGCGACGTTATTTCGAACCAATCTGACTGAAGGAATTATACATGGCTGACCTGAACAAGCTCGTCGACGCTCTCTCGGAGCTGACCGTCCTCGAAGCCGCTGAGCTCTCGAAGCTGCTCGAAGAGAAGTGGGGCGTTTCGGCTGCTGCCGCTGTTGCCGCTCCGGCCGCCGGTGGCGCCGGTGCCGCTGCTCCGGCCGCGGAAGAGAAGACCGAATTCGACGTGATCCTCACCGGCGACGGTGGCAAGAAGATCAACGTCATCAAGGAAGTCCGCGCCATCACCAACCTCGGCCTGACCGAGGCGAAGGCTCTCGTCGAGGGCGCGCCGAAGGCCGTCAAGGAAGGCGTGTCGAAGGACGAAGCCGAGAAGCTCAAGAAGCAGCTCGAGGAAGCCGGCGCGACCGTCGAGATCAAGTAATCTCGAACGGCTGCACCCGCAGTCTTCAAGAAGGGGCGGTCCGGCAACGGGCCGCCCTTTTCTGTTGGCGCGACGATGACTGCGGCCTAGGCACCGAACAATGTCGGACGCCGCCCCCGTCACCCTAGGCCTCGCCAGCAACAGCGACGAATTTGCCGTGATCGAAGAGATCGAGGCCGAGTTCGGGGTAACGATCGACTATGCCGACGCGCCGCAATGGCGCACCGTCGGCGACCTGTTCGGCTCTTTGCTCGCGCAATTGCCGGCCACGCAAGCGAACGACCCGGAGATCTGGGAACGCTTCACCGCCGCCCTGTCGCAGGCGACGGACAGCGATCTGGAAGAAATCACGCCCGAAACGCCGCTGGCCGATGAGGCTCAGGCGTGGCGCGGCCTCAATTCGCTGTCCTGGATGCTGCTGTTCCTGGCAGTCGGCATGGCGCTGGTCGTCGTCCTCGGCGCCGTCATCCTCTCGCGCTAGGTCTTCGGCACGTATCGCTTCGCGGCGAGCCGTCCGAAGCCCTCCCCCGCGCGCTCGACCCAGAGCGGTCCCAGCCGGTCGCTGCCTGCCGCGGGCGCGGTGCCGACCATGAAGGCGTCGCGCAACGTGCGGATGCTCAGCCCCGCATACCATTTGAGCGACACCGGCACGATCGGCACGAACATCGGCTTGCCCTGCACCGTCACAACCTGGATCTGATCGCCGGGCAGGCTGACCTGCGCGTTCATCACATGCACCGTGCCCGGGGCGATGCTGAACGGCTCGGACCCCGCCGCGATCCGTGCGGCGCCGTAGAAGCTGGCGATTTGCGCATCCTGCTCGGCATTGGCCCCCAGCAGCGCAAGGACGGCGCGGATATTGTCCGCTGGCTCAGCGCCGCGATTCTGGATGAACAGCTCCAGATCCAGCGTCACCATCCCGTCGCGGATGGCGGCACGCATCGGACGGATCTCGGTCACCAGCGGCCCGTCGGGGGGCGGCACCACCGGCAAGGCGGGCGCCACCGGAACCGCAGGAGCTGCCGGCGCGGCGGGCCGCACGGGGGCTGCAGGCGGCGTCTCGCGGGCGAGCGGTGGCGGTCCCGGCGTCGGAGGCGAAACCGCGACTGCCTCCGAAGCGAACGCTTCGTCGATCCCCGCATCGCCACGGCGGCGGCGGAATAGCGCGAACGCACCTGCGCCGACCGCCAGGACCAGCGCGCCGCCCAGTGCGGACCAGAGCCAGGCGAGGCGCCCAGCCTCTGCCGCAAGCGACGGTTGCGCCGCGCTCGGCGCCGTCTGGGGCGGCACGGGCGTGCTCGAGGGCAAGGGCAGCGGCGTAGCACCGGACAGCGGGGTCGTTTGCGCGACGGGTGGCGTGGCGGCTGCCGAGGGACCCGGTCCTGCAACCGGCGCCCGAACGGGTCGTGGCGCTGCGGCGCGGGTCGCGACGGGCGTCGGCGCGGGAATCGGGATCGGTTGAACGATCGGCGCGGACGTGGGCGTTGAGGCCGGTGCGGGCGTCGGACGTGGCGTCGGCGTCTGGCCCGACGGTGGCAGGTCGAAGTCCCGGACCGGTGGCGTGATGACAGTCGGCGCCGTGCTGTTCTGCGCGGCGGCCGGCGCGGCGAGAAACAGGACGGGGATCAGCGCGGTGGTCGCGCGAAGGGAGAACGCAGTCACGCGCCGCGCGTTAGCATGATGAACCTGAACCGGGGCACCAAAAAATGCGTTCAGCGGGCGCAAACGAAGCCCGCCCCACCGTATGGCGGGGCGGGTTCGTGGTGCGCCCCCGGCTCAGACCTTGGCGGGAACGCTGTGAAGCCGCGCCTCGATATCGGCATACATCGCCGGATCGTCCTGCAGCGCGATCGGGACAAGGTGCTCACCGCCATTCACTCGGCCGATGGTGAACGCGGCGGCGGTGCGCCCCTCACTCCCGTCGGGCAGGCGATAGCGGGCATCCGCCACCAGCACCGGGGTGAAGCCGTCCTCGCCCTCGCGGGTTCCGGCGTCGACCTGATCGCGCGGCAGCGTCACCGCGGCGTTGAGACGTGTGCCGTCGCCCGGCGCGATCCGCTCGGCGGGAACGACCTGATCAGCGGGCGGGTGCATCAGCAGGCGCTCGATCTCGCTCGGTGCCGCGGCGTTGTCGCCCAGCATGAACGCGCCGATCCGCACGTCCTCGGCAGGCACACCGCCCGCATTGGCGACGGTCAGCTCGAATTCGACCATCGCGCCGCGGCGGCTCATCCCGGCGCGGGTCGGGCGCATCGCCAGTTCGAGCTGGGGACGTCCACCCTGCGGTTTCGCTCCGCCCAGCACCGCATTGATGTCGGCGGCGTCGGGCGCGACCAGCTCGGCATTCTCGAGCGCAGGTTGCGGCTCGTCGCTGCCCGTCTCGGCGGCAAGAGGCGTCTCCATCACCGGCTCGCGGCGCGGCGCGACGAAGATCGGCGCTGCGGCGACCGGATCGGCAATACGCGGTTCCGGCGCAATGACCGGCTCGGGCTGTGCAGCGATCGGTTCGGCCTGATAGGCCTCATAGACCTCGTCATCGCGGCGACGGCGGAGCAGCAGGAACGCTGCGATGGCCGCCGCGGCAAGGCCCACTGCCGCCAGGATCAGCCATAGCGAACCACCGCCCGTCTCGTTCGCGGGTTCGGGCGTAGCAGCAGCCTCGACAGGTGCCTCGACCGGCGCCGGAGCGATCGTCTCGACCGGCGGCGGAGCAGTCTCGGCCGGAGGCGGCGTCTGCGGAGCGGCGGCGACAGGCGCCGCGGCTTCGGGTGCTGCGACCGGCGCAGCGGCGACCGCCGGACGCACCGGCGTCTCGGCGCGCGGAGCGGGCCGGGCGGCACGAGGCTGCGGACGCGCCGCAACGCGTTCGGTCCGGGCGGTCGCGGCACGCTCACGCGCCTCCTGCTCGGCGGCTTCTGCGACACCCGGCGCGATACGGGTACGCGATTCGCCCGGCTGCGCTTGCGCAGCGGGGGCAGGTGCCGGAGCCGGCGCCTGCTGAGTGGGCACCAGCACGGTCGGCGGGACCACCGTCTCCTGCGCCAGCGCGGTTGCGGGAAGGGCAACGGCCACGAGAAGCGCGGCGATCGCCCGGCGGTGCGCATGATGCGCTCGTTTGGTGTGCTGGGTCATAACGGGGGTTCAATGAATGGAACTCGCGATTCGCCGCGTCATTGGCTCATAATTGCGGCGAACCGTTGATTGAGACCGCTCAAATGAAACCCGTTGCGTTTCGACAACAAAAAATGGGGGCGGCACATGCCACCCCCATCTTCATTGGTTCAATTCATGAACAAATGTTCATGGAACAGTTACGGTCTTGAACTCAATTCCCTTAAGCTCTGGCAATTCCTGAAGCTGCGGCATCACCACCTTCAGGTCACCGACAACAACCAGGGTCAACTTGTCGATCGGGAAGTTCTTCGCAGCCGCGCTGATCTGCGCCGGGGTCACCGCGAGCGTGGCGGGGACATATTTGTCCATCCAGTCGCGCGGCAGGCCCAACGAGTCGCGGGTCGCCAGCGATCCGACCAACGCGCCCGGGGTCGAGTTCTGGATCACGAACAGGCCCGCCATATACTGGCGCATCCCCGCCGCTTCCTCGTCGCCCGGCGGGGTCGCCTGCAGCGTGCGGATCTCGTGGAACACCTCCTTGAGCGCCGGCCCGGTCACCGCGGTCGTCACGTCGGCGTTGAACGTCCACACCGAATTGGCCGGATAGAAGGCCAGGCTCGATCCCGGCGAATAGGTATAGCCCTTCGCCTCGCGGATGTTGCGGGTGATGCGCGAGCTGAAAGCGCCGCCCAGCAGCGCGTTCGACACGCGCATCGGGATGTCGCCCTCGGTCCCCGCGCGCGGAGCCGGATAGGCGATGCTGAACGTCGATTGCGGCGCGCCCGGCCGGTCGATCAACAGCACCTGCGGACCCGGCTTCGGGCTCGGCGGCAGCGACAGGCGATCCGGGCCCGCGGCCCAGCCGCCGAACGCCTTCTCGACCGCCGCCTTGACCACAGCCGCGTCGAACTTGCCGGCGATGTAGAGGTGCGAACGCTTCGCGCCGAAATTCGCGGCCTGCCACGCCTTGAGCTGCGCGGTGGTGTACGCCCCGAACTGCTGCGGTGTCGGCAGCACACGGCCATAGGGATGGTCCGACCCATAATAGGCACGCGTGATCGCCGCATTGGCGAGCGTGCCCGGCTGGCTCAGTGCGACTGCCAGACGGCGGTTCCAGTTGGCCTTGACCCGCGCCAGCTCACCATCGGGATAGCTCGGCCGCTGTGCGACATCGGCGACCAGCGCGATCGCGTCCGCCGCCCGCTCCGACAGCACGTTGAGCGTAACCGACGAGCTTTCGAGGGTCGAGTTGGTGCCGAGCCCGCCGCCCATGTCGGCAGCCTTCTGGGCGATCTGCGCGGCGGTCATGCCCGCCGCGCCTTCCTTCATCATGTCCACCGCGAGCAGCGCGAGCCAGGTGTTTTCGCCCTCGTTGAGCGACCCGGCATAGGTCTGCAGCGACACGACCACCTTGGGCGCGACGCCATAGGGGATCAGCGTCACCTTCATCCCGTTCTTGAGCGTGATGGTCTCCGACGCCGGAACCTTGAACGCCTTGGGCGCCGGGATCGGCGGCGGGGTGGTGGGAAGCTCCTGCGCCGCCACCGGAGCGGCGAGCAGCGTGGCAGCCATCAGGCTTGCGATCATGCGGCGCATCTTACTTGGCTCCCGCGGGCTTGGCGGCAGCGGCAGGCGCCGCGCCGGGATCGATCGCATAGATCGAGCGGTTGGTGGAACGCAGATACTCCTGCGCGGTCTTCTGGATCAGCGCCGGCGTCACCTTGGCGAAGCCGTCCTCGATCTGGTTGACCTTGTTCGGATCGTTGTCGAACAGCGCATAGACCGCGAGCAGGTCGATCAGGCCGATCCGCCCGGTGCCGTCGATCGTCGAATAGAGCGACGAGCGCATCTTGGTCCGCGCGCGCGTCAGCTCCTCGGCGGAGACCGGCTTGGTGCGCAGATCCTCGATCACGCTGTCCACCGCGGCCTTGATCTCCTCGCGGCTGCGGTTGGCGTCATGCGTGAAGTTGAAGCTCCACAGCATCGGCCCCTGATAGTTGAACATGGTGCCCAGCGGGAAGTTGATGCCCCCGCCCACTTCGCCGGCGATACCGGTCTCGGCCACCAGCTTGCGGTACAGGCGGCTGTCCTGACCCTTGACCAGAATCTGATCGATCAGACCCATGGCATACCATTCGGGCGTGCCGCGCGCGGGAACATGATAGCCCGCCGCCCAGCCCGGCTTGGGGGCAAGGCGGTCGACGCGGCTCTTGAACTTCTCTTCGGTCTGGCGCGGCTCGCTGATGTCGGGCAGCTTGACCGACGGCGCCTTGGCCATCCAGCCGAAATACTTGTCGACCATCGCGCGGGTCGCCGCATAATCGATGTCGCCCGCGACGACGAGCACGGCGTTGCTCGGCTTGTAGAAGGCATCGTGGAACTGGATGGCATCCGCCACCGTTGCCGCCTCGATCTCCTTGAGTTCGCCGTAGAAATTGTGGCTGTTGTACCAGTTGGTGTTGGCCAGCATCGGCAGGTCGATCCACGGCCAGGTGCTGTACGGCTGGTTGAGGACGTTAACCTTGACCTCGTTGCCGACGACGCCCTGCTGGTTCTTCAGCACCTCGTCGTTGATCACCGGGCTGGCCATGCGGTCCGCCTCGAGCCACAGCATCCGCTCCAGCGCGTTCGAGGGCACGACCTCGAAATAGTTGGTGAAGTCGAACCGGGTCGATCCGTTCAGGATACCGCCGGCATTGCTGATCGTGCCGATATGCACACCCTTGGGCGCGTTCTTCGACCCCTGGAACAGCAGATGCTCGAACAGGTGAGCGAAGCCGGTACGCTCCTTCGGCTCGATGCGGAAGCCGATGCCATAATAGACGCCGACCGTGACGGTGGGCGAAATCGTGTCCTTGGCCAACACCACGCGCAGACCGTTGGGCAGCGTGTAATATTGCATTTCGACCGACAGCTTCTGCTGCGCTTCACGCGCCGCCGCCGGCGTTGCCGCCAGGCCAAGCGGCAACGCCGCCCCAGCCAGCGCAAGCGCTGCGACCCATCGCTTCATCTTCATGTGAACCCCCTAACTGGTACTGTGTGTTACCATATCAGCACAGCATCGCAGGTAAAGGGAGGGAATCAGATTCCGCCGGCGACGACCTCATACCCCGCCGCCGCCAGCTTCGCGCCAAGGTCGGCCACGCATGCATCCACCAGCGCGGAGTCGGTCGCGCGGACGACGAAATTGGCGCCGGTCCGCCCCTCGCGGAAAAAGGGGTAGCTGCCGATCGCGACGCCCTCGAACGCCTTCTCTGTCGCTCCCAGCAGATCGGCGATCTCGCTCTCCGCCGCCCAGCTGCCGATCGTCGCGCTCACCACCGGCCGCCCGCCCTCGAGCGTGCCGGTCAGCGCATCGAGCATCCCTGCGGTGATATGCGGCACCCCGGCCAGGATGAAGAGGTTGCCGACGCGAATGCCCGGCGCGCCCGACATGCGGTTGGGGATCAGGTCCGCGCCCTCGGGCACGCGCGCCATGCGCAATCGCGCTTCGGTCAGTCCGCCGCGCGTCTCGTAATAGAGCTCCATCAGCGCGCGCGCCTGCGGGTGGATCACCACGGGCACTTCCAGCGCGGCTGCGATCGCATCGACGGTGATGTCGTCGTGGGTCGGCCCAATCCCGCCGGTGGTGAAGCAATAGTCATAGCCGGCACGGATCGCGTTCACGGCTTCGACGATCCGCTCCTGCACATCGGGCACGACGCGCACTTCGGCCAGTTGGATGCCTTGCACGTTGAGCCAGATCGCAATCTGCGCGACATTCTTGTCCTGGGTGCGGCCCGACAGAATTTCGTCGCCGATCACCACCAGGCCCGCAGTCCAGATACGCTCGCTCATGGCGGTGGCCATAGCCCGCCCCGGCGCTCTCGCAAAGCCGCCCTGTTTCGCCTATATCGCGCCGATGACCGAATATGTTGCCGTAACCGCCGACACCAACTTCGCCCGCGACGGGTCGATCAAGCTCTATGGTCCCGACGGGTTCGCCGGGATGCGCGCCGCCGGCCGCCTTGCCGCGGAGATTCTCGACGCACTGGTGCCGCATGTCGTACCCGGCGTGACGACTCAGGAGCTGGACGACATCGTCCGCAAGATGACGCTCGACGGTGGCGCGGTGCCGGCGACGCTCGGCTATCGCGGCTACACCCATAGCTGCTGCATCAGCATCAACCATGTCGTCTGCCATGGCATTCCAAGTCCGAAGACGCTCAAGGACGGCGACATCGTCAATATCGACGTGACGCCGCTGCTCGATGGCTGGCACGGCGACACCAGCCGCATGTATCTGGTCGGCGACGTACCGCTCAAGGCCAAGCGCCTGGTCGACGTCACCTATGAATGCCTGATGCTCGGGATCGAGATGGCGAAGCCCGGCAACACGATGGGCGATGTCGGGCATGCTATCCAGAAGTACGCCGAAAAGCACCGCTACGGCGTGGTCCGCGATTTCTGCGGCCACGGCCTTGGCCGCGTCTTCCACGATGCGCCCGAAGTGGTCCATGTCGGCCGTCCCGGCACCGGCCCCGAACTGCGCCCCGGCATGTTCTTCACGATCGAACCGATGATCAACATCGGCCGCCCGGACGTGAAGCTGCTCGACGATGGCTGGACGGCGGTGACGCGCGACCGTTCGCTCTCGGCGCAGTTCGAACATTCGATCGGCATCACCGAGGACGGGTGCGAGATCTTCACGCAGAGCCAGCGCGGCCTGCACCAGCCGCCGTACCTCTGATGGCTGAGGGCAAGTTCGAGCGGCACCGCCAGCCCTGGCGTACCGACGAGGTGCAGAAGCTGCACACGCTCGCCAAGAAGGGCATGGCGCTGAAGGCGATCGCCAAGGCACTGACCCGCAGCGAGGAATCGGTCAAGGACCGCGCCAAGGCCGACGGCCTGTCGATCGCGAAGCTGCGCTAGGCCACCTCCCCCACACGCCCTTAAGCCGTCACCCCGGCCTTGTGCCGGGGTCCACCGCTCGGCAAACAATGCCGTCGAGGCTCTTGCTCATCCATCGCGGCGCCGTGGCCCCGGTAAAAGGCCGGGTGACGAAGGAATAAGAAGCTGACCATCCCCCTCAACTACGACGCCATCATCCTCGGCGCGGGCGCTGCGGGCCTGATGTGCGCCCTCACCGCCGGTCAGCGCGGTCGCCGCGTGCTGCTGATCGACCATGCCGATCAGGTGGGCAAGAAGATCCTGATCTCCGGCGGTGGACGGTGCAATTTCACCAATCTCGGCATCGCGCCCGACCGCTACCTCTCGGCCAACCCGCATTTCGCCAAGTCCGCACTGCGCCGCTACACCCAGCATGACTTCATCGCGCTGGTCGATCGCTATGGCATCGCCTGGCACGAAAAGACGCTGGGCCAGCTCTTCTGCGACGGCAGTGCGAAACAGATCGTCGCGATGCTGCTCACCGAGTGCGAGGCGGGCCGAGTCGAGATCGCGCTCGGCCACGCGGTCCGCTACGTCAGCCATGCCGACGGCCAGTATCGTGTGACGGTCGGCGATCGCGAGGCCACCGCCCCCGCCCTGATCCTCGCCACCGGGGGGCCGTCGATCCCCAAGATGGGCGCCACCGGCTTCGCCTACGACCTTGCGCGCAAATTCGGCCTCAAGGTGGCCGAACCCCGCCCCGCGCTCGTGCCGCTGACGCTCGGCGGAGACGAAGTGCTGTTCCGCGACCTTTCGGGCGTCGCCGCCCCGGTCGAGGCGCGCGCGGGCAAGGCGAAGTTCCGCGAGGCGGCGTTGTTCACGCATCGCGGGCTGTCCGGCCCGGCGATCCTCCAGATCAGCTCGTACTGGCGCCATGGCGAGCCGGTCGAGATCGACTTCCTCCCCGGACGCGGCACCGGCTGGCTCACCGACGCCAAGCGCGCGCACCCGCGCACCACGTTGCGCAAGCTGCTCGGCGACGCCCTCCCCAACCGCCTCGCCGACACGCTGGCCGATCAGCTGGCGTTCGATACCGAGCTGTCCAACACCGCCGACAAGAAGCTGGCCGAGGCCGAACGCCGACTCGCCGCGTGGCGTTTCCACCCCAATGGAACCGAAGGCTATGCCAAGGCAGAGGTGACGATCGGCGGCATCAGCACCGCGGGCCTGTCATCCCAGACGATGGAAGCGCGCGATGTCCCCGGTCTCTACGCGATCGGCGAAGCGGTCGACGTCACCGGCTGGCTCGGCGGCTACAACTTCCAATGGGCCTGGGCGAGCGGCTGGGCGGCGGGCCAGGCGCTTTAAGTGTTTGCGGCACCGGCACGCTCTCCCACTCGGCCACCCATATCATACTGTCGTTGGGTGGCCGGGTGAGGGAGCCGGCCGGTTCAGCCCTCGCTGAACCGAGCTATTTCGACGCCGCGATCCAGTCGTCGATCTTCTTCTCCAGCACCGGCATCGGCAGCGCGCCGGTATCGAGCACCACGGCGTGGAAGGCGCGCGGATCGAACTTGTCGCCCAGCGCCGCCCTCGCCTTGGCCTTCGCCTTGAGGATCGTCAGCTGGCCAATTTTGTACGCCAGCGCCTGCCCCGGAATCGCGATGTAGCGCTCGACCTCGGCAATCGCGTCGGTCTTGGGCATCGGCGAGTTGGCGAGCATATAGTCGATCGCCTGTTCGCGGCTCCAGCCCTTGGCGTGGAGGCCGGTGTCCACCACCAGCCGCATCGCGCGCAGCATCTCGTCGCTGAGGCCACCCATCCGCTGATACGGCTCAACCGCGACGTCGAGTTCCTTGTACAGCGTCTCGGCATAGAGTGCCCAGCCCTCGACGAACGCCGTGTTGCCGCCAAAGCGCATGAAGGCCGGAAGCTTGTCGTTCTCCTGCGCCAGGCTGATCTGGAAATGATGCCCCGGCACTGCCTCGTGCAGGTACAAAGTCTCCATACCCCAGGTGTAGCGCACCGGCAGATCATGGGTGTTGTAGAAGAACACGCCGGGCCGCGACCCGTCGGGCGTCCCCTGGACATAGCTGCCCGCCGCGTCGCCCTCGGCGCGGTAATCGGGCACCGGGCGGATCTCGAGCGGGGTCTTGGGGATCAGCGAGAATTGCTCGCGCACCCGTGCGTCCACCCGCTTGCCGATCGCCTCATACCCCTCGCGCAGCGCCTCGGCGCTCTTGGGCTGGAAGCGCGTGTCGGTACGCAGGAAGGTGAAGAATTCGGGCAGCGTTCCCGTGAACCCGACCGCCTTCTTCTGCGCCTCCATCTCGGCCAGGATGCGCTTGACCTCGGACAGGCCCAGATTGTGGACATAGTCCGCGGTCAGCGGCAGCGTCGTGTTGCTCTCGATCGCATAGCTGTACACCGCCGCGCCGCCCGGCAGCGCCGAGGTGCCGACACTGTCGCGCGCGGCCGCGAGATATTCGTTCGCCAGGAAATCGCGCATCTTCTTGTGCGCGGGGATGATCACATCCTTCACCTGCGCCGCATAGGCCGCGCGCAGCCGCGTCCGATCGGCTTCGCTCACCCCGTCCGGGAACTTCTTGACCGGCGCATAGAAGACCGATCCCTCCACTCCTTGCGCGATCAGCTTGTCGAATTGCCCGATCATGTTGCGCACGACCAGCTTGGGCTGGACGATCTTGCGCTTCATACCCTCGCGGAACAGCGCGATCACCCGGGGGTAGGTCGCCGCATAGTCGACATTGCGCTTCAGGTTATTGTCATAGTCCGCCACCGTCTTGAACGGCGCCGCCCCCTCGCCCGACGCAAAGTCGGGATAGAAGGTCTGGAAACCGCTGAAGTGATCGATCGGCAGATATTTCCCGACCCCGAGGATCTCGGGCCGGAAGCCCTTGAGCGACCGCTCCTGATCCGCCTTGAACACGTCATAGGCGATCTTGTTGACCGCGCTCAGCCTGGTCCGGTCGACGCCCTTGAGCGCGGCCAGATCCCGCTCGGTGGCTGCCTTCTCGGCGGCGGTGAACGCATCGGTGTAGTAATTGCCCAGCCGGTCGGCATAGCGCAGGTCGCCCCGAAAGATCGCCATCAACGGCTGCCGCTTCAGCATCGCCTCGTCGCTGGCGTGGAACAGCGCCTTGAGCTTCGCATCCTCCGCGCTCTCGCCCGGCTGCACCGCCGGCGCCTGCTGCGCGAACGCGGGGGAGGAAAGAACGGCGCTTCCGGCAAGCAGGCCGGCGAACATCAGGCGGGCGTAACGCATATGGAGAGGTTCCCCGAACAGGTGTGATAGCCAACCGCTACACCCACCCCTTCCACCTCGCAAGACTGCCCCGCAATCGCGCAGAATTCCGCGCCATCTGCTCAATTATCGGGCAGCCCTCGCCACGCCGGCGCCTGCCCCCCACCGAATCCCGCGGACCGGATTCTGGCACGCCTCGTGCAACCCGCGCGGTAATGGGGTGTTTCGCTTGATCCTTTCCCGAGCCTTCGCCAAGCATCGGCGCGGGAACCAGGCGAAGCAGGGGCAAGCCCCGCTTGAAACGAAGGAATGACAGGCCGTGAAAAAGATCGAAGCCATCATCAAGCCGTTCAAGCTCGATGAGGTGAAGGAAGCGCTGCACGAGGTGGGGGTTTCGGGCATCACCGTGACCGAAGCCAAGGGCTTCGGCCGCCAGAAGGGCCATACCGAGCTGTATCGCGGCGCCGAATATGTCGTCGACTTCCTGCCCAAGGTGAAGCTGGAGGTCGTGGTCGAGGACGCGCTGACCGATCGCGTGGTCGAGGCGATCGCGACCGCCGCGCAGACCGGCCGCATCGGCGACGGTAAGATCTTTGTCACCGCGGTCGAAACCGCACTGCGCATCCGTACCGGAGAGCGCGACGACAACGCGATCTGACCGGAGCGATCCGGTTGATCATACGAATTTGACGCGCTGCAAAAATTTCACGAAGTATCGCTGCAGCGCAACATGATTCTCCGGCCCTGCAATTCCCTTGGGCCGGTTCCGACAAGCGAGAGAAAGGGGCTTGGTTCCAATGGCTAACACCGCCGCCGACATTCTGAAGATGGTCAAGGATCAGGAGATCGAGTGGATCGACCTGCGGTTCACCGACCCCAAGGGCAAGTGGCAGCACCTCACCATGGTGGCGAGCATCCTGGGCGAGGACGAGCTGACCGACGGCCTTATGTTCGACGGTTCGTCGATCGAGGGCTGGAAGGCGATCAACGAGTCGGACATGATTCTGAAGCCGGATCTGGACGCCGTCTGGACCGATCCGTTCAGCGCGACCCCGATGCTGATCCTGGTTTGCGACATCGTCGAGCCGTCGACCGGCGAGCTCTACACCCGCGACCCGCGCTCGACCGCGAAGCGCTCGGAGGCCTATCTCCAGTCGCTCGGCATCGGCGACACCGTCTATGTCGGCCCCGAGGCCGAGTTCTTCATGTTCGACGACGTCCGCTTCGAGAACACCTATTCCTCGAGCTACTATCAGCTCGACGATATCGAGCTGCCGGGCAACTCGTCGAAGCAGTATGAGAGCGGCAACATGGGCCACCGCCCGCGCGCCAAGGGCGGTTATTTCCCCGTCGCGCCGGTCGACAGCGCCGTCGACATCCGCGGCGAAATGGTCTCGACCATGCTCGAAATGGGCCTGCCCTGCGACAAGCACCACCATGAGGTCGCCGCCGCCCAGCACGAGCTGGGCCTGACCTTCGGCACGCTGGTCCAGACCGCAGACCGCATGCAGATCTACAAGTATGTCGTGCATCAGGTCGCCCATGCCTATGGCAAGACTGCGACCTTCATGCCCAAGCCGATCAAGGAAGATAACGGCTCGGGCATGCACACCCACTTCTCGATCTGGGACGGCGGCAAGCCGCTGTTCGCGGGCAACGGCTATGCCGGGCTCAGCGAGATGTGCCTCTACTTCATCGGCGGCGTCATCAAGCACGCCAAGGCGCTCAATGCCTTCACCAACCCGTCGACCAACAGCTACAAGCGCCTGGTCCCGGGCTATGAGGCGCCGGTGCTGCTCGCCTATTCGTCGCGCAACCGCTCGGCCTCGTGCCGTATCCCTTACGGTGCGGGCACCAAGTCGAAGCGCGTCGAGTTCCGCTTCCCCGACGCGCTCGCCAATCCGTATCTCTGCTATGCGGCGCTGCTGATGGCCGGTCTCGACGGCATCCAGAACAAGATCCATCCGGGCGATCCGATGGACAAGAACCTCTACGACCTGCCGCCCGAAGAGCTGGCCGAAGTGCCGACCGTGTGCGGCTCGCTGCGTGAGGCGCTCGACAGCCTGGAAGCCGATATGGACTTCCTGCTCAAGGGCGACGTGTTCTCGAAGGATCAGATCGAGGCCTATGTCGAGATCAAGCGTGCCGACGTCGCGCGCTGGGAAATGACCCCCAGCCCGGTCGAGTTCGACATGTACTATTCGTCGTAAGACGATGCCGTTCCCAGGCATCGTCTCCGACGGGAGACGATGCCGGACAGCGAGACGCCCGGACCGAAAGGCCCGGGCGTTTTCGTATCAGTCGCCCGTCTGCCTCAAGCCACGCCAACCGAGCACGCCGCCGCGCGCAGCCGCTTCCAGGGCAACGCGATCCGCACCGTCGCGCGCCAGCACCGACATGCCGGTCTGCACGCTCAGCAGGAATGCAGCCGCTCCCGCCACGTCGAACCCGGTGGCCAGTTCGCCATCGGCGATCGCGCGCGTCAGCCGCTCGCCTATCTCATCCAGGCTGGCGCGACGGCGCGCGCGCAGTTCGCGGCGTACCGGATCGCTTTCGCCATCCTCATGCTGGGCGCCCAGCACGATCAGGCAGCCCGGCGGATCGCCCGGGGTCGAATAGGATCGCGCGGTCGCATGCAGGAATCCCTCGACCGCGGCATCGACCGCCGGGGTGTCGCGCAGCGTCTGCCAGATCTCGGTGCCGTGATGATCGGAATAATGCGCCACGGCTTCGCGGAACAACGCATCCTTGCTCCCGAATGCGGCATAGAGGCTGGGCGCGTTGATCCCCATCGCTGCGGTCAGTTCCGCAAGCGAGGTGCCCTCATAGGTCTTGCTCCAGAACAGCCGCATCGCGCGCTCCAGTGCCTCGTCGCGGTCGAACCCGCGCGGCCGGCCACGTTCTGTCCGCTCGGCTCCCGCCATGCCGCCTCCTTTCTGTAGTGCCCGATATAGAAATGGGTTGACGCAGCGGCAAGCCGCTCCATATCTGTATCGATCACTACAGAAATGGAGTATTGCAATGCGATTGGACGGAAAGCGCGCACTGGTCACAGGCGGCAGCCGCGGAATTGGCGCGGCGATCGCGCGACGGCTGGCAGCCGAGGGGGCGGATGTCGCGATCACCTATGCCGCTTCCAGCGACGCCGCGAACGGCGTCGTCGCCGATATCGAGGCGCTGGGCCGCAGGGCGCTCGCGATCGCTGCCGACAATCGCGATGCCGCCGCGGTCGAGGCGGCGGTGGCACAGGCCGCGCAGGCGCTGGGCGGCATCGACATTCTCGTCAACAATGCCGGCATCTTCATCGCCGCGCCGATCGATGCGCTCAGCCTCGAAGACTTTGACTCGACGATAGCGGTCAATCTGCGCGCCGCGTTCGTCGCGGTCCGCGCGGTGCTGCCGCATATGGGCGAAGGCGGGCGGATCGTCGCCATCGGCAGCAATCTCGCGCTTCAGGCGCCCTCGCCCGGCCTCGCCGCCTATAATGCCAGCAAGGCCGGCATCGCGATGCTGCATCAGGCGTTGTCGCGCGATCTCGCGCCGCGCGGGATCACGGTGAACACGGTGAACCCGGGATCGACCGATACCGATATGAACCCGGCATCGGGTCCGCACGCGGCCGATCAGATCGCATTGACCTCGCTCGGTCGCTTCGGCAGCGCCGAGGACATCGCCTCCGCGGTCGCCTATCTCGCCTCGCCCGAAGCGCGCTCGGTGACGGGCACCAGCCTGCTCGTCGATAGCGGCGCCAACGCGTGATCCGCGCCACGGCCGCGCCGCTCGTCTTCGGCGCGGCCGTGGTGGTGGCGGCGGAATTCGTCGTCATCGGCCTGATCCCGGCGATGACGGCGGAGCTGGGCCTCTCGCCTGCGCAGGCGGGATCGCTCATCACGGTTTTCGCCCTGGCATCCGCGCTGCTTGGCCCTGTGCTGGTCGCAGCAACCGCGCGGCTGCCGCTCGCGCCGGTGCTCGCCATTGCGCTGCTCCCCTTCGCCGCGAACCTGTTGCTGCTCGCAATGCCCAGCTTTTCCCTCGCGATCGTGCTCAGGGTGCTGCAGGGGGCGGCACTGCCCTTGTTCATGAGCCTCGCCGGCGTCGTCCTGGGCTCAGCGCGGGGCAACGGGCCGGGGATCGCGCTGCTCTATGTCGGCGTGACGATCGGCGGTACGCTCGCGCCGCCCGTCGGCAGCTTCATGGCCGGGCAGCTCGGCTGGCACGCGCCGATGGCTGCGCTCGGCGCGCTGGCACTGGCCGGCGCTGCCGCCTGCCTGACCGTGCTTCCGGACATCAGGCCCGGCCGATCCGCCGCGCCATGGCGCTTGCTGGCACGCCCTGCCCTGCGCGCTCACTTGCTCCTCTCCACGCTCGTCTTCGCGGCGATGTTCACCGGCTTCAGCTATATCGGACTGCTGCTCCGTCATGCCGGGTTCGACGACCGCACGGTGACCTTGGCTTTGTTCGCGTTCGGCATCGCGGGTCTCGGCGGCAACTGGCTGGCGGGCAGGCTGGCGACGCGCGCCCTGCCGGCCACCGCCGTCTCGGGCCTGCTCACTGCGGCAATGGCGCTGGGCATCGCGGCGAGCCCGGGACCGGTCGTCACCGGTCTGGCGGTGGCGCTATGGGGCGCGGCCCATGCCGCCGGCTTCGTCTTCTGTCAGGTTCGCGTCATGGACGCAGCGCCGGACGCGCCGGGCTTCGCCGGGTCGCTCAACATCTCGGGGGCCAATATCGGCATCGCCCTCGGCAGCCTCATCGGCGGCAAGGCGATCGAGGCCGGCGGCGTCGCGACCGCCGCCATGGCCGGCGGATTGCTCGCATTGTTTGCGTTCGGGCTCACCATGCTCCTGCGTATCCGTCCGGTTCGGCGTGGAAGACATCTTTCATCCTCCGTCATAGGGTGCGCGCAGGCCGGGCATGGAGAAGGTGACTGAATGTCCTTGGAAATCGCGAGCGCGTCCCGCGAAGCCCCCGAACCGCCGCTCTTCGTCGCCAATGCAGGGCTGGTTCTCCTCTCTCCTTTTTTTCCGCATCTTTTCGAGCGGCTCGGGCTGCTGACCGGATCGGACCAGAACGCACCGCGCGTCGATGATGCGGACTCGATCTCGCGGGCGGTGCATCTTCTGGAGTATCTCGTCACCGGACGCCTCGACACGCCCGCGCCGCAACTCACGCTCAACAAATTGCTTGCGGGCGTATCGCTTTCCGCGGAAATCGCGCCCCGGATCGATCCACCGACGACAGATCTCGAAATCTGCGACGGTCTGCTCGCCGCCGCGATCGCCAACTGGCCGTCGATCCGGAGCACAACACCCGCCGGCTTGCGTGAGACCTTCCTTCAACGCGAAGGCCGCTTGCGGAGCCTCGATGACCAGTGGGAACTCCACGTCCAGCGCAAGACGGTGGATGTGCTGGTCGACCAGATCCCATGGAGCCTGGCGACGGTCTTCCACCGCTGGATGCCCGGGCCGGTCAGGGTCGTCTGGTGAACCGGCACCGGCAATCGCATCGCTGTGTCGCCGGGGCAACGTCATGCAATTGTCATCGTTCCGCAACCGAAGCGACGCGGATATCGCGCCGGAGTGACATGCGCCACGCCTAGGCGCGCCCTCGACTCAATCGGGGGACCCCATGAACTGCAATTCGATCGTCGCCGCTCTTGCGGGCGCCAGCCTGCCCGTTCTCGCGCTGGCGCTGGCTGCGCCCGCCGCCGCCCAGACTGCTCAAGCTGCCGCCGAAGCCGCCGGTGACGAGCAGATCGAGCGCGCCGCGGACGTCGTCGTCAACGGCAGCATCGCCTATCGCAACCGCACCGAGGGCGCCGAGCCCGAGCTGGTCTACGATCAGGAATTCTTCCAGCGCTTCGAACCGCTGACCGCCGGCGACGCGCTCAAGCGCGTGCCCAGCGTCACCTTCCTGTCCGACGTGATCGAGAGCGACGGCGCGCGCCTGCGCGGCCTCGATCCCGGCTATACGCAAATCCTGATCAACGGCGAGAAGGTGCCCGGCAACCAGACCGATCGCGGCTTCTTCCTCGACCGCATCCCGGCCGAGCTCATCAAGCAGGTCGAGATCGTCCGCTCCTCCTCCGCCCGCCGCACCGGCGACGCGGTCGCGGGCACGCTCAACATCGTGCTGCGCGACGGCTATCAGCTCGACGGCGGCTATGTCCGCGGCGGCCTGCTGCGCTTCGACGACGGCGAGGTGAAGCCGAGCCTCGGCGCGGTGTTCGGCGGTCAGGTCGGCCCGGGCCGCATCCTGCTCGGCGCCAACATGCAGGGTCGCTACAATCCCAAGAAGAAGTACAGCCTGCGCTACGACAAGCCGGGCGGCACGCTCGACAATCGCGAAGATCAGTCGGACGTCCGCGACGGCACCGACTATGCCTTCAACGCCACCTACGACATCGACGGCGAGAACACCGACTTCGAACTGAGCGGCTTCTATGTCCGCACCGACCGTCTCGAGACCGAGCGCTCGTTCGAATACAAGACCGCGACCGGCTCGGGCGGCTCGATCCGCAACGGCGCGGGCGGCAACCTGCTGGTCGACAATTCGAACATCAACAATATCGACCAGTATAACTATTCGATCGGCACCAAGGTCAGCCACGACTGGTCGCTCGGCAAGACCAAGCTCAAGGTCGGCTTCGCCAAGATGAACGACAAGCAGTGGGAGACCGAGAACGAGATCGAGTTCGACCGCGCCGCCCCCCGTTTCACCGGCGACCGGGTGGATACGCGCATCGTCGATCAGGAATTCTCGGCCGGGCTCGAGCATGAGGCGCCGCTGGGCAATGGCATCGACCTCGTCTTCGGCGGTTTCTTCCAGAACAAGATCCGCGATACCGACATCCAGGAAGCGGCGCGCCAGCGCTTCAACCTCGCGACCGCCTTCCACACCGGCTACAGCCAGTTCCAGCTCACGCCGGACAAATATGCCGCCGGCTTCACCGGCTTCGCGCCTGCTCCGGGCGGCTTCAGCAAGATCAAGGAGGAGCGCAAGGACCTGTTCGCGCTGGTCGAAGGCGACACCGGCCCCGTGACCTGGGAAGTCGGCGTGCGCTGGGAGAACACCAACGCCAGCATCGACGATCTGACCAGTCCGGCGGGCGCGATCCGGCAGAATTACGACTATCTGCTGCCCAGCGCGTCGGCCAAGATCAGCGTCGGCAATGGCGGCCGCATCACCATCTCCGGCGCGCGCACCGTGCGCCGTCCGCGCTTCGACTATATCACCCCGGTGCTGCTCGAAGCGGAGCTGGGCGACAATGACTTCCTCGGCAACCCGCTGCTGCGGCCCGAAAGCGCATGGGGCGCCGATCTCGGCTTCGAACAGCGCATCGGCCGCACCGGCGTCGTCGGCGTCAACGTCTTCTACCGCAAGGTCACCGATCTCGTCGAAATCGCCAACACCGGCACGGTCGGCTCGGAAGGTGCCGGCACCTTCGTGCTCACGCCGCGCAACACCGGCGACGGCAAGGTCTATGGCGTCGAGTTCGACCTCTCGACCAGCCTCGGCTTCCTCGGTCTGCCCGACACCGGCGTCTTCGGTAACCTTTCGCTGCTCGACAGCGACATCGCCGACCGCTTCGGCCAGCGCCGCTTCAACGGCCAGTCGGACATGGTCTATAATTTCGGCTTCATCCAGAACCTGCCGAGCGTCGGCGCGGCGTTCGGCGCGACCTATCGCAAGCAGGCCGCCGCGCTCGACCGGATGGAAGGCGAAGGCATCCGCACCACCTATGGCGCCGATCTCGAAATCTTCGTCGAGAAGCGCTTCGGCAAGGGCTTCACCATTCGCGCGGTCGGCTCGAACCTGCTGAACGGCGCCAAGCGCGAAGTGTTCGACAAGTTCACCACGATCGACGACCAGGTCGCCGGCGCCTATGACGAATTCGAACTGGAAAGCGAGACCGCTGGCCCGGTGTTCCAGGTCATGGCACGTCTGGCCTTCTGATGCTCAAGCGCACCCTCACCCTCAGCCTGCTGCCGCTCTTGGCGGCAGGCTGCGCCTCGACCCGGAACGAGGTTCCGATCGTCCCCACCACCCCGGCAGCCGGCGTCCAGGCGCGCGGCGAGACCGAGGCGGTGGGCACCGCCAACGCCGATGCCGCGGACGATCCCGCGGTCTGGCGCAATCCGGCCAACCCGGCCACCAGCCTGATCGTCGGTACCGACAAGAAGGCCGGGCTCCACGTCTATGATCTGACCGGCAAGGACCGGTTCTTCATCGATGCCGGCCGGGTCAACAATGTCGACCTGAAGGACATGGGCGACGCCGGCGTGATCGTCGCGGCGAGCGACCGCAACGATCCGCGCAATGCCAAGCTCGCGCTGTTCCGCCTCGATACGGCGAATGCGAAGCTGGTTCCGCTCGGCACCGTGCCGGTCGGCGCGGGTGAGGCCTATGGCTTGTGCCTCTACCGTACCGGCGGCAAGCTCCACGCCTTCAACGTCATCAAGGACGGGACGATCCGGCAGGTCGAGCTCGACCTGTCCGGCGCCGCGCCCACGGGCAAGCTGCTCCGCACGATGAAGCTCGCCACCCAGTCGGAAGGCTGTGTCGCCGATGAACGCACGCACCGTCTCTATGTCGGTGAGGAGGATGTCGGCGTGTGGCGCTTCGACGCACGCGCGGAGGGTCCGGTCGCGGGGACGAAGATCGCCGCCGCCGACACCGAGAAGCTCGTCGCGGATGTCGAGGGCGTCGCCATTGCCGCCGAGGGCGACGGCGATGGCGGCTATCTGCTGGTCTCCAGCCAGGGCGACCATGCCTATGCTGTCTACCGCCTCTCCGACGAACGCTTTGTCGGCCGCTTCCGCATCGTACCCGGCAAGTTCGGCTCGACCGAGGAGACCGACGGGATCGAGTTGATCACCGGCGATTTCGGTCCCGATTATCCCGGCGGCCTGTTCATCGCCCAGGACGGCTACAACCCGCCCAACGCCCAGAACTTCAAGTTCGCAGCCTGGGCGGACATCAAGGCCGCGCTCAAGCTCGACTGACCCGGCGACCGCGCGGCCCGCCCGGCCGCGCGGTCATCGCCAGCTGCTGAGGTCCGCGCTCTCCAGGGTGGTGCGCAGATCGGGATATTCGCGGTCCAGCACCTTGAGCGTCCCGCGAAACACGCCGCGCAGATAATCCTTGAGCGCCGCCTCGGCCGCGTCGGCATCCTCGCCCGCCATCCGCACGAACATCGCCAGCGCAGCGGTCAGCGCCTCTTCGTTCAGATAGCCCTGCCGCCGCATCTCCCAGCCTGACTCGCTCGCGTTCTGGAATTGCGCGAAATTCTTGGCGCCGTTCGCGACGAACACGCCAAAGCCCAGGAAAACCGCCGCAACATCGGTCGCGTGCTCCTCCAGTTCCGCGCCGCCCGGCGGCATGCTGCCATCGGCATGAATCAGATAGTGCGACAGTTCGTGTGCGAAGGTCGCGACCAGATCCGCCGGCCGCGCCAGCGCGGAAGGATTATAGGTGATGACGAAGCTCGTTCCGTCATGGCCAAAGGTGCCACCGGGCGGGCTGTACGCATGCTTCAGCGCATGGCCCGGCGCGATCCGCGTCTCACGCTCGGCCTCGCCCGCAATCAGCTCGCATGGCCAGCCCTCCATGCCTGCATGCGCGCGCACCTGCCCGAACAGCTCGAGCGCGCGCGCATGGCCCTCGATCCGGCTTGGCGGAAAGAAGTCGACGGTCGGCAGGATCGTGCGCGCTTCGCGATAGGCTTTGTCGCGATCGACCTTCTGGACCAGCCACGCGAACACCGCGAGCAGCCAGTCATACTCGTCCCGGTCGATCGGCAGGCGCGAACGAAACAGCCCCAGCATGACACTCCCCCTCCCGGCATGGTTTAGCCACGCTAACCACGAGTCTCCAAGGCCGACGGGAACAATGCTTCCGTCATGCGTTTCGCCCCTGTCACAACGGGAGGAAGCGATGCGTCGGTACCTGATGTTCCCCGTTCTCGGCGCTGCGGCACTCGCCGGATGCAGCGGTGGCGGCGGAAGCGCCCCGGCGCCCAGCCCGACGCCCACGCCCGCCAATCGCGCGCCCGCCTTCACCTCCGCCGCGACCGCCTCGGTGGTCGAGAATACGACCGCTGTCCTCACCGCAACCGCGAGCGACCCCGACGGCAACCCGCTCAGCTTCGCGATCTCCGGCGGCGCCGATGCCGCGCGCTTCAGCATGACCTCGGCGGGCGCGCTGGCCTTTGCCCCCGCGCCCAATTTCGACCTTCCGGCCGATGCCGATGGCGACAATGTCTATCAGGTGCAGCTGCGCGTCAGCGACGGCAGCCTCTCGGTAACGCAGGACGTTGCCATCACCGTCACCAACAGCCGTGAAGGCATCGCCGTCCGCCGGGTCGGCACCGGCTTCACCCAGCCGCTCTACGTCGCGCCGATCCCCGGCGATACGCGCGTCTATGTCGTCGAAAAGGGCGGCGGGATCTGGCGGCTTGATCCGGCCACCGGCACCAGGACGCTGATCCGCACCGTCGCCAACCTCTCGACCGATGGCGAGCGCGGGCTGCTCGGGCTTGCGGTCAACACCAATGCTCCGGCCACATATGGCGAAGCGCTGGTGGTCGCGACCGCACCCGACGGCGCGGTCGAGATCCGCGCGCTTTCCTTGAGCAGCCCGGCAACACCCGAAGCCGTCGTCCTGCGCACGCCGCATCCGACCAATAACAATCACAATGGCGGCTGGCTCGGCTTCGGCCCGGACGGACATCTCTATGCCGGTATCGGCGACGGCGGCGGCGGGGGCGATCCCGGCAACAATGCGCAGAACACCAATGTCCGCCTCGGCAAGATTCTGCGGCTCGCGCAGAGCGGCGGAAGCTATGTCCCTGCCCCCGGCAATCCGTACATCGCCGGTGGCGGCGACCCGTGGGTCTTCGCAATCGGCCTGCGCAATCCGTTCCGTGCGTCGTTCGCGCCCGATGGACGCCTGTTCATCGGCGATGTCGGTCAGGGTGCGCGGGAAGAGATCGATGTCGTGCGCACCAGCCAGCCCGGCCTCAACTTCGGCTGGCGCTTCTTGGAGGGGACCCAGCCGTTCAGCGGCACCGCGCCCGCCGGCCTCACCCCGCCCGTCACCGAATATAGTCACGGCACCGGGCCGCGTCAGGGCCGGTCGGTGATCGGCGGCTATGTCTATCGCGGCCCCGTCGCCGCGCTCGCCGGATCCTATGTCTTCGGCGACTTCATCAGCGGCAATCTCTGGAGCGTGCCTGCCACGTCGCTGACCGCGGGCGGCACCCTGGCGTCCACCGCCTACGAACGCCGCAATCCCGACTTCGCGCCGGACGCCGGGACGATCGGCCAGCTCGCCTCGTTCGGCGAGGATGCGGCGGGCAACCTCTATATCGTCGATCTCGACGGTGAGATCTTCATGGTGACGCCCGGCTGAGGGTTGCAGGGGGCCGGGACAACCGCTTTAACCGGCGCCATGTATCGCGCCCTCCCCCCGGCCGTTCTGGCCCCGCTCGCCCTCGCCCTTCCCCTTCCCGCCGCGGCCCAGGCCGGGGCCGAGCAGAAGATGGCATCGACCATCAAGGCGGAGAGCGAGCGTCACGTCGCGCTGCTCGAGA